>Ga0302320_10002674_pt1 | contig 41686 bp, 38 predicted proteins | sample Bog_T0_3_FD_202130 | JGI IMG/M metagenome (GOLD analysis project Ga0302320, IMG submission 202130) | Peat permafrost microbial communities from Stordalen Mire near Abisko, Sweden - Bog_T0_3 | ecosystem: Environmental > Terrestrial > Soil > Wetlands > Peat | place: Sweden: Abisko, Stordalen Mire... | reverse complement strand
GCGGACCGAGGGAGGGGGAGTTGACCCCGGAGGAAATCGGGGCGCGTGTCCCGTTCCGGAACGTCTACTTCACCGGGATCATCCGCGATGGGCAGGGAAGGAAGATGTCGAAATCCCTCGGAAATTCGCCCGATCCCCTGGACCTGATCGCAAAGTACGGCGCCGACGGGCTTCGCTTCGGCATCATTTCAATCGCGCCCCAGGGCCAGGATATCCGGTTCCAGGAGGACCGGATCGAGGGGGGGAAGAATTTCTGCAACAAGCTCTGGAACGCCTCCCGGTTTCGCCAGAGGAGCGGGCCGATGGACGATAATTCCTCGCTGGGGGCCATCCTGGGCAGGCTTGAACCGGCGCGCTTCGATCCCGATGACGAGGCGATCCTCGAAAAACTCTGCGTTCTTTCCGGGGACGTTGCGTCGAGCTTCAGGACATTCGAGTTCGCCGCGGCGGTCCAGAGCCTTTATTCTTTTTTCTGGAACGACTTCTGCGACTGGTATGTCGAGGTTTCCAAGACCAAGCTGCAGTCGGAGGCGACCAAGGGAAACTGCCTTGCCATCCAGGATCTGATCCTGCGCCAGGTCCTGCTGCTCCTGCATCCTTTCATCCCGTTCATCACCGAGGAGCTATGGCAGCTGCTCGGATACGGCGCGGACGGAACATTCATCGGCGGGAACCCCCCGGACTTTCGGGAGGAGCTGCTCGCGAAGGTGGGGCGGGGCTTTGACGAACAATCCGTCCAGTCCGTTCTCCACCTGCAGCAGTTTGTCTCGCAGGCACGGGCGCTCAAGGCCGGGCACAACCTGGCGGGACGCAGGGACGCGAAGTTCCTGATGATTGCCACCGACGGCTTGTGGGCGGTGATCCAGGGCAACCACGCAAAGCTCCTGCGCATGGCCGGGGCGGCGGAAATCGGGCGGCGCGAGTCCGTGGAGAATTCGCCCGCGGTGGTGACGCCGCTTGGCACCCTGTATCTCGACCTTGCCAGCGATGTTGACCCCGCAGCCGAGAGGAAGCGCCTTGGCGCCGAGTTGGAGAAACTTGCGGGGCACATCGCCGGGACCGAGGCTCGTCTTGCGAACCCGGCCTTTGCGGGCAAGGCGCCGCCGGCCGTGCTTGCCGGGGCAAAAAGGCAACTTGAGGAGCTCAGGGACAAGCGGGCCGAGGTCGAGCGCCTGCTGAAATCAATCTAGGTCCTATTGGATCTATGACCTGGTCTGCCCCGACCCGCTGACCAAATACTTGTACGAGCAGAGCTCCGGAAGGCCCATGGGCCCCCGGGCGTGCAGGCGGTCGGTGCTGATGCCGATTTCCGCCCCAAACCCGAATTCGTGGCCGTCATTGAAGCGGGTGCTGGCATTCCAAAGGACCACCGCGCTGTCCACGCCTGCCTGGAAGCGTCCAGCCGCAGCGGGGTCCCGGGTGACGATGGCGTCGGTGTGGGCCGAGCCATCGCGATTGATCGCGGCGATCGCCGACTCCAGGGATTCCACGACCCGGACGGCGAGGACCAGGTCGAGGAACTCGGCCTTGAAATCCGCCGGCACGGCCGGCTTGTGCCCTATTCCCGCACGGGCGAGGATGGCCGAGGACGCCGCATCACAACGGAGCTCGACCCCGCTCGACGCCAGGGCGGAGGCGACCCTCGGCAGAAGGGATTCCGCCGCCGAAGAGTGGACAAGGAGCTGCTCGGCCGCATTGCATACGCCCGGGCGCTGCACCTTCGCATTCACCACCAGGGTTTCAGCCATTCCCGGGTCGGCGTCCTTGTGCAGGTACATGCAGCACACGCCCGTGAAGTGCTTGATCACCGGGATCGTGCTGGTCTCGGCCACAAAGCGGATCAGGCCCTCGCCGCCGCGGGGAATGATGCAGTGGATCAGGGAATCAAGCTTGAGAAGCGCCGTGAGTGCCGCGCGGTCCGTGGTTGGGATCAGCTGAACCGCGTCGAGCACAGGGAGGGCCCCGAGGGCCGACTCAGCGATGGCACGGCGGATCAGCCCCGCCAGCTCGGTGTTTGTGTGGAAGATTTCCTTTCCGCCCCTGAGGATTGCCGCGTTGCCGGCTTTCAGGCAGAGGATGGCGCAGTCGACCGTCACGTTGGGGCGGGCCTCGTAGATGACGCCGATGACGCCGATCGGCACCCGCACCTTCCTGATGTAAAGCCCGTTCGGGCGCGCCCACTCCTCGAGCACGGCCCCGACCGGGTCGGGCAATGCGGCGACTTCCCTGACCGAATCGGCGAGGCGCCGGAGCCGTCCGGCATCCAGGGTGAGCCGGTCGATCTGGGCTCCGGTCAGGTGGTTTGCCGCAGCCTGGTCCAGGTCGAGCTGGTTCGCGGCAAGAAGGCCGGGGTGCGAGGAGTCGATAAGATCCGCCAACCGGAGCAAGGCGTCGTTCTTTGCCTCCGTCGTGGCTGTGGAAAGCACAAGCGACGCAGCGCGCGCGCGCTGCGCAATCCCGGTGACGAGCTGGACGAGGTCTGACTGCATGGGAGTTGGGATTTGGCAACCTACCACGAACACCCGGCTAGACCAATCCCAACTTCCCCCCCAATGTCCCCTCGACCCTGCGCCGAAGGTCGGGCCAAAGGGCGTCGGGGATATGCGGACCGAGGTGGCGGACGGTCTCGGCACCCAGAAGGGAACCCAAAGCCCCGCAGAGGGGGAGCGGATGGTCCCGCAGATAGCCGAAGAGAAAGCCCGCAGCCCAGGCATCGCCGGCTCCATTCGTGTCCCGGGCGTCCGGCACGGGGACCGGCTGGATCCTGTACATCTCACCGCCGCGGGCGATCCAGGCTCCGTCCCTTCCGATCTTGACTGCCGCAACGACCCCGTGGGCGGCGAGCTCAGCGGCCAGCTGCCGGGGGTCCGCCGGGTGCCCCGGAAAAAGGGCCTTGATCTCGTCCTCGTTGGCAAAGACCACGTCGATGCCGCGCCTCAGCTGGCCGAGGAGCCAGTCCCTGGACTCGGCGATGACCTCGAACGACGGCAGGTCGAGGCTCACCGTGCAGCCGGCCGTCCGGGCCGCATCGAGCACGGCGCTGCACAGCGCGCGGTTGAAGACCAGGTAGCCCTCGATGTGGGCGTGGCGGCATCCGGCAAAGTCGCGCGCAGAAATTTCTCCCGGCAGGAGGGTCATCGCCGCGCCCAGGGATGTCCGCATCGTGCGCTCGGCATCCGGGGTGACCAGCGCGAGGCACCGGGCGTTGGGGAGCCCGCCGACCTTGAAGCGGTGAGAGTCGACGCCCATGGCCTCAAACCGGTCCCGGTAGGCCTTCGCGGTCGCGTCGTTCCCGAGCTTGCCGACAAAGGCCGTCCTCAAGCCCAGCCGTGCGGCGGTGAGCGTGGCGTTCGCTGCGGAGCCTCCCGTGGTCAGGGCCGGCGGGACCCCAAGAAGCGAGACCAGGCGTTCCATCTCGGCATCGTCCACAAGGACCATGCCGCCTTTCCCGCCCCGGACGTTCGAAAGGAAGGACTCCTGGACGGGGGCCAGCAAATCCATGATCGGGGATCCCACCCCGACAAGGTCGATTTCCCTGGGTTCGGCCATCGTCGCGCGGCGCAGCCCTTCAGACGGTGACCGTCAGGTTCGTGACCAGCAGGTGCTCGTCGTCCACCTCGATGAGCAGGGAGTAGTCACCGGCCTGCTGGAACGTGAGGTTCCTGATCTCGCTGATGAGATTGATCCTGTGCAGGGGACTCTGGGCCTCGAATTCCCGTTCTATGAGGGGCTGGAGGTCGGCGGGATTCAGTCCCATGAGGATGCGCAGGCGGTGCTTTCCCTGGGCGCAGTCCGTGAGCGTGAGGAACCAGATCATGAACGGGTGGGTGACGGGAAACCGCTGCGCCTTGATGTTGGAAAACGCCCCCAGGAGGGTGTGTTTCCCGGAACTCGGGTCGATGTGCACCCCGTCGCAGGTGATCCAGGCAAGAAGCTGGGGCTTTGACTGCATGGGGCGAGTTGGCCCGCGGCGCGAACCCGGTGCAAATCATTTTGCAAAGGATGCGCCCCTGTTCCTTTATTAGGGGATGGATTTGCATGTGCCCCAAACCCTTCTCATCGCAGTTCGCGGCTATCCCCTCTGGCTCGTGGTCGTCTGCGGGGTGATCGCCGCCGCCTTCGCCCTCTGGATCGTCCTGAAGCTGCTCAAGGTCGGCCTCTGGCTGGCGCTGATCGCGCTGGTGGTCGGCGGCGCGTATCTGGTGATCCGCGACCTGGTCAGGTAGATGCTTTTTCTTGCGCGACCCCCCGCTGTGGATTAATTCCGCCAGATGAAATACATCTTCGTGACCGGCGGGGTGGTTTCGTCGCTGGGCAAGGGCCTCACGGCGGCGGCGCTGGGCGCCCTTCTGGAGATGCGGGGGCTGAAGGTCCGCATGCAGAAGTTCGATCCCTACCTGAATGTCGATCCGGGAACAATGAGCCCGTTTCAGCACGGGGAGGTGTACGTGCTCGAGGACGGGGCGGAGACGGACCTCGACCTGGGCCACTACGAGCGGTTCACAGACGGCAAGCTTTCCCGGCTCAACAACCTCACGTCGGGACAGGTGTATGAGACGGTCATCCAGAAGGAGCGTCGCGGCGACTACCTCGGGAAGACGGTGCAGGTGATCCCCCACGTGACGAACGAGATCAAGCACCGGATCCAGGCGGGCGGCCAGGACGCGGACATCCTCATCACGGAGATCGGCGGAACGACGGGCGACATCGAGGGTCTCCCGTTCCTGGAGGCCATCCGCCAGTTTGCCCACGAGGCGGGGCCGCGCGACGCGGCCTTCATCCACGTGACCCTTGTTCCCTACCTGGTGGCCGCCGGCGAACTCAAGACCAAGCCCACCCAGCAATCGGTGGCGAAGCTCCGCGAGATCGGCATCCAGCCGGACGTGCTCGTGTGCCGGTGCGATCATCCCCTGGACGCGGACCTGCGCGACAAACTCAGCCTATTCTGCAACGTGCCCGTCAAGGCGGTGATCGAGTGCCGCGATGTGGCGCACTCCATCTATGAACTGCCGCTGGCGCTCCAAAAGGAGGGGATCGACGAACTGCTTCTCGACATCCTTGGGATCCGAAACCGCCCGGCCAGGAGGAACGTGTGGGACCAGATCGTCCGCCGGATCCTGAACCCGAGGCACGAGGTGACGATCGGGGTGGTGGGCAAATACATCGAGCTCCAGGACGCCTACAAGTCCGTGTATGAGTCCGTCACGCACGCCGGGATCGCCAACCTTTGCAAGGTGAAGGTGCGCCGGATCGACGCCGAGGACCTCGAGGCCAAGGGAGGGCTGGCGCGGCTCAAGGGGCTGGATGGAATCCTCGTTCCCGGCGGTTTCGGGGACCGTGGCACCGCGGGCAAGATCGCCGCGGCCCGTTATGCACGCGAAAACAAGATCCCCTATTTCGGCCTGTGCCTCGGACTGCAGATCGCGGTCATCGAGTATTCGAGGAACGTCGTCGGCCTGCGGGGGGCAAACAGCACGGAGTTCGACCTGCGAACCCCGCATCCCGTGATCAACATGATGGAGGACCAGAAGAAGATCACGGACAAGGGGGCCACCATGCGCCTCGGGAGCTATGAGTGCGCGCTCACCCCCGGCACACTCGCGGCCAAGGCCTACGGGGTATCCATTGTCAGGGAGCGACACCGCCACCGGTTCGAGGTCAACAACGCCTACGTGGACCGCCTCGAGGCGGCCGGTCTGGTCGTGAGCGGCGTGAACCCCCGCCGGAACCTGGTGGAGATCGTCGAGATCAAGGCCCATCCGTGGTTTGTCGCCGTTCAGTTCCACCCGGAGTTTCAGTCGAAGCCGTCCAAGGCGCATCCGCTCTTTGCGGCCTTTGTCGCGGCCGCCATCAAGCACTCCAAAAAAGGCAAATGATCTTCGATCCCGCCAGGCTCCTCGTGATCGCCGGGCCCTGTTCCCTGGAGAACGAGGACGTCTCGCGGGCAGTTGCATCGCGGCTCGTTGAGATCGGGCGCGACCATCCGGCCCTCCAGTTCGTGTTCAAGGGCTCGTTCGACAAGGCGAACCGGACCTCCGTCTCGGGGGGAAGGGGGCCGGGGCTGGAGGAGGGCTTGAGGCTTCTCGGCCTGGTGCACCGCGAGTTTGGGCTTCCCGTCCTGACCGACGTGCATGACATCCCCCAGGCGGCGGCTGCGGCCGGGGTCTGCGACATCCTTCAGATTCCCGCCTTCCTTTGCCGCCAGACGGACCTGCTCCTCGCTGCCGCCGCCACGGGGCGCGTGGTCAACGTGAAGAAGGGCCAGTTCCTTGCGCCGTCCGACATGGCCCACGTCGTCGACAAGCTGCGCCATGGAGGAGCGCGGGAGATCTGGCAGACGGAGCGGGGAACAACCTTTGGGTACCAGAACCTGGTCGTGGACATGCGTTCGTTCGCGATCATGGCCGGCAACGGGTGCCCGACCGTATTTGACGCGACCCACAGCGTGCAGCTTCCCGGCGCGGGAGGAGGGAAGAGCGGCGGGGAACGCAAGTTTGTCGCGCCGCTGGCCCGGGCGGCCCTGGCTGCGGGGGCGAACGGGCTTTTCATCGAGACCCACCCGGATCCCGATCATGCCATCAGCGACGGTCCCAACATGGTGCCCCTGGCCGGGATCGGAGACCTGCTCGGCGAGTGCCTTGCGGTCTGGCGCGCCGTGCGCGGTCAGCCTGATTCCTCGTAGACGCCGAGGCTGCGGTACCGCGCGTAGCGGGCCTCGAGAAGCTGGTCCGTATCCAGCTTGTCCAACTCGAGCAGGTGCCTCTGGAGGGCGGCCTTGAGGGCCTGGGCGGTTTCCTCCGGGTCGTTGTGGGCGCCCCCGAGCGGCTCGGGAATCACCTCGTCGACGACGCCGGAGGCCTTCAGGTGGGCGGCGCCCAGCTTCAGCGCCTCGGCGGCCTGGGGGGCTGCAGCCCCGTCCTTCCACAGGATGGCGGCGCAGCCCTCCGGTGAAATGACCGAATAGTAGCTGTTTTCGAGGATGAGAACGCGGTCGGTCACGCCGATCCCAAGCGCGCCCCCCGAGCCGCCCTCGCCGATGACCACCGAGATCGAAGGCACGCGTGCCATGGCCATTTCGCGAAGGTTGACGGCGATGGCCTCGGAGACGTGCCGTTCCTCGGATTCGACGCCGGGGAACGCCCCGGGCGTATCGATAAGCGAAACCAGCGGAAGCCCGAACTTTTCCGCCATCCGCACCAGGCGGAGCGCCTTGCGGTAGCCCTCGGGCTGCGGCATTCCAAAATTGCGGGCGATCTTCTCCTTGGTGTCCCGGCCCTTCTGCTGGGCGAGGATCATGACCGGCTTTCCGTCGAAGAGTGCGGTGCCTCCCACCAGGGCCTGGTCGTCGCTGTACTGGCGGTCCCCGTGCAGCTCCTGGAAGCCGGTGAAGATGGATGCCACGTAGTCGAGTGCGTAGGGTCGCTTGGGATGGCGGGCAATCTGCACCCTCTGCCAGGGCGTCAGGTTCGAGTAGGTCGACTCCTGGAGGGACACCAGGCTGCGCTCCAGCGCATGGACCTCCCTGGAGTGATCCTCGCCGGTCTCGATCGAGCGCTGGCGCAATTCGTCGAGTTGCTTCGCGTTGTCGCGAAGCGGCTTTTCAAATTCCAAAACGTACGAAAGCGGCTTGGTCACTTCCCGATCGAAAGACCCGGCGGGTTGGACTGCCGTGCGGCTCCCTCGCTCTCGAGGGCAAAAACGCGCTCCGTCCACGGGCTGCTTGGCGAAAGCTGCAGCAGCTGGGCGGCAAGCTTTTCGACATCCGCGGTCCGGCCGGCGGAGAAGGCGGCGCTTGCAAGCTGGTAGATCGCCTCGGCCCGGGTGGCGTCAAACTGCGTCTTGTCATCGGCAAGGCGCTGCAGCGTGGCCTCCCCCTCGACGGTCTCCCCGGTCTGGATCTGCGAAACCCCGAGCCCGAGCCGGGCCCGGGCGGCCAGGGGGCCGGTCGTGAGAAAGAGGGCGACGTGCCCGTATTCATCCCGGGCCTCCGCAATCCTGCCCGAGGCGTAGGCCTGGTCGGCCAGCCGGAGTTCCGCCACGTGCGCAAGGATGTGGTTCGGGTGGCCGGCGGCGAAGCTCTTGAGCGTCTCGATCGAGGTCGCCGAGGCGTAGGCCTGCTCGACCTGGAGTTCCTGCTGCGCCGCGTAGTAGCCCCACCCATACCGCGCCAAAACCGCAAGACCGAGGAGGGCGCACAGCAGGGTCACGTACGTGCGGTTGTCCGCCCAGAACCTCTGAAGCTTCTCCTCGGAGAGGAGCAGGCCGGAGTTGGCGCCGGGGGCTGCCGGGGCGCCGGCTGCCAATTTTGAGCCAGGGGAGGGTACGGGTTCGGGCATAATGCAGGGGTTAGCGATGGAGGGGTGCGATCAGAGCAAAACGTTCCTGCCGTGTAAATCCTCTAAAATCGCCGGCCGGGGCCGGACTCAGTCGAAAACGACCGTCTTGCGGCCGTAGGCAAGGACGCGGCTTTCGAGCTGCCACCGGACGGCCTGGGCCAGGACGGACTTCTCAAGGTCGCGGCCCTTGCGGACGAGGTCGGCCACGCTGTGGCGGTGGGTCACCCGGGAGACGTCCTGCTGGATGATCGGGCCGTCGTCCAGGTCCGCCGTCACGTAGTGCGCCGTGGCCCCGATGAGCTTCACGCCCCGCTCATGGGCCTGGTGGTAGGGCTTGCCGCCCGCGAAGGCCGGCAGGAAAGAATGGTGGATGTTGATGACAGGGCGCCCGAAGGAAGCCAGGAAGGCGGCGGAAAGCACCTGCATGTACCGGGCGAGGATCACCACCTCGACTCCCAAATCGCGCAGGAGATCGAGCTGGCCCTGCTCGGCCGCGGCCTTTGCACCTGGGGCAAACTCGAAGGTGTGAAAAGCCAGGCCATAGCCGCGGGCCGCTTCGCCCAGGTCCGGGTGGTTGGACACGACCGCGACCAGATCCCCGGAAAACTCGCCGGCCCGCCAGCGGAGCGCGAGGTCGTGGAAGCAGTGGTCGGCCTTCGAAACGAAGAGCGCGACCCTGGCGCGGTGTGCCGACGAGGTGACACGGGCTTCCATGCGCAGGGAGCCGGCGAAGGCCCGGAACGCATGCTCCTCCGCAGAGGGATCCCCGGCGGACACCCACTCGATGCGCTGGAAAAAGACGCCGGCCTCCATGTCGCGGTGCTGGTCGGCGTGGAGGATGTTTCCGCCCCGCTCGTAAATCCACCCGGACACGCGGGCCACCAAGCCGGGCTGGTCCGGGCCGTGGAGCAACGCGATCAGGGTCGTGGGAGCGCCCACAGGCGTGCCTTTAGAGGATCCTGACATTCCCGCGGTAGTCCTGGATCGGCCGAACCCGCATCGGCTTCTCCCTCATGGCCTGGATGCCCCCCACGGCGGCGCGGGCGCCGGTGATCGTCGTCATCAGGCAGATGTTGTGGGCGTACGAGGCCGAGCGGATCGCGTTCTCGTCGCGGCGGGGGATCATGCCGCCGGGAGTATTGATGACCAGGGCGATCTGGCCGTTCTTGATCATGTCCACGGCCGTGGGCCGACCTTCGCTGATCTTGGCGAGCCGTTTCACGGCGATGCCGTTGTCCGCGAGGAACTTGGCGGTTCCGCTGGTGGAAAAGATCACAAAACCGAGCTTTTCCAGGTCGCGGGCGATGTCCACCGCCCGGGGCTTGTCGCCGTCCTTCACGCTCAGGAACACATTCCCCTTGGTCGGCAGCCCGGGCCGCGCCGCGGCCTGGGCCTTTGCGAAGGCGAGGCCGATGTCGTCGTCGAGGCCCATCACCTCGCCCGTCGAGCGCATCTCAGGACCGAGGGCGATGACCGCGCCGGGAAACCGGACAAAGGGGAAGACCGCCTCCTTGACACACCAATGGTTCGGGACGTGTTCACGCGTAAAGCCGAGCTCGCCGAGCTTCTTGCCGGTCATCACCTTGGCCGCGAGCTTGGCCAGCGGCACACCGATTGCCTTGGAAACGAACGGCACCGTGCGGGACGCGCGCGGGTTCACCTCAAGCACGTACAGCCGGTCGCCCTTGATCGCGAACTGGATGTTCATCAGGCCGATGACCCGGAGTTCGCGTGCCAGGGCATGGGTGGCGGCGCGGACCGTGTCGAGCATGGCGGGTCCGAGCGTATGCGGGGGCATGACCATGGCGGCGTCGCCGGAATGGACGCCGGCGTACTCGATGTGCTCGAGCATGCCGCCGATCACGCTGGTAGCGCCGTCGCTGATGCAGTCCACGTCGAGCTCGATCGCGTCCTCGAGGAACTGGTCGATGAGGACGGGGCGCCCGGGCATGACGTCGAATGCCTGGCGAACGACCGCCTTCAGCTCCTGTTCGCTGTAAACGATGAACATCCCGCGGCCGCCGAGCACGAAGGAGGGGCGCAGCAGCACGGGGTAGCCGATCTCGCTCGCGCAGATCACGGCCTGCGCCTCGCTGAGCGCGGTGCGATTGGGGGGCTGGCTGAGGCCGATCGCTCCCAGGATCCCGGCAAAGAGCTTCCTGTCCTCGGCGATCTCGATGCACTCGGGCGATGTGCCGATGATGTTGACTCCGTTGGCCTTGAGGCCGGCGGCGAGGTTCAGCGGCGTCTGGCCCCCGAACTGGACGATCGCCCCCTCGCAATTCTCCTGCTGGTACACCTCGAGGACATCCTCGAGGGTGAGGGGTTCGAAGTACAGGCGGTCGCTGGTGTCGTAGTCGGTGGAGACGGTCTCGGGGTTGGAATTCACCATCACCGTCTCAAACCCGATCTCCTGAAGGGCGAAGCTGGCGTGGACGCAACAGTAGTCGAACTCGATCCCCTGGCCGATCCGGTTCGGGCCCCCGCCCAGGATCATGATCTTGGGCCTCAGGGAGGCGATGACTTCGTTCTCGTCGCCATAGCTGGAATAGTAGTAGGGCGTGAAGGCCTCGAATTCCGCGGCGCACGTGTCGACCAGGCGGTAGGTCGTGCTGATCCCGCGACGCTTCCTCTCATTGCGCACCGTGACCAGCTCGCTCCGGAAGAAATGGGCCAGCTGCGCATCCGAGAACCCGAACTGCTTGGCGCGCCGGAAGAGCGGCGTGGCGATGGTGGCAAGCTCCTCAGTCCGCAGGGCCTGTTCCATCTCATGGATCTCCCGAAGCTGGTGGAGGAACCAGGGATCAATCTTCGTGAGGTCGTGGATCTGGTCCACAGTCCACCCGGCCCGGAACGCATGGCGGATGTAGAAGATGCGCTCGGCGTTCGGCGTCCCGAGTCGGTTCTTGATCAGGGCGTCGTCGGGCTGGCCGTCGCCGGCCCGCCCGCTCCCGCCACCGAGGCCGGGGGCCCCGATTTCAAGCGAGCGCAGCGCCTTTTGGATCGACTCCTTGAACGTCCTGCCGATCGCCATCGCCTCGCCGACGGATTTCATGGACGAGGTGAGGGTGGCGTCGGCGTCCGGGAACTTCTCGAAGGTGAACCTCGGGATCTTCGTCACCACGTAGTCGATCGTGGGCTCAAAGCTTGCCGGGGTAAGACGGGTGATGTCGTTGCGAAGCTCGTCCAGCGTGAAACCGACGGCCAGCTTGGCGGCGATTTTCGCGATCGAGAAGCCCGTGGCCTTGGATGCGAGGGCCGAGGAGCGGGAGACCCGGGGGTTCATCTCGATCACGACCATTCGTCCCGTCGCAGGATCGACCGCGAACTGGATGTTGGAGCCGCCGGTGTCCACGCCGATCTCCCGGATCACGGCGAAGGAGGCGTCGCGCATGGCCTGGAACTCCTTGTCCGTGAGGGTCATCGTCGGGGCAACCGTGATCGAGTCGCCGGTGTGCACCCCCATCGGGTCGAAGTTCTCAATGGAACAGATGATGACGCACTGGTCCTTGTGGTCGCGCATGACCTCCATCTCGAACTCTTTCCACCCCAGCAGGCATTCCTCGACCAGCACCTCGTGGACCGGGGAGATGTCGAGCCCATTGGCCACGATCCGGTCGAACTCCTCGCGATTGTAGGCGATGCCGCTTCCGCTTCCCCCCAGGGTGAAGGACGGGCGGATGATCAGCGGAAAGAGGCCGATCTCCTCGGCCGCGGCCCGGGCCTCCTCCGCGGTGTGCACGGTGCGCGACTTTGCGACGTCCAGGCCGATCTTGATCATCGCCTGCTTGAACAGCTCCCGGTCCTCGCCCTTGGCGATGGCCCCGGCCGTGGCGCCGATCATCTCCACCCCGTACTGGGCAAGAATACCCCTCTTGTGGAGCTCCATCGAAAGGTTCAGGGCGGTCTGCCCCCCGAGGGTCGGAAGCACGGCAGAGGGACGCTCCACGGCAATGATCTTTTCGAGGAATTCGACGTTCAGGGGCTCGATGTAGGTGACGTCCGCGAACTCCGGGTCGGTCATGATCGTCGCCGGGTTGGAGTTGACCAGGATCACCCGGTAGCCCTCCTCCTTCAACGCCTTGCAGGCCTGGGTGCCGGAGTAGTCAAACTCGCATGCCTGGCCGATGACGATGGGGCCGGCTCCGATGATGAGGATGGAGGTAAGATCTGTGCGTTTGGGCATAGCCGCTTATGCGGGCGAGGGTTGCCGGGGGGCAACCTGCGCGCAAGCGGGAAACGCACGAAGCGCCCGTGTGGGCGCCTTACTCCACGTACTTGTCCACCGGAGGATGCAGGAGGTCCGCGATTTCCGGAGAACCGATGTTTTCAGGGGTCACGAGCCGGCAGCCGGTATCGATGTTTTGCTCCACGGGTTGGCCGCGAAGGTGGGCGACCAGGGCCTCGACCCCCGTGTACCCGATCAAAAACGGATTCTGGACCACAATTCCCTGCACATCGCCGCCCTGGAGGCCGCCGAGGGTCGCCGAACTCGCGTCGAATACGACCAGCTTGACCTTTCCTCCTCCCAAGTGGGCGTCTCTCAATGCATTAAGCATTCCCACGGAGGCGATCTCGTTCGAGGAAAAGATGGCATCGGTGGCCGAACCCTCGGCTTGGAGCAGCGCGGACGCGGACTTCCTGGCCTCCTCGTATGTGGCTCCTGCGTAATGGCTCGAATCCACAACCTGGATTCCCCGGAATTGATTCTCGATCGTGTCGAGGAAGCCGCTCTCCCGCGCCCTTGTGCCCGCGGAGTGCTGGAGGAACCTGAAGAGGATCACGCGGCCCGAACCGTGAAGGAGGGTGCCGATCCGTCGGGCGGCCACGATCCCGCCATTGTAATTGTCGGTCGCCACGAAGCTTACCTGCGATGCGTCGTTCAGGCCCGAATCGATCACGACCGTCGGGATCCCCGCGTCAAAGGCTGCCTTCACGGGAGCGACCAGCGCCTGGACATTGGTCGGTGAAAGGACGATCCCGCTGACATTGTCCGCGGCAAAGCCGCGCACCAGGGCCGACTCTTCCGCATCCGAGCTCTCGGTCGGCGGTGCGGCCCAAAGGAGCTTAACCCGGATCCCCTGCGCCGACAGCTCCTGCTCGGCCTTAACAGCACCGGCATGGACCGTCTTCCAATACTCGTTCGAATTGCCCTTGGTGACCAAGGCAACGCGGTAAGTCTGGGCATGCGCCGTCAGCGCAAGACCCAAGCCAATGCATAGGCATCGAACCGTCATCCTGGGTTAGACATCGAACACTTTCAGGCCTACTTGAGCAGATAAGGACACAGCCGATGTAATTACCATCGCCCGACCCCTTCCTTCATGAAAAACCGCACCCTCGGCTCGTTCGCACTTCTTGTCTCGGCGGGGTTCCTTGCCTCACCGCCCCTGTCCGCGGCACCGCCGGCGCTCCGCGTGGCTGGCAACCTACTCGTGGACAGCACAGGGCTCCCGGCCCGGCTGCGGGGCGTCAACTGCGCGGGCATGGAGTTTTCAAACGACGGGGAGGGCCGCATCGTCCGGACAGTCCGGGAGGCCGTCAAGGGATGGCACGCCAACTTCATCCGGCTGCCCCTTTCGCAGGATCGCTGGTTTGGCCGCGCGCCAGGGCAGGAGGACGGGGGCGCCTCGTACCGGGGGCTCGTTGCGCAGATCGTGGATCTTTGCTCCGGGCAGGGCGCCTACCTCCTTCTCGACCTTCACTGGTCCGACGCGGATGTTTGGGGACAGAACATCGGCCAGCACGATCTTCCGGACGCGAACAGCGTTGTCTTCTGGAAAAACCTCGCCGCGATTTACGCCGGCAACCCGGCGGTTCTCTTCGACCTGTACAACGAGCCGTCGCACATCACCTGGGACCAGTGGTCCCACGGCGGGCCGGTCACGGAGACCGACAAGAAGACGGGCGCGAGACTGTCGTACGAGGCCGTCGGCCTCCAGGCGATCCTCGACGCCATCCGTTCCACGGGGGCGCGGAACGTTGCGGTGGCTGGCGGGATCAACTGGTCGTATGAAACCGGGGGCATCCTCCAAGGGCATTCCCTCTCGGACCCGGCTGGCGATGGCGTCCTCTACGCGAACCATCCCTATCCGCACGCCTTCGAGGGAATCGGGCGCGAGACGATCGCACAGTGGTCGGCGCGCCTCGAGGCCCTCGCTGCAAGGTACCCGGTCATCATCACCGAGTTCGGCTCGATGGAGTCGAGGTGGCCGTTTCCCGCCGGCTCGGGGTACAACGACGAGAAGTGGAACCGGGAGATGCTGGCCGCGCTCGAAGAGCACGGCTGGAGTTGGAGTGCGTGGGACTTCCATCCGTCGGCATGGCCGTGCCTGGTCTCGGATTGGAACTATACGCCGACGCCGCACTTTGGCTTCTGGGTCAGGCAGGCATTGTCGAGGAAGTGACCATGGAGGCTGCGCGTCCACGCATGGATGCCGCTTGGGTAAGCCCCAAACCGGCCGATAGACTGCAATCGGGGCGGCATGCGGATGAAACTCACCATGACCGGACGGGCTCTAGCGCTTCTGATGCTTCCACTCCTGGCGTTTGCCGGGGACGGTTCCTCCAAGCCTGTCGCAAGTTCGGTCCTGATTCCCGCCTCGGGAGCCGGGGGAAGGATGAGCATCTGGTGCTCGGGCTCCGTCGTCGCCGACAGCGACGGATGGGCCCAGGGTGAGCCGGGCAGGTGCCAGTTTCGCGTGGAATGGATCGACGTGGACGACGCCCTCCACATCGCAACGTGCATCTGGTCGGTGGACATTCCGGCAGGGCGGTTCCTCTTTGGCGCGGAAAAGGACGGCGAACAGCTTGCCTTTACCCTTACGAGGTTGGGCCAGGAGGCCCCGATCCTCAGGAGCGGCCCCTACGAGATCGTACAGGGGCAGCGGGTGGACGGACACGCACAATTCTAAAAAGTGGTGCGGCTGCGGGGAATCGAACCCCGGATACCTGCTTGGAAGGCAGGAGTTTTACCGCTAAACTACAGCCGCGGCAGGGATGGAATGTTCCGCCGGAAGGCTTTCAGGTCAAGCCGGGGGTTGCTTTGCCGGGGCGTCTCCGCGCTCCGCGGCGTCGCCCTGTCGCAGCTCCGCCTTCCAACCCTGGATCTTGGCCCGGGCCCCGAAGTGCTCCGCCTTCGGCTTGTCGCCCATTTCCATCCACGCGCGGGAGAGGGTCGTGTTGATGAACAGGTCGTCCGGACGGAGGGCGTGGGCCCGCTCTCCCGCGGCCACGGCCGCTCCAAACCGGCGCAGGGCGAAGTTCACCTCGGCCAGGGCGTGCCACGCGTCGAAGGAAGCCGGATCGGCAGCGGTGGCGCGGGCGAGCTTGGCCAGGGCCGGATCGGCGTCGCCCATGGCATGGTCAAAGGTGGCCTCCTCGATCAGGGACTGAAGTTCGTCCGGGGTCATACGATCAACATGGCATCGCCGTAACTGTAAAAGCGATAGCGGAGACGGATGGCCTCCGTATAGATCTGCTTGAGCCACTCGATTCCACCCGTGGACCCGGGCGTGAGGAAGGCCGACACCATGCACAGCAGGGTGGACCGGGGCTGGTGAAAGTTGGTGATCAGGGCATCGACACCGCGGAAGAGGGACGGGGGATAGAGGTAGATCCCGGCCTCGGCGAAGTGGGTCCTGTCGAGCGGCCCCGAATGGCTGGCAAGAAAGTCCTCAATGGCGCGGACCGCGGTCGTCCCCACGGCGATGCGGCGGCCCGCGAACGGCGGGAAAAGGGCGCACTGTGAATCCACCGGAAGTTCGTAGTGCTCCCGGTGGATCGGGTGCGCCTCGACGGACTCGGAGGAGATGGGCTGAAACGTGCCCAGTCCCACGTTCAGGGTGAGGTCCCGCATGTGGACGCCGGTGGTTGCCAGGGCGGCAAGCAGGCCTGCGGTGAAGTGGAGGCCGGCCGTCGGCGCGGCGGCGGCAACCGGGCGGTCCGGGTCGGCGTACACGGTCTGGTAGCGGACGCGGTCGGCGGTCCTCTGTTCCGCCCTCCGCGGGCCCAGATACGGCGGGAGGGGGACTTCGCCAAACTGCCGGGCCATGGCCACGACCGACTCCCCGTCCCGGGTCGCGAACCGGACGAGCACGGCCCCGTCGGGCTCCCTGGCGACCACCTCGCCGATGAAGGCCGCATCGGGGTGGGCGAACCCGGCCCCGATGGGGAGCTTCCGGCCCGGCTTGACCAGGCAGCGCCAGACCTCGCCGGTCCCCTGGACGGCAGGGTTGCCCACGGATTCCACGAGGAGGCACTCCACGCGGCCGCCGCTCGGCCGCAGGGCATGGAGCCTCGCGGGAATCACGGTGGCGTTGTTGCGGAAGAGAACGTCACCGGCGCGAAGGAAGCGCGGCAGGTCGGCGAAGCTCGCGTGGGTGAACGCATGTGCCGCGCGGTCCACGACCATGAGCCGGGATCCGTCGCGCCTTTCGGCGGGGTCGAGCGCGACGCATTCCGGCGGCAGCTCGTAGTCGAAGAGTTCAGTGGCCAGTGGCATCGCGGGTGGTTGGCCCGACCGTAGCATCCCGCCCGGAAACTTCAACCCGATGCAGATGGCAGTTTGTTGCGTATTGATTGGTCCCGTTCCGGTCGGTAGTGACAAGCCCGTGCCCAAAAGAATTGGATTTCTTGGAGGGAGCTTCGATCCCGTGCATTTCGGCCACCTCATGGCGGCACAGGACGCCATTGAGCAGGCGGGGCTCGACCGCCTGTTCTTTGTGCCGGCCGCGAGGGCGCCGTTGAAGGACGGACGGGAGTGCGCATCGCCGGCCGACCGGATGGCGATGCTCCACGAGGCGGTCGACGGCGACCGCAGGTTCGAGATCACCGACATCGAAATGAGCCGCGGGGGTCCCAGCTATACGGTCGAGACGGCGCGTCTGCTCCGGGGACGGTTCCCGGACGACAGCCTGTCCTGGGTCGTGGGAGCGGACCAACTGTCCAAGCTGCCCCTGTGGAAGGATATTTCCGAACTCGCGGGGATCGTGGAATTCATCGTGCTCGAGCGCCCGGGATCCCCGGCGGCGCCGGATCCCGTCCTTCCCGGCCTCCGCCTCCACCGGTGCCGTGGCCATCTCCTGGAGATCAGCTCCACGGAAATTCGGAGACGGATCCGGCTCGGGCTGTCGGTCGACTTCCTCGTGCCCCCCAAGACGATCGTTTACATTCGGGACAAAGGCCTGTATCGCGCCGAGGGATGAAATCCAAGCCCATCGCGAGTCGGAAACTGGTCAAGCTGTGCTGCAGGGCGCTCGTGGAGAAGAAGGCCGGGGATCTCCGCGTGCTGGATGTCCGGGGGAAGTCGACGATCACTGATTTCCTGGTCCTCGCCACCGGGACCTCGGAGCCACACCTGCGCGCGCTGCGCTCGGAGCTGGAGAAGGAACTCGACGCCGACGACGTGCACCTGGTCGGCATGGAGGCGACTCAGGAGAGCGGCTGGATCGTCGTCGACGCCTTTGACGTGATGGTGCACCTGTTTTCCCCGGAGATGCGCGATCACTACTGTCTGGAGAACCTCTGGAAGGATGCAGTCGATGTCCCTGTGAATGAGCTTCTGGCGCCGCCGAAGAAGCGCAAGGCGGCGGGGAAAAAGGGCGCGAAGCGGGCGTCGTCCTAAGTTGACAGTGGCCGGCCCGGCGACGACTAGTACGGGATGAACTTTTCGCGCAAGGGCGACCGGGGGATGTCCCTGGTCGAGACCCTGATCCTGATCCTGGTGGCAGCCCTGGTCCTGGTCATGGCCTACCCGGCGCTCCGGAAGATTCTCAGCTCCAAGGAGCAGGCGCCCGCGGAACAGTCAAAGTGAAGGGGTCAGGCTGCAAAAGTTGACCTGCGCCAAGCAGGTCAACTTTTGCAACCTGACCCCTTCACTTGAACACGTTGTACTTGACGATCACCCATAGCGCGCGGAAGCCGTCGCGCCAGCCGATCTTCTTCCCCTCGGAATAGGTCCGCCCCGAGTAGCTGATGCCGACCTCGTAGATCGGCACCCCCAGGCGCGCGATCTTCGCGGTGATCTCGGGCTCGACCCCGAAGCGGTTTTCCTGGAGCGAGATTTTTCGGAGTGTCTCCCGCCGGAACGCCTTGAAGCCCGTCTCCATGTCCGTGAGGTTCAGGTTGGTGAACATGTTGGAAAGAAGGGTGAGGGCCTTGTTGCCCATCATGTGCCAGAAATAGACCACGCGGTGCGCCTCGCCCCCCGAGAAGCGGGACCCGTACACCACGTCCGCCTTCCCGTCGAGGATCGGCTGGATGAGCCTGGAATACTCCTGGGGATCGTATTCCAGGTCCGCATCCTGGACGATGACCAGGTCGCCGGTCGCGGCGGCGAAACCCGTGCGGAGGGCGGCGCCCTTTCCGCTGTTCACCTCGTGGAAGATGACTTTTGAGACCAGCGGGGCGACCTGCGTCCGAAGCAGGTCGCGGGTTCCGTCGCGGGAGCCATCGTCCACGATGATGATCTCCTTTTCAAGCCCGGGCGCCGCGCGCACGCGTTCCACGAGGGTGCGAATCGTGTTCGCCTCGTTGTAGCAGGGAATGATTACGGACAGGACCGGGGGAGTTGCCATCGCTTTCGCACCATGACTATGCGACCCTTCGCTCCCATGCAAAAAGATATTGCTGGGCCAGTCCGGCGAGGGGTCCGAAGTGCGTACGGCCGAAATGTGCGACCTGCCGGGGCGTCCACCCGGCGAGCCCGTAGCGCGTTGCCATGGCCCGCAGGATCCAGACATCCACGGGAAATGCCTCGAGTCGGCCGCCCCCGTAGAGGAGAACGCAGTCGGCGATCTTCTCTCCCACGCCGGGAAGCCCGCACAGGCGCGCCTTTGCCTCGGGATAGGGGAGCTGCTCCGTTTCCTCGAGCCAGCCGGGCCTGCCTGCAAGGAAGGCTGCGGTCTGGTGGATGTACCTGGCGCGGAACCCCAGGCGGCAGGCCCGCAGGTCGCCCTCGGTGGCCGCGGACAGTTCCGGCCAGGTTGGAAGGCTCCTGAAACGTTCCCCGGCTCCCACGCTCGCGGAAGGGTCGCCGGCCGCGCCGAAGGGAAGGGGCGACCCGTGGCGCCCGGCCATCAGGGCGGCCATCTGCTTGATCTGGGCGATCCGCTTGGCCGAGCTGCAGAGGAAACAGAGGAGCGTCTCGCCGAAGGGCTGGCGGAGGATTCGAAGGCCCGGCAGTGTCCGGATGCATTGCGCCAGGTGGGCATCGGACCGCCACGGGAGGAGGTCGGCGAGGCCTGCGGGGTCGCGCGCGGCATCGAGGTAGTGCGCCAGCGCCGGCCCGGTCCCCACGTCCGGGCCCGCGGGCGACGACCACTCAAGGCGGTCTCCACGCCCGGCCCTGACCCTTGCGGCATGGGCACCCCAGAGCCCGGACCACGCGCCGTCCTCCTGGAGGTTCCAGCGAAAGGCCTGTCCCCCGTCGAGAATCTCGGCGAGAATTTCCGGCCCGATGCGCAGCTCCGGCGACAACGGTCTCCACCCGCTCCAGTCCGGCTCCTGGCTCACTTCGACCACAGGAAGCTCTGGGAAGTGGCGAGTGTCCGCCCGTCGGGCGACTGGAGTTCGAGCTGCCACGCGACCGGGTAGACCTTCCTGCCGGGCCAGTCGCCCCCGGTCAGGCCGATCTCGTACACGGGCTCGCCGGCGGGAAGGTCCGAGGGAAACACAAACACCCGCGGGTCCGGGTTGTCCGGCGCGATCACGCTCAGCACGAATTTCACGCCGGTCTCCGCCGCGCCGCGGTTCCGGACCCGGGCGACGAAATAGCAGCCCGTCCTGTCGCCGGGGTGGGTGCGCAGGAGGATGCGACCGCCCGGGTCCTCGGGTGCCCCGAAATATTCGGAGATGCGCATGAAGAAGTCCGTGGTCCGCCATCCGGGCCAGACCCGGACAAAGCTGATGTCGGCGGCGGAGACCGCGGAGGCGGCAAGGCACGCGAGCGCGAGGCCGGCCAGGAAATGCCGCAGCCGGCGGGGGAGGTTAGCGTTCAAGTCCGACATATTGGTAGCGATGGATCCCGAGGAGCGATGGATCCCAGCCGCTGACATACGGCTGGAGCAGGTAGGTCCTCGTGCCGTAGAAGATGGGGGCGATCGGGGCGTCGTCGAGCAGGATGGCCTCGGCCTTCTGGAGCAGCGCGTAGCGCCGCGCGGTGTCCGGGGCGCGGTCCGCCTCGTCGTTGAGCCGGTCGTAGTCCTTGTTGGACCAGCCCGTCTCGTTGTTGCCGCTGTCGCTCTTGAACATGTACAGGAAGGTGGTGGGGTCGTCGTAGTCCCCGACCCATCGGGAACGGGATACTTGGTAGGACAGGGTGCGCTGGTTGTCGAGATAGACGCGGAAGTCCTGGTTGACGAGGACCACCTCGATGCCGAGCTCCCTGCGCCACATCTGCTGGATCGCCTCCATGATCTTGGAGTTGATCGCGTCGCTGTTCATCTGGAGCTCGAGGATCGGGAAGCCCCTCCCGCCGGGATAGCCGGCCGCGGCGAGGAGCCGGCGCGCCCCGTCGAAGTCCGTCGGGATCCGGGCCTCCGGGGTGTAGCCGGCGGTGTTCGGCGGCGTCAGGGCGTACGCCGGGGTCCGGCTTCCGTACAGGACGTCGCGCGCGATCGCGGCGCGGTCGATGGCCCGGGCGAGGGCCTGCCTCACCCGTTTGTCGTTGAGCGGGGGGCGGCGCACATTGAACCGCAGGAAGAAGCTTTCCAGGAATGGATCGACCCGCAGGTCCTGCGGCGCCTCGGCCCGGTAGTGGCCGATGCGATCGGGCAGCAGGTCGTACGTTGCATGGAGCTGGCCCGCCCGGAAGCTGCTTTCGTCCGACGCGATGTTGTCGTTCGGGAAGAACACGACCGACGCCAGGCGGTTGTGCGCGGAGTCCCAGTACCGTGGATTCCGCACGACCACGATGCGGTCATTCGGGCTCCATTCGCTCAGGGTGAAGGCGCCGTTGCCGACCAAATTGCCCGGCCGCGTCCAGGCCGTCCCGCGCCGGTCCCCGGCGCCGAACTTCTCAAGCGTGGCCCGGTGCACCGGGAACCACGACTGGTGCGCGGCGATCGCCGGCAGGAACGGGCAGGGATGGTCGAGCGTGATCTCCAGCGTCTGGTCGTTCACCGCGCTCACCCCCACCTGGCCGAAGTCGCGGATCCTCCCCTCGTTGAACGCCTCGGCGTTGCGGATGAAGTAGAGCATGTAGGCGTATTCGCTCGCCAGGGCAGGGGAGAGGATCCTGCGGAACGAGTAGGCGAAGTCCCCGGCCGTGAGCGGGTCGCCGTTGGACCACCGGGCGCCGTCCCTCAGGTGAAAAGTGTAGGTGAGTCCATCGGCGGACGCTTCCCATCGGTCGGCTGCGCCCGGGACGGCCTGCGAGGTCCTTTCATCGATGCAGGTGAGACCCTCGTACAGGGCGATCAGCACGTTGTAGTCCGTGAAGGCCGTGCACACGTGGGGGTCGAGGTCCTGGGGTTCGGCGCCATTGCCCAGGAGGAGGGTCCCGCCGCGGCGGGCCGTCTCCGCCTGGGTCTGGCGCCGCGCACAGCCGCCGAATGCCAGGGCCGCCAGGAGCAGGATCAGGGGGCGGGCGACGCGGCGCATGTCACCGGAAGAAGGCCAGGATTCTCCGGAGGGATGCGACCAGGGCGTCGATCTCCTCCTCCTTGTTGTAGAGGTAGAAGCTCGCCCGGGCGGTTCCCGTGAGGCCGAGCTTGCGCATGAGGGGCTGGTTGCAGTGGTGGCCGCCGCGCAGCGCGATCCCGTCCTGGTCCGCAAAGGTCACCACGTCGTGCGCATGCACGTCGGCAAAGGCGAAGCTCACGACCCCCCCGCGGGGGGTCGGCGGTCGGGGGCCAAGCATGCGGATTCCTGGAAGCTCCGCAAGGCGCCCGTAGGCGCGCAGGGCCAGGCTGCCGTCGTGTCCCTCGATCTCGGACCTTCCTGCCGCGTCGAGGTAGTCGCACGCGATTCCCGTGGCGGCAGCGTCCGCAAAGTTCGGGGTGCCCGCCTCGAACCGCTCGGGGGCGGGCTTCCAGCGGCTCTCGAAGAAATCCACGCTTGCGATCATGCCCCCGCCGCCCTGCCAGGGCGGCATCGAGTCGAGCAGGCTGCGCCGCCCGTACAGGACGCCGACTCCGGTGGGGCCCGCCATCTTGTGCCCGGAAAAGGCGAGGAAGTCGCACCCGAGCGCGCCGACGTCGATCGGCATGTGTCCGGCCGACTGGGCGGCGTCGATCACGGTGATTGCCCCGGCCCTCCGGGCGCGGGCGCAGAGCTCGGCCGCAGGGTTGATCGTGCCCAGGGTGTTTGAGATGTGGGTGAACGCAAAGACCTTCACTTCCGGGGTGAGAAGACGTTCGAGCGCCTCGAGGTCGAGGAGGCCCTCGTCCCCCGTCACTGGAACATAGCGCAGGGTGGCGCCGGTGCGTTTGGCGGCCATCTGCCACGGCACGAGGTTGCTGTGGTGCTCCATCTCGGTGAGCAGGATCACGTCGCCGGGCCGCAGGTTCGCGCCGCCCCAGCTCTCCGCCACCAGGTTGATCGATTCCGTCGTCCCGCGGGTGAACACGATTTCCTCGGAGGCCGCGGCATGGATGAACCTCGCGAGGCGCGTCCGCGCCCCCTCGTAGGCGTCGGTGGACCGCATGGACAGCGTATGCAGCCCGCGGTGCACATTTGCGTTGTCGTGGCTGTAAAAGCTCGAGAGCCCGTCGATCACCGCCTGCGGCTTCTGCGTCGTCGCGGCGTTGTCGAGGTACACGAGGGGCCTCCCGTTCACCTGTTGGCGCAGGGCGGGAAAGTCGCCGCGGAGTTTCTCCCAGTCTGGCATCAGTCTGTGTGGCTCTCGGTGGTTGCTGGAACGGGATCGCCCTTGAGCGCGTTCAGGGCGGCATGCCACCCCAGCGTGGCACATTTGATTCGTGCGGGGAAGGAATGAACGCCGGCGAACGCCGCCGTGTCGCTGATCTCCTCAGGCTCCCTGCCGGTGGTGACGATGTCAAAAAACTCCCGGTAGAGCGCCTCGACCTCGGCGGCGGTCTTGCCCTTGATCCTCGTGGTCATGAGCGAGGAGCTGGCCTGGGAGATCGCACATCCGGAGCCGTCAAAGGAAACGTCGGCGATCCGGTCACCCTCCATCCTCAGGTACACGCTGCACTGGTCGCCGCAGGAGGGATTGTCGCCATGGGCGACCCGGTTGGCGGTGGGCAAACGGCCACGGTTCCGCGGCCGCTTGTTGTGGTCGAGGATGACCTGCTGGTACAGCTCGGTGAGATCGGACGACATGAGGGAAAGGGACGCTAGCCTAAATTCCCTGGACTGCAACGCCTTGATTTTCGGGGGAACCTCGCGGGTTCGTCCGAGACTCAGCCAAATGCGGTTGATTGTGTTCCGCGCCCGGCCAGACTTGAGCCCGCCTTCAACCGCCCACGAATGCGCCTTAGCACACTTCTCCTCCTGTTGCCGCTGGCCGCAGCCCCGGTGCTCGCACAGGAACCGCTGAACCCGCCCGTGCCGCTGCTGCCGGGGAGCGTGGGGCCGTCCCCCGGCGATCGGGCGCTGACGCTTGCAGCCGCACAGCGGGCCCAGGAAATGGGGTTTCCAGACACGGCGGTCGCTCTCTATCGCGAGCTTCTGGCCACACCCGAGGCGCAGACGATCCAGTTCCCACCGGCTGCGCCGGGCCCGGCGGCCTCCAACCGCACCCAGCTCGCCCTTGCGCTGGCGACCGCCCTCCTGGACGACGACCAGCCCAGGGAGGCCGACTCCCTCCTGCGGGGTCTTGCGGGCCCCAGGAGTTCCGCGTGGCACCTCCGGGAAGCCCTGGCCGCCGCCCGGTTGCACCGGATCCAGGATGCGGCGTCCGAGCTGTCCGACACACGCCCCGGCGACCTCCCGCCGTCGGACAGGCCTTGGTACCTATACCTCGAGGGCGCACTTGCGGTTGGGGAGGGAAACCCGATCCAGGCCGCTGATTATTTCCAGCAGGCGGAGAAGGCCGGGTCGACCGACCTTGTCCGGGCAAGGTTCATGCTCGCCTACGAGGAATCGCGCCTCCGGGTGGGCCCGGCCGGCGAGGACACGATCGAGCAGATCCGCCAGAATCAGGAGCGCTTCGCCGGAACGGCGACGGGCTACGACTTTGTCAGGACGTACGCGGTCATGCTTGCCGGGTCGGGCCGCAAGAGCGACGCGGTCGCCGTGCTCCAGCGCGAGCTGCTTGCGCTGCCGGCGGAGGAGCGCGACCGGGCGGACGATTTTCACCTCCTTCTTGGCATGATTGCCGGGGGAGGGGACTCCGTCGGCCGGAACGCCCTGGTCCGGCTCCTGGAGACGGGTGGGGACCCCGATCGCCAGCGGGTGGCGCTGCAGCTTCTCGCAAACACATCCCGGACAGGATCCGCGCGGGCCGGATTTCGCGCCGAGCTCGACAAGCTGATCGCGGAATCGCCGCAGCACCCGATCCTGGAGGACCTGCTCCTGTTCCGGGCCACCACGGCCCTGGAGGACGGGGACTATCCGCAGGCCGAGGAGGATGCGGGCGGGATCCTGGAGCGGTTTCCAGGCTCGCCCCTCAAGGCCCATGCGCTCGGGGTGCTCACGGCCCTGGCCTGGGAGCAGCGCCGCTACCGTGCCGCGGCCGACGACGCCGAGAAGGCCCGGGCAGAGCTTCCCCCCGGAGAGGTCCGCGAGGAACTCGGGGTGCTGGTGGCCGAGGCGTGGTTCCGGGCCGGGGATTTTCGGAGCGCGGCCGACGCGTATGCCGCGGCGGTCCGCTCGCCGCCCGCGAACGTTCGGCCCGGGGAGCTGATGTTCCAGCGGATCGAGGCCGAGATCAAGGCGGGCATGCTCGGGGCTGCGGAGGGCGACGTGGATGAACTTGCGCGAGATCCGTCGTTCGACCTGGTCGATCGATGGCAGTCGGAGTGGAACCTGGAGCGGGCGCTCCAGCTGGAGGGCAGGACCGGGGATGCGTACGCGCGGGTTGAACGGCTCCTCGCCCTGCCGGCGCCGCGGGGCAACGCCCTGCCGGCCGAGCTGCGGGCGCGCATGGCATGGCTCCAGGCCCGGCTCTCGTTTGACGCGGGCCAGCCGGAGCGGACCCTGAAGCTTGTCGCCGCCCTGAAGGATTCCCTGCGCGGGCTGCCGACCGATCTCGGCACCGAGATCGAGAGCACGGGCGACCTGCTCCAGGCCCGTGCCAGCCTGGCGCTCGACCGCGAGTCTGCGGCCCTCGACATTCTCAAGGACCTGCGAACGGAGTTCCCAAGGTCCGACGCGGCCCAGGATTCCTACATCGTCGAGGCCAACTACTACGCGCAACAGGACAAGGTCGTCGAGGCCCAGGCCCTTCTCACGAGGTTTGCCGACGACTTTCCCGACAGCCCGTACGCCCCGTATGCCCTCTACCAGGCTGCGCTTCAGGCCGAGAGGCTCGGCCAGGAGAAGGACCTCACCGAGGCCGAGAAGCTCATCGAGAGCCTGGTGGGCCTCGTGGGCCGGTATCCAAGGAATGATCCCCGCGGCGACTTCGTATTTTATGCGAGGTTGAAGCAGGGGGATCTCCTGCGCGAGCTCAACCAGTTCCCCCAGGCCCAGCAGGTCTACGAGTCGCTGCTCAACAATTTCTCCCGGCACCAGGACATCGTCCTTGCCCAGCTTGCGCTCGCCGAGTGCCACGACGCCCAGTCCGCGACCGATCCATCGCACGCGGAGGACGCACGAATCCTTTTCGAGCACCTGCTGTACCGGGTGGATGCTCCCGTGGACGTCCGCGCCGAGGCGGGCTTCAACCTCGGGTTCCTCCTGGAGCGCCGCGGGAGTTCCGGGCAGGCCGAGGCCGTCTGGTGGCGCGACGTCGTGACGGCTTTCCTGCTCGACCCGGCGCCGTCCGGCGAGCTCGGGGCCCGGGGGCGCTACTGGATCTCCAGGACGCTCCTGGAGCTCGGCAAGCTCGACGAGGCCCAGGGGCGCCTCGACCAGGCGAAGGATGCCTGGAGGCTTCTCGTGAAGAGCGACCTGCCCGGCGTGGCGCTCGCCCGCGCGCGGCTCGCCCGCTTCGGGCCGCAGCCGCCCAAACCGTGACGGAGCCCCCGTTTTACCCGGAAAAAACCAGCACTGATAACCCAAATGTCCATCCTCGACTTCACCTTATTCTCGCGGGGCGGCCCGATGATCGCGGTGCTCGCCGCCCTGGGCCTGGTCGGCTTCGTGATCTTCGTCGAGCGCACCCTGTACCTCCACCGGGTCCAGATCCGGTCCAGGGCGTTCCTCGACGGGATCAAGAACATCCTGGCCAAGAGGCGCCTGGTCGAGGCACTCACCGTGTGCGAGGAGACGCCGGGTCCGGTCGCGGCCGTCGTGAAGGCGGCGCTCCTCCACGCCGACGCGGACGCGGGCGTGATGCGGTTTCATGTGCAGGAGGCGGCGATCGTCGAGCTGCCCGGCCTGGAGCGGCGGATCGGCGCCCTCGCGGCCGTGGCCCAGGTCGCACCGCTGGTCGGCCTTCTCGGGGCGGTCCTCGGGATGATCGCCACGTTCCTGGCCTTCGAGCGCGACTACGCGACCGCGAGCGCCCTCGCGCACGGCATGTGGCAGGCGCTGCTGAGCGCGGCTGCGGGGCTCCTGGTGGCGATCCCCGCCCACCTGGGACGCCACTTCCTCAACGGCCGCGTGCGCGCCGTCGTGGGCGACATGGAGTGGTCCGGCAACGAGATCATGAGGTATCTTCTTACTGAATACAGAGCGGGCTCCGCCGGGGTCCCGGGAGGGGACGCGCCGTGATCGTCCGCCCCCTCGACCTTGCCTCGAGGCTCCGCCCGGAGCCCCGCGACTTTGACGCGCTCTTCTACGTCAACGTGGGCGTGCTTGCGGTTTTCTTCATGCTGTTCGGCTCGCGCTTCGTCCTCGCCCCCGGGCTCGGCCTCGACTTCGAGCTTCCCCAGGTGGCCGGGGCGCGGGAGGGCGCGGGCCCCACGACCTGCTACATCAGCGTGCTGAGGACCGGCCAGATCTTCACCGACGACGGACTGTTCAGCGTTGCCCAGCTCCAGGATTGGCTGACCGCGCAGGCCAGGCGCTCCCGGAGGCCGACGCTCCTGATCCGCGCCAGCGCCGGAGTGCCGCTTTCGAGCCTCTCGAGGATCTTCGACCTGGCCCACAAGGCGGGGTTTCGCGTCGTGGTCGGCGCGGAGGACCCTGTCGCGGCCCCCGGGCGCGGGTACTGAGGATCCGGGCACCCATGGGCGCGAAACCACTCAGCCAGGGGGCGATCTGGGCGCTGGCCTCCGGGGCCGGGCTCGCGGCGATCCTCCTGGCGGGGTTTCTCTTCCGCATGCCCCGGCCGCAGCCCCTGGCCCTCGGCCTTGCCAGGACGGGCCCGACCGTGGGCGTCGCTCCGGCCGATTCCGAGCTGACCGAGGAGGCCGACCTCTTTGACCGGACCCCGCTCTTTCTCCCCACGCGCTGGAACAGCGCCGAAAAAGAACTTCCGAGCTTGGATCCGGCGGGGGGATTCACAGGCTATCCGGACAAGCTTTTTTTCACCCGGGACGTCCTCGACCTGGGACTGCCCCCGCCGATCGCTCTTCCTGCGCATGTGGCTGATGTCCTGGGTGATAACCCGCCTGGCGACCCGTATCTCGGGATGGGGAGGACCGGTTATGGACCGGCCCCGCTTCCTGCGCGGGGTGCCTATGTGGAGGTTTCCGCGGCGCGCACGGGCGGCAAGGTGCTGGAAATGGCCTTGGGCGACGCCAAGCCGCCGGGCGATGGGAGCTGGCAGCCCCTGGAGTTTCTGGTGGCCGTGGACGCAGCAGGGCTTGTCGGGCCGCCGGTGCTGATGGTTCCATCCGGCCAGGAGGCCGTGGAGGGCTATTTCACGCGTTACCTCGCCGACACCCTGAGGGTGGGGGACAGGCTGCCGCCGGGGTTTTATCGGATTTCGGTGGGACCGTGATCCTAGTTAAATGTTAAATCGGCCGCCGATTTAACATTTAACAGCCTGACCCCTTAAAACCGTTGAATTCTTGGTTGAATGGGGATACAAGGATCACGCTGGCATCCTGCCTCCATCCCCATGGGCCCTATATTTTTGGGTGAAGGCACAAGATTCCTGTTGACGGGCAAATCTCGACGTCCACTATCTACCCTCTTTTTCGTTTTTTGACCGCAAGTTCAACGCCTGACCATCGGAACCCAGGACCCAACCCGGGGTTCCCGCAAGCAGGCGGTCTTTTCTGCCCAGATAGCTCAGTTGGCAGAGCACGTCCTTGGTAAGGACGAGGTCGCCGGTTCAAATCCGGTTCTGGGCTCCAGATCAAGCAAAACCAAATCCGCAGGTTCAGGCACTTCAGGCCGGCAGTTCCATTTTTCGAAACCAAAACAAAACCCACGTCCCAAAACTTTTATGGCTAAAGGAACATTCGAACGCAAGAAACCGCACGTCAATGTCGGCACGATCGGCCACGTTGACCACGGTAAAACCACGCTGACCGCGGCGATCCTGTCCGTTCAGGCGAAGAAGGGCTTGGCCGAGGTCAAGGCCTATGCCGACATCGCCAAGGGCGGCACCGTCCGCGACGCATCCAAGATCGTCACGATCTCGGTCGCGCACGTGGAATACGAGTCGACCAAGCGCCACTACGCGCACGTGGACTGTCCCGGACACGCCGACTTCGTGAAGAACATGATCACCGGCGCGGCGCAGATGGACGGCGCGATCCTCGTGGTGTCGGCCGCCGACGGCCCGATGCCGCAGACCCGCGAACACATCCTTCTGGCGCGCCAGGTGGGCGTCCCGAAGATCGTGGTTTTCCTGAACAAGGTCGACCTGATCGACGACGCGGAGCTCCTCGACCTGGTCGAGATGGAAGTCCGCGAGCTTCTCACCAAGTACAAGTTCGACGGCGACAAGGCCGTGATCATCCGCGGCTCGGCCACGGCGGCCCTCGAGGGCAAGCCGGAGGGGATCAAGGCGATCGGCGACCTGATGGACGCCATCGACAACGAGATCCCGGAGCCGGTTCGCGAGATCGACAAGCCCTTCCTGATGTCGGTCGAGGATGTCTTCTCGATCACCGGGCGCGGCACGGTCGCCACGGGGCGCATCGAGCGCGGCGTGGTCAAGATCAACGAGACGGTGGAGATCGTCGGCCTCAAGGACACCACCTCGACCGTCGTCACGGGCATCGAGATGTTCCGCAAGCTCCTCGACCAGGGCCAGGCGGGCGACAACGTCGGCGTGCTCCTCCGCGGCATCGAGAAGGAGGGCATCGAGCGAGGCCAGGTCCTCGCGGCCCCGAAATCCATCACCCCCCACAAGAAGGCCAAGGCCGAGATCTACGTCCTTTCCAAGGACGAAGGCGGCCGCCACACGCCGTTCTTCAACGGCTATCGCCCGCAGTTCTACTTCCGCACAACGGACGTGACCGGGATCGTGGTCCTTCCGAAGGGGGTCGAGATGATCATGCCGGGAGACAACATCAATATCGACGTCGACCTCATTGTTCCCATCGCGATGGAGAAGACCCAGCGCTTTGCAATTCGCGAGGGCGGCCGCACCATCGGTGCGGGCCGCATCACGGAGATCGTTGAGTAACCCTCACTTCTCAAAGATCGAATCGACTGCCGGGGGTTCCCAGAGGGGGCTCTCGGCTGTCTCGTCTAACAACTTACGACCTAGGGGTGTAGCTCAATTGGTAGAGTAGCGGTCTCCAAAACCGTCGGTTGGGGGTTCGAGTCCCTCCGCCCCTGCCACTCCCACGCACGACATGAAAAACCCATTCCGCAGCACGCGCATCTTCTTCGGCGAGATCGTCGGGGAGCTCCAGAAGGCCGCATGGCCCACGCGGACGGAACTGCGCGACTCGACGATCGTGGTGATCGTCGCCGTGGCGCTCCTGGGAGTGTTCACCAGCATCAGCGACTTCTCGCTCTTCCAGGTCGTGGATCTCTTCACCTCCTGGGTCAGCTAAAACGCCCGTCCCCATGTCCGCACCACAGACGATCGCCCCGCCAGACGCCCAATGGTTCGCCCTGCACACCCTCTCGGGCCAGGAGAACAAGGTGAAGGCATACATCGAGCGCTTCAAGTCGGCCGAGGAGCTCGACGACAGCATTTTCGAGGTTCTCCTGCCGACGGAGGTGGTGTCGGAGGTCAAGAACGGCAAGAAGAGCACGAAGCACCGCAAGCTCTACCCGGGCTACGTTTTCATCCAGATGCGCCTCTTCGGGGAGGACCGGAAGCTGATCAACAAGCCCTGGTACTTCGTCAAGGAGGTGGCGGGTGTGATCGGATTTGTCGGCGGCGAGCACCCGGCGGCCCTCCGCCAGAGTGAAATCGACGAGATCCGCGTCCGCATCGAGGCCGCCAACGGCAAGGAAGTGCCCAAGGTGCAGTACTCGGTCGGCGAGGAGGTCAAGATCAACGACGGGCCGTTCGCCAACCTCAACGGCAGGATCGACGAGATCGACCCGGACCGCGGCAAGCTGAAGATCTCGGTCTCCATTTTCGGTCGCTTTACGCCGGTTGAGCTCGAATACTGGCAGGTTCAGCGCGTCACGGACTGACGCACCGCCCGGCAAACCAACCACCGTACCCAACCACAAGACCCTTTCCGATGGCCAAAAAGATCCAAGGATACATCCGCCTTCAACTCCCGGCGGGCGCCGCCAACCCGGCCCCCCCGGTCGGTCCCGCGCTTGGCGCCCAGGGCGTCAACATCATGGCGTTCTGCAAGGACTTCAACGCCAGGACGAAGGACCAGAACGGCATGATCCTGCCGGTGGTGATCACGGTGTTCTCCGACAAGAGCTTCACCTTCATCCTCAAGTCGCCGCCGGCGTCCGTGCTCCTCAAGAAGGCCGCGAACATCGCCAGCGGATCGGCCAAGCCGAACCAGGACAAGGTTGGCAAGGTGACGCGCAAGCAGCTGCTCGAAATTTACCGCCTCAAGCAAAAGGACCTCAATGCCAAGTCGGACGAGGCCGGAATCCGAATCATCGCCGGCACCGCCCGCAACATGGGCATCGAGGTCGTCGACTGAAAGACAACCGCTCACCGCGGGAGTCCCACCCGGGACGTTCGCACCGCAAGGAGTCAACATGCACAAACCAAGCAAACGCTACCGCAGCGCAGTCCAGGCTGCGGACCTCACCAAGGAGTATCCCCTGAAGGACGCGGCCGAGATCCTGGCCAAGTTCCCGAAGGCCAAGTTCGACGAGACCGTCGAGCTCTCGTTCCGGCTGGGCGTCGACCCGACCGCCGGGGACCAGATGGTCCGCGGCACGACGCCCCTGCCCAACGGCTCCGGCAAGAAGGTCCGCGTGCTTGTCTTCACCGACGACCCGAAGGCGGCCCTCGACGCGGGTGCGGACACGGCCGGGCTCCAGGACATCATCGTCAAGATCAACGAGGGTTGGCTCGACTTCGACGTCGCCATCTCGACGACCGAGGCCATGAAGACCGTGCGCACGATCGCCCGGGTGCTCGGGCCCAAGGGGCTGATGCCCAATCCCAAGAGCGGAACCGTCACGGACGATCTCGCCGCAGGGATCAAGGCCGTCAAGGCCGGCCGCGTGGAATTCAAGATGGACAAGACCGGGAACATCGGGGTGGGGGTCGGCAAGCGCTCCTTCACCACCGGGCAGATCCTCGAGAACGCCCAGGTCGTCCTGGACGCCATCGGCAAGGCCAAGCCGGCCCTGTTCAAGGGGAACTTCATCAAGACCCTGGTCCTTTCGTCCTCCCAGAGCCCGGCGGTCCGCATCGCGCCGAGCGAATACTCCAAATACTGAACGCATCCCGACCATGAGAGCCGAAAAACAATACCTGATTTCCGAGGTCGAGAGCCACCTCAAGAAGTCCGACTACGTCATCCTCACCAATTACAATGGTGCGACCGTCTCGGACCTTGCGGACCTGCGCGGGAAGCTTTCCGCGGAAAAGGCGGAGTTCCACGTCGTCAAGAACAGCTCCCTGCGCGTGGCCGCCAAGGCCCTCGGGCTGCCCGAGTTCGAGGGGTCGCTCACCGGGCCGACGGCGGTCATCGTCGGCGGCAGGAATTCCCCCGGGGTCGCGAAGATCCTCAAGCAGTTTTTCAAGGACAAGCAGAAGATCGAGGTCAAGGCGGGCTTCCTCGGAAAAAAGCTGATCACGGCCAGGCAGATCGAGCAGCTGGCGGACATGCCGCCCCTCGAGGTGCTCCGCGCCCGGCTGCTCGGCCTGCTCCAGCAGCCGGCGAGCCAGTTCGTCCGCGTCCTCAACGCCGCCCCCCAGGGCCTCGTCAACGTCCTCCAGGCCAAGGTCCGCGCCGCGGGCTGAGCCAATCCCGTCCCTTCCCCCCTTTCCAAGGCAAACAAACGCCCGCGAAAAACAAATCAAACGCATCCAGCTAGGGGATTCGTCCCTTAAATGGCCCCAGGTCTGGGACCGCTAGCCGGAAGCAGGAGACACCCATGAGCAACATCACAAAAGATCAAGTCGTAGAGTGGCTCTCGAGCCAGTCCGTCCTCGAAATCGCAGGCCTGGTCAAGGACCTCGAGACCAAGTGGGGCGTATCCGCCGCCGCTCCGGTCGCCGCGGCTTCCGCCGCGCCCGCTGCAGCCGCCCCCGCGGCCGCCGCCGAGGAGAAGACCGAGTTCACCGTCGTCCTCGTCGAGGCCGGCGCCAACAAGATCGGTGCGATCAAGGAAGTGCGCGCGATCACCGGCCTGGGCCTCAAGGAGGCCAAGGACCTGGTCGAGGGCGCACCCAAGCCCGTGAAGGAGGGCGTTTCCAAGGCCGACGCCGAGGAAATCAAGAAGAAGCTCGAGGCCGCCGGGGCCAAGGTGGAGCTCAAGTAAGCCGCTTTGGCGAACTTCTCCCCAGTGCCAAGGTATTTTCCGGGACGGGCCGCGCCTGGCGCGCAGCCCGCTCCCGTTTCCGTTTTCACACGTCAGGGTTAGGTCAAGCAGCGCCCGTCCCAGGTCCCTCCTCCCATCATGGCTGATCGCATTCACACCGACCGCATCAACTTCGGCAGGCTCCGCGAAGTCATCCAACCGCCGAATCTCATCGAGATTCAGATCAATTCGTATCTCGAGTTCCTGCAAAAGGGCGTGCCTGAGAAGCAGCGCAAGCCCCAGGGCCTCGAGGCGGTCTTCCGCGAGGTGTTCCCCATCCGCTCCTACGACGAGCGCCTGGTGCTCGAGTACGTGTCCTACACGCTCGGCGAGCCCAAGAACACGGAGATCGAATGCATCCGCGAGGGAGTCACCTATTCGGTGCCCCTCTATGTGAAGCTGCGCCTGCGCGAGGAGGACTTCATCAAGGACGAGGACATCTACATGGGCGAAATCCCGATGGTGACGGAGCGCGGTTCCTTCATCATCAACGGGGCCGAGCGCGTCGTGGTCTCCCAGCTCCACCGCTCGCCGGGCATCGCCTTCGAGGTGACGCCGCACCCGAACGGCAAGCTGCTGCACTCGTACCGGATCATCCCGGACCGGGGAACCTGGCTCGAGGTTCAGTTCGACAACAACGACCTGCTGTACGTGTACCTCGACCGCCGCCGCCGCCGCAGGAAGTTCCTCATCACGACCCTCCTCCGCTCGATCGGCTACAGCGCCGATGTCGACATCCTGAACCTCTTCTACGAGATCCGCGACCTCAAGGTGGCCAAGGCCCTCGACATGGAGAACGTCAGCGCGCTTGTCCTCGTGGAGGACGCGATCGACGCCCAGAAGGGCGTCGTCCTCGCGCGGGCATTCGAGCCCCTCACCAAGCAGATCGTGCGCACCTTCGAGAAGCACGACATCGCCTCGATCCGCGTGATCGACACCACGGTGGACGAGGGCGCGATCATCCGCGCGCTCAAGAAGGACCCGACCCGCAACGAGGAGGAGGCCCTCAAGGAGATCTACAAGCGCCTCCGTCCCGGCGAGCCACCGACGACCGCCAACGCGAAGGCCCTGCTCAAGCGCCTCTTTTTCGACCCGAAGCGCTACGACCTGGGCCGTGTCGGACGCTACAAGGTGAACCAGAAGCTCGGCCTGAAGACCGACCTGGAGCAGCGCATCCTTGAGAGCGCCGACATCGTCGCCGCCACCAAGTACCTCGTGCGCCTTCGCCGCGGCGAGGGCGTCGTGGACGACATCGACCACCTCGGCAGCCGCCGCGTGCGCACCGTGGGCGAGCTCCTCGCCAACCAGTGCCGCATGGGCCTTGCCCGCACGGAGCGCCTCGTCCGGGAGCGCATGACCATGTACGACCAGAGCGTGGACTCGATCACGCCGCAGAAGCTGATCAACCCGAAGGCCCTGACGACGGTGATCCGCGACTTCTTCGCCCGCAGCCAGCTCTCCCAGTTCATGGACCAGATCAACCCGCTGGCCGAGGTGACGCACAAGCGCCGCCTTTCCGCCCTCGGGCCCGGAGGCCTCAACCGCGAGCGCGCGGGCTTCGAGGTGCGCGACGTCCATCCGTCCCACTACGGGCGCATCTGCCCGATCGAGACCCCGGAGGGTCCGAACATCGGCCTGATCAACTCCCTCTCCACGTACGCCCATGTGAACGAGTTCGGCTTCATCGAGACGCCGTACCGCCTCGTCAAGGACGGGAAGGTGAGCGACAAGATCGAGTACCTCACGGCCGACCAGGAGGAGGCCAAGGTGATCGCGCAGGCCAACGCCGAGATCGACGACAAGGGCCACTTCGTGGGCAAGGTCACCGTCCGCAAGGACGGCGAATTCCTTGAGGTGGCGCCGGGCGAGGTCGACTACATGGACGTTTCCCCCAAGCAGGTGATCTCGATCGCCGCCGGGATGATCCCGTTCCTGGAGCATGACGATGCCAATCGCGCCCTCATGGGCTCGAACATGCAGCGCCAGGGCGTTCCCCTCCTGCAGGCGGAGGCCCCGTTCGTCGGGACGGGCATCGAGGAGCGCGTCGCTCGAGACTCCAAGATCGTCGTGGTCGCCGAGGATTCCGGCCTGGTCGCCTCCGTGGACGCCAAGCGGATCGTCATCACGAAGGACGGCGAGCTCCCGCGCAACCCGCGCCATGATCCCAAGAACCACGTCCAGGTGTACGAACTGCGCAAGTTCATGCGCTCGAACGCGGGGACATGCTTCAACCAGAAGCCCATCGTGCGGGTCGGCCAGAAGGTGAAGTCGGGCGACATCATCGCCGACGGGCCCTCCACCGACCAGGGCGAGATGGCGCTCGGGCGCAACGTGCTGGTGGCGTTCATGCCCTGGAACGGCTACAACTTCGAGGACGCCATCCTGATCTCCGAGAAGGTGCTCAAGGAGGACGTCTTCGCCTCGATCCACATCCAGGAGTTCGAGGTCACCGCCCGCGACACCAAGCTCGGGCCCGAGGAAATCACCCGCGACATCCCGAACGTCGGCGAGGAGGCCCTCAAGAACCTCGACCACAACGGCGTCATCCGCATCGGCGCCGAGGTGAAGCCCGGCGACATCCTCGTCGGGAAGATCACCCCGAAGTCCGAGACCGAGCTCGCCCCCGAGGAAAAGCTCCTCCGGGCCATTTTCGGCGAGAAGGCCGCGGACGTGAAGGACACGTCGCTCGTGGTCCCCTCCGGCGTGGGCGGGATCATCATGGACGTGAAGGTCTCCTCCCGCATCGACAACGAGCAGGAGAAGCTCTCCCCGTCCGACCGCCGCCGCCAGATCAAGCAGATCCAGGAGGACTACAAGACCCAGATGGACAAGCTGCGCGAGGGCCTGACCGAGGCCCTCTCCAACATCCTGCTGGGCGAGAAGATCCCCCTCGACGTGATCAACGGCGAGAGCGGCGAGGTCATCATTCCCGCCAACCGCAAGATCACCAAGACGCTGCTGCGCAAGCTGGCGTCGGTTTCCAAGCACGTGCAGATCGACCCCTCGCCGGTCCGCATCAAGATCATGGAGATCATCAGCTCGTACCAGGGCAAGTTCGACGAGCTGGAATCCGACCGCGAGCGCAAGATCGGCTCGGTCGAGTCCGGGGAGAATTCCGCGGACGGCGCGATCAAGCAGGTCAAGGTGTACGTGGCGACGAAGCAGAAGCTCGACGTCGGCGACAAGATGGCCGGCCGCCACGGCAACAAGGGCGTGGTCGCCAAGATCGTGCCCGAGGAGGACATGCCCTATCTCCCCGACGGAACCCCCGTCGAGATCTGCCTGAACCCCCTCGGCGTGCCCTCGCGCATGAACGTGGGGCAGGTGCTGGAGACCCACCTTGGCTGGGCCTGCAAGAAGCTTGGAATGAAGGTGGCGACGCCGGTCTTCGACGGCATCACCGAGAAACGCGTCCGCGAATACCTCAAGGAGGCCAAGCTGCCGCCCTCGGGCAAGAGCCCCCTTTATGACGGCCGCACCGGCGACAAAATCGACCAGGAGGTGGTGGTCGGCTACATCTACATGATGAAGCTGAACCATCTTGTCTCGCACAAGATCCACGCCCGCGCGGTCGGCCCGTACTCGCTCGTCACGCAGCAACCCCTGGGCGGCAAGGCCCAGTACGGCGGCCAGCGGTTCGGCGAAATGGAAGTCTGGGCCCTCGAGGCCTACGGCGCCGCCCACACCCTCCAGGAGCTGCTCACCGTCAAATCCGACGACGTCCAGGGCCGCACCAAGATCTACGAATCGCTGGTCAAGGGGGACAACACCCTCTCGGCCGGCACGCCCGAGTCCTTCAACGTGCTCATCAAGGAGATCCAGTCCCTCGGCCTGGACATCAAGCTCCAGAAGCGCGACGCCCTGAGCCTCGGCGCCTGAACGCCGGCATCCCCAGCAACCTTAAGAAGACACTCCCATGATCCAACCCGCCGACACCGCAGCCTCCGCCCGCGAGGAGGCACGCTCCGCCCTCGGCCTCGAGGAAAACGCCTTCGACTGCGTTTCCATCACCGTGGCCTCGCCCGACACCATCCGCAAGTGGTCCAAGGGAGAGGTGAAGAACCCCGAGACGATCAACTACCGGACCTTCAAGCCGGAGCCGGGCGGACTCTTCTGCCAGAAGATCTTCGGGCCGGTGCGCGATTACGAGTGCGCCTGCGGCAAGTACAAGAGGATCAAGTACAAGGACGTGGTGTGCGACCGGTGCGGGGTCGAGGTGACGATCGCCCGCGTGCGCCGCGAGCGCATGGGGCATATCGAGCTGGCCGTGCCCGTGGCCCACATCTGGTTCCTGAAGAGCATGCCGAGCCGCCTCGGGCTGCTCCTCGACATGACCGCACGCGCCCTGGAGCGGGTCATCTACTACGAGAACTTCCTGGTCGTCGATCCGGGCAAGACGCCCCTCGAGCCGCGCCAGCTCCTGACGGACACCGAGTACCGCCAGGCCATCGACGAGTACGGCCACGATTCGTTCGTCGCCAAGATGGGCGCCGAGGCCGTCCGCGACGCGCTGGTCAAGATGGACCTCCCGGCCACGGTCGCGGAGCTCCATGAGCAGATGCGCGCGACCCGCTCGAAGCAGATCAAGAAGAAGCTCTCGAAGCGCCTCAAGGTGATCCAGGGCTTCATCCACTCGAGGTCCCGTCCGGAATGGATGGTCCTCGAGGTCCTGCCGGTGATCCCGCCGGACCTGCGCCCGCTGGTGCCCCTGGAGGGTGGCCGGTTCGCGACGTCGGACCTGAACGATTTGTACCGCCGGGTGATCAACCGGAACAACCGCCTGAGGAACCTCATGCAGTTGAAGACCCCGGATGTCATCATCCACAACGAGAAGAGGATGCTCCAGGAGGCGGTGGACGCACTGTTCGACAACGGCCGCCACGGCCGCCCGGTGACCGGCGCTGGAAACCGGCCGCTCAAGTCCCTTTCCGACATGCTCAAGGGCAAGCAGGGCAGGTTCCGCCAGAACCTGCTCGGCAAGCGGGTCGATTACTCCGGCCGTTCCGTCATCGTGATCGGGCCCGAGCTCAAGCTGCACCAGTGCGGCCTGCCGAAGAAGATGGCCCTCGTCCTCTTCGAGCCCTTCATCATCCGCCGCCTCAAGGAACTCGGCTTTGTGCACACCGTCCGCGGGGCGCGCAAGATGATCGAGAAGAAGTCCCCCGAGGTGTGGGACATCCTCGAGGAGGTCACCAAGGGCCACCCGGTGCTGCTCAACCGCGCGCCGACGCTCCACCGTCTCTCGATCCAGGCCTTCGAGCCCGTCCTGATCGAAGGCGAGGCCATCCGCATCCATCCCCTCGTCTGCACCGCCTACAACGCGGACTTTGACGGGGACCAGATGGCCGTGCACGTGCCGCTGTCGCTCGAGGCGATCCTGGAGTGCAAGCTCCTGATGATGGCGACCTCGAACATCTTCTCGCCGTCGTCGGGCAAGCCCATCCTCACCCCGTCCCAGGACATCGTCCTCGGCTCCTACTACCTGACGATCGAGCCCCGCAAGAAGGTCGCCAAGGGCCAGCGGGTGCCGCTGCTCAGCGGCCTCCAGGAGGTGCTCTACGCCAAGTCCGACGGCGCCCTCAAGGTCCACGACTGGGTCGACGTCCCGAACCTCGATTTCGGCCGCGACACCGTCTACGGCAGGAAGGACAAGAAGATCCAGCGCACGACCGTCGGCCGCGTGATCTTCAACCAGATCTGGCCGTCGAAGCTCGGGTTTGTGAACTTCCCGGTCACGAAGTCCAAGCTCGGCGACATCATCCTCAACACCTACAAGGTCGCGGGCGACACCGCCACGATCGAGACCCTCGACAAGCTCAAGGAGCTCGGCTTCACGACCGCCTTCCAGGCGGGCATCTCCATCGGGATCGACGACATGATCATCCCCGAGGCGAAGAAGGACATCATCTCCGACTCGCGCAAGAAGATCGCCGACGTCGAGGGCCAGTTCAGCAAGGGCATCATCACCTCGGGCGAGCGCTACAACAAGGTCGTCGACATCTGGACGACGGCGCGCGACCGGATGGTCAAGGAGGTCATCGCCAAGCTCGAGAACAACGACGGCAAGGCCGAGTTCAACCCCGTCTACATCATGATGGAGTCGGGCGCCCGCGGCAACAAGGAGCAGGTCCGCCAGCTCTGCGGCATGCGCGGCCTCATGGCCAAGCCCTCCGGCGAGATCATCGAGCGGCCGATCCTTTCCTCGTTCCGCGAGGGGCTCACCGTCCTTGAGTACTTCATCTCGACCCACGGCGCCCGCAAGGGTCTCGCCGACACGGCCCTCAAGACGGCGGACGCCGGGTACCTCACCCGCAAGCTCTGCGACGTCGCCATGGACGTCATCATCGTCGAGGACGACTGCGGCACCCGCGACGGCGTCTGGAAGAAGGCGATCGTGGAGGGTGACGACGAGATCGTGGCCCTGCGCGAGCGCATCGTCGGACGCTACTCGAGCGAGGATGTCCCGAACCCCCTCAGCCCCACGTCCATGATCGTCAAGGCCGGCGAGCTCATCACCGAGGAGATCGCAGCCCGGATCGACGACGTAGGGATCGAGCGGCTCAAGGTCATGTCGCCGCTCACCTCGACCAGCCGCCAGGGCATCGACGCCAAGTCGTACGGCATCAACCCGGCGACCAACCGCACCGCCAAGATCGGCGACTCCGTCGGCATCATCGCCGCGCAGTCGATCGGCGAGCCCGGCACGCAGCTCACGATGCGCACGTTCCACATCGGCGGCGTGGCCGCCGGCGGGTTCAAGACGCCCGAGATCCGCGTCCGCTCCAACGGCAAGGTCGCGTACCGCGGCCTGCGCCTGGTCGAGACGGCCGACGGCGGCAGCATCGTCCTCAACAAGACCGGGACCATCCAGATCCTGGACGAGGAGGGGAAGGAGCTCGAGACCTACAACATCGTTGTCGGCTCGTTCCTCCACGTCGGCGACGGGCACGCGATCGAGAAGGGCGCGATCCTCGCCCAGTGGGATCCCTACAACATTCCGGTGCTTTCCGAAAAGGGCGGCACCCTGGCCTTCAAGGACATGATCCCCGGCGTCACCGTGAAGCGCGAGCTCGACCCGACCTCCGGCCGCATCGCGACCGTGGTCATCGAGCACAAGGAGGACCTCAATCCGCAGATCGAGGTCCGCGACGCCAAGCGCAAGCCGCTGGCGGCCTATTCCATCCCGGTCGGCGCGCAGATCGCCGTCAGCGAGGACGACACGATCACCCCCGGGGCCCTGCTCGCCAAGACGCCCCGCCAGGCGTCGAAGACGAAGGACATCACCGGCGGCCTTCCCCGCGTGGCCGAGCTGTTTGAGGCCCGCCGCCCGAAGGAGGCCGCGGAGATGGCACGCATCGACGGCATCGTCTCCTTCGAGGGGACGGTCCGCGGCAAGCGCAGGCTCGTCGTCAAGAACGAGGAGACCCAGCAGGAGGAAGAGCACCTGATCCCCTCGGGGAAGCAGGTCATCGTTCAGCCGGGCGATCTTGTCCACAAGGGCCAGCACCTCACCGAGGGCTCCGCGGACCCGCACGAGATCCTCGAGATCCTCGGGCCGGCGGCGCTCTACGAGTTCCTCATCGGCCAGGTCCAGGAGGTGTACCGCCTCCAGGGTGTCACGATCAACGACAAGCACATCGAGATCATCATCCGCCAGATGCTGCGCAAGGTCCGGATCACGGACCCGGGCGACAGCGAGTACTTCTGGGGTGAGCAGGTCGACCGCAGCTCGTTCCTGATCGAAAACCATCGTCTCGACGAGGCGGGCGGCAAGCCCGCCGAGGCCGAGCCGATCCTGCTGGGCATCACCAAGGCCTCGCTCGAGACCGAGAGCTTCATCTCCGCCGCCTCCTTCCAGGAGACGACCCGCGTCCTCACCGACGCGGCCACCCTGGGGAAGGTGGACCTGCTCAAGGGCTTCAAGGAAAACGTCATCATGGGGCATCTGATCCCGGCGGGCACGGGCCTGCCGGCCTACAAGCGCCTCAAGATCACGCTGCCCTTCGGCGCCGAGATCCCGACCGAGGACATCAAGCCCCCCGAGGCCGTCACGGCCTCCTGAGGGGACAGGGCCTCCTGGAGGCGACTGCCCTTTAACCGGCTTCGGCCGAAAAGCTTCAAGAGCCGCGGACTTCGTTCCGCGGCTCTTTTTCTTTGGGCCCGGCTTCGCGTCGCTTCGCCGCGGCGCCCTTTCGCACGGCGAAAGGGTGGTAGCTTCCTCTCGTTGGTAGTGTCCGTCAAGTTGCGTTCTTTCGGTGCGCGGGAGCTGGCGAGGAAGGTTTTGGTTCTGGGTTGAGCTATCGTTGTGGTTGAGGACCACTGGGTGGTCCGAAAGGACGGGGTTCAGCCTCCCTTGGTAGCAGACATGGACTCGGGAATGTCGCTGGGGACGGCGCCGGCGCGTCGCGGAGCGCGAGCCGGCCTCGCGGGGTCCGCGGGCGAAGGGGGTGAGGGTCCAGGGAGAGGGG
>Ga0302320_10002673_pt1 | contig 41686 bp, 30 predicted proteins | sample Bog_T0_3_FD_202130 | JGI IMG/M metagenome (GOLD analysis project Ga0302320, IMG submission 202130) | Peat permafrost microbial communities from Stordalen Mire near Abisko, Sweden - Bog_T0_3 | ecosystem: Environmental > Terrestrial > Soil > Wetlands > Peat | place: Sweden: Abisko, Stordalen Mire... | reverse complement strand
GGCTGGCTGCGGCTTTGGCTGACAGTTCCTCGACCGACTCAAACCAACTCGACGAAACAGGCGGAACAGTCCAGCCCGAGAGCGACTGGGACGTGGAGCGGAACTGCGCGGCAAGACCGGCGCATTCGGCGCACTGGTCCAGATGGCTAGAGACGGCCTGAGCTTCGGAGCTGGAGAGTTCGCCGTCGAGAAAGGCCATGACCTCTTCAGGGGCAACGGGATGGGTAGCGGTGTTCATAGACGCTCCTTGGATTGAGCGGAGTCGTGGGTAGCAAAATGGGGAGCCGGAGCGGCGAGCAAATCGTGTAGCGCCAGACGTGCTCGGAAGAGCCGCGAGCGAACGGTATTCAGCGGAAGACCGAGCAGGTCGGCGATCTCGGCGTAGCTCAACTGCTCGAACTCGCGCAGCAGCAGCACTTCGCGGTCCAGCGCATCGAGCTTCCCGACCGCATGGCGCATCAGCACCTGCGCTTCAATGGTGGATTGCGTCGCTGGCTCCAGATCGGCCGGCTTCTCGCCCAGAAACGTAGCCCGAAACGCGGCTTTGCGGCGATGAGCACGCAGGATTTTAAAGCCGATGGCATAGAGCCAGGTGCGAAACAGGGCGGTCTGCTGGTAGCGGGCCGCTGCGCGCAGCACGGCGATGAACGTTTCCTGCGTCAGCTCCTCGGCCTGGGCCGGATCGGCGACGCGGCGGCGAAAGAATCCGAAAAGCGGCTGCTTATAGCGCAAAAAGAGCGCGGTGAACGCATCGGCGCCCCCGCGCGAGAAGGCGTCCATCAGTTGTTCGTCGCTCTCCGCGGCTTGAGAACTGTCCGCCTCGAAATTTCTGGGCGCATCGTTCATGGGTGGCCTTATTGCCTCCGAGTGTAGAACGAACGCCGGGAATGCGTCTTCCATGATCTGCCGCCTGAGCTTTACATAACTGGTAATGCGACGGCGCGTCGAAAAGTTCCCTGGGAGCCAAAAACAGCTGGATTGCACTTGAGCGACCCATTCGGAGCGCAGAATGCAAAGGATATCCCCGCGTCCTTTCACCATCTGCAACGTTTCCCGCCCAGGATCATCCGATAGGGTGAGACCTTTCCCAGTCTCACGCAATCCGTTGGTCGATGTGCAAGCCCAATCAGCCCGATTTCCCCCGCAAGCGAAGAAAGGATCCACTCTATGGCATTGCCGGAGCACATCCTGATGATGTATGGCTACCTCTTGCTCTTCGCCTGGGTTCTAGTGGAGCAGTTGGGTATCCCGCTGCCGGCCACGCCGATCTTGCTGGCCGCCGGCGCGCTTTCCGCCCAAAACGATCTCAGCTTTCCGCTGGCGCTGGCCGCAGGGCTGGCCGCCGCGCTCACGGCCGATAGTGCCTGGTTCCTCATTGGCCGCCGCTACGGCCACCATGTCTTGCGCCTGCTGTGCAAGCTCTCGTTGGAGCCGACCATCTGTGTCCGCCGCACCCAGGACTCGTTTGGCCGCCGCCGCGATCTGACGCTGATGATCGCCAAGTTTGTGCCGGGATTGGCCACGTTGGCCCCGCCGGTAGCGGGTCAAAACGGGATGAGCTACGGCCGGTTTTTGTTCTTTGACGGCATCGGGGCCACGCTGTGGGTGGGCGTGCTGCTCACCGTTGGATGGTTCTTTGGCGGTCTGATCCGGCGCAACCCCAGCCTGCTGGACTGGGCCGGTCGCTTCTCGGGAGCGCTGCTGGTACTCGGCATTATTGGATTCTTTATCGGTCGTGTCATCCGCCGCCGCATGGTCATCAAGAAGCTTGTGGCCGCGCGCCTGGAACCGGAGGAACTGAAAAAGCAGCTCGACGCTGGCGAGCAGGTCTATATCGTGGACCTGCGCCATCCTCTGGAGTTGCTACCCGACCCGTTTACGCTGCCCGGAGCAGTCCACTTCTCGCCCGACGCCCTCGCCGCGCGTCACAGGGAGATTCCCCGCGACCGCGATATCGTTCTCTTCTGCACCTGCCCCAGCGAGGCCACAGCCGCCAAGACGGCCATGACCCTGCACAAGCTGGGCATTGAGCGCGTGCGCCCATTGCGTGGCGGGTTCGACGAGTGGAAGCGGCTGGGATTTCCCCTGGATGCGGTTGCGCCCGCGATTCCAGCCCTGAATTGATCCTCAGGACTTGGGTGGGCCCGCAAACAACGCGGCGATACTGACCCCGATCGGCGATCCGAGGCCGCTGCATGGGTCGGGTCCGGGCGCTGCGTTGTAAAACCCGTTGCCGCCCGCCGTGATGTCGTTAAATGCTGCCGCGCTTGCCCATAACTTGGGTGTCACAAACCCGAGCTTGGTCCCAAATGAAGCAAACAGCCCGGCATAGAGCGGTGCTACCGCGCTGGTTCCTCCCACCACCGTGGGCGAGCCATGAACAACCACTGTGTAGCCTGTGTTGGGGTCGGCGTCCGCGCTGACATCGGGCACCATTCTGCCGTTGCCATACTGCGTGTTTGCGGGGGCAGGAGGCGCAGCAATCTGAAACGCCTGCACGGGAAAGACCGTCGAATAGCCGCCGCCCGTTCCTTCGCCATTGGTCTGGCCGGGATTATCGTTCCACACGGTTTCCGCTGTAGAGGTCTTGTTGGTCCCTCCGCAGGCCACCACATGCGGGCAGGACGAAGGGCAATCAACATTGGCAGGGGTCTGTCCGCCGTCGCCTGAGTCGTTGTCTCCCGCAGCGGCAAAGACGGTCATGCCCGCGGCGGTTGCTGCCTGCGCGGCCGCTTCCATCTGCTCCGCGGCAGCATTTCCCCAGTTGGCCTCGTCAGATCCCCAGGAGATGGAGCAGACGTCGCATCCGTCGGCGGCCGCCTTCTGCGCAGCCGACGGGATATCCTGCGACCAGTAGACGCGGATGGTCGCAGTCTTGCCGGTGGCCGCATAGTAGGCTGCTCCGGCTACCTCGATATCCAGGGCCACCTCATAGTCTGGATCGTCCGGAGAGCCGACGTTCTGGTTGGGGCTGTTTTGCGTGCCGTCTACCGAGACATCGGTAATCTGCGGCGAGGGCTGGTTGATCGACTGGAAAAATGCGTCCATATCGGACTGCACCCAGCCGCCGCCAAGCTCCACAATGGCGATGACGCCGCCGCCTGCCAAGCCTGTCGGCCAGTCGTAGGCAGCGCACAAAGCGGGTAGGGTCCACGGACCGGCAACGGGCGCATCCCCGGCGACATGGGCAGCGTGGGCGGCGATTGAGGAAATGTTCCTCAGCTTGAAATAGGGCCTGACCTGGTACTTGGGGAAGGGGGACATGGGGATCTCCTTTTGGATTGCAACCAGAATGTGAGAAAAAGCGTGCCACAATCCTGGGAGGTAAACAAGAGAAATTTCAATGAATTGCTTCCGTGCCGATTTTCTGGGTGCAGACGAAGCGTCGAGGAGTAATCGCCTCTTACAAGTCATAGAGCGAACGGAAGGCCTTAGTATGAGTGGAAGAAGAGTTTGTATTTCCCTGGAGCGCTCCCTTGGCCTACGATGACTTGCGCGATTGGATCAAAGCACTGGAAAAAGCCGGCGAGCTCAAGCGTATTCGCGAAGAAGTCTCGCCGGAACTGGAAATCACTGAGATCACCGATCGAGTTTCTAAAATCGGCGCGCGGGGCACGGGGCAGGGAAGCGCGGCAACGGCAAAATACGCTCCCGGCGGCCCGGCGCTGCTGTTTGAAAACCTCAAAGGCCATCCCGGCCACAAAGTCCTCATCAACCAGTTCGGCAGCCAGCGGCGCATGGCTCTGGCTCTCGGCGTCAACAAGCTGGACGAGATCGCAGAGCGCATCAAAGGCCTGATGAACATGAAGGCGCCGGAGGGCCTCTTTGACAAGCTCAAGATGCTGCCGCAACTGGGCGCGCTCACCAGCGCCTTCCCCAAGACCGTCAGCGCCAAAGACGCCCCCTGCAAAGAAGTCATTCGTCGCGACAATTTCGATCTGAACTTCTTCCCCATCCTCAAGTGCTGGCCGCACGACGGGGGCCGCTTCATCACGCTACCCTGCGTGCATACTCGCGACCCGCGCACCGGCAAGCGCAACATCGGCATGTACCGGATGCAGGTCTACGACGGCCAGACCACCGGCATGCACTGGCAGCGCCAAAAGGTTGCCGCCGAGCACTATCGCGAAGCGTTACGCGGGGCAGCCTCTCGATCTGCTGAAGCCGACCCGGGCAGCGCCCGCGTAGCCGCCATGGCAGAGTCGGCTGGCGGCGCGGTCAGTATTTCTGATGGCCCCATTGGCGGCCTGCCACAGGTGGCCATGGGCAATCTGAAAGGCTCGCGCCTCGAAGTCGCCGTCGCCATCGGCACCGATCCGGCGACGACATTCGCAGCCATCGTCCCCGCGCCGCCCGAGGTCGAGGAGTTCATGATCGCCGGCTTCCTCCGCGGCAAGCCCGTCGAGATCGTCCAATGCGAGACCGTCGATCTCCAGGTTCCCGCCAACGCCGAGATCATCCTGGAGGGCTACGTCGAACTGGGCGAACTGCGCGACGAGGGCCCCTTCGGCGACCACACCGGCTTCTATACCCTCACTGACCAGTACCCGGTCTTCCACCTCACCTGCATCACCCACCGCAAAGACCCCATCTACGCCGCCACCATCGTGGGCAAGCCGCCCATGGAAGACGCATGGATGGGCAAGGCCGTCGAGCGCATCTTTCTGCCCGCCATGAAGATGACTATCCCTGAAATCGTGGACATTCATCTGCCCGTCGAGGGCGTCTTTCATAACTTGATGTTAGTTTCCATCCGCAAGAGTTACCCCGGCCAGGCACGCAAGGTCATGAGCGCCATCTGGGGCCTCGGCCAGGCCATGTTCACCAAGTGCATTGTCGTGGTGGATGAGGACTGCGATGTGCAGGACCTGGGCGAGGTCGTGCTGCGGGTAACCAACAACATTGATCCCGAGCGTGACATTCAGTTCACGCTGGGCCCGATCGATTCGCTCGACCACGCCTCGCGCCTGCCCAACTACGGCTCCAAGATGGGCATAGACGCCACGCGCAAATGGAAGGCCGAAGGCTTCGAGCGCCCCTGGCCGGCAATGATAGAGATGGACCGCGCCACCAAAGCCCGCATTGACGCGCTATGGGTCAAGCTAGGGTTGTGAACGAGCTTGAAGGCGGATGGCCGCCTTGGAAGCCTCTGTACAGATCAGGATTGAGCCAACCGTACATCGCAGTTGTGCGCTAACTTGCCGACTCGCCACCCTACGCAGCGTGGGGTTAAGCGGTCTTCTTGGAAGGCTTCTTTTTTGCAGCCTTCTTCGCAGCCTTGATCGCTGCTTTTTTTGCGGCGGCCTTGCGACGACGGATTTCTTCTTTGGAGTACATGGTGCCGCGGCACTTTTTTGAGCCGCAGTTGCACACGGCCTCGTCGTCGCCGCCGTCATAGAGGCAGTAGTCGTAAGTAATCTCAGCGCCGGCGGGGATGTTTCTGATGGCCTTCACCCAGATGCGGCCGCGCACCTCGCTGGTTTCGCAGTTGCCGTCGCAACTGTGGTTGATGTACTTGGCCGTACAGTCGCCGTCGATGACGATCGAGCCGTCCCCGAGTCCAAAGAGGTAGGTGATCGGCGAAGCCTCGTAGGCGGCGTCGGCCTCCTCTTTGGTTAGGCGGGGCCCAGTGTATTCTGCCACGCGCACGCCTTTGCGGATGGGGGCATCTGTGTAACAACCGGTGCCGTGGATGGCGGAGGAGCGGATGAAGAGGGCCATAGAAGTGTGCGATGCTTTCCTGTGGTGGAGATTTATGCGTATGGACCGCATCGTACCATTGAAGGGGCCATTGCAGGGCGAGGAGATAGAGAAATGAGACCTTGCGTTCAACTTCGGGTGGTTTTGGCTTGCTGCATGGCGTGCTGCGGAGCGGCAACGCTGCCGTTTGCCAGCGCCCAGAGCATACCCGCTGACGCCGCACAAAACGCTGCGCAGGCGCCCTCCGCTGGGCCTGCCGCGCCGCACGAATCCAATCCGTTTCCAGAGGATACAAGCACGGTTCCGGTGCTGCCCTCGAAAGTTACCCCAGCTTTGCCGGACGGAACCTACACTGCGGAAGACGGGGGGGCCGTGAACGGCCGCGCCGCGCTGCCCGGCGAGGATACCGACCCAGTACGGAGTCCCGACGATCCCGAGCCGGCCGCTGCCAGCGTGCAGGAACAGGACTCAAGTTCCAGCTCCAGCCTCAGCGGCCTCGACAAGATTCTCCCCAAGCCAGATGACGATCAGCCCGAGGGCAAGAAAAGAAAGCTGAAAGTCGAGGAGCCTGTACACCAGGAGACTGCGGCCAGCGACATTGATGTCGGCAAGTATTATCTTCAGATCAAGAATTGGAAGGCGGCTCAGTCGCGCTTCGAGTCGGCGATGGTCCTGGACCCGCAGAATCCCGAAGTCTATTGGGGACTGGCTGAGACCGAGCGGCATCTAGGCAAGTTTGGCGAGGCGCACGCAAACTATTTGAAGCTGCTGGACTACGATCCGGAAGGCCCGCACGCCAAAGAGGCGCGCAAGGCGCTGAAAGATCCTGAGATTGAGAACGCGGCGAACCCCTTAGCCAGTCAGATGCCTGCGGCAACTCCGAAATAGGGCCGGCCAAGCTGCATCTGAACTAAGGGCGGAGAGATTCCACAATCTCCCCGGTTCATGTTTTAGAGGGCAGCGCCGATAAGACCTCTGTTGGCCCGGTACTGCCGGTTCGGGCCACGGAGGCGAGGCACGTTGAGAATCATGCAGAGCGCCACTCAATTCCAGCCCCAGTCCTTCCAGTCGCAGCCCTCAGTTTCTGGCCTTACGCTCGTCGAGGTAGACTCCACCCTCGCGACGCAGGTTGTGGGCGTTAGCGCTGCATGGCGCAAGTTGCTCATGCAGGCAGAGATGACCGCGCCGCATTTGCAGGTGGCTGCCATTGAGGGCGAACACGGCACTGGGAAGCAGACCCTGGCTCGCTATCTCTTTAGCCGCTCACCGCTGGCCGGGTCAAGCTTTCAGAGGCGCGATGCCAGGGAGTGGCTTGTGACTGATGCCGATCCGGCCACTCTTGGGGGCTTCACCTATCTTGATCGGGTAGATCTGCTTGCGCCTCCGGGCCAGGGGCTGCTGCTCGGCGTACTCAAGGCGCTCCAGGATCGTCCGCCGGGGCGCGCGGTGCTTCTGGCCTCGTCCCAAACTCCGTTGCGCCAGATGGCCGGCCAGGGACTCATTTTGCCCGACCTGGCCTTCCGACTCTCCGCCGTGCGTTTCGCGATTCCCCCGCTGCGCCAGCGCCGAGAAGATATCGCTCCGCTTGCCCAATATTTGCTCGAACGCCTATGCAACCGCTATCAGCAGCGCCCGGTGATACTTGGGTCCGGTACACTGGCACGGCTTTTGCAGCACAACTGGCTTGGCAATGTGCGCGAGCTGGCATCAGTGCTTGAGACGGCATTGCTTGAAGCGGTCAACGGCGTCATCCGGGCCGACGACCTCTCTCTGCCAACCGGCCAGGAAGCGCCGCCGGATATCCAGCCTGCCAGCCGAACGGACAATCTATCGCTCGATGCGGTGATCCGCCACCATGTGCAATATGTGCTCGACCTGAACCGGGGCAACAAGCTGCGCGCCGCCCGTCAACTGTGCATCAGCCGTTCCACCCTTTACCGCATTCTTGGCAATGAGACCATTCTGGCCCACTAAGCCTGCTTCGCGGGTCCGCATGAGCTGCTGTTGATGAAGTTGAGTCCATGATGAACGAGGTACGGCAACCTCGCCGATACGGGTGGAAACTGGCCGCAAGCGCGGATAATCGGAATTGTGAGCAGCGAAGGCAATCTTCAGATCCTCAAGGACTACCAGGCGTATCTGCGTGTTGAAAAAGGGTTGCGCCCGCTAACTTGCGAGGCTTACGACAGCGACCTGAAGACCTTTGCCGAGTTCATCGAGAGTCGCCATGGCGTGCTTTTGACGGCGGCGCAGCCGGATGTGGCGGGTTTTCTTGAGAACTTGAGGGAACACAACATCGACTCGCGCTCTGCCGCGCGCAAGCTGAGCTGCCTGCGCGGCTTTTATAAGTGGCTGCTGCTGGACCGCCGCATCCATCACGACCCCACTGTGAATATTGAGTCGCCCAAGGCATGGAAGGTTCTTCCCAAGTCTCTAGCCGAGCCGGAGGTGGCCGAGATGCTGGAGCGGGCTGGCATGTCCGCATCGCATCCGCAGGCGCTGGCTACGGCTTTGCGCGATCAGGCTATTCTGGAACTGCTTTATGCAGGCGGGTTGCGCGTCTCTGAGGTAACGGCGCTCTCCACCGGCGATCTGGGGCTCGATCTAGGCCGCGTGCAGGTGCGCGGCAAGGGCGACAAGGAACGCATTGTGCCGCTGGGCCGCACTGCCATCAAGGCGCTGGAGAGTTACCTCCGCGAAGGAAGGCCTCATCTGGCGCGCATCAGTTCGGGGCGCAGAAGCAACAGCGCAGGGCAGGACGCTACACGGCTATTTCTCTCGTTGCGCGGCATGCCGCTGACACGCCAATGGGTGTGGCATGTGGTGAAGCAGGCGAATCAAGACGCGAGCCCACACAGACTGCGCCATAGTTGCGCAACCCACATGGTGGAGCACGGCGCAGACCTGCGCAGCGTGCAACTGCTGCTCGGCCACGCCGACATTTCAACGACACAGGTCTATACGCATCTGGCGCTGGGCCGGCTCAAGACCGTGCATCGCGAGCATCATCCGCGCGGACGGCGGCGCGAGTTGGAGGCGGAGAAGCCGTCAGATCCGCACGGCGGGCTGCGTCTTGTTTCACGTGCCAAGCCTGGCAAAGTTCCCGAGATGGAGACAGCATGACGACGGCCGCCGATGCCGTAGTTGGCTCCGGGCTTGAGGTTCTGGTGGCCGATTACCTGCGCATGCTGACCAATGAACGCGGCGCCTCAGAGCATACGCTGCGCGCCTATCAGCGCGAATTGCATGGTTTTGCGGCCTTTATCGCCGAGCGTTATGGTCATGGGAAGACGGTGGAACAGATCGAGCATATCCACATCCGCTCGTATCTTGGGACGCTGTATGATCGCGGCCTTTCAAAGGCCTCTGCCGCCCGGGCGCTCGCTGCCATTCGCAGTTGGTTCAAGTGGCTGGCGCGCTCTGGGCATCTCGAACTGAATGCGGCCGCGCTGGTGGCTACGCCGAAGCTGCCCAAGCACCTGCCGCGCGTGCCTTCCATTGAAGAGATGAACCGAGTGGTGGATTCTGTGGGTGAAGATGCGGCTAGCTGGCCCGCGCGCGACGCCGCAATTCTGGAGCTTCTCTATGGCTGTGGCATTCGCAACGCGGAGCTGACTGGGCTAAATCTCGAAGACATTCACTGGGCCAACGAGGCGATTCTGGTGCGCGGCAAAGGCCAGAAGCAGCGCTATGTTCCCTTGGCCGACGCGGCGGCGCAGGCTCTGCGGGCCTATCTCGCGGAGCGGTCGGCGCGACTGGCGGCGGCCGGCGAAGGGAAGGGAATGGAGACGCCGGCGCTCTTCCTCAACTTGCAACTGCGCGGCCTGAGCAAACCTGGCGGCCAGGCGCGGCTGACTACGCGCAGCGTGGCCCGCATCGTCAAGCGGATAGCCATATTGCGCGGCCTCTCCGCCGAGGTGCATCCGCACACACTGCGCCACGCCTTCGGCACGCATTTGCTGGAGGAAGGCGCGGACCTGCGCGCCATCCAGGAATTGCTCGGCCACGAGCGGCTCTCGACCACGCAGCGGTATACGCAACTGACGACAGCGCAACTCACGGTGGTCTACGACAGGACGCATCCGCGGGCGCGATAAGCCTGCTCCAGGGCTTGTACGTGGCTGAGGTCTTGATGTTTATTTTCGAGATTTTGTCATGTTAGTTCCACATGTGATTCTGGTTTGTTTTCTAGCCCCGACTGTATCCCATCCAGATTCGATCTCCTGGGGCCGAACTCGAGGACTATTTCATCAATTGCCAACAGCGATCCTGATCGGCGGCGGTTCTTTCTATCAATTGCGCAATCGGCACAACACCGATGATCGACTAAGGAGTACAGTGCGTCAGCAACTGTCACCGGTTAGCAGCAGCCTGCGGCCGGCCCGAGAAGACAGGAACCACTTTCATCGGCGAGTATGTGCGCAGGCCAGCCAACTGAAGCGCAATGTGCCAGACGAACGCGGGGTTATCGTGCAAGTAGCGCCAGAACAAACGGCGCGGATCTTGAATGAGACGATGCAGCCATTGCAGGCCTGTGCGCTTTACCCATTGGGGCGAGTCCTTGATTCGCCCCGTGTGGAAGTCAAAGGCCGCGCCAACGCCGAACATCAAAGTGCAGTCGAGCAAAGGAAGGAAGCGCATCATGAAGCGATCCTGCTTTGGAGTACCGAGGCCTACCCATATCATGTCCGGCTTCGATTCGTGGATTCGCGTGGCAAGTGACTCTTCCTCTTCAAGAGTCAACTCGCGGAATGGGGGAGTGTGAGCGCCAACAATTTGTACCCATGGAAATTGCTGGGTAAGCGTTTCACGCAATTCGTCCGCAACGCCCTGCTTGCCGCCGTAGAGAAAGTGGGTGCAGTTGGCGAATGCTTTGCGCCTCATGATTTCCAGCATCAGTTCCGGGCCGGCAACCCGTCGCATGTTGGGGAATCCCTGCCAACGGCCCACCCACGCCGTTGGTGCGCCATCGGGTACCAACATGGTTGCGCTTGCATAGACCTGCGCAAAGTCAGGATCACGCAGCGCCTCCATAATGCCATGCACGCAGACCATGCATACATAACCTTTGCGGCGCAACTCCAGTTCATTCGCGATTCGCGCGACTGCTGTTTCCATATTGAGCGGTTCCACCGGAATGCCAAGAACCATCGCCGTCTTGGGGCTTGATTCAGAGTTCATAGGGGATGCGCCTTTCTGCCTGGGGCGGAATCTGAGTCTGCTGTAAGTCAACATTTCTCGCTCGTAAGGGCAAAAGGGATCGATAGAGATGCATGTACTCTTGCGCGATAACAGGCGCTGAGAACTGCGGCAAAGCGATCGGTCCTGGCAATGCTTGGCCAAGCGCAGCCCGGACCGCGTCTGCGAACGCTTTGACCTCCTGCTGGCCGAGGGATACATAATGGCAATCACTGCCGCCTAACTCGCGAAAGGCAGGGATGTCGGAGCAGACCACGCGGCATCCAGCCAATAGCGCCTCTGCGACGGGGAGGCCGAAGCCTTCAATTTTGGATGGAGCTAGCAGCAGCCCACAGTTGCGATAGCACCAGTCCAATTGAGCTTCGGAGATTCCGTTCAACAAGACGACCTTGTTCGTCATGCCGGCATATGCGATATACGCCCGGATGGCCGATGTCTCAGGCCCATGACTTCCTACGACGACCAATCTCGTTTCCGCTGTAATCTGCCGTGCCTGCAACAACCGCTCAAAGACTTGCAGCACCAACAAGACGTTTTTGTTGCGGCGGTGCTGTGCAACGCACAGCAGGAAAGGCCGATTTTTTAGCTCCGCTGGCGCAGTTTCCATTGCGGGCATTGTCGGCGGCTCAACCGAGTTATAGATAACGGTGGCTTTTTGCGCGGTGCTTGCATCCAGACTCTTAAGCCGCGAAAGCGTGCTGTTGGAGACACAAGCGATTGCGTTCACGCGACGCAAACAGCGCCGCAGCACAGCGCGGTTAAAAAACACCTTTGGAAATCCAAAATTCTCCGGGATATCGTACGGGTACAGATCGTGCAGCGTGACTACCGTCGGGCAGTGATATGCGCCGAGCTTTATTGGCGCTGGGTAAGCAAGATGAACCAGATCGGCATTCATTTGATCGGCTAGTTTCGGCAACTCTGCGTAAAACCATAGGTTGCGGCTTAACGCACTATTGCCGATGGGCGCGGAGTGCAGATGCAGCCGAGTATCGCCACGCGGGGAGGCATCTCGAACGAACCCCTGCTGCCATGGCGCGGCCACCAAATGCACTTCTGCAATCTCAGACCGTGTCAACAGACAGCGCGCCAGGTTGATGGCATGTCTGGGGATGCCAGAGAGCTGGCCGGAGCTGGACGCTAGCGCAATGACGACCCTCATGCAAATGCCTCACTGTTGCCACGCGTTTTCTCGAGGAGACATCCAATCATGACAATCGCCCACATCGGTAGCGACAAGTCAAAAGCTTCAGTGTCGGCCAGGCCGCGAACCACAACGAAGAGAAGTATGCCTAGAAAGAGCGTTCTAGTTGAGCTATCGGCAAGCCTGCGAAGGTTGCGGAAGAGGCTTCCGTAGATTGCAATCAGCATGAATACGCCGATTGCTCCGTAAGCATAGAACTGCTGTAGCAGTTCATTGTGTGCGTGACGTGCCTCGAACTGGTCGATTCCAAACGGCGGAATTACCTTCCACACTGAGTGAAAGCCATGGCCTACCCAGGGTCTCTGAATTGCCTCGTTCAAAAAATAAATCCAGATACCCAATCGTCCGGTAAGCGTCTCCGCTTGGTTGCCGGCGTTGGTATACACGTCGTAGTAGTTCGCCAGCAGGCCCCAGAATGCTGCAAAAACCACTAGAGTTGAGAAAGTCAGAAGCCATTTCGTTTTGCGGCTTATCGATCGGTCTCGAAGCAGGATGTAGGCTTGTCCAACGACAAAGGCAATGATCGTCGTCTTGCTTAGGCTGCGCAAGAGTGTCACTGCGAGCAACGTTGCATGCACACTCCAGTTTCCGCATTTGTGTCGCATCAGGTATTGTGCAAAGAAGAACGCGAATGCGCAGGTATAACCGATCTGGTTCGGTCCCAGCAACTCTTCGTCTCCTAGCCGAAGGTCCTGCTGCGAGGGCAGTAGCCACGCCACAGCCGCAATCGCGCAGGCGCCCCAGATGTACCCCTTCATCACCGCATTCACCACCGCATCAACAGGTCCAGTTCGGAGCAGGAACATGATTGCCGCAGCATCTGCCGCCATGGCAAACCAAAAAGCGGCTGCCGCCGGCAGCGATGCAGTGCTGCTCCATAACAAGCTGCAGCCAGTGAAACAAATAAAGAAAAGCGCCCAACCGGAACACGGCGCGTGCAATATCGACCGCAAGCTACGAGGTGCAGATCCAATCGCCTGGAATGCAGCCATGGCCAGCAGTAGATAGTTCATTGCAAGGCTCGCGCCCACGCCTACTGTTGCGTCCTGCCCAAATACTCTCACTGCCAGTAACACGCTAAAGAGCCGGAAGGCGAAGAAGAATCCCGCACTCGCCGGGAGCAGCGACGGAGTGAGCGTCTCAGTCATGCAGAATGAATCGGCTCTAGTGTTGGCGTTCATCGCTCCTCACCTGCCAGGTACAACGCCGATAAAGCCCCGCTCAAGGCGGGTGTTTTGTAAAAATGACGAAGCAGCGGAATATACAAGAAGAGGGGCACTACCCCATATCCAAGCCTCGCCATCGCGATGCCCTGGATGCCGAATCGCGGTGTGAGGCAAAGCATCAACAACAGCATTACTGCGCTGCCCGCCAGGTTGAGCCAGGTCACAACCCGCACGCGCCCTAGCGCCAGAAGCGCATAAGTGGCCGTCACGTTCAATCCCATCAGGGCAGAACTCCAGATGATTACGGAAAGGACCGGCGCCGCGCTCCGCGCGATCTCAGGTCCCGCCCACGCATGGAGAATGCGACCGCCGAATATCAAAAGAGCGCCCGTGGTCATAGCGACGAAAGTTACATTGCATACGAACGCGATAAGCACTGGGCTCTTAAGTGAAGCGGCGCTGGAAGACGCATTGCGATTGGAAAGATAGGGAAAGAGAAAGTGCAGTCCCGAAGCGGTAAAGCCAAAGATAGGCTGCGCCATCTGCGTGCAGAGCGCATATGAAGCTACAGCCGCCGCACCAGCCGAAACGCCCAGCATCAGCCGATCGGTCTGGCTGAAGACGACGCCCGATACAGCCAGCAACCAACTAAAGGCTCCAAAGCCAAGCAGTGCGCGCATTGCATCACGGTTAAACGCGGGCATGAGTGACTTTGCAGCTAGCAGGCGTTTCAGAGCCACGAGTTGTAGCCACAAGCCCGCGACCATCGTCAACCCCGTCACCGCCATCAATACGGAGACGTTGTGACTCACGAATGTCAGCCCGGCCGCGGAAGCAAGCGCCAGCAGCCTGGCAAAAATACTGATGCGGACAGCGGCTCCATAGCGCTCAAACGCGCGCTGCGTGCTCACACATACGCTTTCAACGGCTCGCACCGCCATCAATCCGCTCGCAATCCGTAACGACCAGAGGCAGGACTGCCGCAATCCCGCATCCGCGACTGTCACATGCGCAGCCACCTGCGGAGAGAGCATCCAGCCTATTGCCGCAAATACGATGCCCAGCACCAGGTTAATTCCCATCATGCTGCGCACCGCGCGCAACATGGCTTCGTGATCGCCGGCGCCGCGGCGGTTGGCGACGTGCTGAATGTTTGCGTCGCCAAAACCGGATGCGATGATGCCGCCGGTGCTGACCGCCGCAGTTGCCACCGCCCACACGCCATACTCTGCTACACCCAGGTTGCGCAACGCAACCGGCGCCACCATCAGCATCCCAACGGGATAAGCCGCGTAGTCCAGCAGTCCGTATGCCGCATTGGAAAGATGCGTCCTCATTGCACACCTCTGGTTCGCGGCAGCCAAAACGTTAGGCGCTGCTGCAATGTGCTGCCTACCTGATTCGCGAGTATCTTGACTGGATCATTCGCCGGAACCATCAACCACTGCGATTGGAGGAGAAGCAGGACAGATGCCGCGAAGACCGAAATGCCCGCGACGATAAGCGCCAGAAGCAACCGCGGTGGAAAGGACTTCTTCTCAGGAACGCCCGGCGCGTCGATCACACTCACGACGGGAACGTCCTTCGCCTCCTGAATGCGTGCCATCTCGTACTGTTGTGTCAGCAGTTCGTAGACAGATTCCTGGACTTGCACTTCGCGGTAAAGATTGGCATAAGGCACGGCAAGGCGAGGCAATTGGCGCAAAGGTGGATACTCGCCGCCGGTATGACTTCCAGAAGATTCGTCCTCACTCGTATTGCTGAAGTTCGCGGGAAGGGCCTTTGACGATCCGCTCATCTTTGCAATTTCACTTTCCATTACGCCGATCCGCGCTTCCGCTGAACGCACGCGCACATTTTCGTCGCCGTATGTCTGGCGCAATGAATCGAGACCCGCCTGTTCCACAATCAACTGCGCCTGCAACCGCGAATCCGCATCCACCATGGCGCGTGTCTGTTCCTTGATATCTATAGTGGAGTGGTTGCTTGAAAACTCGCTCAACCGCTGTTGCGCCTGTTCAAGATCGTTCTTCACGCTTTGCAGGCGCTTCTCGATGAACAATCGCTCCTGATGCGCGGACGACGTATTGGTGCGGTTCACCAACTGGTTTAATTCATCTAGATAGCCCTGGGCTATATCGCGCGCGCGGACTGGGTCATTGTCGGTGACGGTCAGAGTGATTACGCCGCTTTTCTTGTCATCCACAATCTTTGTGCGATGAGTTAGAACCTTGGCCGTGTCGATGCGATAGCGCTTGCGATACACATGCTGTAGATCGAAACGATCAATCAGGCGTCCGCTCACTGAACCGCTGCGCAACAGATCGATGAACAGCGATGTGTTGCCGCTGCCGCCGAGCAATCCCCCTGCCAGCATGCCAAGGCTACCCAGGCTGCTGCCGCCGCGCCCCGCAAGCGCCGCGAGCATTGCAGCGCCGCCCATAGAGTTACCGGGGGGCATAATGCGTGCGCTAGACTCATATTGCTTCGGCAATAGGAAGGCAACCGCAAGCGCCAATACGAGCGAAATACCTGCTGTACGCGCCAATGTGCGCCGCTTCTCCCATAGCAGCGAGGCGTTAGCTGCCCAGTTGGGAACCGTTCCCCGATCATGGTCATTTTCAGCTTCGAATGCAACGGATCTCTCGTCCTCTGCTGTGTGGACCATCCCCTTCAAATGGTCATCTTGCGCGGCAGATTGAAAATGATTGGCTGCGCTCATAACACACCCGCCACAGCCGCTGTGATGGCGATTGATGTGCCGATTTGCGCCACAGTCAGAAGGTTGCGCCAGAATACTGAGGCGCCGATGATCTTTTGCGGCACCACAACCACATCGCCTGCATCCAGGCGGGTGGCCAACACATCGTGATCGAAGAGCGATCCCGACCTGCGCCCAACTACGGACCCATTCGCGCGAATGATGAAGATGTCTCGCGTGTTGGCAATCTCTGTTGCGCCGCCTGCGCGCCTCAGATACCACCCCGCCGTCTTATCGGGCGTGAATGTGATCGCCGAGCTGTTATACACTTGCCCACTTACCAGCACAAAGCCAGGCCGCTTGGGAATACGCAGTACATCTCCTGCACGTACTTCGATATCGGCGGGGGTGTTTTCCCAACTCGCGATGTCGGCGTTGATGTGGATGACCAGCCTTCCGGTGACGGGCTGACTTTTCAATCGCGCCAGTACCTGCTCTTGCTGTTGAGCGATAAGTTGCAATGTTGCCGATTGGTCATTGGAGCCTAGGCTGGGGCTGATGCGCGCGGCAGCGGAACTGGTCTCAATCTGTCGAATCAGTTCTTCGCGGCTTTTTTCTTCCAATCGCCGCACTTCGTCTCTCAACAGAACCGCACCTGCGGGATAGCTCGAGTCGCGCAACCCTCCGGCACGACGCAAAATCGAACTGAGCCGCTCGCCCTGTTGAATGCCATAGTTGCCGGGATGGGCCACCTCACCCTGGAGGGTGATCGAAGAGCCAATGTCGTTCCACCCGGTAATTTGATGCACAGTTAAAACATCTGCTGGCTTAAGCCGCGCATCCGCTCGACCGTCGCCTTGCAGCACAGCATCCCCAATGCGAAGTGATTCGCGTTGACTCACCACTTTAGTTCCATCGACGATGTGGTAGCTGGTCAGGTCCGCGCTTTCCAGTAATGCATCCCGCTTAAAGCCACCTGCCATGCGAACAAGCTGCGCGGCCGTCATGCCTTCTGAGAGCGAGTAAGTGCCGGGTCGAAGGACTTCACCGGCCACGGTGACCTTCGGTGCGTCGGCTTCGTATCGCCCGTAAATGCGGATCGTATCGAATGGTTTCAATGCGATGTTGTTATTGCCAATCAGCGCATCGGGAAGACTGAACTCGATGGTCTCGGGATGCAAATCCGGCGAGACGAGCCTCACGATCTCGGCATTGTCCGCGGGCTCGGGAAGCAGATCCTGATAGCTATGCATAACATCGCTGAGGCGCATGCCATCGTGATACGCCACTCGCCCCGGCCGAACGACATGCCCTTGCATGTAAATAACTCGCTGACTATAAGGAAGAATCTGCGAAACGTGTACGCGGTCTCCGTCGTGGACCGCAAAGGTTGCCATAGCAGTTTGCAAACTCTCCGGACTGCTCGCTGGAGGAAGATCGAGCGTGACCGTCTCCCGCTGTTGGTTCGCGTCGATGCGCTCAATTTCAATGTGCCCTAGTTCCGCGGCCACTGTTGCCCCGCCTGCATCTGCCAGTGCAGCGCCCAGCGTCGCCTGGTTTTTCAATTCATAGATCGCTGGGCGTTTCACTGCACCGTAGACGGCGATCTGCGGTCCTGCGGGAGGCGTCAATACTGTGTCTCCCGCCTCCAGGCGATCTTCATTCTGCACGCCGTGCAACAGAAAGTCGTAAAGATCAATCTCGCCGATCAATTGTTTGCCTCGGTAATGGCGCAGAATACGCAGCGACCCGACGCTTGTAGGTCCACCCGCGGCATAGAGCGCATTCAATGAAGTAGCGAGCGAGCTGATATCGTAAGCGCCAGGTCTTTGCACATCGCCCACTACATAAACGCGAATGCTGCGCAAATGGGCAACTGTGACCGCGACCTTGACATCGCGATACTGCGACTTCAACGCTTCAGCCACTACTCCCTGCACTCGCTCCAGCGTGAGCCCAGCCACCTGTACCGCACCGGATTCCGGAAGCGCGATGCGGCCCTCGCGGTCGATCACACGTGTAAAACTAAGTGAGACTCCGCCCCACAAGTCAATCGAAAGGCTGTCGCCGGGCCCGACAACGTATTCGGGGCCCGCAGGAACATCAAGCGGGGTTTCACGCTCATTGAGGGCAATCTGGTTGCTCTCAAACCCATTGCGGTGTAGAAAAACATCCGAGCCAAATCGCTTCAGTTCTCCGCTCTGCTCAGGCAGTTGTGTATAGAGATCGCGAAGCGAGAGCAGGTTGTATGGCGCTGGTTGATGCAACACTTGCGGCTCGCTGGTGGTATTGCGCTGTGTGTCGCTTGGCTGCTCCCTCGCAGATGTGCGCATTCCCGTGGCGCGCGTCGCGCCCAATCCCATTGCATTGTCGATCTCAGGGTAGGTCTGCTGCGATAAACCTTGCGACCGTACGCCGATGGGCCGACCAGCTCCCTGCACAGTGGGCCCTGACATCGCACGACGCGAGGATCCCGAATCTTCGTAATCGGCGGCCGCATCGCTTTGCAGATCGGCGTCTGACACATAGCCCCGCGCACGCAAGAATGTAGTGACGTTGAGGCGCAGTTCAGAACTGGATGCAATTTTGCTGTACAGCATCTCGTCGGTAATCGAGTCAGCCTGAATGGGCGCCCCCTGTTGCTCCGCCAGTGTGGCCATCAGTGACTTCAACTCCACGAGCGCATCCGGCTGCTCTTGAAGAATGGCGAATATCTGGTCGGTGGAGAGGGCGACGTGCATATCGAAGCTTTGAGCCCCCCCGCTGTCTCCCTCTATTCCAGTTCTCGCGGTTTGCCCGCTTCCAGTGTTGAAAGCTGACTCCGCAACTCCTCCTCCAAGGGGATTCGCGGATTGGCTTGTATCACCCGAACTGTTTGTAAGCTGCGATGAGCCTGACGATGGACTCGTTGCCGTCGTTGTGCCCTGCTGCATCTGCGCTTGAATGCTCGGGGTTAATACAAAGATGATCAGGGCTGCTTGCAAGCCTAGACGCCGCAGTCTGCCAGGGGCCGAGTTGGAGGAAGTGATCATTGAGAAAGTTCATTTCTGTACTGCCGCCAGAGAATCGACTCGAAAAGATAGCGCACCCCCTCAAGGAGGTGAAAGCGCAACCTGAAAACGATGAAGTGAAGTTGCCGGCAATAACGATTCATGCGCGCTGCCAAGGTCTCACCAGCCACGGCATGGACGATGAATGGAGGCAGGCGGCGAGGCACTAGAACAAGCCACGATGAACGCTTAGGAGCCATTCCCGCGCCTTCCAATTCTTTTTCCAGGAGCAGGTATAACTTACTACCGGGGCACGCTGCCAATACCGAACGGTGCGCGTACAAGTCCACCCAGAGTTTTGCCGTAGCGGGAACCTGATCGACTGTCCAGCTTGTCAGCGCTTCTGGTGCGAATTGACCCATCACACGAGTGACTAAGAGAATCGAAACACCCAGCCGAATGCACGTTTGAGGATGGCCAGCAACGTGTTGCTTAAGTTCATTCCAGAATGCGGCATCGTCGTGGCGCGCAATCACATGGCGGCGAAACTCGATCATGTGCGCAGCCCGCCAGAACGGGAGGCACACGTGTTTGAAAAAGTGGAGCGCTTGCCCCAGAAAGAGATCAACGGGCGGGAGAACTGGCATGTAAACGCCGTGAAAAGACAGCTCTTGAGTGCGGGAGAGTAAGGATGGACGCCCAGCAAAGACATGTTCGAGGTGTAACTCCGCGGAGCGGGTCATGCCGGCTTTGTAGATGTCTTTTAGAGAACAGGCTCGCCCTTCGTTCGCCTTGAAGTCCAGGTTCTTACTGTCCTGGGCGTCGAGCCGGTATCCCACATCTTCAAGGATTCTCCGCGCCTCATTTACGCTTTCGTCCGCGACAAGAAAGTCCAGATCAAGCTGAGATCGCAGTTCCAGCTTAGGTACTGAGATCGGCCACAGGGAGAATCCTTTCAGCACAGAGTAGGAGAGTCTTGCTTCCTGAAAACGGCGCTGGATTGCAGTTGACTCGACGATCATTTCATCCATTCGTTCCGTGTTATCCGCGAGGTTTTGTTGCAGTCGCACAAGCACTGCTGGTGGCAGAAGCTCCAGCAGATCCAGCTCTTTGAGACGATCGAGAAAATAAAGCGCCAGTCCGCTGGTGTCCAGCCAACGCAGCAAGTCCGTCCACTCCTTTCGCGAAAGGTGCAGCAAGCGCACGTATTCAATCCGTAAAGGATCGCAGAAGAGCAACAGGACTGCCTCGCGCAATTGCAATGCGCGGCTGAGTGAGTTGCTGGCCGAATTGGCGCGAGTGGAATGCATGGTATTAGTGCGAGTACATCTCTGGTTCGCCCAGGCTTCCGGCCTGCGGCAGGTGGCGCAAATAGAGCACAATCGACCAGACCTCGTCGTCGCTCAGCATGTTCTTCGATCCCGGCATCCCAGAGGGCCAGATTCCGTAGTCGATGATCCACTTCAACTGACCGTCGCTATAGGACTGCACGTCCTTCCCCGCCAGGGACGGCACTGGGGGAGACATGCGATCCGCAAAGGGCACTCCGGTGTTTTGGCCGTCCAGCCCATGGCAAGCAACGCAATAGTGCGAGAACGCCTCTTTGCCATCGGCGACTCCCGCTGCATTGTCCTTGAGCGGATTCTTTTGCGAATTGTTATGCACAAAGATTCTGTGCTTTGCCCAGTTCATAATCGCCGCTTCTCCCTTGCCCGGCGGTCCGGCCTTGCAGCCAGCGAGCAGCATGACAGTCATTGACGCTCCCGCGATTGAGAAGAATATCCGCGTCATGCGCTCACTCCACAATGTGCAAGGTGAGTGTCATCCCCCCGTGTCCAGAACCGCAGAAGACGGAGCAATGGCCGACGAACGTGCCGTTCTTGCTGGGTGTGAAGGCGACCTCACTGGTCTGGCCCTTGCCCACCTTTGCCTCGACGCCGAGTTCGGCAAATCGGATGCCATGCGCCACATCTGCACTCTTAAGCACAAGCACTACCGGCTCTCCCCTCTTCAACGTGATCTCGTTGGGCGAAAATGCAAATCGCCTGGCAGTTACTTCTATATGGCGGGGAGCAGACTGGGCCGCCGCGGCTCGCACATATACCGGTGCTGTCAGCAGCGATGCCGCGAGAATGGCAAACAATGAAAACTTAGGCGTCATGCGAAGCACCTCGACAGAAGAATTCGGCTGCGCCATGCCACACACCTCGCTCATTTCCATGCCGCTTTCGCGCTAGCCGCATTTCAATCCGCATTCGATCCATCCCCATAAGAAGAGCCGCATAACCATAGGCTGATCCGACTCTAGGCAGATCTCTAACGTGTGTTGTCATGTCGCTGTAAGCCGAATGTCACCCAATTGTTACAGTGATCAATTGTCGAGAAGTTGCCACTGGCAACATCGTCAGCATAAGTATTTCCTCTGTGGTGGAGCGCGATAAAACCGGCTTGGATACGCGCGGCGGAAAATGACAATCGATTGACAAATCTCAGACGATCTGGCGACACGTGTCCTCGCTCGATCTACTACCGTTGCAGATATGTTGCGATCAGGTTTCGGTCTTATAAACTGCTCTGCCGCACCCGCCATCCGCTATCTCGGATTGGCGCTCGTCGTCCTTGTAACTGCCAATCATGGGTCCGCGCAGAACACGCCTCTCATCTCTGGAGGCGCTGGCTTCTTCACCAGCACCGATTCAGGGAATACCGACTACCTTCCCATCGCCGAGCCGTTGCTTGCCGCGTCCGCTGGCAAGCACATCCTATTCGAATCGCGAGCCACCTTTCTTGAAAGCTTTGCGCCCAATGGTGGCAATCAGACGGGCTACAGTCACTCGCACTCTATCGGCCTCACTTACGTGCAGGGTGATTACATTGCCTCGCCGCACTTCACCCTAGTCGGCGGCTACTTTCTCATCCCTTTCAATACGTACAACGACCGCCTTACTCCAATCTGGATCGGCAATTTCCAGGATGTTCCTCTGATTTTGTCTCTTGGCATCCTGTCGAGTGGCAGCGGCCTCGGCGGCATGGTGCGTGGCAACGCCATCGCACGAAACAAATATACGATTGACTACGCCTATTTCTATTCCGCCCGGAGTGCGAATGAGCAGTTTAGCGCTCATCGTGGTAATGGAGGCCGCTCGATTCTCTACCTGCCCGAGCAGCGCCTTGAATTGGGGCTCTCCTATGATCGTCTCTTGCAAGGGACGCACGAGAATTTCTATGGAGCCCATGCCTGGTGGGAGCCCAAGGACACAGCTTTTCGCCTGCGTTCCGAGTTTTCCCGAGGCCATCATGCTCAGGGCTACTGGGTCGAGGCCGATTATCGATTGCAGGCATTCGGAGGTGCTGACAGCGCGATCGGACGTTTCGAACCTGTTTTCCGTATGCAGCAGACCTTCCGGCGCGACACCGTCGTCAGCGACGGCCTGCCGTCAGTAAATACGCAGCGAGCCGACTTTGGCCTCGACTACAATTTGCCGCACAACACCAGGATCCTTACCAGCTACGCGCGGCAGTTCTCAGTGACTGGCGATCACAATGTCTGGGAAACAGGGATCGTCTATCGATTCCTCTTCCCGGCGTGGAAAGGGAAACAGCAATGAATGCAAAACATCTTGTATTTGGAACCCTTGTTCTGGCTTCTGCTTCAGTATTTGCAGTTGCCACGCAGCAGGAGAGCGTGCCGCAAACCAAGCCATACAAAGACCCGGCTCGGAATCAGAGCGGTCAGTCTCAAAATGATGGCGAACGCGTCTTCAAGCAGAACTGCTCCCGCTGCCACACCGCGCCAGAGGGGTTTTCGCCGAGTATTTCCGGCACTATCGTTCGACACATGCGGGTTCGTGCCTCGCTGAGCCAGCACGACGAAGAAGCACTGCTCCACTTCTTCAACCCTTAGCACATCTGTAGTAACGAACTGTGACTGTTAGGCTTCGCCAGCGAATCGAGGAGACTGTTGCTTCAGTAGGTGTTATGAGAGTCCCGGCTATATGGATGCTAATTTTGTTCATATTGTCTTGCTGTTCTTGGCTTCCACAACGGGCCTCGCCAAGACCAGAAATCTCTCTTATTATGCAGTCGCGCGAGTGATCTTTTCGCGAGAACCTGTTTCCGGCCGTTGGTTCATAGGCGCAGGTCACAGTCACTATCTGGAGCGTTGTTTCAGGCATTGGACGCCTTGTCAATCCGCGAAGACATGCTATGGCGTTTTCGTGCAAGATCCTTTGCAGAACTTTCTGAATGTGCGGGTCGTCTTAATGACCAGAATCTGCGTCCGCGCTGCATTCCTCTGCGCTTCTGATACACAAAAGCCATGACTGCCTTCTCGCTTGCAACATTCCTGCATTTTCATCCATTGCTATGTCACTGATACAAAAGAATACTGAAGCCCGGCCCTGCTTCGGGAAAAGCGTGCACCTTCTGCCCGAGAAGTTCATAACTCTGTTTGACGTTCACGTGATCATGACCCGTCCTGTCCTTCAGGATTTCTGTTTTCCCGCTCCCGGGCGTCACCCCTAGGGCAGCGTCCTCACGCGGCGAACCGCTGGCGCAACAAAAAACCAGAAAAGAAGAGCCGCCACCAGCGCCAGTGCCGAAATACCCTGCATGACGCGCGGATATCCAAATTGTACGAATAGAATCCCAGTGCCGCTGGTAGCTCCGGCTGCCACTACAGCACTACAGAACATCATCATCGACGACGCGGTGCCGCGCTCCTCGTCTGGCACCCCGCTCATCAGCAAGTTCTCCAATCCAGGAGTACTCATCCATAGAATTGCGGTGAAAGTAATGAAGAGCGGCGCAACTAGCCGAATATCGTGTGTTCCGGCGAGGCAACTCAGGATAACAGCGCTCAGAACCTGGGTTGCAACAATTCCTTTGAGGAGCCCCAGCCTACGGAACACTACGGGTGAAAGCAGTCCCAGGCAACACTGCGCAATCTGAGCTACGAAGAAAATCAACCCAATCCGCGCCAACGGAATATGCCGTCCTTGCGACAAATACACGCTGGAAAACGGAGCAAATGAAGTTAGCACTGCTGTCCAAAGAACCATCGCCGCGAAGTATCGCAATAGAAATGGGTGGAGCCCCAAACGCCGGCGAACAGTGCTATCTTGCGTCCGGTCTTGCGCAGAGCTCTCTTCCTGCGGCGACGGCACCTGCAAGCGGATCAAAGCCAACAATCCTGTCGCGGTAATGCCGCAGGCCGCCAGGAGGATCAACCGCTTCACTTGCGCCGGCCCCATCACAAATCCCGCCTGGCGAATCCAAAGCGGCAGATAACCACAGACCACACCTGTTAGCGCACTCATGCCGACGCTCGTTGAATAGATCAGTCCGAATGCCGCCGCGCGGTTCTCCTGGGTTGTGAGCCGCGCGACGGCCGGCAAACAGCACACACCGGAGAGGCACGACGCCAACCCAGCTAAAAACGCAAGGCCGATCTGTGCCCTCTCCCACATCATGATGGCACGCAGCACACCAATGACCGGGGTTGCGACAAAGCAAGCGATCAACAGCGGGCGCAGTCCTACCTTCTTCGCCAGCAGGCCTACCGGCAACGCTCCAACAGCCGTGCCCAGCGCGAGGGCTCCGCCCACCAGTCCGATCACCCGAGTATTGAAGTGGCAGTCCAGCAGGAACAAATTGAAGAGAAAGTAGTAAGCCGCAATCCCGGAATGAAAAAAGAAAAAGGCCGTGTAGAGCACCCAGAAGCCCTGGCTCAGCTTCTTCTCGCGTAGCCATGCGGCCGGATTTGTCCACAAGGCTGAGTTCTTCACTAGAACTTCTGCGGCAGCGTCGGACTGTAGAACTAGCCCCACTACCGTCCCTCCCGCACCAACGTTTTCAACCGCTCGACGGCCCAATCAAGATCTGTGTATCGGAGTTCTAGCACCTTCACTGTCAACAGCTCATCGATCGCCGCAGTATGCATGGCGAGCAACTCGTCCGATACATGCATCCATTGCCCGCCCATGAAACATCGCGCCACATCCTTGCGATATGGCACGAGCTCGGGAGGCCCTCCTCGACGCCGGTTGAGAAAGACAATAAAGTCCGCGCGTGCAGTTGGGGATCGTTGAATATGCGGGTGCGACGCTACTGATAGCTCGATCGACGGTTTCCCCGCGGCACGCGGCGTAATCTCCAATCCCTCCAACTCGGGAAATAGCTCTGTCGCCGTCGGCCGAAGACGCACCTGATGGCAGTTGCCAAGCACCATCCGATTGGATCCGCCGTTGAGCAGAAGAGATAGGTCGTCGGTCACATAGGTCCACCCCGCTCGTGCGCAGGCGTACGCGAGGGTCGATTTGCCTGCGCCTGAGTCGCCGCAAAGGAGCACCCCACGCTCGTCCAAAGCCACACAAGCGGCGTGAATCCCTTTTGTGTGCCGCGCCCCGATGTGGCATATGGCCATGCCGTCCACAAAGAAATATTGAAGGTAGGGCTTGTGGTGAAGAACTGCGCGAGAAATTACGATCTGCGTTCTGTTCTGTGAAAGGTCGTTCACGATGTAATTGTTTGCATCGGCCACGGCTATCATCAGCGGCTGCATGATGCGGTACCTCAGTGGTGGAGGACACTCCGTTGAATCGCTATCCTCTACATGCACCTCGATCTGGATTGGCTCGGTATCAAACAGCTTGTAGAATGCCCCCCAACTCTCCCGGCACTGCGTCAGGACTTCGACCGCGTTGGTCCTCACCTCGGTGGGGAACCCATACGGATAAAAAGTCTCCTTCAAAGGGAGTTCGGGCATCATTTGAGGATGCCTGGGCGGTATCAGCGGTTTCGACACTTCACAAGCAGCTTCAATTTCTTCGATCATCATCTCTGTCGTCTTCTCCGTTTGCGTGAAGCGGGCGACTGCGGGCCGCAGCCAAGGACCACACCGTGACGGCCTTGCGCTTAGAACAAATACTTAGCGGCAAACTGGATGATGCGCGGGTGCGGACCACCGAGTTCTCCTGTGATCATGCCGAACGACGGGCTGGCGGACGGGTTCCGAAGAGTTGCGTCCGTATAGCCGAGAGTATTATTCGGATTGGCGAACTGCGGCGTGTTCGTCAGATTGAAGCACTCCGACCGGAACCGGAAGCTCGATGTTTCCTTCACGGGAAACACGCGCTCCACTGCCACATCGAGGTTGTGCTGCCCTGGTCCGCGCACAATGCCGACGCCGCTATCGCCGAAGTCCTGGTCCGCCAGGCTCGTCCCATACGGCGCCTCGGGCGCTCGCGTAAAAGCAGCGGGATCAAGGTAGCCATTCATCACACGCGAGAACAACGACCCGCGCGTCGAAGGATTCTTGCCTGTCGCCTGCGCCCTGGTTACATTGCCGATGAGTGCGTAGATGGAACCTGCGTTGCTGTCGAAGACGCTGAACGCCGCGCCCGATTGAATGATGCCAATGCCCGAAAACTCCCAGTCGGTAAGCACACGCCGCGCAAGGGCCGGGGCCGACGTGAACCTAGGCGCGGACCAGATGAAATTCGCGACCAGCCGCTGATCACGGTCGTCGGCTGCCGGACCGTAGGACGACTTTCTTAAGTTGTGCTGGTCGTTGGTCGGTGTCGACAGCTCAAAGACATCGCTCCCGTTCTCTCCATCGACCTCGTCGAGGTTTTTCGACCAAGTGTAGTTCCCCTGTAACTGGAAGCCATGCTGCATCTGCTTGGTGAGACTCGCCTGGAGTGAGTTGTAGTTTCCGATCATGATGGAGTCGGCGGACATCGACCCGGGGTTAATGCCCTGAATCGGTAGCCGGGCAGTCACATTGCCGATCGAGTTCGTGGTCTCCCCGTTGACCGGATTCTGAGGACTAGCCAGTGATGCCTGGTCGAATTGCAGAAAGCCCGGCCGGTGCAGGGACCGGGTTCCTACATAGCCCACATCAAACACATAGCCACGCCCCATCGCATACTGCACGTTCAGGTTGTACTCCTGAGTCAGCCCATCTTGTAGATTTGGGTCGGTGCCTTCGATGACGGGCGTTGAACTGGGCGTGCGGGGGGTGAAGAGCGGAAAGCTTGAACTCGGCGGTACAAGAGGATAGAACGGGCTCTGCAAAGTTGCCGGCCCATTCGACCCTCCGCTCTGAATCTGCAACAGCGCAAAAGGCGCTTGCGAGAGCGTTTGCTCCACAATGTTGCCTGAGTGCTGGTCATAGTAGAAACCGAAGCCTCCGCGCACGACAATAACCGGCTTTTCCAAAGCCTGCCACACAAACCCAAGGCGCGGCGATACGTCCCCGTGCGAGGTCTTGTAATAGCTGGAATACGAGGTCTTGGTTACCCCAACCGGCACAGCGCCTGGAAAATTCGAGGGTACGGTAAACCCACTGAATGTTCCTGTAGCCGGAATCGGCCCCTGGAGGGCAGTGCTGGCATCGAAGTTCGCTAGGCGTCCGGAGGTATCGGTAGGCGCAGCGAAGATCTCGTATCTCAAACCCGCGTTGAGCGTCAGCCGCCTGGTCAGTTTGACGTCGTCCTGTGCAAAAGCAGCGTAATCGGTGTATCGGGTGTTCCGGCGGAAGATGCCTCCTCCCGCCACACCCAGCGACACATTGCTGAGCCCCTGGGGGCTGCCGTTCTGCGCCGCGCTCTCGCCGACCAGGAAGTCGGCGAAAGTGAACATGATTGCTGCACCGTCGATGACGATTGGCTGATTCTCATCGACCTCGTGCCGCTTGAGCTCAACTCCGAAGCGGGCGTTATGCCGGTCGTGGGTCAACGCAACCGTGTCCTGGTAAATGAAAGAATTCGTCACCTGCCACTGCGAAGGCGTGCCGCTGTCGCCGATGGTTACCGGGCCGGCCTCGATATCCGGCATGTTAGCTGTTGTATCCGCCGCGCCGGTGGTTATGCCCATCCCAACCGACTGGGCGGTCAAAGGGTTCAGTACAGCAGAGAGCCCATCGAAACGCATGTAGCCAAACCGCCCGATGTTCACGAGATTCGAGTTGAAGACGTGTGTGTCCGCCAGCACAAACATAGCGTTGCGGCTCTGCTCGTTGGAGCCCCAGCCCGGAACCGTGGCACCGCCTGGCGTGAATGCGGACGATGTTGCTGTACGCGAATAGAAAAACCGTCCGGACAGAGTGTTTCTCTGGCTCAGCGTCTGGTCGATGTTGCTTGTGAACTGGTCTTCGCGATAGTGAGCTGGGAAAGAAAACGTTGACTGCCCCATGGGCATCTGGTCCGAGGCATCCGCGCCGGCGTTCGGTATCAATACCTGTGGATTCGGTATGGCAAATTGCCCATTCGGAAGCTTCGTATTCAGAATCTTGAGCGCAACTAGATTGATGTTCGAGCCATTACATGCCACCTGGGTTCCGCCGGCCACCGTCAGGTAGCCGGTAGCCGGCTGGCCTGCGCTGTCCAAATGTCCCGTGGGGCAGAACAACGCTCCTAGCGTGGCCGCTGAACGGTCATCGGTTAGCTCCGGCAATGAGGTTGTCACCAGATCCCCCAGGCCACTTGCCTGCGTCAACCCCTGGTACGCCCCGAAGAAGAACGTTCGGTCTTTCCGAATAGGTCCGCCGAGCGCTCCGCCAAACTCGTTCTGTTTCAGTTCAGCACGCGGCTGACCGTCCAGCTTCGAAAAGAAATCGTTCGCGTTGAACAGGTTGTTGCGCACAAACTCCCATACGCTGCCGTGAAAGTGGTTCGTTCCGCTCTTGCTGACCAGGTCCACGTTCGCCCCTGTCCCGCGTCCATAGGCTGCATCGTAGTTTGCCGTCTGTACCCGAAACTCCTGAATCGTATCCGGAGCCGGAATAGCTACACCGATTTCAAAGGTTTGGGCGGTGGCAGCCGAGCTCTCGACCAGGTTGTTGGCGTCAACGCCATTAAATTGGATATTGTTCGCCGTCGGTGTTGCACCGTTGGACGCCACGTTCTGCGTTCCATTCCCCAGCACCGTCGCGGTTGGCAGGTCTGCCACTACGCCCGGAGCCAGGCCCATAATCTGCGTGAAGTTACGGCTCGACAACGGCAGCGCCTGAACCGCCCTGTCATTGACAAGGCCGCCCAGCGTCGAGCTCTCCAGTTGCACCATTTCCGCATCGCCGGTTACCTGCACGCTTGTGCTTGCTCCGGCAACACTCAATGTCACATTCAGGGAACTCGTCTCGCTGACCGTTACAGGGATATTCTGAAATGTATGGCCTGCGAAGCCAACTGCGGTCACTGTCACTGTGTAGCTCCCCGGCGGCAGCAACGGGACGCGAAACACTCCTTCTGCTGTGGTGACCACAGATCGTGACATATGTGTCGCATCATCAACCGCCAATACTTCGGCATTGCCGACTGCTCGATTGGCGGAGTCGACCACCACGCCAGAGATGGCACCGGTACCTGGCGTCTGTCCAGCGGCATTCATAGCCAGAACAAATAGACATGCAAGCCAGATTGTAGAATTCCGTCGTAACGAATCGGCTCTCATTCAGTTGTCTCTCCAATGTCTCTTAGCAAAGATTCGTCGCACACTGATGCTGATTATGGCGAGATCGCCGCTGTGATTTGTTATCAATTTGTCATTACTTTGTATCGATGTCCGTGTGCATAATCCCGATGTCATCCTTTTATAAAGAGCAAGAGGTCAAATTGCGAGAACAGGGCGCTTATTCGGCTGCCTCCACACAAAGGAGGACAACCGTCTCATCCATTCAGCCCATGACAACCACGCTGCCTCTCAATCAAAATTCGTGAATGAGGGCGATTCCCCGCCCGCGAGGTCACAAATTGTCTTCTTCCATATGGAATCGAGGGCTACGCTTCTCGATTCCAAGCATTTTTGCGTTTACGCTCGCCGCCAGCGCTGGGTTGGGAGATGCCCAAACCCAGCCGCCATCCCAGCCGCCGCTCTACGGCGGAAGCGCCTCTTCTGCGCCCATGCAGCAGCAGACCGGGTCGGCCACAGCGGGAGTGTTTGCGCCCGTCCTCGATTCGGAGAAGCGCCCGATCACCGCAGGCGGCTTCGTCAAGAGCGGCCCCATTATCTTTGAAGACATTTCTGAGAAGGCGGGCCTGACTATCTGGCAACACAAGATGGGTACTCTGCAAAAAACCTACATCCTGGAGACGATCGGATCTGGCGTGGCGTTGCTGGACTATGACAACGACGGATGGCTGGATATTTACATGGTCAATGGCTCGACGTTCGACGCCTTGACTGGGAAGGTTGAGCCTCCACATGCTGCACTTTTTCATAACAACCACGATGGAACCTTTACTAACGTGGCCGAGCGGGCTGGGGTTACCAACGAGCGCTGGGGCTTCGGTGTAGCGGTGGGCGACTACGATAACGATGGATGGCCCGACCTGTATGTGGGCAATTACGGCAAGAATCGTCTCTACCACAACAACCACGACGGCACCTTTACCGACGTGGCCGAGGCGGCAGGCGTGACACTGGGCAACTGGTCGACGGGACCGAGCTTTGGTGACTACGACGGCGACGGGCGGCTAGATCTCTTCGTGCCAGGCTACGTTCATTGGGACATGAACAACCTGCCGGAAAACGGATCGAAGGCGGTCGGCTTTGTGAGTTGCCAGTTTCGCGGAGCGCAGACGATGTGTGGCCCGCGTGGGCTGATCGGCGAGCCGGACCATCTGTTCCATAACAACGGCGACGGCACATTTACCGACGTGAGCGAGAAGGCCGGCGTGAGCGACAAGCACAGATACTACGGGTTCTCCTCCACCTTTGTGGATGTCGATAACGACGGCAAAGTGGATCTTTTGGTAACCGACGACTCCTCGCCGAATTATCTCTATCTCAACAAGGGCGACAGCACCTTTCAGGATGCGAGCTTTTACTCCGGCTTCGCGCTCAACCAGGACGCACGGGAGACGGCTTCGATGGGTCTGGCCGTGGGCGACTACATGAATAATGGGCGGCTCGACCTGTACACCACAACTTTCTCTGACGACTACAAAACTCTCTACCGCAACGACGGCGACGGAAACTTCGTCGACATCACGCCGAAGATGGGAATTGCTGAGCCTACTTATCCATTTCTGAGCTGGGGTACACAGTTTTTCGATTATGACAACGACGGCTGGAAAGACCTGATGTTCGTCAGCGGACATGTCTATCCCCAGGTCGATCAGCACAATTGGGGAACATCGTGGTCCGAACGCCCTTTGCTGTTTCACAACCTGAATCACGGCATGAAGTTTGAGGTGATGCCGGCGGTCGAGGGTACAGGCCTGGCCGACGTGATTCCCGCGCGCGGCGCGGCATTTGGGGATCTTTTCAATGACGGCAAGATCGATGTGGTCATCAACTGCATCGACCACACGCCCGTGCTGCTGAGAAACGTGAACGACGATCACAACCACTGGGTTGGGTTGCTGCTCATCGGCGGCCAGGGCAGTCCCCGCGACGCCGTGGGTTCCACCGTTTATCTGACGGCCGGCGGTCTCCGGCAGCGCGGCGACGTGATGAGCGGGGGCAGCTTCGAGTCCTCCAACGACTTTCGCCTGCACTTCGGCCTGGGAGACGGCGCAAGAGTGGATAAGGTGGAGATTCGCTGGCCCGACGGCAAGCATGAGACCGTTGCCCTTCCCAGTGTTGATCGCTACTTTGCCATTGAAGAGAGCAAGGGCCTCGTACCCAGCGTCTATGACGCAATTGCCGCTCAGCGCCTTGTCAACGGGACAAACACCACGCATTCAAGCAGGTGATGGAAAACGAGCGCACGAAGACAGAGCCGAAGATGATGCGGCTGAGACAGTCATTCCCATGGGAGCTTGTATGAGAAAAATATCGAGCGTCTTGTTTGCCATAGCTGCGCTGACTGCGGCCAGATATCTAATTACTCCCGTGCAGGCGCAACAGGATGCGGCAACGCCGCCCCCTCCGCCCGCATATTCGCCTCCACTTACGGGGGCGTCCCCAGCCGAGGACACGCCGGCACAGCGCGAGGCGCTGGCGAAGTGGAAAGAGAAAGCCGAGCAACGGACGGATGCGGACCGCAAAGCACACAACGCGACCGTAATTCCCAGTTATAACTTCCACTACGGCAAAGGCAACCCCTTTACTCCCGGAAACGTACAGGTTCAGGGGGAGGGGTTTCTCCAGCCCGGAGCATATCCCACCGCGGAGTATTGCGGCACATGTCATCAGGAAGCCTACAGTCAGTGGCGCCAGGCGCTGCACTCAAACGCCTTTCGTACGCCTTTCTATCGCGCCAGCGTCAATATCCTCATTCGCGACAAGACGCGTGGTATTGCGTTTGCCCGTCACTGCGACAGTTGTCACAACCCTATCGGCGTACTGGGCGCCGCGCTGACTGAGGACTCTAAGGTGGATCGCGCCAGATTCGACTCCGATGGGTTGACCTGCATGACTTGCCACTCCGTGGTGAGTTTGGACTCGACCAACGGAAATGCCAGTATCAAAATGGGCGTGCCTTCAGTGATCGTGGACGAGAACGGAGAGCGCATTCCTGGCATGGTTCCCTTCGACATGATTCTCAGGCATCCAGAGCGTCATTCCAAGGCGGTGATGCACGACTTTCTGCATACGCCGGAGTTTTGCGCCGCTTGCCACAAAGCCAATTTGCCGAGCCCGCTGAACGACTATAAGTTCATCCGGGCATTTACGGCCTACGACGAATGGCAGCAGTCTAAATTCTCGCAACGCAATCCGCTCACCTTCTACACAGCGGACTTTACTACCTGCCAGGGATGCCACATGAAGCGCAACGCCAATGCTTTGCCCGACTACGGCGCGAAGAACGGCACGTTTGCCTCACACCGATGGCTAGCCGGCAACACAGCTGTTCCTTTCTACTATGGCTTTGATACGCAACTGAACAAGACTATTGAGTTTTTGCGCACGGGAAACTATCTCAACGTGGATATCATTGCGCTCAAGAAGGCCGGCGGCGACGACCTGATTGCGCCGCTGGGCAAAGCCTCCTATAGCCTTGCATCGAACGACACAGTCGAAGCCTATGTGGTCATCCAGAACAAGAACATTGGCCACTCGCTGATCCCTGAGGTGCGCGATCTCTACGAGGCGTGGGTCGAATTCACCGTCAAGGACGCCGGAGGCAACGAGATTTATCACAGCGGCTTCCTCAGGCCGGATGGCATGTTAGACCCGCGAGCGCACAGCTTCACCAATCGTCCGGTCAACGACGAAGGCGAATTTGTAGACAACCACAAGGTGTGGACGATCCACTCGGTTGCATACGACAACAGCGTCCAGGCCGGCCGTTCGGTGCTGGTACGCTATCAGTTCCGCCTGCCAGCCGATGCAACAGGCGCCTTCGCAGTTACTGCCAAAGTCAACTACCGTCATTTGCGCCAGAGTTATCTCAATAATGTCTTCGGCAAAGGTCATCCCGCCTATCCAATCGTGGAGATTGCCTCTCGAAGCCGCGTGTTGAAGATTGGTGATAACGCGCCCGAAGGCGAAGACCCGGCCGATAACCCCGACTGGATGCGCTGGAATAATCTTGGCATAGCCCTTCTTGACCAGTTCCAGTACGCTGAGGCCGTCAAAGCTTTCACAGAGACCGTGAAATTGCGTCCACTCTACGCCGACGCCTACATCAACATCGGCCTTACCGAGATTGCCTGGGAAAAGTACGAGTCAGCTCGTCTGGCCATTCGCAGGGCGCTCATTCTCGATCCAAACAGCGCGAGGGCGCTTTACTACGATGGCCTTCTCCAGCGACGCGCCGGCAATACGGAGCAAGAGATTGCCGACTTCAGCAAGGTGGTCAAGATGTTCCCTCAATCACGCGATGCGCGGCGCGAGCTTGGCATCACCTACTATCAACAAAACGACAATCCCGCCGCGCTAGAGCAGTTCGAGGCGCTTCAAAAGATCGATCCCGACGATCTGACAGCGCACTATAACTTGTCGATTCTCTATCGCCGCATGGGCAAGTCTAAAGAGGCTGCGGAGCAGCAGGCAATGTTTGTCGATAAGAAGGTCGATCCAGGCGCGCCTACTTATTCTCTCAACTTCCTTCGACTACATCCGGAGATATCCACGGAAAGCATTCCATGGCATATGCACTCGGATCTGGAGGAGAACACTGGAGTCGGAGTCGCACAGAATGGCAAATGATCGAGCAAGTCTGAAGAGCGCGTTGCGGCGAATGGGTCCAGCAGTTATGGGACTATGCCTGCTCAGCCTGCCCGCCGCCGCTTATGGGGCAAACACTTGCCCATGGATCAACGAGGCCACGGCCTCCGGCCTTCTGGGCAGAAAAGCGGTGGGCGAAGTGACTGAAGCAGCCGCCGGGCAGCCATTTATCTGTACCTTTACACAGCAGGATGAGAGTGGCAAGCGCACCCTCCGCGTGACCGTAGAGATCGTCGGGGACTCTCATGCGCGGCAGGGTGCGATTGCACAGGCATGTGGGGCCGATGTTGTTCCCTTGAGGGCCATCGGCAACGAGGCGCGCATTTGCGCTGCGGACGAGCATAAGAACCGGATCGGCGAGCGTGTTGTCGGGCGGGTCCGCGATCAGGTCTTCACGATCACGATATACACAACGGTCAAGGATGATCCCATTCTGACCCGAGACGAGCTCAAGTCCAGAATTTACACGGCAGCCGAGCAAATCTCCGGGAATTTATTCTGAACATTAGACTCTGTTGAGAGGAGAGCAATTGTGGCTCTCCTTACATTCGATGAACCACCGCCGATACTTTGCGGAGCGGGCATCGAAGGCTGTTGGAATCGGACACAACAGTTCACACTCTTTCCGGCACACCTACCGCTCTTGACTGGACGCTGTAATGACTCCAATTGGCGTACAACAAAAATGATTTGGCACACGGGTATCCGTACGACCATGAACATTCATGGGGATGAGGTCACGGATGAGATGTGCACGGCTAGCTGATGGTTGCTGAACTCGCATTCCGGAGAAACGGAGCGCAGCAGAGCGGGAATCAAGCGAAGTTGTTAATTCTATGGTTGAAGCGGTAGGAATCGAACCTACAACCTGTCGGTTAAGAGGGGAAAAATGACCGTTTGCACAGAATTGCACCATGCCGCATAAGTGTTCATTATAAATGACTTATGAGATTTTTTCTTTGCACAGACTCGCACAAAAATGCCCTAAAATCCAATCCGAACAGCCACCAAAACAGCCATCAGATTTGGTAACATATTAGATGTATTAGATATAGTGAAAGGGGCTGGCGCATGGCACGGCAAATGAAGGGTGTCTATGAAAATCCTCCGAAGAGCGGAATCTGGTGGATTCTCTATTACGTTGAAGGCAAGCGGCACCGGGAGAAGGTCGGACGCCGTTCCGACGCGGTTGCTCTTTATCAACGCCGGAAGACCGATGCCCGAATGGGGATCAAAATGCCAGAGATCCGCCCTCGCCGCGCTGTGCTCTTCGAGGAGATCGCGGCGGATGCCCTCGTTTACTCGAAGGAGCATAAAGCCTCGTACCGCGGTGACCGCGCCACGGTCGTCAAGATCCTGCCGGTCTTTGGCAAGACTCCCATAAACGAGATCACGCCACAGACGATCAAAGCCTACCTGGACACGCGGGACGATCTGAAGAAGACGACGATCAACCGCTATCGCGGGACATTATCGATGATCTTTCAGGAGGCTATCCGCAACGGCAAAGCGACGGCCAACCCGGCGAGACTGGTCCGCCTTTACAAGGAGGAGAACGGCAGAGTCCGGTTTATCTCCTATGAGGAAGAGGCGACCATCCGTGCCATCATTCGCGAGAGGTGCCCAATCCATGAACCCGAGTTGACCTTGGCCCTCGAAACAGGAATGCGGCTGGGCGAACTGTACTCGCTCGAATGGGACCGTGTCGATCTGGAGCGCCGGCAGTTGATCCTACTGAGAACCAAGAACGGAACGGCCCGCGTGGTGATTCTCACCGAGGCAGCAGTCAGCGCCCTCAAAGAACTGTGGGAGCGCCGCAGCTCGACTTCGCCCCATGTGTGCCTCACACGCTATGGCGAACCAATGATCTCCCCTCGTGCTTGGTTTGAGCTGGTCATGCAGGAAGCTATAAAGAAGAACCCCTCGCTTCAGGACGTTACTTGGCACATCTTTCGACATACGTACATTTCTCGCCTCGTGATGGCCGGAGTCGATTTGAGAACCGTGCAAGAGCTTGCCGGTCACAAAGACATCAAGATGACCGTTCGCTATGCACACCTTGCGCCGGCACATAAGCTGGCGGCGGTAGACAGACTGGCCGAGTACCGCCGAGAGCAGGAAAAGGCTAAATGCCAAGAGACAACAAGGCTCACTTTCGCAGCAGCGTGACCACTCGCACTCCAGGTGCTCACTTTCTTCAAACGCTCCATGAGCGGGAAGGGCTGTCAACTGGCGACAGTTGAGGCTCTTGAGTGCGCAAATCCGTGAACGCTGACTGACTTGCCGCTATCAATCTTTCAGTGTGCTTTCTTGCCGGAACTCGGCAGAGGGGCGCCGTCGGGCGCACGGAAATACGGTTACGTCTGAAAGCCGCAGAGAAGCGGCAGATTGTGGAACCCACCTTCAGGTTGCTGTCGTCGAATCCAATGATGCATCTAGCACCAGGCTTTGAATCAACACGCTTCCCGAAAGACCATCCGCCTGATTCGCAAGTTGCTGGCGCAAGTCGGAAATATCAATGGCCTCGCTCTTTGCACGTCGCCTGTCGTTGGCAATCCATCGAGCAGCCTTGAAGTGCGCTACGACATACAATCCCGCCCGGTACTCGCTATTCTTCAAATAGCGATCTCGGAGTTGGCCTTCCATGTCGTTCAGTAACCCATCATTCCAGCTGCCCTTGACTTCGATCACGACACCAATCGGACCATAAAGTTGTCTCGGACTATCCTGCTCCCGAACGGCATCAACGTGTATATCTGTGCTCTGCCCAGGCATCTCTCCACGACGGCCCCGTCGAATCTGAACCTCGCGATTGATAACGATTCCACGGTCAGCGAGGTCCTTCTTCAAATGACGTGCCACATAGTCGGAAACATCTTCCTCTTGCTTAGGCCACCAGTCTGCATCCTTACAATTCCAGAGATCGCCCACAGAAGCGAGTTCTCCATGCAATTCAGCTTGCAAGTGCGACAACGACTCAAGAATAACATCAAGCAACTGTTGACTACTCTCTACAAACCGCTTCTTCGAATCAGACGCCATTGCGATAATGTCGTGCGGCGATTGTGCCTCCCAGGTCGAGGCACATGCCAGCACCTCTGCCTCATCGAAGTGGAAACGAAGCCAGCGATATTGCGGAAGTCGAAGTTCCGCGCGCGCAAGAGCATCGCACGCTTCAAAGGTTGCACGGCGTTTCAACTTTTCAAGGCTTCCATCACGGAGCATCCGAACCATGTCGACTGGTCCCACCGCTCCAGAAACCATACGGCCGTCGGGAGGATATTGTTCGAGTAACCAGAGGTAAAGCTCGCCAAGTTCTACATCGTTGAGGTAATTCGTGAACGAGGCTTTATCGTCAAAACCGTAGGAAACCCCTTCCAATAATCGCCGACCATAATTCGTATCCGTTTGGATGAACGGCCAAAGCGTCTTCCATGCGGCATCGTCGCTTGCTTTCAAAAGGGCCTTTGAAAAACCAATCCCACGCTCGGTGTTGTACTCAGAACGTACCGCTTCTTCCGCCCATTCTTTTGCGCCCGCTACTTTGCGCTGTACAAGGCGGAAGAGAATCTCAGCTTGAACGCCAAGCGCAAGATCATTCATCTGCAGTTTTGCAAGTAGAGCTTCACCCAACGAGTCAGACCATGCCAGGTCCACGAGAGTGCCGGCAAAAAAGAACTGCCGATTGTCACTCTCCATCTGAATCTGCTCTAAAAGTTTCTCATTCATTGTGGCCGGTGCCGCGGACGCGGCCATCACAAACACTGCGTTAACCGCATCAATCGCATCACTCCGGCTTTGAGTGACGCGAGAATCTCCTATCATGGAAGGAATCCACGCCGCCCAAAACTCGACTGATTGTCCTTGCAAATACGCAAGATCCACGCCGTAGAGGAATGCGAGTGCATTCACCCCTGCCGATGCAAGATACGGAACTTGCGTAGATGGATACCAGGCCAACGTCCTAAACGGCGTCTCCATTAGGAAAATCTTCGCCGCAGCAACGATTCTGCCTCTCATCCCTTCGGAAGCCCCCAACCACCCTGGAAGTTTCTCAACCTCCATCTGCCGGAGGTTCAAATAGTGGGTGCCTCCCTCGTCCAAAGACATTTCGCCCAGCAGCTTCAGCCACGCATCCACCTCACCTCCTTCTATGAGTTGAAGCGCGGCCTCACACCGGGGTTCCAGAGCAGGAGCAACCTCAATATTCCTTTCCTTCAGCAAATCAGCCTTGGACTTCCGCTGCCACTGCACCATCTCGGAATCAAGTGATACCGGCTCAAAGATTGGATTGCACTCCTGGGCCAGAATTGGACTCCGCTGGCAAGCGTGCCAAACTGTATTCACAGCTTCGGGTTCCCACGAGCAGGCCAAGCGGCAAACCAAAAGTGCTTCCACGATGGCCGAGGAAGATGGTTGAGCACTGAGAATTCTGTCGATATACCACTGCAAATCATCGAGAACCAGTAAGGACATTGGATGCATCACAAAATGCGCGTTGTCGCGATTAAGTAGAGGAAGAAATGCCTCAAGAAAGCGCCTGCGTCGAGCGGTATCGCTAGCTAACGTCTCAGAGAAACTACTTGAGCCTCTTCTGCTAGGCAACGGACGAAATGATCGAGATCGCTGGAAAACCGTATTGGCAAGAAGGTCTGCAATCCCGTCCTTTTCAATATGTACTAGCGCCAGCGAGAAAATATCTGCCTCCAGATCGGGAATCGGCCCGATGTCCTCTGGCGGCTGTGCGGCACACCACCGAAGTGCAGCTGGAAGATTCTCAGCATTTAGTTTCGGGACCACTGAGTAATATAGGAAACTGCTGTATGAGCCACCGAAAAGAGCTTGTCGTGGACTTTCGAGATAATCCCACATCGCATCGTCGTACTTGTCACCCGGATAGATTGCGTTGAGCGCCGCGCCCCTTAACTGGTCGTTGGGATCAATTTCCCGACCCGACTGAAGTAGGGGGTGAAGTAGGTTGCGCTCCTCCTCTGATCCGACATCCGCGATAGCATAGGCTGCAATCGTGCGCAGATCGTGCGTTTCGGCATCAGAGAGCGCAATCCCCAAGAGAGCCCCGCCGAGGCAAGTAACAGCGCAGTCGCGCGCAATCCTTGCAGCAAAGTATCGCGTGGCCACCGACCGCTCCCGGTCAACAAGCACAGGCTCCAACTGTTCCGCGAGTAATGGATGAGCGAGATGTCGAAGCTCCAGATGATGCCGAATGTGAAGGACCTCGCTTTGGTCGCAACTCCGTAAGAGGGCATCCGCAAGTACCCGCCGTTGCTCATTCGACAAACTAGGTGCCGCCGACCCCAGCAAAACTTCAGGATCAAACTCTGCAATTTCCGCAAAAAGCGCGTCATTCCTAAGTGCAATCCATGATGCAACCTCTCGCACTTGCGGAATCACGCGCCTACGCCGCGGATGAAATACCAGAGAACGAAGCTGCTCAATAGGCAGCTCGTGTACGAAGCAATATCTCGCAGCCAAGAATTCCGCAAACATCTGATGCGACCAGCCGAGACGTTCCTGGCCTCGGGACGAGAACAATCCAGTTCCCAATGTCTCCAAAACGGCGTTGTGCGTGACGTTCACGGAGCTGTCCGACGGCTCAATCTCACCGACCAAATCACCGACAGCTACATCTTCTTCAGGAACACCTTCGGCTTCGGTTCCAGTCCAGACCGCGAAGCGGTTGCCGAACTGAGTTGCCGCCGCAACGCGAGAGGCAACTGCGATTCGATCTCTCGGACTTAAGTCACCCGTCCTACGCGAGGCACGGCGACTTTCGTTTTGCTCTTCACAGAGGATGGAGCATCCCTTTTCGTAAAGATCAACTACGTTTCCAGGTAGATCGCCCTCGCGCTGGAATGTGTCAAGCAACATCTTGAGCGTGACCGGCTTGATGGCTAAAGACGTGATGTGTAACTCGTCAACTCGTCCTAGAAATGAATCTGTATCTGTAATGCCGCTCAATGTTGCCGCTTGGAGTACATCGACTCGACGCAGAGGCACCAATTCAGTCGCAGCAAACGAATTCTCTCCGTACCCTGATTTCAGCGCCTTTTCCAGCAAAGGCGGCCACGAAGCCGTGCGGCAGGCAATTCGCAGCTTCAGCCGGTCCAGTGGATATTTGGGAATCTCATCTGCTAGGAGCGCTGCCACTGAGTCAATGCGCAGCAAGCATTCATCCAGGCTGTCGATGTAGAGGTGGAGATCATAATCGCCCTTTGCCCACTGGAGAAAAGTTTCGTCCTCGAACAGGGTCCGATATAGACGATCTTCGCTCCTGAAGCTCCGAAGGTCAAGACGTATGGTCGGCATTCCCGGCGACTGCTGGAGATACGCATCCACATCGGCGGAAAGACTCCAACTTTTGCCCACTCCGGGTTCGCCAAGCAGCGCGAGGCACGCGACCGATTGAAGTTCATCAAAAGTGGTCAGATTCGGGTTGAGGATATTCCCGCGTTGTCCTTCTGGATCGGACAAGAATCCTCGATCACCGAGAAAGAACATGTTCTCTCGGCGGCACCAAAAGCGTTTCCACGGGAATGGGTTCACCATCGGAATGCGGCATCCACGCCATTGAATACCTAACCCCATCGATTATATTCGCCTCATCTTCGCTGGCGAAAAGACACCAGTTCTTCTGCACGGCTAAACGCACAAGATGCTTGGATGGATTCTCTATTTACGCAAAATCACTGCTGAACTCATTGAGGGCGGCAATTCTCAGAACGCCTACTTCGTGACGACTATAGAGCCGGTTAGTCCTGCCAAGGGCCACCTGTCGGCCATGACATCTTCCGACACCCCTTGGTTGTCAACCCGCCCAAGAGTGGCATGAGAAACCGTTCGATGTCGCCCACAACACGTTGCAATGGGATGGCCTCGATATAGAGCCGGTTCTTGGTGTTGAACGCGCTCCACTGGCGCTGCTTCGATTCATCTTCATAGAATTCGGCAGTAAACGCCCGCGGCGTCGCGGCGTTGGTTGGAATCGCTGTCTTCCGCCGTTCAAATGTCCTCATGATCGCCTCGGCGAGCACCTGTCCGTCGAACGGGAAAAGCTCTGACAGGGCGCGCACATCGTGGAAGTCCTTCATGCGGCTGTTCGCCATGCCTAGCTTCACCATTGCCTCAAACTTCTCAGCGACCACGGTTTCCTTGGGATAGGCCAGCAGCAACGGAGCCGGTCCGTTGAGGATCGTTGGAAACGGGGTCTCGACGGGCGGGGGCGTAATGGTGTCCCCGAACCCAATATCGATTTGCATAGGAATCCGCGCCCGCTCCAAATAGCCCAGGAAGGTGACACGGACGCCTTCATAGTCCGCATCCTCCTTGATGCGCTGCGCTTTGACGCTCGCCGGGTCAAACTGGAGACCGTCTTCATCGACCGGAAGCACGCAGATCTTTTTGAAGATGGTTTCAAAGCGGCTCGGATTGTTGTCGCCGTTGGAGAGAAAATCCGCGTCCCGAGTCGGCCGGTGGGTTTGCTCCGTCCAGAGTTCAAAAAGCAGCGCGCCCTTGAGAACGAAAATCTTCTGGTATTCCGACTGGCTGATGCGGAAGAGAAGGCGTTCCAGGGCATATTTCGTCAGAAGCA
>Ga0302320_10002672_pt1 | contig 41693 bp, 35 predicted proteins | sample Bog_T0_3_FD_202130 | JGI IMG/M metagenome (GOLD analysis project Ga0302320, IMG submission 202130) | Peat permafrost microbial communities from Stordalen Mire near Abisko, Sweden - Bog_T0_3 | ecosystem: Environmental > Terrestrial > Soil > Wetlands > Peat | place: Sweden: Abisko, Stordalen Mire... | reverse complement strand
AAGGCCTTTTTCATTTCACTAAAAGACCAGTGGGTAATTGGGATGGTTTCAAACCTCCCCGCGAGACTTTCGGTGAGACCTTTCTGAATTAAAAGAGGCGCGGACCCTAAAAGGGCCACTTTGAGGGACACCCGATGGGCCGTATCCTCGTCCCAAAGACGCTTGATGATTTCCGACCAATCGCCAATTTTTTGAACCTCATCGAGGATCAAAACCGCGCCAGAGTTCTTCTTTTCCCCGGCCAATAACCGCGCCTGATCCCACTGATTTTGAATCCACTGAGGGTCACGAAGGGAGGGTTGGTCGGCGGAAGCGTAATGGTGTGGCGTTTTCAAGGATTTGAGGACCTGCCCCACCAGGGTCGTCTTACCCACCTGGCGGGGACCCGCCAAGACTTGGATAAATCGACGGCTTTCTTCCAACCGTTCTTTTAGGATTTCCGCCTGATGTCTTTGATACATGGAGCACCTTTACAAATTACTCAATATGGTGAGTTATTTTACTCAACGTCCAGAACGATCGTCAAGACTCGCTTTCATGGTGCGTAAAAGAATCTTTCTAAGGCATACCGCACCACATCATCCATTATGTATAGCCCCCACTTTCTTATTCCCCAAAACAACCACCAAACGCAGCTGAACAAATTGTAAGCGGCCTTCAATCTGTAATTTTTCGCTTCAAATCGTAAGATTTACAGTTTTTTTAAGGGACTAGGGAGTCAGCCAAAGAAACAACTATATGAAATTTGAAGAGGCCAGGATCACCGGTCCGATGTTCAAAAGAAACCTGGAAGCCAAGTTGGAAATGGACATCTTTAATCAGGATTTAAGGCCGCTGTTAGGTGATTCCGTAGAATACCATGTGAACCAAGCGGCGGAAGTTGTCACGGAAAAGCTTTTGAACATCCTTTAATAAGGATTTTCGTTATTAAAGGATCCCCAAGGAGCTGTATTGCACGATAACGCCTTGTCGTGCAATTAGAATTTTTATATTACAAGTTGGTCCCCTTGGGTCATCCTAATAAGAACGTATGACCATACTGCGGACATCCGAAAGTGTTAAATAAAGGCTGCATTTAACAAAGGGGCCAGGCCCCTTTGTTACTATTAAAGTCGACCCAGACTGGCGAGAGACACGTCTAAAAATTGTCAGTAAATCAACCTGGGAGGTTTTATGCGTTCAAAATGGTCACAAATCACGATGGCGAGTTTGGTGTTGGGGTTATTGTCTTACACCACCGCACCCACCCAGGCGCAATCCACGCCCCGCCGAACCTTATTAGCTCTTTCCAAAAAAGCCCATACCTTGTCCATCGTGGACCCGGTGACCTTGAAAGTTCTCGCGCAGTTGCCCGTCGGGCCAGACCCCCATGAGGTGATCGCCACCGCCGACGGTAAACGGGCTTATGTTTCCAACATGGGTATGGGAGAGATGGGTATGGGAGAGAGTTATCACGAAGTGGATGTGTTGGACTTGGTGTCCCAAAAGGCCTTATCCCCTATTGATATCGCCCCGCTGAGCGCGCCCCACGGATTGGATTTCCAGAACGGCAAAGTTTGGCTGACGGTTCAAGGTTCCAAAGCCATTGCCCGCATTGACCCCGCCACCGCCAAAGTGGATTGGATCATGGGCACAGGGCAGGATTGGACCCACATGATTTATGTCACTCCCGACGCCCAGCATATTTACGCCAGCAATGCCCATTCGGGTACCATCAGCCTGTTTGAAAAAGCCCTCTCGAAACAGTTCTTCTTCAAGGGTAAAGGCCCAGGCGGCCCAGGTCCCCATGGCCCCTCTTCCAACGGCCCCCACCCGAATGACCACCAGGGACCGCCTCAACCGCAAAAGCAATGGGAGCAAACCCTGGTCAAGGTTTCCCCTGGCAGCGAGGGTTTTGATGTTTCGCCGGATGGCCGCCAATTGTGGACCGCCAGCGGTATGAACGGCAATGTCGCCATTATTGATCTCGCTTCCAAAAAAGTCGTGGCGACCTTGAAGGGCAAAGTGGATGGAGCGAATCGTGTCAAATTTACCCCGGACGGGCATTGGGTGTTCGTTTCCAGCCTGAGTACCGGTGATCTGGTGGTGTTTGATGCCGTCGCGCGAAAAGAAATTAAACGAATCAGCCTGGGTCATGGCGCCGCAGGCATTCAAATGGACGGCCCGGACAACCGCGTCTTTATCGGCTGCAGTATGGATGATTATGTGGCGGTGGTGGACCTGACGAGTCTCGAATTAATCGGCAAGGTCGATGTGGGCGGCATGCCCGACGGTTTGGCAATCGCCGTGCGCCCCTAAGCTTTAGCGTAGGGGGAGCCCACCAGCACCTATGTCGAGCCAACAGGGCCAGACATAAGATTTGGTTGTACCCCATTGATTTATATGCAATTGGGTGGCGAGTCGCGAGGTTTCACCTGTTGTGAGGCTTCAAGCCGAACAACAAGCTTTGGTTGTACCAACGCGCCATATTCGCGTTGGTATGAGTGTACCCAATCCGGCGTCTCAGCGAAGATGAGACGCATCATAGGATTGGGTGCCTCTGCGACGAGGCCACCAGCCGAGTTGCGAGGTTTCACCTGTTGTGAGGCTTCAAGCCGAACAACAAGCTTTGGTTGTACCAACGCGCCATATTTGCGTTGGTATGGGTGTACCCAATCCGGCGTCTCAGCGAAGATGAGACGCATCATAGGATTGGGTACCCCTGATTTGTGTCTAAATCAAAGGCCCCAAAACCCGTCCCACACTTTCCAGCAGGTCTCGCCAGTAACTCACCTTGAAATCCGATGTCCCAGCGGTTTGGAACTGCGCTTGGAACCATTGGTCTAAATCGGCCAGAGGCTTCCCCGATCGGACCAGCACGCCGATTTCGTAATTTAACAAAAGACTTCTCATATCAAAGTTGGCCGATCCCAAAATGGCGTAATCCCCATCCACCAAAAAAGCTTTGGCATGCAGCATTTTTTCCGCCAGCGCGATCTTGCATCCGGAATTTAACAGCTGGCGCAGATAAGTGCCCCGGGCCAGGTCCGCGAGAAAATGGTTCGAGTGGCGCGGCACCAGCAGGCGCACGTCGATGCCCCGGCGGGCCGCCAGTTCCAGCGCCCGGGTCAGTGACTCGTCCGGCACAAAATAAGGCGTGGCAATCCAGACCCGCTGTTTGGCCTGAAAAATCAGCGACAGCAGAGCGTCGTACAGAGGGTCCCACCGCACGTCCGGCCCGCTGGGGATAATTTGTAGAACCGATTCCCCACTGTTCGGGGCGGGGCTTAACCGGCCCGGATCCTTGCCGGTGGCGAATTTCCAGTCCGCGGTGAAAATGTCTTCCATGTCCTGCACGCAGGGCCCTTCCAATTGAAGGCACAGGTCGGTCCATCGGGCCGGGTCAGGTTGTGGGCCCATGTACTCCTTGGCGATATTCATGCCGCCCATAATGGCCCGCTGAGAATCCACAATGAGCAGTTTTCGGTGATTGCGCAGATTGCTTCGGCCCATGAACGGCGCGTGTAGCACCGGGTTGAAAAAAATCACCTGCCCGCCTTTTTTCTTCAGACTCTCGAAGGAAGCGTGATGGGCCATCAGAGAACCCAGCGAATCCAGCAAGATCAGCACCTGTACCCCTTCCTCCGCCTTTTTTTCCAGTAGACGGATAAGTGTGTCGGCCACCGGGTCTTCGGCGAAGATAAAAGTGGTCAAATGAATATGGCTCTTGGCGGATGAGAGAAGAGCGGCGATTTGGGCGTAGGCTTCCTCGCCCGTGACCAGCAGTTGAGCCTGGTGACCACCCTTGGCGGGAGGAATCCCCATCCCTCCCAAAAGTTTTTCCACCGCTCCCTCCCGTTGGGCAATGACCTGCGGGTTGAGCTCGTACAGGTCCTTCTTTTTTTGCCGGCGGGTTTTGTATTTACGGTCTGTCAGGAAGATGAAAAGCGGAATGGCCACATAAGGAATAATGATGACGAAAAAAAGCCACGCCAGGGTATTACCGGGAGGCCTTTTGGATCGCAGGATGAAAGAAACGAAAAGTATGGTCGGAATGCAAAACTGTCTTGAAAATGACGGAAAAGGGATTTAGGTAAGTTATTCATGCCATGAATGATATTCATTCATGGCATGAATAATAAATTAAAAATTACTTTTAAATTTATTCAATTTTTTTACTTCTTCGTGTTTATAAATAACATATTGCAAAATAAAGCCCCCTGCTCAATGGCGTCATCCAAGGCGCAATGGGTATGGGGTAGCTTATCAAACCACTCTTTGGGCATATTCTTTTTTGTGGAATCCCTGTATCCCTTTTTCAACATGGCCATAGCATAGGTCTTAATATCTAACGCCGAATGGGAAAAGGGGCTCTCCCCGGCAAACTTCATTAGATACCAATACACAAACATAAAATCATAAGAAGCCGGGTATCCCACAAAAACTGGTTTTCCCGGAAGGCCTTTCAACCAGGTCAGGTATTCACTCATGGCCTTTTCGGGAGATTTCAGATTTTGACGGCAAGCTTCCCATGCTTGTGGCTGGGTCTTCCACCAATTCATCGTCTTCGGGTCGCCAACGGCTCCCGGCAATAATTCTAAGTTGGCGGTGAATGTCCCGATCAGTGTTTTATCACTGAGATAAGCCGCCGCCCCAAAACTCAGCATAGAGTTTTGGCCAGGAATGGGACCATCCGCTTCAACATCAGTGCTTACATACACTTCATCCATTTTTTTACTTCTTTCCTAAACCCTTCCAAGGGCCTGGGGCTTTCCATTTACCATGAAATGGTTTTCCTGCTGCCAAGGATTCCGTAACGGGACCCAGGAAACGCTTTAATACTTTTACGACAGTCCCGAGGTCCTGGGGTGCGTTTGTAATCTTTATCTTTCGCAGGAAACCCTTCCAATAAGCCATTTTATTCTTGTCCTCACCAAAGGTTGGCCCCAGCGCCAATGGTTCTGCGGGAATCTCCAAGTGGCGGCTTTGAAAAGTGCTTTCAATGGCTTTCGACAACTCAGAGCCGTCGAAATCGAACCGCCTACACAGAAGCCATATATCGTAAAAATCTTTCATGCGGCTGTTTCTCATACCGCGCGTACACATGGCATTAAATTTTTCAGCGATAGAATTTTCTTGCCGATAGCCAATCAGACGGGGAGCCGGAAAATCTAAAAGCACAGGATAATCCAACTGTACCGGACCTGGTAAAACCGGGTCTCCAAACCCGACATCAATCTGCATTGGTATCCGTGATTTTTCTAGGAATCCCGTGAACTGAACTCGTACACCCTTATAGTCGGCATCTACTACAATCCGTTCGGTTTTTATTGTAGACGCTTCAAACCGAAGCCCATCCTCCACGACGGATTGAGAACAAATTTCTTTTATGACAGAAGCTATTCCATTCGGATCATTTTTTATCTTACCCAAGAGGTCGATATCCATGGTGGCTCGAGATGCTGGAACATCCCAAACCGTGAATAATAGGGCTCCCTTCAAAATGAATTTTTCAGAGTGCTTGGAACTGGAAAGGCGGTAAAGAAAACGCTCCATGGCGTAATAATGCAACAACTCGTTAAAATCCCTTTTATCGCTACATGCTTTGTTCAGCAATCTTTGCCGGACGGAGGCTGGAAGGTTCTTTACTGTTTTCTTCATCCTTGGATTGCCTCCAGATAAGGTTTCATAACATTGTCTACCCGGCAGATTTTTGAAAACCTGGTGAGTTCATCTGTTTTTTTCCATTTACTTCTCCAATAGTTTTGGAGGGCTTCCAGGACTGTATCTAGTCCCACAACATTACGATATTTAAAACAGTCCGCCAGGGTTTTCTCGCGTGAATAAACCCTGACTTTTATACCGTCTATCAGGTGTTCCTCGATTCCTTCTGAAAAGGCCTTTCCCGAAAAACGGAATGCCCTGATAGGCGGATAGTCAATTTTAAGAACCCAATCCCCTCTCCTAACCGCGATATAAATATCGTGTGGAATCTGGGTAGTCATCTCATGAAAAGCTAGGGCTGAAATCAGGCAAAGAACGCTTTTGGGGGCTTTTTGCATAACAATAGCAAAACTTGGATTTGTGAGGGGGGGAAGGTTCGAAAGCCGATAGATGCCTCGACCCATCTGTTCCAGGATTTTCGAGTTCCGCATGGCATAAAGCTTTACCGGATGGATACCTAGCCGGATAGCCTTCATGGTTGAAAGGGTTCCTCCGTTTTCCCTGAAAATACCCACTTCTTTGGTGAATTGTTTCTCAAGCTTTTTAAGCATCGATAGAATCCTATACACTTATTAACAACTGTATAGGTTACTATCATTCTATAACCCCTGCTTGTCAACACCTTCGCTTAACACGGCAAGTAGTTAGAGACATATAACGTCAAGTTTTTCAGCAAAAAAACTTGACATAAAATATCCAAACTTTGTCCATGAATCGCCTCAAATCAAGGTTTGAGCTTAATTTTCATGTAAGAAAAACAGGGTATTTTTTCTTACAAAACAACAAAATAAGAAAGAGCTGACCATACTGCGGACACTCCGTAGTATGGTCGGAATGCGTTCAACCTGTAATTTTTCGTTTCAAATCGTAAGATTTACAGTTTTTTTAAGGGACTAGGGAGTCAGCCAGGGAAGCGCTTGAGGGATGGGAAAGGCGGTCTCAGGTGTCATATAGAAGTCATATGGACCAGGGGGGTGCTCCCTTTCACAGTTATCCATTGCCTTCCACTACGAGTGGTGGTTAAGAGGAGAGGACGGACACAAGGAATTTTTGAAAATTTTCCTCGTTGAACCCTGTGCCATAACCGTGTCATTCACGACCATGATTTTGGGATTTTGACCGTCAGAATGGAAACTTGACCATCGGGCATAAAAAAGCCTTTGCCGTAAAGTTGTTACTGGCAAAGGCTTTTAAAACTGTGATGGGGACGTAAATTTTATTAAGAAATGTCGGGAAAGTCCTGAAAAAATTTCAAGTCCACTGCCTTACCAATTAGGACTAACCCTCCTCCGGACACCCATCGCGTCTATTCCGGCAGGGCGGGACAGGGGATTCATTGTACTTAAATTCGCTGGGGGAACAACCCCAATTCAAGTTACTTTGGTCAGGTTTATAAGGGATTTTTACTAGATGGATTTAAGAAATTCAAAATCCGGACCAAAAGCTTTTTGAAATCAATTAGGAGTTTAAGTGTTAAACCGTTACTTCCATGGGATTAGTTTGTTCTGAATCAGATAATGGGCGAAAAGATAGCTGACGAGAAGATGTCCGTTAGCGTCAAAGTGATAAAATCCACCCGGCTCAGCAAAAGGAAAATAACTGATGCGCAGGGCCGCTATAGTAGGGGATAGATTTACAGAGGGCGCACCAATTTCATCCAAGATACTTTGCCAAAAGGATGATGGATTAGTAATGTCACTTCCGAAATCAGCAGTAGGCATCAGAAATATTTCCATGCTAACCCTATAATTCCCGCTAGTTTTTGTGGAGTTCAATTTTTGATTTAATAATTTGAGAGGTCTGGAGTACATTTCAATCATGTCATCTCGAACATCCGGATTTTGGATTAACGAGGTAAGGGTTGAAAATGCGGGTTGGCCGTTTGGAGAAATGGTAGCCAGATTATTTTTTAGACAAAGTTCTAAGAATTTTTCGGCAATACTGGAGTCAGATTTTTTTGGCCAATGTTCAAGCAAAAATTCAGAATCTGTTTTTTCAGCGGGAATACCCTCTTTAGTTAAAGGAAGTTGGAAATAATCTTCCAAATTAAAATCGCGCGTCAACTCAATTAGTACAAGATCAATATCGTATTGTTTGACCACGGGTGGAACATCGTAATAAGGCCAGCGATTTAATCTGTCCCATCCAACCCTAGCTTTAGTTAATATTTCAAAATGTATAGGTACATCATCGAGAGACGCTTCTGTATTGAGCATAAATTCAAGCCGTTTGGCAGTGAGTTCCATGCGGTTTTGAGTATCTGTTACAGCGTGATAGTCATGAAAGAGGTGGGAATCACCTACGATAAGAATTCGGTAAGTTTTTGGAGGCTTTTTGAATGGGTATTCAAAATCCATCAGACCCCCAGGATTAAAAGTTTCGTTGGTTTTTAATTCATTAAATGAAAGATCTCTAAAAGACGAAATGATATTCAACGATGGATTCGCCATATAAAATTTCCTGTCTGAGTAAGGATCGGCAATGAAAGAAATATTATCGGTGTTTTGTACATCCATCAAAAACGGATTGGGCTGAGGACTTTGGGCTGGGTCGGCTGACCAAGGAGAAATAAAGGCCACTTTAAGGGGATTGGGCCAAAGACGAGCGACCGGATTGGAGGGATCGTTTCTCAAGCCGTATAAAGTTCCGTCGGACCAAGTCAAAGCCAAAATTTTAGAGTCAGAAGAAACGAGAGTCCAATTGAAGGCCTCTCTTCCTAATAACTTAACTGGCCCAGAAGTTTTAGGTTTTAACTCATAAACTTGGGTTTCTTGGCGGTCAGCTATGTAAAGTTTACCATCGGACGTACAAAGTGCCCCGGGGTGAGGAAGGGGCTGGCCGGTGGAAGTGGTAAAAACAGTCGAGACTTTTCGAGTTTTTAAGTCGATTTTTCTTAATGTTCCCAAATCGGGTTGGGTGAAAAAAAGCGCGTCTTGAATGGGCAGATAAGCCATGTTCCAAATCCCGCCGACTTGGGCTTGATTTCCAAAACCGTCTTTGGCTCCAACTGTTCCATCACCCGCTAAAGTAGAGACAGTTTTTTGGTTCAAGTCAATTAAACGGATGCGTGCATTTCCACTGTCCCAAACAGCAATTTGTTGGTTTGGCAGAGCAACTAGTCCGCATGGATTGTTGAAAGTTGCTACATCAAAAGAACCATCCGTACAGCTTGGTTTTCCCGTTCCAACGAGAGTTGAAACTTGATTGCCGTTATCTAAGTCAATCACGCGGATGCAATGATTACCTTGATCCGCAACGTAAAGTTGTTTTCCATCAGGACTTAATGCCAGACCTTTGGGAGTGTGAAAAAAAGCATCGTAGAAAGGGCCGTCTTTTAACCCCGGGGTTCCTTGGCCCGCCACCAAATCGTGATAGCCCTGCATGGGTAAAATGGCCCACGCGCTTTGATGACCCCACAAGCCACAGCAGAAAATCGAAAACAACATAATAAAACGTTTATTTTGTGCCAATGAGAGATACCTTGATTGAATAAACTTTTCAACGAATATCATTATTTCCAGGGAATGAGCTTATCCCGGATCAAACCATAGGCCAAGAGTTCACCGAAAAGAAGATGACCCTCAGAGTTAAAGTGGCCGTTTCCATCAACTTCCGCCAAAGGATAATAAGAATTGATCATGGCGGTCATTTCGTCGTTCAAATCCACATAGGGAATATGGTATTGCTGGGTAATGTCTTTCCATATCTCGGGAGGTTCTGAATCGGGTTTAAAAAAAGAACTATGCATGTCGCATAGCACCAAGGAAACAGGCTTCCCGGTTGAAGTTCTCAATTTTGAAAGTTTTTGTTTCAAAACATCCAAAGGTTTTCCGTACAGCCGGACCAGGTATGGATATAGGTCCGGATCCGAAAAAAGCTTTTCATCAAAATTAAAACCATTCTGTTCGACCCTGACGAATTTTTTTGCATTGCAAAGGTCATAAAAACGCCGGGCGTCCCCGGGGGGAATCCGTTCCAGTGGGGGTTTGAGCATGTATTCCAAATCCCTCGGATACTTGGGAATGCCATCGGCGTTCAGGGTGTTGTAACAATAAAAACGAAAAGGAAAGCTGCCCATATCGGCGGTCGCCTGCAAAACAAGCACTAGATCGATATTATTTTTTATAACCGTGTCCGGTACCCGATAAGCAGGCCATAAAAACAAACCCTGATCGCCGGAAGTAGCGTCCAGTTTTACCTCGAAATTCACCGGTACATTCTCCAACGCCGCCAGGGTATTCAAAGTAAGCTGCAGACGATAAAACAGGCTGGCCTGAGGAGGCGCGGCGCGGTCATCTATATTGTAATTTGTAAGAAATGGGTGTTTCACTAGCATCGCCGCGCGGGAATCACCCACTAAAAGAATTCGAAAAGTTTTGGGAGGTTTAGGATTTGGAAAGTCAAGATTGGGGTCATGATAGGGATCGATGTCCCTGAAATAAGTTATCCGATGAATAAAAGGGTTAACTATGTACAGTTTTCGCGCCTCAAAAGGATCGGACACCATAGCCATCGCGGGGAATGTGATTAAATTGGCGAAAAACGCAAATGAAATTCCCGGTTGGGGGATCATGTCACCCCAAGCCGATATAAAAGTGACTGGATAATTTTGCGGCAGTAAATGCACTAGAGGTGCGTTGTTATCCAGCTGAACGGCGTAAATATCATCACCGCTTGAGGCGAGGGACAGAACGTGCGATGGGGTTTGAGCGACCGTTTGGGGATTGGATAATTGGGTTGAAGCCCATTTGGCCATCAAAATTTGAGGTTGATCCGCGTCAGAAAAATATAGCTTATCGCCCGATACACAAAGGCAATCAGGACGACCACCGAATGACAAGGAAGAGACCTTGTTGGTCTTTAGGTCCAGCTTTTTGAGAGACCCTTGATCGGGTTGGGTAAAGAAGAGGGAACCGGCGGCCGGCAGGTAAACCAAATTTTGGATCCCGGCCATGGAAATTCGAGATGCCGGGCCTTCTGTTAAAGTGGTGGGAGAATCCCCGCCCAGAGTCGAAACCACTCTGGTTTTCAGATCCACCAAACGCAGGAGCTTATTCCCATAATCATTGATAACCAGTTTGTTATCCGGCAGGTAAGCCAAAGACCGGGGTTCGTTAAAAAGGGCTGAGTCCAGGGTTCCATTTCGATCGCCCGGCTCGCTCTTGCCCGCCAGTGTGGTGACCTGATTATCTTCATCTAAATGGATCACCCGGATCCGGTTGTTATTTGAATCGGCAATAAAAAGCCTAGTCCCGTCCGTACTAATGGCGGCGCCCATAGGTGCGTTGAATTGGGAAGAGGTAAAACTGCCGTCCCGATATCCAGCCGGACCGTAGCCTGCCACCAAACCAAAAGCACTGAAAACCGGTCGCATAGCCCAAGCCATTTGCGGGAAAAGCATGGACCACGAAAGAATCAAAAGACAAAAATTTTGAAGAATTCTGGGATTTTTAAGGACGATGGAATGAAAGAGGTTATTTTTATATTGTTTTATCATCGTTCAAGAGATTTCTTTCATAATGAGTAAAAGCAGCATAGAAGAAGACCCATCAATTATATAGGACTTTTGGGGAAATTGCGGAAAGCCCTCATCACAGAACTCACTAGGACAAGAAAAATATAAATAGCTTCGAGAACCAGTGCTAAGTTAGGTTAAAAATCAGGATAATTTCATTTCCAGGGGATTAGTTTATCTCGGATAAGGTCATGGGCTATGAGTCGCGCGAAAAAGACATGACCATCGGGATTCAAATGAGTACCATCTCCCGTCAGAGGAAAATAAGAAAGATGCAAAGCGCTCACCTCGTCGTTGAGGTCCAAAATAGAGAAGTTGAATTTCTTGGCAGCATCCACCCATATGGGGGTGTCAAAATGTCTGGTCCACGAACGTCCCGTGAAGGTGTTACAAAGCAATAGCCGTGCTGGTTGGCCGTTGGATGTTTTTATAGCAGAAAGTTTCTGATTGAGCACATCTAAGGGCTTTCCATATAGTTCAACCAACGATTCGTGTAATTCTGGAGAAGTTAATCTATCCCACGCAAACTTAAAAACGTTCCCCTCGATGCTCACTAAGTCATGGGCCTTGCAAAAATCATAAAAGGTTCGAGGCATCCCGTTTGGAATTCGTTCCAGAGCGGGTTTTAACAAATATTCCATGTCATTGGGATATAAGGGGATACCTTCAGAAGTAATGGGATGATCGAAATAAAATCTATAGGGTGAAAAATCATTTATCGCGCGCGCCATAAATATTATCACCAAATCTATATCGTTGTGCTTGACGATGTCGGGTAACTCGTAAGTGGGCCAAAGAAAAAGGTCTCCTTGTTGACCAACGCTGGAAACTTCATAGTTCAAGGGCGCCCCATCCAACGCAGCCTGAAGATTAAGTTCTCTCTCTATTTGTTTGGAGAGAGTCAAAATCTGACGATAACCATCGGATCTTTTTTGAGAATGGTAATCTGTTTGAAAAGGGTAGTTTTGTATCTCTACGGATCGAGAATCCCCAATTATTAGTATACGGTAGGTATTTTTAGGTTTTTTGGTTGGATACTCAGTGTCATCTATCTTGTTGGAATTACGAAAATTTTCGCTGGGATCCCAATCCACACCAAACAGGTCTCGGAAAGAAACAATCATATTGTATTCCGGTTTGGAAACATAAAACTTCCGGCCATCTGAAGGATCTGGTACAAAACCTATGGAGGGCACAAAGGATGAATCTCTGAGAGGAAAAAGCTCTTCTTGGGGCACGGTGTCGCCCCAGGGGTTTTTAAAAGATACCAACTGGTTATTTAACTGACCATTGTAAAGGGTATTGCAAGAATCATTGCTGTTAAGGAAGAATCGCTCAGCCGGAACACCGGGATTTTGCAAGAGAGCATAAAGAATGTTGCCGTTTAAGGACAAAGAAAGCACTTTAGAGAGAGGAGTCGCAATCGGAGCGAGGTTCGCAATTCTGTTATTTTTCCAATCAATAGTGAATACCTGAAGCAAATCCCTGTCCGCCAGGTAAAGTTTATTTTCCTGGCACCAGAGAGCGGCCGGATGGGGAAGTTGGATATTGTTGTTGAGAACCGTTGAAACCAGACCTGTGTTCAAACTCAGCCTTTTTAGGGAACCCAAATCGGGTTGGGTAAGGAAAATCGAATTGGCGGAGGGAATGTACGCCATATCCCTAACGCCATTCATCGATATTTGGGTCGCAGGGCCGATCGAGAGGGTGCCGCCTCCAGCAAGGGTTGTGACGGTTCCAGCTTTAAGATCCACAAGGCGCAAGAGCTGGTTGCCAAAATCGTTTACCACCAGGCGACCACCCGGCAGGTAAAGAACCCCGCAGGGATGGTTGAATTGCGCGATTGTTAAAGGACCGTCCAATTTTCCCGCTAAATCCTGTCCGGCAAGGGTGGTGACCTCGTTATTCTGATCCAGATGGATGATACGGACTCGGTTGTTGCCAGAATCGGCAACGAAAAGCCGGGTACCATCATCACTGACCGCCAAGCCTAAGGGTGTGTTGAAAAGGGCCGAAGTAAAACTTCCATCTTTGAAACCAGCATGACCTTCTTCTCCGGCGACTAAGGCAATATTGGCGGATAAAGGACGAACGGCCAATACATTTTGGGTGACACAGAAGCTTAAGAAAAAAATAAAAAATAACAATTTTTTTTGAATAGGTGTTGAACAATATGGCATGGTCACGGAGGGTAATCTCATTTTGCCCACGAGATTGAAGAATATCTTTTTGAAGAACAGATTTTGAAATAGTTCATATTTAGCATTATAAAGACACGGGATAAATTATCGAAGTTAACTTTACTAATTCGGAATGGACCAAGAAATCATGCCTCATATTCATGAAAAAATTGATTTTACGGTTTCAATTTTCATTTCTCAAAATCGCAAAGTCCTTTTCATTTTTCATAAACAACTTCAGCGCTGGCTTCCCATTGGAGGGCATATTGAATTGGCGGAACAGCCAGAAGAGGCGGCTCTTCGGGAAGCTAAAGAAGAAAGCGGTTTGGATGTGGAACTGGTGGGAGAAAGACCACCGCTTCAAACAGAATCCGGCTTTTTACCTTTGTTGGTTCCTGCTTACATGGATATGCATTTGATCAAAGAACCCCACTGGCATATTGGACTTATATATTTCGCTAGGGTTAAAGCAGGGAAAGCCACACTTAATGTTGAAGAACACCAGGATATTCAGTGGCTGGATGAAAAGGAATTGGATGATCTGAAATGGGGATTATCCGCGTCTTTAAAATTTTACGCGCGAGAAGCCATTCGAAAAGTCTTAAATGGCTAGCGATTTTTCTCAGTTTTAATCTCGGTAACGAAAATCTTTAATTTTTTGGCCGCTTTAAAAATGCGATCATCCCGGTAAAACTCGCCGTAGTAAATATTTTTAATGCCGGCGTTTGCCAGCATTTTGAAGCAATTCCAACAAGGCGAAGCGGTGACATAAATATCCGCTCCTTCCAGCCGAACGCCGTTGCGGGCCGCCTGGATGATCGCGTTTGATTCAGCGTGGATGGTGGCTACGCAGTGATTATCTTCCATCATGTGGCCATCGTCGTCGCAGTGGGGTAGTCCCCGGACGCTGCCGTTGTAGCCAGTGGAAAGTATGGTTTTATCTCTCACAATAACCGCACCTACGTGTTTACGGTCGCAGGTGGACCTCGTCGCTACCTCGCTGGCAATGTTCATGAAGTATTGATGCCAATCCACTCGGATTCGGCCGGATGGTTTGGAAATCCGCTTTTTGGTTTGAGAGGTGGTTGTTTTACGTTTTTGAAGGCGGCTGATCGGATTTTTTTTGAATTTAATTTTAATGGGAGAGGCCATGTCAGCTCCTAATTTACCGAGGATCAACCGCGTACAACTTTAATTTTTCTGCCGGATGCCAATGTTCCTTCGATTCAGCCAATCGGGGCAGACCTTCGGCGTCGCCAGTATTGATAAATGGATAAGCTTCCAACTGTCGACAGACGTTGACGAATATATAAGCGGACAACCCCTTGATCGTCAAGTCAGTCACCTCCACATAGATGCCATAAGTGGTCTGGTTTAAAACGGTCCCAACCGTATAAGCGGCGATACGCTGATTCACTAAGACCACCCAGGCATCCATATCCCAATCTTCTCCTTGATGAAGCGCCCGAAAATGGGCTTTCTGGGAAGACTGAATCATCTTCGCGCCCATTTCACCTTGAAGCGAGGGAAGCCGTTGGGTTTTCCAAAGTTCATAAAGATCGCCACAAGTATTGAGGTCTTGAGCCCGAAAAGGACGAAGAATAACTGAGTTTTCTTTAAGAAAGTGATTTATATCCGCCCGTTTAGCCCGATAAGGATCACCATGCAACCCGGTTAAATGCTGCCGATCATAAACATATTCACTCAAAGTGAGGCGGGGACTGAATTTCCAGGCTTGGGCCTGTTCTTTTTGCTTTTCAGTGAGACCTTCTATACGGGAAATGCCGGGGCCCGAACCATTTACCTTTTTCATGTAGTCAAAAGCGGTTTGAAGGCTTTCAATCGTAAAGGGTCGCGGAGGGACGGGAAGATAAACATAGGATCCATACAGAGCGATGATGAAAGAATGATAATCTTTTCGGGTTAAAGCGTAGGTAAATTCGTCCTGCCACATCAAAAAAGAAGGAATTGAAGTCGAAAGCCCGCTGGCGGGAGAGAATAAAGTTTGAGCCCGCTCTAATTGAAGATCGAGAGGATCAACGGAATCGAAAAAATCAGCGTGGGGTAATTCGATGATGGAAGGCATATTGGGTTCCAAAAAAAGCCCCGAAAGTTGCCGTCCGGGGCTTTTAAATCAATGTCCTGTTAAAACCCGGGCGATTTCCCGGCGCAGCCCGTAGCTTAAACGACTGGCTCGAGAAGGCGGCCGATAATTGGCCAAATATTGAGGCAGATTTTCAACCGCAACCACACCATGTTCATGGTTGACCACAGCGGAAGAATCACCCTGCGGATGAGCGAAAACGACCACGCCTTGAATCCAAATTTGAGAACACTCATGTGCCCAGCGTTCGGGAAGATTCGCTTCCAAGTGGCTGCGCAAATGATAAATCTGGGTCGCGACCTGTTTAAGCGGATTATAAAACGCTCGTTTGTAACGGGAACGGGTTTTATGAGCCCGTTTGTGCAAAGTCCATTCACGATCTATTACATCCCCCACAATTCGTCCCCGCAAATATTTAGTTTCAATGACAAACATCGTGTTGTGCGTGATCAGCAAGTGATCCAGCTCCCGAGGTTTGTCACCAGACTTAAATTGAATGGAATGTAAAACTCGAGCATCCATTTGCAAATTATCCAAAACCTTGGCAACTAATGCTTCCCCTTCTGAACCTTCGCCAACAATACGGCCCCTGTGTTTTGCTATTCCGTAGCTATAAAAAGCGCCGACTAAAAAACAAGCGGTCAAAACAAATATCCACCAATGATGAACAAAAAACGCTAAGGCCACAGCAACGACTATCAAACCAAAAGTAATCCATCTCCAGCGTAAAACCCACCGCATCGCCCGGGGGGGACGCAGTGCTTGTAATGTAGCAACCATTGTTTAAGCCTTTCCCAACGACAACTCGCGCACTTCCACCACTTCTTCCTGAAATTCACTAATAAACTGAGGAAATTTTTGAATAGAGGATGACAGGGTTGTGCCTTCCAAGTATCGCTGAATCGAATCTAAATAATTCTTCAACTTCGCGGCCACGTCGGACCGCCTGAGTGCCGGACATTTGGTGTCGGCACCGATCAGCACTTTTTGGTGATCTTCACTGTGCATGATCACCGCGGGGTACATCGAACAATCCAGGGGTCTTGCCTCATATATTTGGCAAGTATGATCCTCAGGATTGAAAAACGAACAAGCGTAGCCATGCCCGCAATTCATGAGCTGCGCCTTGGAAGCCTGCCCCATGGCAGTTTCCCGAAATGAACCTTTTGATGTTATGGATTCGGCCAGAGTTCTTTCCTCGGGAAAGAAAAAAGGAGAGAGAGACGCCTGCTTCTCCGGGAAGCGGCAGCAAACGGGACAGTCCAAACAAATCTCGCTGGCGATCAACTGGGGCAACTGGGGTTGCATGTCGTCCTAAAGGTTGTAAATTCCAACGCCGACAGTAATGAGTCCCCCGATGATCAGCAACGGCGCCAAAGTCATGGAACCAGTCGCTAAAAACATATAACCCGCCACTAATACGCCCACACCCGCACCTAAGGTGATTTTGCCAGCCTTGCTCATTTTGGGTTCTATTAATTGGGTTTGTACGGTTTTGTTAGCCATCGGGAAAAACTCCTCATCAGTTATGGTCGTTCATTATTGTACCAGAAGCTTTTTGGAAACCGGCAGTTAAAGGAAATGTAATGAAGCTGAAAAATAGTAAAGCGCTCTTTTTTGTTATTTAGAGGGGCGAATGATGTCTAGCCCGCCTAAATAAGGGCGTAAAACCTCAGGGATAACCACGGAACCATCTGCCTGCTGGTAATTTTCCAGCAGAGCCAGCCAGGTACGGCCTACAGCTAAACCGGAACCATTCAAAGTGTGAACCAGTTCGGGCTTTCCTCCGCCTTCGCGTTTAAATTTAATGGCGCCTCGACGGGATTGAAAGTCGGTGCAATTGGAACAACTGGATATTTCACGGTAAGTATTTTGACTTGGAACCCAAACTTCCAAGTCATAAGTTTTCACTGAGCTAAAACTCTTGTCGCCGGTCGCTAATACAACCACTCGGTAAGGCAAGCCCAATAGCTTTAAAACTTCCTCTGCGTTACTGACCAAAGATTCCAAAGCTTCGGCGCTTTTTTCAGGTTCTACGAACTGGAACATTTCGACTTTGTTGAATTGGTGTAAACGGATAAGACCTTTGGTATCTTTTCCATAAGTTCCGGCTTCCCTGCGGTAGCATGGAGTATAGGCCGCGTACTTTTTGGGAAGGAAACCAACAGGTAAAGTTTCGCCCCGATGCAAGTTGGCTAATGAAACTTCAGCGGTTGGAATCAAATATAAATTATCTTCTTTTGTCGCGAAGGCCTGTTCAATAAATTTTGGAAATTGGCCGGACATTTCCATCGATTGATAATTGACTAGATGGGGAACAACCAGTTCTTGGTAACCCTGTTTTTCGTGTAAGTCCAACATAAAATTGGTGAGGGCTCTTTCGAGTTTGGCACCCAGACCCCAAAGGCTAAAGAAACGAGCTCCCGAAACTTTGGCCGCTTTTTCAAAGTCCAAAATACCCAGAGCCGCGCCCAGTTCTTCGTGCGGTTTAGGTTTGAAATCAAACTGGCGGGGTTCGCCGACTTTACCAATCTCTTGATTGTTTTCCTCGCCACCTAAAGGAACGCTGGCGTCGGGCAAGTTACAAATTTGAAGTTCAATTTCGTGAAAATCTTTTTCGACCGCGGCGATCTCATTGTCCATCTGCTTAATTTCATCGGACAATTCTTGAAGTTTTCCGCGATAAGAGGAAATGTCCTGACCTTCCTTTTTCATCCGCCCCATTTCTTCGGAGGCTTTGTTGAGCCGTTCTTTGCGTTTGTCGACCGAAATAGTCAGGTCTCTGCGACGACGGTCTAAATCTAAGTATAGAGAAAGGTCGACTTTGGATTTGCAGTTTTCCAAAGCGTGCCGGACGTCAACTTCGTGTTCACGGATATATTTGGGATCAAGCATAGTTTTACCTTTGGTGAATTGGGAACAGATTTAACCATAAGGAAAAGATTTTTTTAACCTTTATTTATTTTAACAGCCGGCTTGGGTGGGTGGATCGAAAGTAAACAAAGGGTGGGCGAACAGCATTTCAACCGCTTAAATTGAGGGTCGAATCTCTTTTTAATCGAGGGGTATTTAGAAGTTGACCCGATCAGTCATGTATAATTAATACTATATTGGGCCTTTAATTAAGTTGTTTAGCGGTGGGTTATTGGACAGATATTCTTTCAGTTAAACTCGAGAAGGATATCATCGCGGCAACGATCTATCCTTAATTTATAGACAACTATAAAACAAAAAGGTTATTCGTGAATCCTGTATAATTTGGACTCTGTCAATATAATGGTAACAAAATTCACTGTTTTAATTGAATCATGAATGGAAAATAATCATGCCCATCGCCTCTTCCGTTAAATTAGGCAAGAATGTTTTCATCCCTCAGCCTGACCTGGTCAATCTTTATGGTTGTGAGATCGGCGATGATACTAAGATCGGAGCCTTTGTCGAGATCCAAAAAGGCGTCAAGATCGGCCGATTTTGCAAGGTCAGTAGCCATAGCTTCCTTTGCGAGGGCATTCATTTGGAAGAGAGGGTTTTTGTGGGTCATGGCGTTATGTTCATCAATGACCGCTATCCCCGATCGGCTGCGGGCGGAAAATTACAAACGGAGGCCGACTGGACCGTTGTTCCCACATTGGTCAAGGAAGGCGCGTCCCTTGGCAGCGGCTCGGTCATAATGTGCGGGATCACCATTGGTAAAGAAGCCATGATTGGTGCGGGAGCGGTAGTGACCAAAGACGTGCCGGATTACGCAGTGGTGATGGGAGTGCCGGGTCGAAGGGTGGGGGATGTTCGTGAAAAAATAAAATAAGGTGTTTTTGGACCATGATAAAAATCGGTGTTGTCGGGTATGGTTACTGGGGACCCAATTTAGTTCGTAATTTTTCGGAAAATGATGATTTTCAAGTCGTCATGGTTGCCGATTTAAAACCAGCCAACCTTTTAAAGGTCAAAAAGCGGTACCCCTCTGTTCAAACAACCAATAACCTGGATGATGTCCTAAATAATCCCGATATTGATGCAGTGGCTATTGCTACTCCCGTTTTTACTCATTATGAATTGGCATTGAAAGCGCTTCAGGCTGGAAAGCATGTTTTTGTGGAAAAGCCTTTAGCCTCAAACTCGGAACAAGCCCATCAATTGGTAGAGGAAGCAGAAAAACGAAAATTGATCCTTTTTGTGGACCACACTTTTGTTTATACAGGAGCTGTTCGAAAGATTAAAGAAATTGTAAGTAGCGGTCAACTAGGTGAAATTTATTACTATGATTCCGTTCGGATAAACCTTGGCCTTTTTCAGCATGATGTGAATGTCCTATGGGACTTGGCTGTCCACGATCTTGCTATTATGGATTATGTGCTTGAAAAAAAACCTTTGGCCGTGGCGGCGACCGGAATCTCACATGTTGCCCAAGAACCGGAGAATATCGCTTACCTCACCTGTTTCTTTGAAGAAAAACTAATAGCCCATATCCATGTCAATTGGCTGGCGCCCGTTAAAATCCGCAAGACATTGATCGGCGGCGATAAGCAGATGATTGTTTACGACGACCTGGAAGTATCCGAAAAGGTGAAGGTTTATGACAAGGGGATAGTACTGAACAACACCCAGGAAGATATTTATAAACTACTGGTGAAGTATCGAACCGGCGATATGTACGCTCCTCAGTTGGACACAACGGAGGCTCTCCGGTATGAGGCATCCTGTTTCGCCAAGGCGATCCTGAGCGGTGTTCGATCCAACGCGGATGGCAAAGAAGGCCTGAGAATTGTCCACATTTTAGAAGCAGCCACGCTTTCTTTGTCCCAGAAGGGGCGCCCTGTGGATCTGGACTGGAAAAAATTTGGTTTATGATTCCCTACCTTGATTTAAAAAAACAATATCACAGTATTAAACAAGAAATCGATTCCGCTGTCGCCTCGGTTCTCGAGAGTGGTCAGTTTGTTCTGGGGAAGGAAGTAGAGGCATTTGAAGAAGAATTTGCGTCTTATTGCGGCACTAATCACGTTGTAGCGGTTAGCACCGGAACCAGTGCTTTGCATCTTTCGCTTTTAGCCGCTGGTATAGGTCCGGGCGATGAGGTTATTACGACCCCTTTGACCTTTGTGGCAACGGTAGCTGCCATTTTATATACGGGCGCCAGACCCGTTTTTGTTGATGTCGAGCCGACCACGTTAAACATAGATGTTTCGAAAATGAGCAAGGTTGTCACAAAACGCACCAAAGCTATTCTCCCTGTTCATCTTCATGGCAAACCGGTTGATATGGTTTCACTCATACAAGTGGCTCAGAAAAATAAATTGATTGTTATTGAGGATGCAGCACAAGCGCATGGCGCTGAAATTCAAGGACGTCGGGCAGGCGGTCTTGGCCATATGGGATGCTTTAGTTTTTATCCCGGTAAAAATCTGGGCGCTTACGGGGAGGGGGGGGCCGTAACAACAAACAATCCTGAGTTTGCTAAGAAAATTCGTCTGCTCCGGGATTGGGGTGCGGAAAAAAGATATCACCACGATCTAAAAGGATTTAACTTTCGAATGGAGACTTTGCAGGGCGCCATTTTGCGTGTCAAATTACGTCATCTTGAAAAATGGACAGAAGCACGCAGACATCTAGCGAGGCGTTATGACGAATATTTAAAAGATGTTCCAGTTGAAATTCCCTTCACTCCGGCGGGATTTCGTCATGTTTATCACGTTTACGCGGTGCTTACCGACTGTCGGGACCGTCTTCAGGAATATTTAACGTCTAAGGACATTTATACTAATATCCATTATCCAATTCCGGTTCATTTACAAAAAGCTTATTCTGATTTGGGTTACAAGGCAGGGGACTTTCCAATGACCGAATCGGTTTGTTGCCGCACTATTTCCTTACCCCTTTACCCAGAAATGACTGAAGCTCAAGTAAAAGAGGTCGCGGAAGCCATAAAGAACGGATTAAAGGAAATCTAGTATTGATGTGTTCATGGGAGACGGAATTCTTAGAGTTTTTGAAGTTTAGGCAGAAATAAGAAATAGGATTTCCGCGAGTCAACTGGTACGTTCGGTGAGAACTAGTCTCGGGATAAGTCTTCCGACACTCTTGGAAGAAATACAACGACTTCAAGAACTTTCAAAAAACCGGGAGAAGACCAAGGTTAAACGTTAAAATAAAAGAATATTAGTTACCGGAGGGACTGGTTTTATCGGCTCGGAGCTGGTGCGTTAATTGGCAGCTCTAGCGGCAAAAATGACGGTTGTTGATAATTTAGTCAATGGCAGCCGTGAAAATATCAAAGAAATTTTGGGAGACAATGGCCCCACATCCCATTCCGATACATCTTCAAAAAGGCTATTCGGATATCGGTTATAAAGCGGGGACCTTTCCGTGACGGAAGAAGTGTGCCGTCAGGTCGTCTCTCTACCTATTTTTCCCGAAAAGTTCTTCTGTGGCCCGAAAGGTAAAATTTTTAATGCTCTCTGCTCTGAAGACAAAAAAACAAAGCTGGTCCATTGTTGTTATTTGTTATAACGAGGCGGCTGAAGTCCGACACGTCATTGAATCGGCCCAAAGGGTTTTGGATAAGATTGCTAATCAGCAAAAAGAAATTGTAGTGGTGGATGACGGGAGCCGAGATGGCTCTGCTGAGATTCTCATGGAAATTGGCGAAAAGAACAAGAGGGTAAGAGTCGTTTCTCACCCTGCGAACCTTGGCATTGGTCAGGCCATTCGAAGCGGTTATCGAAACGCTCTGCATGAAAATGTTTGCGTTATTCCGGCTGATGGCCAATTTGATCCTCGGGAATTGATCGATTTTTCCGTGATCGAGAAAAAAACGTTCATTTCTTTTTATCGAAAAAAACAAGATGGATATAACTTGTTCCGTCGTTTTATTTCACGGGTGAACAATTGGATCAATCGAAATATTTTAGGAATTCGTCTCAAGGACGTAAATTGGGTTAAGGCTTTTAAAATGGATGAAATTAGAATATTGGACTTGAAATTGGAAAGCAGCCTGGTGGCCAGCGAGGTCTGCGCTAAATTGATTTTACGGGGAAATCAATACATTGAGGCCGTCTCAACCTACCATCGACGCAAATCGGGCCAGGCAAAAGGTGGTTCTTTTAAAACGGTTTGGAAAGCCTTGATCGATACTTACAAGCTCATCTGTGTTGTTTTGAAATACAAACGTGAACTTCAATCCGGCGCGGGAAAAAGGCGGAAAGTTTAGGTTCACCCCATCCGATAACCGCGTGATAGTTTTGAGCGGCGATGGCATTCTAATTAAACGCGAGAGCCCATTGAAGGGCCATTACATTGTTTGAGGCAATATTCTGTTGCGGCATCCCTTTAATAATATTTGGCCGGTGTTTGGCGATGCAGCCGGTGAATTTTTGAGCGTTTTCTTGGTTACGATCCATTAAAACAATTCGCTGACTACTTTGACTAAAGGTAAGCTTCAAAATGAAAGCATAACGCAAGAAGAAAGCTCCGACTAAAGATTGAAATTTGCATTTGCTGAAATCATGATAAAGTTTCACTTATTCATCTTAAAAACATCGCACCGGGAGTAACCAATCATGCCTAAAGCCCATCAGAAAAAAAACAAATCCCGATCCAAAAAGGTACCGGTGAAGAACGGGAAAGGACTTGACGTCTTCTCAAAATATTGGAATGAGGAAAATTTAACGGGTAAAACCTTCCTTTTCCTCCCCTTTATTTTGGCGATCTATTCGTTATTCAGCTGCTTTGCCAAGAATTACATGAATTCCTATTGCGGTTTTTTTGGGCTTTCCTTGCTGCTTTTGTTTATTTACGAATCGCCACGGATACAGAAGAATGGTTTTGGATCTCGGGTAGAACTTTGTCTTTTAGCCTGCCTAACAGCTGTTGGCACTGCGTTACTGATGCATTATGTTCAATTCTGCGATACGCGGTGTTTTGCCTCGGATGAATGGGATTACATGGCCCAGGCGCTGGTCATTAAAGCGGAACACCATATCCAAACCCATGCTTATCATTGGAATAGCGTCGTAAGCATGGGGTTGCCTTTGGCGAACCCCCACATGCCGGGTAATACATTATTGATTGCCTTGAGCTATTGGCTTTTCGGCGTTTCGGAAGAGTCTTCCGTTTTTATGTCGAAATTCTTATATGTGCTGATCCCGGCGCTTTTGTTTTTCCTTGGGAAAAGGATCGGCGGCGTCCGGATCGGCGTGGCGGCCGTCCTTCTGTTCCTTTCATTCCCCTACTTCACTTTTTACGCGAACACCGCGATGGCGGATATCCCCTATTGTTTTTTCTTTTTGCTCATGCTTTTGATTCTGTTCCATGCTCAAGAGTGGGGATGGAAGAGCCTCGTTTTATTGTCCCTCGCGGTCATCGCGAATCTACTGGTCCGTGAATCCAACATTGTTTATCTTCCGATACTGTTGTTGGTCCTGTTTTTTAAAGCCCCAAGGGGTAAAAAAACCGCGACTCTCTTTAAGTTTTTGATCCTTTTCGGCTTGATGGCCATTCTCATCATGTATCCTTTGTCCCTTCGCCGCGAGTCATTTACGGTGGCGTCATTGTGGTCCCTACAAAATCTTTTATCGAATACAGAGATACAAGACATAAAGAACAACCTTGTGTTCAATATCAATCTCCTAAAAGACAACCGGCTTCCAATCTTGGGCTGGATGAGAGCCTCGTTCGCCATTGTTTTTTTGATTCCGTTGTTAATGATTCCGAAAAAAATGGAGCTTCAAAAAAAGTTGTTCTATTTCAGCGGATACTTATTTTTGATCTCCTTGTTTATTGTGACCATGCTTTTTTATTACTCCGGAGAATGGGTTGGCCTGCATGTGATGATGATCGTTCCCATCCCCTTTTTCATTCTCTGTTCCCTGACGCTGTTGGATAAAGGCCTGCCCGTTTATCACCAAGTGGTCGGAGGTATCGTCTGTGTCGCTCTGGCTTGCTTTTTGTTTTGGGTTGGGAATAACGCTTTTTTGGAAAACCGCGGTTATTGGATAGCCGATGATCACCATATCAACGAACAAGAACAAATGGTCGATGTTTTGTTCAAAGATCCGCAGCCAAGGCTGGGAATGGCCACCTATTTTTTATCCCTTCCATGGCGGCGTTATCCAACCCAGGTGATCTGGACTGAGCCAGGTAGCGCTGAAGATTTTCAAAAGCTTGATAAAGCCGTAAACATGGACTTTTTGATCATCCCCTTCAACGACGGGCTTTTAAATGTTTATAAAGCACCAAAGGACATCGATAAGCCGAACGCAAAGATCGATTGGGTCATCAATGGGGATTTTCGTTACGAGGGGAAATATGGGATCTACTATTATTTCACCAAAATAAAGGATAAGTCCGTTTTGTAAATCCCTAATCCACAGGGAATTCCGCCGGGTCCAGCGTTTAAAATTTTATTACCTCTTTGATCGCCGCCGAAGCCTCAACTTTTCTTCGAAAAAGGAATTATGGGACAAGAACGATTTCAGATCATCATTATTGGCGGGGGGATCATCGGGCTTTCCACAGCGAAAGCCCTTCTTCAAAAGCATCCAGGATTATCCCTTCTGCTAATCGAGAAAGAACCAAGTCTCGCGGCGCATCAAACGGGGCATAATTCGGGCGTCATTCATTCTGGCATCTATTACAAACCAGGTTCTTTGAAGGCTAGGCTTTGCGTGGAGGGTGGTCGGGAAATGATCGAATTTTGTAGGGATCATCGGGTCCCATACCGGGTTACGGGGAAGGTGATCGTGGCCGTCGACCAGCAGGAAATCCCTCAATTGGAGGAACTGCAGCGGCGCGGATTAGAAAATGGGGTAGACGGCATGAAAATGCTTGGCCCCGAAGAACTGAAGGAGGTCGAACCCTATGCGGCGGGTATCAAGGCGTTGCGGGTGTCTGGTACGGGGATTGTGGATTACTCGGTGGTTTGCAATCTGATGGCAGGACAGATCCAGGCCGCGGGGGGAGTCATAAAAAAGAAGACCACCTTCAAGGAAGCCAAGAAGATACCGAGTGGATGGGTCGTCCTGACGAATCAGGGCGATTTTGAAGCGGAATTTCTGGTCAATTGCGGGGGTCTTCAAAGCGACCATATTGCCCGTGACAGCGGGTTTGTTCCGCCAGTAAAAATAATCCCCTTCCGGGGTGAATATTACCAGTTGGTTCCAGAGGCCGAATCTTTGGTGAGAGGCCTTATTTATCCCGTTCCCAATCCTTTGTTCCCGTTTTTAGGCGTTCACTTTACTCAAATGATAGGAGGAGGTGTCGAGGCCGGACCCAATGCGGTCTTGGCTTTGAAACGGGAAGGGTACCGGAAATTCGATTTTAATTTTTGGGACACTTTGGAAATCCTAACTTATCCGGGGTTCAGGAAAATGGCCTTCCGCTACAGCGGAGAGGGATTACAAGAATTTTACAGGTCCCTTTTTAAAAGCGCTTTTGTGAAAGCTCTTCAACGGCTGGTCCCTGGGATCCAAGCACATCAATTGATTCCGGGTGGTTCGGGAGTGCGGGCCCAAGCCCTCGATTTTTCGGGCTCCCTGGTGGACGACTTTAAATTCTTAGAGGCCGAACGGGTACTACATGTTTTGAACGCTCCCTCACCCGCAGCCACCTCATCCTTGCCCATTGGCCGGATGATCGCCGAAAAAGTTTCCGACCAAACCTAAATGGTATCCCCTGGCGATGGGATTGTTTGATAAACTGATTTTGATCAGAAACTGGCCACTCACATCAAGGAGAACCATTCCATGGCTTCATCCAAGTCTCCCGTCCTTTCAGTGATCGTTCCCGTTTTCAATGAAAAATTATGCTTGGAGGAGCTTTGCCAGAGGCTCTATCAGGTCTTAAAAGACATGAGACTAAGTTACGAAGTTCTTTTTATCGACGACGGCAGTACGGATGGAAGTTTGGAACTTTTGCTGGATCTAAAAAAGAAATTCAAGCCGATGAAAATCATTCGTTTCGCACGCAATTATGGGCAGCATCCGGCGGTCACTGCCGGTATGGCGCAGAGTCGGGGGCAAGTCATTGTTACCCTGGATGCGGACCTGCAAAATCCCCCGGAAGAGATACCGAAACTCGTAGATGCCCTTCAACAGGGATACGATATTGCCGCGGGTTGGCGCAAGCATCGTGAAGATTCCATCTTTCGCACTTTCCCGTCGCTCATTGTCAATCGGCTCATTTCCCGGGTCACGACGGTTAAATTGCATGATTATGGCTGCATGTTGAGAGCCTACAGCCGCATTTTAGTCGACCGTTACTTGAAATGCGAAGAAAGGGCTTCTTATATAACGGCCCTTATGAATCTTTTGAGCCGAAAAGTGATCGAGGTCCCAGTTCGTCATGACGCGCGTACGAAGGGAAAGTCAAAATACCGGTTCCTTTCCCTAGTGAATTTTGTCCTTAATATCATGATCGGTTTTTCGGATTATCCCATCCGGCTTGTCAGTTATACGGGGTTCCTTTTCTCGCTGTTGGGCATTGGTTTGGGAATTGAATTGCTGGTTTACCGTTTTTTGCATGGGACGAGCGGAGGATCCGGATTGACTTCCTTTGTGGCGGTAATGCTGGTGCTGTTTGGGTTCCAATTCGTGCTTTTGGGGTTGATTGGGGAGTATTTGGCCCGTATCTACAGTGAAGTCCAAAAAAGGCCGCGTTATATCGTTGATAAAATTTTTATCTCCTGAACGATTAAGGAGGTTTATGTGTTCTCTGAAGCCGTCGACAAACGAAAAGTAAAAACCCTTCTTAAGAATTTCAAAGAAAAATACGGTGATTTTTCATCAGAAAATGACTCGGATAGTGTTTGGATCGGGTCGGGGAAATCGGCGAACACAACTTTTTGTTTTTTTCACCGCGACTGGGAATCCTCTATTTTAAAAGAGTCCAGATGGGGTTTGAGGTGGGCCGCGGGCCGTTCTTTGGAAAAGCTGCGGAAAGCGATGAACCATTTTCCGGAAGTTCTCAAAAAAATCGGGGCTGTTTCGGTTGCTATTCGGATTCCCATGTCAGACCACTCTTTTGTTCAAGTTCTGGAGGCTGGAGGTTTTTGTTATGTCGGGGGATTAGCGACTTTGAGGTTGGGCCGCCAAAAACAGAAAGCCCCGCAGCGAACGGCCGGTGTTTCTATCAGGAAAGTCCAAAAAAATGACATTGGCCAGTTGGAGAAAGTGGCCCGTACCGCTTTCACGGAAGGACGGTTCTACCATGAGCCTGGTTTAAAGGCGGGTTCGGCCCAAAAGATATATGGTGTTTGGGCTAAAAATTCAGTGAATTACGCGGACGAAATTTGGGTCGCGGATAAAAAGGGGCAGTCTGGTTTTGTTTCGCTCAAAAAAGATCACAAGGGTAGAAGATTATGGATCGACCTGATAGCGGTAGCCCCTCACGCCCAAGGCCTAGGCATAGGGGGACTTTTAGTGGAGAAAAGCATTAAAAGTGTCTCCCTTCAAAAGGATTGGGACCTAGCTGTAAAAACCGAGCCGGAAAATTTAAAAGCCCTCCATTTTTATCTCAAAAACGGGTTTGAATTGGAGTCGTTTCAACTGGATTACGTATGGCGACAAAAGGCAGCTCGATAAAGGATCTTGGTATTCTTAGATATCGTTTTGGCCCCTAAATCATGGTATCTTTTCATGACCTTTTTACTTTTTTGAAATCACCATTCAAAGGAACTGTCCCATGTCGCGAGTTTTGGTAACAGGTGGTGCGGGTTATGTCGGCTCCATCTTGACCCCCCAACTGGTGGCGGAAGGTCACGATGTCACGATTCTTGAAAAATTTTATTTTGGCAAACAAACGCTGGGTAACCTTCTCAAGACCAAGAGAGTCAATGTATGGGAAATGGATATCCGCGACTTGGAAAAAAGCGGAAAAAGCCTCAAAGGGTTTGACGCGGTCATTCATTTGGCGGCCCTTTCGAACGACCCTTCCTGTGAATTGAACCCTGACCTGACCCAAGACGTAAATATTGGCGGAAGTCTTCAATTGTTCCGAATGGCTAAAAATGGGGGAGTCAAGAGGGTTGTTTTTTCCTCTTCTTGCAGTGTTTATGGTTTTGGCGAGGGCCAGATTTTAACGGAAAACTCCGCCCAGAATCCTGTATCGGCCTACGCTGAAAGCAAAATTAAAGCCGAGGAATACCTTTTCTCCCTTGCAGATAAAAATTTCCAGCCTACGGCTCTGCGGTTCGCCACTGTTTACGGTCTTTCCCCCCGTATGCGGTTCGATCTCGCCATCAACTTGATGACCATGAACGGCGTGACGAAGAAAAAGATCTTCATTATGGGAGGCGGTAAGCAATGGCGGCCTTTCATCCACGTGAGGGATGTGGCTTCTGTTTTTAGCCAAGTTATCCGGGCGCCTCTTTCTAAAGTGGGAGGGAAGGTCTTCAACGTTGGAAGCGATGAACAAAACTATCAAATCGGCGACCTTGCAAAAATGGTCGCTTCTCAGTTGAAAGATGTCCAGTTGGAGTGGACTCCGGATGATCCGGATAAGCGGACCTACCACGTCAGTTTTCAAAAAGTAAATACGGACCTAGGTTTTTCCCCCAAGTATGACGCTAAATTCGCCATAGATGAAATTTCAAAAGCTTTAAGGGACGGGACGATACCGGATCCGGCGGAAGAGAGTTATTACAATATCCGCACCCTTAAATCTTCCGTGAATCTCCCGGTGAGCGAAGGCGGCGAACCGGTCCGGAAAAATTTTCTTCCTTATGCGCTCCCTCAACTGGGTCCGGAAGAAGAGCATGAAGTCATCGAAACGCTTCGCTCCGGTTGGATCACCACGGGTCCCCGCACGAAAAAATTCGAAGATAAGCTCGCGACTTACCTGGGGGTGAAACACTGTCTGGCTGTGAATTCCTGTACTTCAGCTTTGCACTTGGCCTTGACAGTCCTGGATATTGGCCCCGGCGACGAAGTAATAACATCCCCTATCACGTTCGCGGCGACTGGTAATGTTATCGAGCACACGGGTGCTAAGCCTGTTTTCGTCGATGTGGATGCTCAAACTCTTAATATGAGTATCAAGTGTCTGTCGAAAGCGATCACCCGCAAGACCAAAGCTATCATCCCGGTACATATGTCGGGTTATCCCTGCGACATGAGAGAAATTCTGAAGATAGCCCGTAAAAGAAAGATCCATGTGATCGAAGACGCCGCTCATGCGATCGGTTCCACTTATGGAAAATCAAAGATTGGTTCTTTGAGCACTTTTACCTGCTTCAGCTTTTATCCCATCAAAAATATGACGGCAGCTGAGGGCGGGGCCATTACCACGAATGAGGGGAAATGGATGGACCGTTTAAGGCGCCTGACTCTTCACGGATTGGACAAAGACGCGTGGAAACGGTACACTTCCGAGGGTCGTCCTCAAACTTACGTTATGGAGCCGGGTTTTAAGTACAATATGACCGATCTGCAGGCTGCAGTGGGACTGCCTCAATTGGACAAGCTGGAAGGTTTCAATCGGCGCCGGGCTCAAATCGCTCGGACTTATAACGAAGCTTTTAAGGGACAAGCTGGTTTTTCACGGCCTAATTATGGCGAAAAGGACCGCCACACCAATGATCATCTATATATTGTTGTGTTAAAACTGGAAGAAATGAAGATCGATCGAGACGGCCTTTTGGAGGCTATGAAAAGGGAAGGAATCGGAACGGGTATTCACTTTATACCGCTCCATCTTCATCCTTTTTATCAAAAGAAGTATAAAATCAAAAAACAGGATCTGCCGGTGGCTTCGGATTTGGCTGATCGGATTTTTTCCCTGCCTCTTTATCCCAAAATGTCGGACCAAGATGTGCAGGATGTTATAACGGCTTTTAAAAAAGTATTGAAGCACTACAAAAAGTAAATTGATTTATCCCGTTAAAGGGACGGAATTTTAATGAATCTAAGGGGGGTTTATGCCTAGAAAAGCGTCATCAAAGAAAGTTTTGAATAAAAAAGCTGTCTCGCTTGTGAAAGAGGCGTCGCCGGCTCCCGCTAAAAAAGGACGAACAGGGCTCGTTGTTTTAGCTTTGATTGTCATTTTCCTGGCTATCGAGGGCATTTCTGTCCTCATCAATAAGGCGAATGCCGAAAAGTTTTATATTGTTAAGACGGCTTTGTCGTTTGCAGGTACAGGCCAGTCTTGTAAAGCTTTTAACCCTTGGGATGTGGCCCTCACGGGGAAAAACGTCGTTGCGATCAGCGATCCGGGAAATAACCGGATTCTATATTTTAATTTGCAAGGCAAGTATCTATATGAAACTAATCAGCAAATGGCGGGTCCGCCTAAATTCAATGAGATCTCTCGAATGAGTTCGGATCCGGATGGAAATGTTTATGTCGCTGACTGTTGGTGCGGTTTAATTCGGGGTTTTAACGGAGCCACGGGAAGGCCGGTAGTTAAAGTGCCGGTAACAGAAAGTTACGGTCCTCGCGGAGTGGCCTGGGATAATGGCAACTTTCTGGTAGCGGATACGGGGAACAGCCGGATCGTTAAATTGGATCCAAAAGGAAAACGACTGGCTTCTATTGGCGGTCCTGGAAAGGATAAAGGGTTGTTTGCCCAGCCGGCCGCAGTGGCAGTGGATGCCAGCGGGAATTTTTATGTAGCGGACCCTGGAAACCTTCGCATCCAATGTTTGGATCAGGATGGTAAGTTCTTACGGGAATACAAGATGGCATCAGGTCCTTCCAACGTGGCGGTCGATTCAAAGGGGATCGTTTATGCTGTCTGTCAGGATGACGGGATCACCCGTGTTTTCACTAATGACGGAAAATTCCTGGGCATGCTGACTGATGCGGAAAATCAACAGCCAATCCAACACATTACAGGGATCAAAGTCACCCCCGCCGGGGACATTGTGGCCTGTAAAACAGATCAGATATTAATTTTGGAGCCGGCTCCGTCTTCAGGAGGCAAGTAATTGAGGATGGTCAGCGTTGAAAAAAAGCCGAATAATTAGAAAAAAATCGAAAATCAAACTAGCCACTCCTAAAGGGAATAAAAAAAGGGAACCCGTCGATTTTGGGACGGAAGTTCCCTTTTTCGTTATTCCGCTTGTTTTGTTGGCCTTGGTGATCTTTTGCCGCCAGTCTTTTGCCAGTGAAGGCTTTGATCCCTCCCGTTTTGACCGGTTCATTTTGGCATGGCTCCTGGTTGCGGTCCTTCCTTATGGATTTCTGGCCGACAAGATCAAGGTCGCGTCCAATCGTTTGGAAGTTTATTTGGTTTCTGGTTTGTTGGGAATGGCCCTGACGACTTTGCTCTATTTCATTCTGGGTTTTCTTAAAGCGACGTGGCTTTTCATCCCTTTTCTTGCGATAGGCGTTCTGTTCAGTTTTCCTTTGTATAAAAAAACATTTTTGAATTTGGCCGCCAAGGTCCATGTTTCTTTCGCGGCGTTATCGGCAGTTGTCCCTCTATATATCTATTGGCGATGGATCGTCGTTCGGGCAATGTTTCATTGGGACACAGTTTTTGAGAGCCACGATCCTTTTTTCAATTTGGCCGATTCTGCGGCGTTATTACGGAGTATTCCGCCGATCGATCCTCGGAACGCCCATTTTATTTTTCATTACCATTATTTTAACGACCTCTTTGTCGCCATCCTTTCCAAATACAGCGGGGTGGACTTGTTCGATACAGTTCGGTTAATGCCCTTTTTCCAAACAATCCTGCTGGCTTGGGTTGCTTACAAACTCTTGCGTTCTTTGTTCGAAAATCCTTGGAGCGGAACCTTAGGATTATTCATTCTTTTGATGAGCTGCGATTTTGGGGTGCTTTTTCCTTACGTTGATGGTTGGTTGAAACACCTTTCTCAGCCTTCCAATTTGTGTCCGCAGTATGAAATTTTTTATGGTTCTTTTTCCAACGCGATGATCCATAACGCCACTGAAAGACCCTCTTTCGTTCTGGCGCTGTCAGCGGTCCTGTTTTGGACCCGAAAATTGGAAGATGACAATAATTGGGCTTGGGTCTTGGGATGTCTTTTGATGGCCCTTTGTTTCAAATTCAAAAGCACAACATTCTACGGGGCCGCTTTGGGACTAATGGTTGCCGCTTTGATCGAAGCCGTTTGGCAAAGGAAGTTTTTTTGGCTTAAAACGGGATTTCTGACCCTGCTCATGGCCCTTCCGTTTCTTGCGGAATTCCATGGGCCTTGGAGCGTCCAAACCGGATCCGTTGAAGGGGTAGGATTCCAACCGGGTCAGCAAATCCTTAATACCTTAAATCGGATGTCGCCTTATCCGGTCCTTTATGAAAAATGCATCGTTGATCTTTCAACATTGAACCGGGTTTTGCTTATCGTCATTTGCACCTTGGGAGTTCATGTGTTCGGTATATGGTCTTGTTTTCGATCGCTTTCCGCCGTTTCTGTCCTTCGGCCCATCCATCTTTTCATGGCGGCTTGTATGCTGGGATTTGCTTTTCCTTTTTTCTTTTATTCCTGTTGGGGCGGTCAAAGCGAATATTTCCTGCTCCAGTTCTCAACCATGTGCATGGGGCTTTATTCGGCGCCCTTTTGGACCGGTCTGATCTTTGATCAATGGACCTTTGATCATAAAGTCTTATCTCGAGCCGCCCTTTTGGGATTGGGGATCATTTTTTACGGTTATTGTTTGTCTTATTACAATAATTACTCCAGGCTATTCAGCGGAGGCTTGGATGAAGATGATGTCAAGGCCTGTGAATTCATCAGGTCCAACACTCCCCCTGATTCGGTTTTGTTAACCAACTTGATCACTGAGATCATGTCCCCCTATCAAGCCTATTGTCAGAGACAAGCGCTGGTGATCGACCACCTTGGACCGAATCCGCCGCAAGATTTTTTCAATACAAAGGATCCGGTAGAAATGAAAAGCATATTGGATTCTGAAAAGGTTGATTATGTCCTGGCTAATCCTCCGCTCGCGGAGGATTTAACCGGAAAATTGAAGCTTAAAGAAGTTTTCAAGCAGGGCAATAATGAGGTTTATCAAGCGATCAAATAGATGTGGGAATCGAATATTCGGGTTATGCTTTAGAGATTCTATATTTCACGATGGAGCGCCCAGTACTTGAACTTTGAAAAATATAATGATGGCTATAAAGACTTGGTTCAGGATTCGATCGCATTCATCGGCCAGAATCTTGATTTTTTCACGGAATTCAAAGCGAAAATTTTACTGAGCTTGGCCGAAAAATATCTTGGCAATATTTCCAGTCTGAAAGTTCTGGATGTGGGTTGCGGGGTCGGGATCACCGACCATTATTTGACCGATCGTTTTCTGAAGGTTTATGGTGTTGATATCGCTAAAAGCTGTGTAAAAAAAGCGGCCCAACTCAACCCCAAGGCCAACTACCGATCTTATGGGGGAAAGGTCCTTCCTTTTCCCGACCAATCCATGGATATAACTTTTGCCATATGCGTTCTCCATCATGTCCCGCCGAAAAGAATCGAAAAATTCATCCAAGAAATGAAAAGAGTCACTAAAAAAGACGGGCTTATCATTATTTTTGAGCACAACCCCTTTAATCCACTGACCAATTATGCGGTCAATCACTGTGCATTGGACGATGATGCCATACTATTGCGAATGGGAAAGATAAAGCGATTGACCTCAAAGAACGCGATTCGGCTCGTTGAGAAGAAATTCATTTTATTCACCCCTTTTAAGGGAACATTTTTTAACTTTTTAGATCGCGTGCTCGGTTGGCTGCCTTTGGGGGCCCAATATTATGTGGCGGGGAAGAAATAGACCTTTCCCCACTTTTAAAAGGAAGTTCGTATGAGAAAAAATAAAAAAACGATCCCTAAACCCAAAAAAACAGGTTCTTTTCGATGGATAAAAAAAGCCGGGGGTTTTATGCCTTTTTTGTTTTATGCCTTTTGTATATGTATCTTTATCCATGGGCAATTCCTTTTTTTCCAAAAAACACCCGATGTGATCATGGGTTCGGTCTTATCTTTTTTGGCGGTAGGTTCGGCTTTTTTGAGAAAAGCCAATGTGATACATGAAGGGATGATCTTCAAAGGAGCGGAATGGCTTTGGAAAAATCGTCTGCGACAAAACGTCCCAGTTCGAGGGAAGAAAACCGAATCGAAATTTTCGCCGGTCGATTTTTTCACTTGGCAAACCGCGGGGGCTTTTTGCGCTTATTCGATCTTCACAATCTCGATGCTTTGGCAGCCACTCACGCATTTGAACGATATCTTAGGGACACAAGATATCGTTCAATTTTATCCTCATAAATTCATGTGGGTGGAAAGTGTCAAAGCGGGCAATCCGGCTTTTTGGAACCCCTATAGCAATTTGGGAAATCCCTTCTTAGCCATGCCGAGCGTGGGCGTTTATACCCCCTTTAATTGGCTTTATTTTATCGTTCCGGTTTCTTATGCCTTTACTCTCGATTATTTGTTCCATTTTCTGATAGCCGCTTTAGGGACATATTATTTCGTGCGGCAATTGGGAACGGGATGGATGGGCGCTTTTTTAAGCGGCTTGGCTTTTGGATTTTCCAGTTTTTTCATTTGTCATATGTGGGCGGGACATCCCAATATTGTTCGAACGGGGGCATGGCTGCCTTGGGTCTTGGTCTGTCTGCGCTTTTTTGTTCATCAAAAAAAATATTCCAGATTGGCATTGGCCTCGGCCTGTATGGGATTTTGTAACCTCGAAGGGGTGCCGCAAATCAGCTTCTACTTTTTTTTGTTTTGCGGTTGTTATTTGATCTGGGAATGGTGGGAAAGGAATATCTCGTTTATAAGGTTGTTTCTTGCAAACAGCCTTTTGTTCGCGGGTTCCATACTGCTGTCTGCTTGTCAGGTCATCCCCATGTATGAATTGGTGCGGCTCAGTAACCGCTGGGATTGGAGCTATTCCTATAACATGGTTGATTATTTGTACCCCCAAATGCTTTTCTTTTTTATCAATCCTTTCTTTTTGGGCAATCCCATTACCAACGTCTACAAGGGCCAATGGGGTTACCACGAAGCCTGTGTTTATATTGGTCTTGCGCCTGTTCTGCTCGCTTTGGCTAGTCTGATGCTGTTACGGAAAAAAAAGATCGTGGCCCTTTTTTGGTTCATCACGGTCCTTTCAACACTTTTGGCCATGGGAGAATCCACGGCTTTCACAGGGGCGATCTTCCACTTTTTCTATTTTCATGTGCCGGGGTTTGCCCATAATCGAAGCCTGGCCCGGATTATGATTCTCCCCTTTTTCGCCATGGCTTGCGTGGCCGGGATAACAATGAGCGAATGGGAGAGTTTTTGGCGGAAGCGGAATCTTTCGGCCTGGAAGAAAAACGCGCTTCTTTGGGCGCTCCCGCTTTTTCTTTTGGGATGGACCTCTTACGACCTCTGGAAATATGGGCACTTATTCATCCAATGCCAGACCAATCCACAGTTCTACGCGGATAAATCCCAATTCTACAACGATTCGATTATGGAAAAGATTTGGACGGATCCCGATTTTGTGCGGGTGCAAACAGAAGGGAAAAACGCTTTTGAGGTGATGCAGCATATTCCCCAAGCAATAACCAATTGGCCTATCACGATTAATGAAGTTAATTACTGTCTTTCCAAGCTCAACGAGAATTGGGACACGCCTCTCGCGGATCTGATCCGTCTGAAATATTTGACCAACGCCTCATTGGCCCATCATCCGGACGACCGTTGGCACGTTGTTGACGGGAATTTGGTCACGAATACCAAAACACTTCCAGCCGCGTTCGTGGTAGGCGGGTACAAAATTCAGCCGAGTCCGGATGACGCTATTGACGCGATCCAGGCCGGTTCATTGAGTTTAAGAGAAGAGGTTTTTTTGGAAAAAAAGCCTTTGGAACCGATTGAATTTCAAAAAGAAGATCTGGGCGCAGGGAAAATATTGAAATATGATTACAATCAAGTCGAAATACAATGCCAAAATAGCAGTCCAGGCATCCTGTTTTTGTCCGATCCTTATTTCCCCGGATGGAAGGCATGGGTTGATGGGGTTGAGAAGCCGATCCTGAGAGCCGACGGAGCTTTCCGCGGGATTGTTTTGGAAAAAACAGGAAATCATGACATTAAGATGGTTTATGACCCGTCAATTATTTCTCTGTCGTTTTGGCTTTCGGCGGCGGGGTGGGGTTTACTTTTTTTTATTTTGGTTTTTCGCAAATCCCTGGGCGCTTGGGTGGCACTTCATGCGGATTGGTTGTTCCTTATTTGATGAATTTTATTTTGGGGTTATGCCCCAAAATCTTTAAATATTGATCTCTCGCTAGTTTTGATCGTCATTACTTCTATGTAGTGAAAAAATCTTTAAAAGGTGTTTTTAACTGTATTCGTTTTCCTTGTTATTCATGTAAAACCTTCAAGTTCAACCCTTCTTGATCTATTTCAAACCACCGGATCAAAAATTTATTATGGGCAATGGGATGTATTTTCTGGGATACTTTATTTCGAGATTTTAAGTTTTTGTTTGGCGTAATACATAAAAAAGGAGGACTTTTTATGAAAATTTCTTTGGTTTTTATTTTGGCTTTATTCGTCATAACCATGCCGTTGGGCGCGGTCGAGAGAACAGGAGTTTTGGCTCCCGCGGACATCAAAAAAGAGCAGGATGCGGTCATGCAAATGCTTGTCAGTGGCAACAAGGCCCATCAAGCCCATATTGTTCTTAAACCGGGGTTACCCAAACTAATGATGGTGAGTTGCGCGGATTCCCGTGTTGAGCCGGAAGTTATTTTTCACATGAAGCCTGGCGAAATTTACACGGTCCGGGCTTTCGGCAATATTGTGGATAAAAGCATTTTGGGAAGTTTAGAATATGGCGCGGATAAGCTTCAGTGCCATGTTTTGGTGGTGCTAGGACACACCCATTGCTCAGCTCTTCAAGAAGCGATCAGTGAACACGATAATCCTACTTCCGTATGGCGCTCTTTGAATTTGCAGGATTTGAACGAAAGACTTCAACCCGCGGTGGAATCTGTCACGGACAAAAGTTTAAACGATGACGACCGATGGGATGCCGTTGTTCGGGCCAATGTGCTTAATACCATGAGAACCATTCGGGAGGAAAGCCCGGAGTTATGGCAATTAGAACAGGATGATATGTTGAAAATCGTTGGTGGTATTTATCACCTGGATACCGGTAAAGTTGAATGGTTAAAGGAATAAAACCGGAAGATCAGGAACGAGGGGATCAGTATGATTATCGGCGTTCCAAAAGAAGTGAAAGACAATGAGTTCCGGGTCGGAATTGTTTCCGGTGGTGTGGAAGAGTTGGTTTTAGCTGGCCATAAAGTTTTGATTGAAAAGGGCGCGGGAAGCGGCAGCGGTATTTCAGATAAAGATTTTAAAGACGCTGGCGCTGAAATAGTGGGGCAAAAAAAAGAGCTTTTTCGCCGAGCGGGCCTGATTTTAAAAGTAAAAGAACCGCAAGCTTCCGAATATCGATTCATTCGTCCGGGTCAAATTCTCTTCTGTTATTTTCATTTCGCGGCGTCTCAAAAATTAACCCAGGCTATTATCAAAACTAAATCGGTGGCTATCGCTTACGAAACCATCAGACTGACTTCGGGTGAACACCCTTTATTAACTCCGATGAGTGAAGTAGCCGGGAAAATGGCCATCCAAGAAGGCGCTAAATATCTGGAACGTTCCATGGGAGGAAAGGGTATTTTACTCGGCGGTGTGGCTGGAGTCAGACCCGCCAAAGTAGTCGTGATCGGCGCGGGGGTAGTCGGATTCAATGCGGCTAAAATCGCATCCGGCATTGGCGCTAAAGTTTCGGTTCTCGACATTAATCCGACCCGATTACGCTATTTGGATGATGTGCTTCCTAAAAACGTGACAACCCTTGTTTCAAATCGACGGGTAATTCGAGAAGAGGTTCGCGAGGCGGACCTTTTAGTGGGAGCGGTATATGTAGAAGGCGCTAAAGCTCCCCGATTGGTCACCAAAGATATGGTCGCCCAAATGAAACCAGGATCAGTTGTAGTGGACGTATCCATCGATCAAGGCGGCTGCATTGAGACGGCCAGGCCGACCACTCACAGTAAACCTATTTATATTTGGAAGGGTGTGGTGCATTATTGTGTCACGAATATTCCGGGAGCGGTAGGAATGACGTCTACTTACGCTTTGACAAACTCGACTTTGCCCTTTGTTTTGGAAATCGCCAAACATGGTTACAAAGAAGCGGTTCGACGAAATTCCTCTATCGCCCACGGACTTAATATTGATCAGGGTGTTTTAGTTCATCCTGCAGTTAAAGCCGCTTTTCAAAAATAATAAGGAAATCTAATGCCAACGGTTTTTGCCAGCGTCAGCGCCACGATCATTCTATTTTTTCTCGCGACTATCGGAATGGCTTATGGCCATGTTTTACCCGTGAATCTTCATATCCTCTGGGGATTTTTTGTGGCGACCCTGATTGTTTTACTTCAGTGCCTTATTTTCGGTTTTTTCATTGGGAGTGGAAAGTCGATCAAACGGGTAGTGGCGGATAACAACTTAGGTGCCTACTGGGTACAAAAAACCAAGGACTACAAAAATAAATGCTATCCCGCTTTGATGCTGGCCATTGTCATTTCGGCGGCGTCGGCTATTTTGGGCGGGGGAGTGGCTTCGGGTGCTTTACCGATTTGGATTCATGAAATATTCATTTGGCTTGCCTTGGCGGCTAATGTTCGGTCTTTGTGGATTTCCTACCAAGTAGTTGTGGAAAATGTAAATGCCATCCACCTTATTAACGCCGAAGTTCAAACCCGCAAAAACGAAGGAAGGTCCCTGATCGCTTCCGTATTGTCCGAACCGGTTGAACTAGTTGTTAACCGGCCGCCGCCAAGCCACGCTTCAAAGTATTATTTTTTAGCTGTCGCGGCCTGGGTTCCTTATCTCTATGTAAAAGTTTCTTTAAGCAGCCGAAATTTTCCTTTTTGGCCTTTTTTGGGAATGAGCGGAGCGTTAGTTTTTTGGGGATTCTGGGAGAATAGAAAAACTCCTAAAGTCTGAGATTGAACCCTTTTTTGTTCCGGCCTTTTCGTAAATCAAGTTAAAATGCCCCTCTCTGGTGCTCTTTTCCTTTTAAAATCGGATGAAATATGGGATTATGCGAAGCCTTTGGACAAGCAATTGAGGCCCTTTGCGGGCTTGTAAGCGTCTAATTGTTAATTATTAGACCCGATGAATAAAAGTTTGAAAGTTAAAATAAATGAAGATGTTTTTTGGATACTTAGTTCTTGCCATCACATTAGGGCTCTTCGGCAATTTGAACTTTGCTTGGGCGGATGGCAATCCTGGCGATTATTTACATACCCGTACTTACGTGGGCGTGGTCGGCACTTCCATCAGCGTTAATAACACTGGTTTATTTTCCGGAACCAATTATTCGGTAGCCAATGCTCCATCTTATGATCTGAGCTTGATACCCTCTCTTTCACAAGCTTTTGGGTGGGGGATATTAATTGGCCACAGGGAAGAAGTTTACGCTCTTGAAGTCAGTTTCTGGCAATCCAGTCACAACGCCACTTTTGGGCCTGGCGTGATTAGTTCTAGCTATGGAAGTCCAACGACTTTTGCCTCCTCTTTTTCAGGAACGGCTGTTTATAGTTCTATCAATGTTGATTTTAAACGTTATTTTTTAACAGAACTTCAATTTCAGCCCTTTTTGGATTTGGGTGTCAGCTATCCCTGGATTACCATTAACGATGCTGATATTGACGCTTCAGGCAATTCTTGGCCTCTGACTTTAGAGGGGTTAGGGTTGAATCTAGGTATCGGTGCGGAATATTACATCAATACGGATATTTCTATTATTGCCGGGGTTTATCAACGCTGGACCAGTTTTGGCCAGTTTACGGGATCTCAAATTCAAGCTAATACATTGTCTCTATATGGAACCAACACTTCAGAAGACGGCAGTGGTTTGAACTTTGCGGTTGGCACAACCGTAGGGTTTGAGTAGGAAAGGCTTAGGTATGAAACGGGTATTAATTGTTCTCTTGTTTACCGTAATGGGTTTAAACGTTCTTTTATTGGGTATTTCTTGTTCTAACCAATCGCCCAATTCGGCTTTTGTAACGCCGTTAAATGCGGTTGCGACCAATAATCCACCTACTTGGACAATGACGTTTACCCCAACTTATACTTCTACACCCACACCAATTCCTTATCCTGTTAGTGGTTTTAACGCACCGTATGCTTTGGCCGTTGATTCAAAGAATAATATTTATGTGGGTGACACGAGCAACAACTTGATTAAGCAATATGTTAATGGATTTCTAAATACAGGTTGGCCTTCAGGAAAAGCTAAGTCATCGAATGGTCTTCCGTACTCTTCGCCAAAAGCGATTGTGATTGATAATGCGGGAAATTTATATGTAGTAGGGAGCGGTAACAACGCAGTGTCAAAGTATGATCCAAATGGGAATTTTCTTGTCCAATTCACGACGACTTTACCTGCGATGAATGGACCGCTTGGTGTGGCTGTGAATAGTACGGCAACTACGCTTTATGTCAGCGATTCAGGAAATAATCGAATTATGGCTTTTTCTCTTCCTGGTGGGGCCTCTAGTGTTTTTGAATCTTTGTCTTATGTACCGGAAGGTTTGGCAGTTGGCAGCAACGGTGATTTATATGTTGCGGGTAGCGGCAGTATTAGTAGCAATGTTTATATTTACACACTGTCTTCGCCCGCAACCGTACCCACCATTATTCCTGGTTTTAATTCTCCTTATGCCGTGGCGTTAGATTCCCATAACGATCTTTTTGTATCTGATAAAGATAATAAGCAGATAGAAGAGTTTACAGTCGGGAATTATTTCAATGTTCCTGCGAGTATTATTGGTTTGGGAATGTTGGTAAGTCCTGAGGGAATCGCATTGGATTCTTCGGCTAATGTTTATGTTGTCGATTCTGGCAATAGCGAATTGTTTCAGTTCCCTTGAGGAACGATGAAAAGGTAAGAGTAATGAAAAAGTTGGCTTTAATTCTAATTGTTCTCGCTGGGTTGATCGTGCCATTGGCTTGCACGAACAACCAGCCTACAGGACCTTTGGCAACGTATAATTTAACCGCTACTTATACCTTTACCTTTACCTCTACACCTACTAATTGGGCTGGATATACAAATACAGCTACTCCACTTTATTCTGCAACACCTACGTTAACGCCGACCAACACGGCTACATCAACTGTCACGAATACGGCGACCAATACTCCTGGAGC
>Ga0302320_10002671_pt1 | contig 41694 bp, 25 predicted proteins | sample Bog_T0_3_FD_202130 | JGI IMG/M metagenome (GOLD analysis project Ga0302320, IMG submission 202130) | Peat permafrost microbial communities from Stordalen Mire near Abisko, Sweden - Bog_T0_3 | ecosystem: Environmental > Terrestrial > Soil > Wetlands > Peat | place: Sweden: Abisko, Stordalen Mire... | reverse complement strand
CTACACAATAACAGCATACGAGCATACATGGCAAGCAATTTTTTACTAAGTTTTGTACAATTACTTGCTACACAATTGCCGTTTTATTGGCTTTTTGTTGAAATTCGAGGAAGTTAGGTTAAGTTTGCCACTCATCTAAAACGCACCAGAGGGCTGGCGCAGTCCAAGACTCTTCGCGCGGCTCGGCTACCCAAGCTTTGGATTGGTGCTGGTTCATGGGTTCAATGCGCGACATTTCTCTTTGGGGGAATGCTCACCCCGGCCCTTTCCCACGGCAGAGGGAGAAATGGGTGCCGGGTCCTGGCAACATAGAGGCTTTGGATTGGCATTGGTTCAGGCGTTCGACGCTTGAATTCTGGCTCACCCCCACGCGTCGTTTTGAAATTGCCAGATTTCATTTGACGAAAGGCCTTATCAGGGGTAAAAAAGATGGTAGTTTAACGGTAAAAGCAAAGGTTTTTGACGCAATACTGACCTCGGTTCCTCACCATTAGTTGCGCCACAAGCCTAGTTGTGTACAACATATTGTGTTTTTTCCTTTACAGGGGACGCCGGCTGTGGTTGGCTTGCGGGGACGATTTTAACCAGCTTTTTATGAGCCTATGTATCTGAAGAATTTGACAGTTTTTGGCTTTAAGTCCTTCGCGGACAAGACGGCGCTGAACTTTCAGCCCGGGGTGACCGCCATCGTCGGCCCGAACGGCTGCGGCAAGTCCAACGTCTCCGACGCCATTCGCTGGGTGCTCGGCGAGCAGTCGGCCAAGGCCTTGCGCGGCGGCGAAATGGCGGACGTGATCTTCAATGGCACGGACGGGCGCAAGCCGATGGGCATGGGCGAGGTTTCGCTCACGCTCGGCGGGGTGGGTGAGGAGAGCCTGCGAGCCGCCGGGGTGGAGGTGGCCTATGACGAGGTGACGCTGACGCGGCGGATATTCCGCGACGGCGGCAGCGAGTACTTTCTGAACCGGACGCCCTGCCGGCTCAAGGACATCCAACAATTGTTCATGGGCACGGGCGTGGGGCGCACAAGCTACAGCATTCTGGCGCAAGGGCACATCACGCAGATTCTTTCGAGCAAGCCAGAAGACCGCCGGATGATTTTCGAGGAGGCCGCCGGGATCACGAAGTTCAAGGCGCAGAAAAAGGAGTCCCTGCGCAAACTGGAATACACTGAGCAAAACCTGCTGCGGATCGCCGACACGATCAAGGAGGTGAAGCGGCAAATTGGCTCGCTCCAGCGCCAGGCGGGGAAGGCGCGGCGCTACAAGCAGATTCAGCAGGAGCTGCAACACCTTGAAACCCAACTCGCGCGGCATCAATTCGACGTGTTGCAGGGCGAGATCAATGAGCGGCAGACGGCGGCGGAGAAACTGCGCCACGAGATCGAGCAGGGCAGCAACGATATTCTGCGGTTTGAGAATGAAATTGCCAAGCTGCGCGAGCGATGGTCCGAGCTGGAGCACGAAGTGGCGGCGCAGCAGCAGCGCGGGCTGGAACTGAAGAGCGAAGCGGACCGACATGACAGCCGGATCCAGTTCAATCAGGAGCGCATCCACGAAATCGAGTCGCAGAACGCCAAGGCGCTGGCCGACATTGCGCAGGCGGAGGAGCGCCATCGCACGGCGCAGGAGGAATTGACGGCCATCGCGGAGAAGCTCACCACCGCTGAAGCCGGGCTGGCACGGCATCGGGAGGCGCTGCAAACCCGGCAGAATTCCTTGCGCGAAGTGGAAGACGGCCTGCGGCAGCAGCAGGAAGCGTTGCGCCAGGCGCAGTCCGCCGCTTTCGCGGCAGCCCAGGATTTGTCGCGGGTCCGCAACGAATTGATGGCGCTGGACCTGGCCAAGCAGGGCAATCTCATTCGACTCGAAAAACTTTCGGCGGAGAAGGTGCAATTGGAAGAGGAACGCATCCGGCTGGAAACGCGCCTGCAGGAATTCACCGCCTGCGTTGAAGCCGAAAAATTGAACGTGGTCACGACGCGCGGTTCCGTAGAGCAGCGGCAGAACCGGTTACGCGAATTGCAGGCGGAATTGCAGGAATCCTCGCGCGAACAGGATGAGTTTCTAAAACGGCAGGCCGAAAAACGCTCGCGCCTGAGTGTGCTGGAGCAGCTCGAAGGATCGCATGAGGGATTTGACGCGGGCGCGGTGGCGGCTCTGCGCCAGTCCCGCTCGGTCATCGGCTCGCTGGCGGATCGCATCCGGGTGCCGGATCGATTTGTGACGGCGGTGGAAAACGCGCTCGGTCACAACCTCCAGCTCGTGCTCACGGAACAGCCGTCGTCCGCCCAGGAAATTCTCGCGGATTTGAACACCAATAAGTCCGGCCGCGCGAGCGTGGCGGCGCTGGCCTTTCAGCAGTACAAGGATGAGAACCAGCTTGCGTTTGAAGGCGATATGGCGCCCGCATCCGGCCCGGTGAATGAATTGCAGCCCGGCCAGATGGTCCATGCCATGAGCGTGATTCAGGCGGAAACAACCGTTGAGCCGCTGTTGAAATCGCTCCTGGGCCGCACGTTCATTGCGTCCGACCTCGGCACGGCCACGGCGCAAATCCAGAACGGTCACGCCGGCTGCGACTTTGTGACGCTGGGCGGCGATTTGCTGAACCGGCACGGCATATACACGGGCGGTTACCTGAGCGGCAAGGCCAACGGCAAGGCCCCGTCCTCCATTCTGGGACGCAAGAACCAGATTACCGAGCTGCAGGCTGAACTGGCGAACCTGCAGCAACTAGTCGAGGAGGCGAGCCGCAAGCGCGGCGCGCTGCTGAGCGAGCAGACGGAGTTGCAGGCCAGTTTGCAGGCGGCGCAGACGGAGCTGCGCCACCAGGAAGTGGCTATCGCCACGCGGGAAGGCGAATTCAAGGCGCTGCAAAATTCCTCCCGCCTGTTGAGCCAGAAGATTGAGACGGTGATGTTCGAGGTGGAGAGCCTGGCAGCACAGGAGCGCGAAGGCTGGGAGAAGCGCGAAGCTCTGACCGCGCGTTTGAATGAACTGGAAGCACGCGAACAGGCGGCCCAGGCACAAGTGGCGGCTGCGACCGCCGAACTGGAAAATCTCCGCCAGCAACGCGACGCGGCGAACGCGGCGCTGACCGAAAGCAAAGTCGGGCTGGCCTCGGACGAGCAAATGGCGTCATCCTTCCGCCAACAGGGCGGCGCACTGGAACTGCGTCTCGGCGAACTGGCGCAATTGGTCGAGGCGAGGCGCCAAGAATGTTCTTCATTCGTTTCCCGCCGGGAACAGGCGCAGTCCGAGATTCAGGATTCACAGGCGAAGATCGAATGCCTGCAACACGACCGCGAGCAGGTCAGCGCGCAGACCGCGGAAACGATCAGCTTGAAGACGGCGCAGGAAGCGGAGATCGCGGGGCGGGATGAGGGACTGCGCGCGCAGCGCAGCCACTTGATGGAGCGGCAAAACCGGCGCGGCACGCTCGAGGTGGAGCTGGCGCAGAAAAACATGTCCGTCCAGAACCTGCGCGAAAAGGTCCAGCAGAAGTATCACCTCAATCTGGAAGACATTCGCAGCGAGTGCATCACCATCACGCACGCCGACGAAGGGCAGCCGAAGGTGGAAACGCTCACGCCGGAGGAAATGGCCGCGAGCGGGGCGGGCACGGACTGGGCGGCGGTTGGAGAGCAGGTGGAAGCCCTGCAAACCAAGCTCGACGAAATGGGGCCGGTGAATCTGGTGGCCATCGAGGAATACGAGGAAACCGAACAGCGTCACCAGTTCCTTTCCCAGCAGTATGAGGATTTGGTTAACGCCAAGACGGAATTGCTCGAAATCATCAACCGCATCAACACGCAGACGCGGCAGATGTTCCTGGAGACGTTTGAGAAAATCCGCGACAATTTCCGGCTCATGTTCACGGAAGTTTTCGGCGGCGGCAAAGCGGATCTGGTCTTGTCCGATGAAAACGACGTGCTCGAAAGCGGCATTGAAATCGTGGCCCGTCCGCCCGGCAAACTATTGCAAAGCATCTCGCTGCTGTCGGGCGGCGAACAGACCATGACGGCCGTGTCGCTGCTGTTTTCGATTTATCAGGTCAAGCCCAGCCCGTTTTGCGTGCTGGACGAATTGGACGCGCCGCTGGACGAATCAAACGTGGTGCGGTTCGTGAAAATCCTGCAGCGGTTCCTCGCGCATTCGCAGTTCATCATCATCACGCACAACAAGCGCACCATTGGCATGGCGGACGTGCTCTACGGCGTGACCATGCAGGAGCACGGCGTGAGCAAAATCGTAAGCGTGAAGTTCCACAAGGCGGAAGAGCCAACGGTTGCGCCGGTCGCATCCGGGGCGGCCCAACCGAGTGTGGCCGAACCAGCGATGGCGTGAGGTGGAAATTCGCGGATGCACGACGAAATTCAAAGGAAATCCGAAGCCCGGCTACGGGACTACTCATTCGCCCCCAGCGGCGGCATCGGGCAGTCCAGCGTGTCCGCAACGGCGCGGAGCAGTTCCGCCTCGCTTTCCTTGATCACTCCGTCCGCCCCGACCACGCGCGCGCACGCTTCGAGCAAATTCTTCTTCAGGGTGGGAACCGCCAAAGCCAAGCGGTTGAGCGCGGCGTCAATTTGCTCGAGGCCGCATTGCGCCGCCGGCAGCAACGCCAGACCGGAGTTTTCGGGCGCGCGGAGAAAAGGGAGGCCGGTGGCAAAGGCCGTTTCGATTTCCCCGGGATCGTCGCTGCCCACGTCGGCCAGAGCGGATAGCACTACGGCGCAGTCCGGCAGCAGCGGTTTGAGCGTGTAATACTGGACCACCGGTGTGCGCACCTCGTCGAAGTGCGGGGCCAGGTGCCGCAGCACGATTTTTTGCAGCACGAATTCAAACAGTTCCACCTGCCCGTCGGTGTCAATCAGCCATTCGAGCGTTTTGGAAAACTGGCTGAACTGGCTGCCCTCCAACTGGCGCAGGGCCGGCAGGGCGAGGTTGACGAGCGGCAACCGGGCATGGACGGCAGTCTGGATCGCGTCCGGGTACAGCGCCGCGGTTTTTTCGGAAACGCCTCGGCCCGCGCGCCCGGCCAGGCCATCAATCTGTGTGGCCCGCAAGGTGTCATCGGGGCTCAACAGCAGCGCGTAAATCAGCGCCGTGGCGTCCAGCGGTTCGCGGGCGGCGGCTTTGAGGTTGTCCGGCAGGGCGTTGCGCAATTCTTCCGCGTATTTCAAGTGCAGCGGCGTGGGGTTGCCAAGATTGGGCAGCACCGAACTGGATTTGATGACCGGGGGCGCCCCGCCTTCGTCAGCGAGCACCGCGCTGCCGAGGACCGCGCCCAACACATTGGGCAGCGGCGGCGGCGTGACCCGGCGCGGCGGTTGCGGACTATGATAGGGACGCAGAATTTCCGACGCGTCGTCCGACGGGCTGCGAAACTTTCCGTCCCACGCCGGATCAATCGCCCGGATACGCGCGTCCAATGGCGGATGCGTGGCCATCAGGCCCAAGAAAGAACTGGTAATGCCGCTGGCAAAGAAAAGATGGCACGCATCCGAAGCGTGCGGCGATTCCATGGTCGAACCGTAGCCGCCAATTTTCTGGAGCGCGCCTGAGAGGCCGGCCGGGTTGCGCGTGAATTGCACGGACGAGGCGTCGGCCAGGAATTCCCGCTGGCGGCTCACTGCGGCCTGGATCAGGCGGCCGAAGAATACGCCCAGGGAACCGACGACCAAAAGGAGCAGGCCGACCAGCGGCAGCGGATTCCGGTCGCGGCTGCCGGTGCGCGCGTACAACAAAATCCGGCCAATCGTGGCGAGGCAGAAAATTCCAAACAGGATGCCGATCAACCGGATGTTCAGCCGCATATCGCCGTTCAAGATGTGGCTGAATTCATGGCCGATCACGCCTTGCAGTTCATCGCGCGTGAGCTTGGTCATGCAGTTGCGGGTGACGGAAACGGCGGCGTCGCTGGGCGTGTGCCCGGCGGCGAAGGCGTTGATACCATCCTCGTTGTCCAGCACATACACCTTGGGCATCGGCACACCGGAGGCGATGGACATTTCCTCGACCACGTTGAGCAGCTTGCGCTCGTCGGGATTATTGGAGTTGGAGGCGATCAGCCGCCCGCCCAGCGATTCGGCCACCACGCTGCCGCCGCCGGACAGCGCCATCGTCTTGTAGGCGCTGCCCAGAAAAACGACGGCGATGGTGCCGAGCGTCACTAGGACGAAAAGTTGCGGGTCCCAAAGCGAAAACGGCGTTTGCTCCACATTGTAATGGGAATGGTGCCGGGCGCCGGCGTACGAGCTGGCTAGCAGCGCCACGCCATAAATCATCACGATGAGCGAAATAACAGCCAGCGCGAAATAGACCACGAGCCATTTCGTCTTGCGGTGGGCCTTGGCCTGTTGTTCGAAAAAGTCCATTTCACGAGAAGGAAACCTTCGGCGCTTCCTTCTGCTCCGGCTTGTCCACCACGAACAATTCCGCCCCCGTGAAGTTGAACATGCCCGCGATGAGATTGCTTGGAAACACTTCGCGATCGGTGTTGTAGGCCATCACGGAATCGTTATAGGCCTGGCGCGCAAAGGAGATTTTGTTCTCCGTGGAGGTCAGCTCCTCCGTCAGTTGCATCATGTTCTGGTTGGCCTTCAGGTCAGGATACTGTTCGCTCACCATCATCAGCCGGCTCAACGTGCCACCGAGGCCGGTTTCTGCCGCCGTCAGGTTTTTCATCGCGGCGGCATCGCCCGGATTGGCGGCGGCGGCCTTTGACGCGGCGTAAGCGATGTTGCGGGCCTCGGTCACAGCTTCCAGCGTGCCGCGCTCGTGGGCCATGTAGCCCTTCGCCGTCTCAACCAGATTGGGAATCAGGTCGTACCGGCGCTTGAGCTGTACATCAATCTGCGCATAGGCGTTTTTGTAGCGGTTGCGCAGGGTGACCAGTTTGTTGTAGATGCCCATCACGATCACGCCCACCACGATAGCCACGAGAAGCAGTCCGCCCACGACGATCAGCGCCACCAAACCCAGCGCAAGCGTTCCGGGTTCTGCCAGCATGATTCCAGTTGTCATAATCTTCCTTTGGTTAATTTTAGTTCAATTTCACTGACAGTTTCCCCAAACCACGCCGCCGGGCAATGATAAATTGATGGTTATTTTGGAATCCCGTGGCAGCCGACGTGAGGAGCCTCAATTAGATCCAAATCCCCGAAATTCGATTCGCGGAATTGGCCTTTGCCGTTCTGGAAAAGCGAGGGCGAATTCTCGCGCCAAGCCTCTGAATTAAACTTCGGATTCGGATTTCGGATTTCTTTCGGATCTCAGATTTGGAACCACAGGTTTTCCCCATTCATTCGTCAATCCTCATCATGCTTCCGGCATCACGGCTCCACATACACGGGCATTCCAATCCAGACGAGTTTCAACAAATACGCCGCGTCCCAATTGGCGAGTCGAAAACAGCCGTGCGATTCCGTATGGCCAATTTGCTCCGGGCTGGGCGTGCCATGCATGCCGTATCCCGGTTTGTCCAGCCCGATCCAGGCCACGCCGACGGGGTTTTTCGGGCCCGGAGGCAAAACCAGTTTATGGCCGATGGCTTGGATTTCCGCAGATTCCGGGAAGATTTCGGGGTTCAAAGTGTAATTTGGGTTTGGGATTGCCACGGCCACGTGCAGTTCGCCGACCGGACGTTTCTCCACTTTGGCGGCGATGCTGCAGGGAAAATGCGCCAGCAGATTGCTCTCCGTGCCGAAGGCCTCCAGATACTTGCCAGACAAATGAATGACCACAAACGCCGCCTTGTCCGTCGGTTCTGGATATTCCACGTCAGGAATTTTGAGCACGGTTCCCTGGGCCACTCTCGCCCAGTCAATGTCCGGATTCAACTTTTGTATGAGCGCCGGATGCGCGTGCGCCTGTTCCGACACCAGCTGCAAAATGGTTTCATACTCCAGCGCGGATTGCTGCGACTTGGCCAGCCACGTCCGGCCGAGCGGCTGCAAGCGCGCGAGGTCGTTGCTGGTGACCAAGTAATCGGTGAACAGCGGCGCATCGAGTTGCAGGCGCGCTTGCGTGTTTGTGTCCAAGGCGCTGGTGGGGAACAGGCCGGCCCGCGGTTGAAACGCCGCAAGGGCCGCGCGCGTTTGCGAGCCGATTGCGCCGTCAATGGAACCGGGCGAAATGGCGCGCCGCGCCAAGGCGATTTGCGCTTCCAGCAAACTTCTCGCCGGTCGAGGGAATGCGACGGCCTCGACGGCCGTGGTCATCGGCGGTGCGTTGGATAAAACTGGCGCCGGAACCGATTCCGTTGGTTTCACGGGCACTTCTGCGTTGTAGCCATCGCTGTGAGGAGGCGGACCCTCGGTTGCCACTGAAATATCTGGTTTTCCCGGCGCTGCCGCGGGTATCTCCGGCTTCCGTTCCACCAGCACCAGCGATGGGATCACCGGATTCGGCTGCGGCTTCTTGATGGTCTGCTCCAGGCGTGGCTGCTGTTTTTTGGTTCCGCTGCGGGCATGTTTCTGCTGCCACCACAGCCATCCCATGCCCGCCACGATGGCGAGCAAAAGCAGGACGGCCAGTATATCGCCGGCCCGGCTTCGGCGTTTGGACGAGGCTGTTTCCAAATTCGGCACCCGGCCATTTAGCCAGAGTTGACCGGCCAACCCAAGTGGAAACAACCCAAATGCCGAATCCAAGACGCACGCGGTAATTGTGCATCGGTCCGTTGGTTCACTCATCCTTGGTTAGCCGCAGACGGCAAAATCGGACACGGAATGATCAATTGTATTCGTTCACACACCTCCACTGACCGTCAATTCTTCTCATTTCCTCCACTGAAATATGGTTGTCCGTTTTCCCATCTGCCTGCGAGTTCAACTCCAGTTGCATCAGCATTGTGTCGTTATCCATGGGAATCTCTCTTAATATCCGGAGACCGGACCAATCTTTTGTTTGCTTCATCAGAAATTGAGTTCGTTCCTCCTCGGAATTCCCTTTCACGTAATTTGTCAGCCAGCCGACCATGTTGGTGCCCAGACCGGAATACCATGTTTGTTCATTGCCGGAGCTTTTTGCCCACAAAATGGATTGTATCGCCGCTTCGGGAGTGTCGTACCCCGCAAATCCCCACGATGCTCGGGGGATCGGATTGGTCGGGAACTCTGGTTGATTCTTCCCGGCAACCGCGCGCAGGCTGAAAACCAATTGTTCCAAATCGCTCTTTTGTTGACGCATCACTCCCAATTCACCGCGCAGCTTCAGAAGCTCGGTCGAGTCGTTATTCGATTTCAATCGTGAGGGTTCCGCCAGCAACTGGGCCAGCCGGTTTGTCGCCTCGTCGCGCTTATGCTGCGATTCCTGAATTTGGGCAGATTGCTGCTGCAGTAGCGTTTGGTTTTGCTGGCGCAGAAGCGCGACTTGGCGGGCTTCGTAAATGCCGGTGCCGGCCAGCGCAGCGACCGTGACGGTAATAAGGGCTTTTTGTAGTGCGGTCATAACAACAATGGTTTTGGTGACGGCGATGGCGGTGGTGGAAGTGGTGACGGCGGTTCCTGCCAAAAGAGCGGCGGCAGAAATGGCGGCGGCCAGCCCCGCAGGTGCGGATTGCACAGCGTTGGCGGAAATCAAGACGGCCAACCCGCTGGCCCCTATCGTCACGTTGCGCTTCGAGAAAAACTCGCGCAACCGCTCCACGGCCCGGCTCACGCGTTTTTGCGCGGTGTCGTCGCTCACGCCGAGCGCCTGACCGATGGCGCGGAAATCCTGGTTTTTGAAATAGCGGAGCAGCAGCGCTTCGCGGTCTCCGTCACCGAGGCTGTCCAGGGCCTCGTCGAGCACGGGGCGGATTTGCTCCCAGGCCGGGCCGGATTCGGAATCGGTGAGGAGTTGTTCCATGGCTTGCCTTTCGTTGGTGAGGCGGCGGCGGACGTCGCGCAGATGATTGAGCGACGCATAACGCGTGGCGCGGTGCAGCCAGCCGGCGAGTGAAATGCCTTCTGGCATCTGGCCCGCCATTGGCCGCGCTTTGCGGGCCAGATCGGTGAAGACGCTTTGAGCGATGTCGCCCGCAAGGTCAGGCGAATTCACTTGTCGCAACGCAGCGGAATAAACCAGGTCCGTGTGGCGGTTGACCAGTTCGCGGAAAGCGGCTTCGTGGCCGTCTTGGGCGTAGTCTCGGAGCAACTGGACATCGGACTGATCTTGCATCTCACCCAATAAACAACCACCGGCGGCGAAATCCGACAAAGATTTTTGCACCGGGATGAAACTTGCCGCGACCGGTCGGCTTGCTTATTTTTCTGGCGTGAAGAAGAATGGCCGGCCCGACATCCCGCGAAAGACGATCTACCGGCTTTCGATTTACCTGCGTTGTCTGGCCCGCTTACGCGAGAACAGCATCGGCACCGTTTCCAGCGAGGCGCTGGCCAAGGCCGCCGGTGTCAAGCCCACGCAGTTGCGGAAGGACCTGGCTTATTTCGGCACTTTTGGCACGCGCGGCCTCGGGTACGACGTGGCGGATCTGTCCCAAAAGATTTCCGATGAACTCGGCACGTCCAGTCTCCAGCCGGTCATCCTGGTTGGCGTCGGCAACCTCGGCCTGGCCTTGCTGTCTTATCGCGGGTTTGAAAAGGAGGGTTTTGAGATCATCGGCGCCTTCGATGCCGCGCCACAGCGGAAGCGTGATAAGGCACTTAAACAGACCATTTTGGGCATGGAGGAACTGCCGAAATTCGTCGGCGAACACGGCGTAAGAATGGCCATTCTCTCCGTGCCCGCCGCCGTGGCGCAGTCCGTGGCCAATTCGCTCATTGAATGTGGCATCACCGGGATATTGAATTTTGCGCCCATCGTGCTCGCGGTGCCGGAGGACGTGATGGTCAACAACGTCAACCTCGCCATCGAACTGGAAAACCTGAGTTATTTCATTCAGAGTTGACTTGGTGCTGCGTGAGGCGTTGAAACGTGAAACGCGCCGGCGGCCCTGGGGACGTTTCAACCTTTTTAACCCTCAACAATTTGGATGCCGCGGTTTTCGCAACGGGCGCCCCTGAATGCAGTCAGAAGCAGAACGAAATGGCCCGACGCTGGTCAAACAGACTTGAATGCATAGACGATTCACCAAGCGCATCGCAGGAAACGAAATGGCAATAATGACGTTAATGTCGCGAGCACAGCAAAACTTATTCCCGTGCTGGACATTGCCAGCCCGTTAAGGCAGGCTCGATTTATGGAATCTCCGCCGATTTTGCCTTTACCGACCGTTGCGCCAAAGCCTCGGCGCAAGGGCCGCGCCAAATTTGTGGTCATCAGCCTCGTTGGCCTCGTGCTGCTGGGCGGAACCATGTATTGGGCGTTGCGTAAAAAGGACCCGGCTGTGAACGTGCAGACGGAGAAAATTGTGCGCCATACCATCACCGAGACCGTCATTGCCAATGGGAAAATTTATCCTGTATTGCAGGTCCACATCAGCCCGGAAGTCAGCGGTGAAATCATCGCGCTGCCGATCAAGGAAGGCCAGTACGTTCACAAAGGCGATCTCCTGCTGAAAATCAACCCTGACATCTATATCGCCGGCACGAATCAGGCCTACGCTGGATACGAATCCTCGCTGGCGGTGAAAATGACGGCGGTGGCCAATTTGGAAAAAGCGGAGGCGGATTATGCCCGCAACAAGGAATTGCTCGAAAAGAAGCTGCTTTCCCAGTCGGATTTTGATGGTTTCAAGGTGGCTCGCGACGTGGCCAAAGCCCAGCTCGAAAGCGCCATCGACCAAGTGAACGTTGCCCAAGCGGCGCTGGACAACGCCATGGACCTGCTGACCAAAACCACCATTGTGTCGCCGCTTGACGGGACGATCACCACGCTGAATTCCCAGCTCGGCGAGCGCGTGCTGGGCACGGTGCAAAATGCCGGCACTGACATCATGATCATTTCCGATTTGAGCGCGATGGAAGCGCGCGTGGACATCGGCGAAATGGACATCGTGCTGGTGCAGGCCGGACAAAAGGCCAAGCTCGAGGTGGACTCATACAAAGATAAGAAATTTACCGGGACAGTAACCGCGGTGGCCAATTCTTCCGAGGGACTCAACTCGAGTTCCGCGCTGGGCATGTCCGGCGGCAGCTCGTCCTCCAGCGGTCAGTCCGCGACGCAATTCCAGGTGCGCATTCTCATTGCCGACAAGGAATTATTCCGGCCCGGCATGTCGGTAAGCGCGACGATCGAAACCCGCACGCGCACCAATGCCATCGCCGCGCCGATTGCCAGCGTTACGACCCGCGTGCTCAAGGCCAAAGCGAACCAGGACAGCAAACACGTCGCCGGCGTGAAGACGAATGCCATACCGACCAACGCGGTGGCGGCGGACCCGCCGGGAACCAATTCCGTCAAGGGCGACAAGAAGGGGGACGACAAGAACAAGCCGGTGGAAGTGGTGTTCGTCGTCGAAGGGGACCATGTGAAAACCGTGGCGGTCAAAATCGGTATTTTTGACGATGATTATTACGAGATCATCGACGGTTTGAAGGAGGGCGATGAAATTGTCACCGGCGGGTATCATGCTATCAGCCACGATCTCGACGACGGAAAGAGGATTCTCAAGGGAGCCGCCGGGTCCGACACCCAAAAGCCAAGTACGTGAACCTCATCCGTCTGCAAAGAATCTCCCGGCGCTACCAGATGGGCGCGGAAACCGTCCACGCGTTGCGGGAAGTATCGCTGGATATCCAGCGCGGCGAATACGTGGCCATCATGGGACCGTCCGGTTCCGGCAAATCCACTTTGATGAACCTGGTGGGTTGTCTCGATACGCCGACTGGCGGCACCTACGAACTCAACGGCAACCAGGTCAGCGAAATGAACGACAATCAGCTCGCCGAAATTCGCAACCGGGAAATCGGCTTCATTTTTCAGACTTTCAACCTGCTGGCCCGTTCCGATGCGCTGCGCAACGTGGAATTACCATTGGTATATGCGGGTGTGGGCAAGCGGGAACGCCGGGAAATCGCCTTGCACGCCCTGACCAGTGTCGGCCTTGCCGATCGCATTCATCACAAGCCCAACGAACTTTCCGGCGGCCAGCGCCAGCGCGTGGCGGTGGCCCGCGCGCTGGTGAACAAGCCCTCGATTCTCCTGGCCGACGAGCCCACCGGAAATCTCGATTCCAAAACCGGCACGGAAATCATGGCGTTGTTTGCGGAGCTCGCGCGGCGCGGCAACACCATCATTCTTGTCACCCACGAGGAGGAAGTGGCACGTCACGCCCAGCGCATCATTCGCATCCGCGACGGCCTCATCGCCAGTGACGAGCGAATATGAATTTTTTGACCGAGTTTCGCGAAGGTCTGGCGATCTCTTGGAGCGCCATCCTGGCCAACAAGCTGCGTTCGGTGCTCACCACGCTTGGCATCGTCATCGGTATCGTTACCGTCACGCTCATGGGCACGGCCATTCAAGGACTGAACAGCTCGTTCATGAAAAGCGTTTCCTCCATCGGCGCAGACATGCTTTACGTGGATCGCTTCGGCTGGTTCATCAATTCCGTGCAGGAATGGTTCAAGGCCATGAAAAACCCAAAAATCACGCTAGATGAAGCCGACACGGTGCAACGTCAGATGGAACCTGATGAGGCTGGGGGCAATCCGTCTGCCGTGGCGCTCAACGAAGCTAGCGCGTTGTTGCGGGAAATGAAACTGGCCTCGGCCGTCGCGCCGGTCGCCCAGGACGATACGCCGGTCAAATACAAGAAACGCGGCACCTCCGACGCCCCCGTAGTGGGCACCACCGACCAGTTCCAAATTACCGGCGGACTGACGCTGACGGATGGCCGGTTTCTCACCGCGGCGGAATCCGACGGCGGCCGGCCCGTGTGTGTCATCGGCTCCGATCTCGCCACGAATTTGTTTCCAGGCGATTCTCCCGTCGGCGCGACCATTTCCGCCAGCGGACATGATTTCCGCGTGGTCGGCGTGCTGGCCAAACAAGGCGGCTTCGCCGAAAGCGGCGGCGCCGACAACGAAATCATCGTGCCCATAACGCAGTTCACCCGCGCGTTTTTTGCCAGGCCGGACTATGAAATCCAAATAAAAGCCCGCAGCGTCGCCGAACTCGCCGATGCCAGGGAGGAAGCGCGCACAGTGCTGCGGCGGTTGCGCCACGTCGCGCCCGGCGAGCCGGACAATTTCGCCATCAACCAGCAGGACCAGATTTTGGATTTCTTCCACAAAGTTGCCGGCACCATCGAAGCCGTCGGCTTGTTCATCACCGGATTGTCACTGTTCGTCGGCGGCATCGGCATCATGAACATCATGTTCGTCTCTGTCGCCGAACGGACGCGCGAGATCGGCGTGCGCAAGGCCATCGGCGCGAAAAACCGCACGATCCTGCTGCAATTCTTGATCGAAGCCGCGTGCATCTGTCTCATCGGCGGCGTCCTCGCGCTGCTGATTGCCTGGCCGGCGACCCTGCTGCTCCAAAAAGCCATGCCGGCGGTGCTCTCGCCCGGCATCGTCTGCCTGGCGCTGCTCGTCTCAGCGGTGACCGGTGCGCTGTCCGGTTTTTTCCCCGCCTGGCGAGCGGCCCGCATGAACACCGTGGATGCGTTGCGCAATGAGTGAAGTGGAAAACCTGATGCGTGAATGGTATGACTGGATTATTGGATTGTTGGAAGAATGGTGCTCTGCGCAAGTCTGCCTGGTGCGGCTTCGCGACCGGCGCGCGGATTGGCGCAATTCGCAGCACACGGGTCGGCCGGGACGGCTCGGACATTTGCGGGGTGCTCAGTTTGGGGGCGGGCTGCGAGTTGGGACAACTTGTGCCTCCGCAGCGCAATTCAATCGGAGCGCCGGCGTCCGGCACGGCTCGACTCAATGCGCCGCCATCGAGCCGGGCCTGGAGACCGGCGCTCCATTCGCAACTGACCCAAGACCCATCAATCCAATAATCCAACAATTCACCTATCCATCGAATCGTAACCCCAACGACCAGCGCGACCCGCTCCCACCCATAATCCAATAACCTAATCATGCAGCAAACGATACGGCTATGAGAGCGCTTTACACCATGCTTGTCGAAGCTCGCGAGAGTGCCGCCATGGCCGTCACCGCCATCGCGGCGCACAAACTGCGCTCGGCGCTGACGCTGCTCGGCGTGCTGGTCGGCGTGTTTTCCATCATTGTTGTGATGACCGCCATGCGCGTGATGCAAAGCAATATTGAGCGGGATTTAACTTCGCTCGGCGGCGAGACTTTCATGGTCCGCAAGTGGCCGGGAACTTTTTGGGGCGTGTCGAGCGGCGATTACGAGAAATACTGGCGGCGGAAAGATGTCACCATGAAGGACGGCGAACGCCTGATGGAAAAAATGGCGTTGCCGGGCAGCATTGGGATTGAAGCCAGATTTTGGTCCGGCGAAATCGATACCCGGTACAAAACCAGCGCGCCCACCGTCCGGCTTTACGGTGAAACCCCGGGCAGTTTCGTCGCGCACAACTGGAACCTTGCCGAGGGCCGGTTGCTGATGGGCGCTGACGTGGACAGCGTGCGGCACGTCTGCGTGCTGGGCTTTGGACTGGCGACGAATATTTTTCCGAACAGCTCTCCGCTTGACGAAGAAGTGAAAATTGACGGCATCAAATACACCGTGGTTGGCAAATTGGAAAGCAAGGGCGGCGCGGTCGGCGGCGACCAGGATAACTTCATTATTGTGCCGCTGACCACCTGCCTGAACCGATATGGCAGCCGGTGGCGCAGCCTGACCATCCTCGTGCAGGCGCCCGACCGCGCCAGGTACGATGCCACCGTCGAGGAAGTGCGCGGCCTCATGCGCATCATTCGCAAGGTGCCGCCGGGCAAGGAAGATGATTTCGAGATCGCTTCCAACAATTCCATGATTGATCAGTTCAAAAAATTTACGCAGTCGGTGCGCATCGGAGTGGCGCTCGTCAGCGGCATCGCGCTCTTGGCGGCAGGCATTGGCATTATGAATATCATGCTCGTGTCCGTCACGGAACGGACGCGTGAAATCGGGATCCGCCGCGCCATCGGGGCCAAGAAACGCAACATTATGGTGCAATTCATTCTGGAGGCGATTGTCCTCTGCGAAGTCGGCGGTGCCCTGGGCGTGATCTTCGGAATCCTGGGCGGCAACCTGCTGTCGCTGGTCCTGAAACTCCCCCCGGTCGTTCCCGTGGACTGGGTCCTGCTGGGTCTGGCCATCTGCTCCGTCGTCGGCGTCATTTTTGGCACCTACCCCGCGTGGAAAGCGGCTAACCTGGATCCGATTGAATCGCTGAGGTACGAGTGAATCAGATACGGAGCGCGGATTGTGCCAATCCGCACGTGGGGAGGTCGAGACGGCATGAATATTTGCGAGCTGCGTGGATCTTTCAGCGTGCTGCGAGTTGGGACAACTCGCGCTCCGGCAAAATGTGCTCCACCAGCCTTAGCCCGCTAGCTTGAACGTCGCCATCACCGTGTGTTCCGCCCCGATCGAAGTCAACTCACTGCGCATGATTTCCACTTCGCCCGCCTGCCAGGCTCCACAGTGCCGGTCGCGAAAACCCACTGCCAGTTCAAGCAATTTCGGTATGGCCACATGGTGGCCTGGCTTAAATCGCCCCAGGGTGATGTGCCCGGTGAATTTTTCCGGGCGCTCCGCCGGCGCAAGCCAGCGCAGGGCATCGTCAATTTGCCGATGCACTTTCACCAACTGAGCTTGGCCATCCGTGACGCCGGCCCAGATCACCCGTGGCTGGCGAGCGTTGGGGAAGAATCCAATGCCGTATGCCGACAGCCGTAGGGCAGGGGAGGCGGCGCAAATCGGTCGCAGTGATTGTGCCACGGCGGTCGCATCCTCCTCCGGCACGTCGCCGAGGAACTTCAGGGTGACATGAAATTGGTCCGGCCGGGTCCAGCGCATCGCCCCGGGTGGCGAGTGCCGCTGCAACCGCCCTTGGGCGCGGCCAATCGTCTCCCGCACCTCCGGCGGCACGGCGATGGCGATGAACAGACGCAGAAACACAGCAAATTCCTTGAGTCCTCACCTCTCAAGGTGCACGCCAGATTATTTGAAAGTGCCGGTCACAGTCGAGATCAGCGAACCATCTTCATACTTACTGTCCTCGTAGATACCAGCCGAAGCGGAGGTAAAGGTCATCTGCAAGTAGAGTGTCTCCGGGGTCTCCGTACTCGTAATATCGAGTGAAAAAAGCGCGCCAATAGGGCTGACGTTGTCAACCACATAAGTGCCGGACCACTTCAAAATGGCCCACTTGATTTCCCAAGTGGAACCGCTCGTGAAGGTGATGGATTCCGGAATCGTGCTGTCCCCCGGCTTCAAGGTAAAAGTTTTTCCCGCCCACGAGGCTGGCAACAATTGTTGGGCCGGCGCAATTGAGAAAGTGCCAATTTCACCGGTGACCTCATTGGTGTAAAAGCCGAGATTGAAGTTGGTGAACGCCAGGTCAAAGTTGACGTCGTAGCCGTTCAGGGAAGGCGGCGCCGTAACGGCGGCTTGCAGCACGGCATAGTTCGTATTCCAAGGGAAATAGGCATAATTGCCAATGCACGAATCCTGGAAGCTGGAGTTGGTGTCCGAAAAAGTGAAGCTGGTGGCACTGAAACACGCGTAATGGGGAGCCTCGGTGTCAGGATAAAAAGGCACCATGATGATTATCGAATTCGTCACGGCATTGGGAGCCCAGTTCGCCTGCGGAGGGTACCCTGTGAACTTCACTTCGTTGGTCTTCGAATTGTTCCCCGCTGCATCCACCGCATAGGCTTCGACCGTATTGGCGCCCGCCAAAACCGGCAACCCGACGCTCCAGGCCGTCGTGCCGGTGGCCGTCACCCAGCCGCCGCCGTTGATCTGCACGTTGACCTCCGCCACCGCCACGTTGTCTTTGGCCGTGCCCGTCACCGTAATTGTGGCGTTGCTGTAGTTTTCACTCGCCTTGGGATCGGTGATGGCCAGCGTCGGCGGCGTGGTGTCCTGGAAGTTGGCGGAGACTGAAAGGCCCTCGGTCATGGTGAACGTGACCTTGGAATTGGTGGTCATCGGCACACCCCCGCCCCAGTAAGAGAAGACACAACCGTTGGTCCCCTTGGCCGCCAGCGTATAGTTCACTCCCAAGTTCAGCTCGTGGCCGTTGAGGGCTGGCGTCACCGCGCCCTCGCCGACAACCTCCAGGGTGAACCGCGCCGGCACCACGTAAAGCAGTTCGGCTTCGTTCGTCCTCGAAAAATTCCCCGCTTCGTCCATCGCATAGGCCTCCACCACGTTTGTGCCCGGCGAAAGCGGCAGGTTGGCACTCCAGAAGTTGGTGCCGCTGGCCGTCTGCCAGCCGCTGCCGTTAACCTGCACGTTGACCGCTGCCACGGCCACGTTGTCTTTGGCCGTGCCCGTCACAGTGATCGTCGCGTTGCTGTAGTGCCCACCCGCCTTGGGCTCGGCGATGCTCAGCGTGGGCGCCGTGGTGTCCCGGAAATTGGCGGTGACCGAGAGCCCTTCCGTCATCCTGAACGTGACTTTGGAATTGGTGCTCGTGGGCGCGCCCCCGCCCCAATATGAAAAGTCGCAACCGTTGGTCCCCCGGGCCGTCAGTGTATAGTTCACTCCCAGGTCCAGCTGATGGCCTTTGAGAGCGGGCGTAACGGCGCCTTCGCCGACAATCTGCAAGGTGAATGGAACCGGGACCGCGTACAGCAGCTTGACCGTGCTAGTGATCGAAGGATTGCCCGCCACATCCGCGGCATAAGCCGCAATGGTGTTGGTGCCGGCGGTCAGGTCCGCCTGAATCTTCCAGGTGGCGTTGGAAATGGTGGCGGCCGCCCAATTGCCCGCATTCACCGAAACCAACACGTTGGAAATCGCCAAAGTGCCCTCGTCCACCCCGCCCGTAACCAGATAAACGGCATTGGTGGTTTCGGCCTCGTTTTTGGGAGCGGTGATGGTCAGGGTTGGCGGTTTCACGAGGGGCGCGGCAAAGGTGATGCCGGACGCCAACATCAGAGCCAGGGCAAGCATGGGCGCAGACGGTCGTGACTGTTGTTTCAGGCGGCTTTTCATATGAGTATCTTCCATCAGTTTGGTTTCGGCTTTGGTACTCTTTACTATAAAACAAGCTAAATAAATATCTATTCCCACTAAAGTACACTTAATCTAGCAAAAGGGCTGCCCCGGGCAAGCGGTTTCGGCGTTTTTTTTGGCGGTTTCATCCGCAGAGCAGCAGAGCAGAATCAAATTAAATAAAGATTGTCACCCGGCCAAACTTTGCTATGCTGGCAATCCTCTTTCCGGCGCGGACTTTGTGCCGGAAAAGGATAACGGCCTGACATTTGCCTCTGAGTGGAGGTAGGCGGCCATAACAACATCAAACCTAATCCCGTATTCCGCGGGATGCCCTGAATGATTCGGGGTTTTAACCAAAGGAAAATTGTGACTACGATCGGTGTGAAAGAATTGTTGGAAGCAGGCGTCCATTTTGGACATCAGACGAAGCGCTGGAATCCCAAGATGAAACCGTTCATCTTCGACGCGCGCAACGGGATCCACATCATTGATTTGAGCAAGACCGAAACCCAATTGGAGGCGGCCTTGACTTATCTCGGCAATGCCGTGCGCAAAGGCGGCAAAATCCTGTTTGTGGGCACCAAAAAGCAGGCCCAGGCTTGCGTCAAGGAAACCGCCAAGGAAACTGGCCAGATGTTTGTCGTGGAGCGCTGGCTCGGCGGCACCCTCACCAATTTCGCCACCGTCAAGACCTCCATCAAACGCCTCAAGGAAATCGAAAAATGGGAGACGGATGGCACCCTCTCCAATTATGTGAAGCAGGAACAGGCCGCCATTCGCCGGGAAGGCGCGCGCCTCTTCAAGTATTTTGACGGCATCCGCGATTTGGACAAAATGCCCGCCGCCCTGTTCGTGGTGGACGTGAAACGCGAACACAATGCCGTGGCCGAGGCCAAGAAACTCAAGGTGCCGGTGGTGGCGCTCGTGGACACCAACAGCGACCCCGATGACGCTGATTACCCGATTGCCGCCAACGATGACGCCATCCGGTCCGTGCGCCTGATTCTTCAGGCCGTGTCGCAGGCCATCACCATGGCCCGCGCGGAATTCGAATCCAAGAAATCCCGCCGCGTGAATGAAGAAGCCGCTCCGGCAGCCACCGCCGCTCCGGCTGTGGCTGAAGCCGCCGGCCCGGCGGCTCCGGTTGCCCCGGCTCCGGCCCCGGTCGCGGCATAAAATGAGTCTGCTTTGATGGACGGAAGTGCGTTCCCGCCTTCCGTCCCTCAAACCTCAACTCACAACTCTGAACTATTTATGGCTGAAATCACTGCAACAAATGTGGCCAAGCTCCGTGAAATGACGGGCGTTGGCATGATGGAATGCAAGCGTGCACTCGTGGAAGCGAAGGGCGATATGGACGCCGCGGTGGACCTCCTCCGCAAATCTGGCAAGGCCAGTGCCGCCAAGAAAGCGTCCCGTGAGGCGCGCGAGGGCGTTATCGCCCAGTTCATCGCACCCGGTGGCAAATCCGGCGTGCTCGTGGAAGTGAACTGCGAAACCGATTTCGTGGCGCGTAACGAGGCCTTTCGCGCGTTCGCCGACGACATCGCCAAAAAAGTCGCCGCCAATCCGGAGGCTCCTCTCGAAGCGGACCGCGAAGCCGCCGTGGGCAAGCTGGGCGAGAACATCAAGATCACCCGCCACGCGCGCTTGGACGTATCCGGCAACGGTCTCATTGCCGCCTATATTCACACCGGCGCCAAAGTCGGCGTGCTGGTGGAAGTCGGCGCCGGCAAAGCCGAGACCACGGCCAAAGACGAGTTCAAACAGCTGGTTAAAGATATCACTCTGCAAATCGCGGCGGGCACCCCGCACGCCGTTTCCCGCGAACAGGTGGCGCCCGCGGTGATTGCGAAGGAACGCGAGATCGCCGCCCAGTCCGATCGTCTGAAAGGCAAGCCCGCCGCCGCCTTGGAAAAAATTCTCGCCGGCGTGCTGGACAAGTTCTTTCAGACCTACTGTCTCTTGGATCAGGGCTTCGTAAAGCGCAACTCCGAAGTCAGCGTCAAGGAACACGTCGCCCAGATCGCCAAGCAATTGGACGATGAAATCACGATCCGCCGTTTTGTCCGCTTCCAAGTGGGCGAAGTGGTCGCTTGAGCGGCGATTGCACGATTCTCAAGGCGTCCGGCGACGGACGCCTTTTTATTTTATTTGTCCAAGAATTCCCAATAGTGGCAAGTTCAGTCGCCGGCTCTCGACTCCGATTTCCCCCCACTTTTCTCGTCGTCCATGGTCGGTTTCCCTCACCCTCTCGCACAAGCATAACGGTCCGTTTACAGGGAAACCAAAATGTGCCTCACGATGGCTTGTCGGGCGACAGTCATTTTGCCACACTTCGTCATGCTTGAAAATTTCATTCGCCGCACGCCGCGTCCGCGGGATCTGATCGGCATGTCCACGCAGGAATTGCGCGACACCTTCCAAATTTCCAAATTGTTCGTGCCGGGCGAAATCACCGGACATTTCACCGACCTCGACCGCCTCTTCGTCGCGGGCGTAATGCCGGCGACCGGGCCCGTGGAGCTGCCCAATCACAAGGAAACCGGTCGCGCGTACTTTCTCGAACGCCGTGAACTGGGGGCCATCAATGTTGGAGGAGCCGGGAAGATCCTGGCGGATGGCCAGACCTTCGCCCTCGACAAGCTGGACTGCGCCTACTTGCCCATGGGCGCCAAGTCGGTTTCGTTCGCCAGCGACGACGCCAGGAATCCGGCGAAGTTTTATTTGCTGTCCTGTCCGGCGCACGCGGCGCATCCCGCGCGCATGATGCAGTCAGGCGAGGCTGCGCCCGTCCACTTGGGCGCGCAGGAAACCTCGAACCAACGCACGATCTACAAATTCATTCATCAGGGGGGCATCCAAAGCTGCCAGCTCGTGATGGGCCTGACGGCTCTGGAACCCGGCAACGTCTGGAATTCGTTCCCGCCGCACACGCACTGGCGGCGCACGGAAATCTATTTTTATTTCGACCTCGGCGCGAATGTGCTGTCGCATTTCCTCGGCGAACCGCTGGAGACGCGGCATTTGTTTCTGCACAACGAGGACGTGGCGCTTTCACCCAACTGGTCCCTGCACTTCGGCGTGGGCACGGCCAATTACAAGTTCATCTGGGGCATGGCCGGCGAAAACCAAGTGTTTGACGATATGGACCAGGTGAAACCGCTGGAATTGCGGTAAAAGAATGGAGCGCCGGTCTCCGATCCGGCTCGTTTCAAGGTTAAATTAGAAATCAACGACGCGCCGGGTCGGAGACGGGCGCTCCGTAAAGCTTATGAACACAAAACGATTCGAAAACAAGGTGGCCATCGTCACCGGCGCGAGCCGGGGCATCGGGCAGGGCATCGCGCTGGCGTTTGCCCGCGAAAGCGCGCACGTTGTCAGCGTGGATATTGGCGACCAGACCGAAACCGGCGCGAAGGCGCGGGCGCTGGGCGCGAAATTCGATGCCTACACCGAGGATTTCGGCAAGCTCACGCAAAAGGGCGCGGCCGAACTCATCGCCAGGATCATCGCGGACGCCGGCCGAGTGGACATCCTGGTCAACAACGCCGGCATCATTCGCCGCGCGCCCATCGTGGATCATCCCGAAGCCGACTGGAACGCGCTCTTGCAGATCAATCTCTCCGCGCCGTTTTTCCTCACCCAGGCGGTCGCCAAATGGTGGCTTACTGGGGGACGCGAAAAATCCCCGGCGGACGCGCGCCTGAAAGTGGTCAACATCGCTTCGATGCTGTCGTTTCAAGGAGGCATTTTTGTGCCCGGTTACACCGCCGCCAAGAGCGGCATTGCTGGCATCACCAAGGCCTTTGCCAACGAGCTGGCGAAGGAACGCTGCAATTTTAACGCCATTGCGCCCGGCTATGTGGCCACGGAAAACACGCGCCCGCTGCGCGAGGACGAAAAGCGTTCGGAATCGATACTGGCGCGCATCCCGGAAGCCCGCTGGGCCACTCCCGAAGATATTGCGGAACCGATTTTGTTCCTCGCGTCCAAGGAAGCCGATTACATGAACGGCACCATTATGAATGTGGACGGCGGCTGGCTCGCCCGGTAAACTGCATCACGAAACCCCAATCAAAATTCCCGCCAGAAAAACCAGCAGCTCCCCGAGCGCGACTTGAAAGAGTGCCGAAACCCAAGGGGTGTCCATGAACCGGTGGCGAATCCAAGAGATGATGCCGAGTTCGACGAGCACCACGCAAACGGCGATACTCGTGGCGGTTTTGTAATTCGGAATCAAATGGGGCAGGGGGTGGCCGATGCCGCCGAGCGTGGTCATCAGGCCGCAGACTGCTCCGCGCGCCCACGGATGACCCCGGCCAGTGAGGGGGCCATCGTCGGACAACGCCTCGGCAAAACCCAGGCTGATGCCGGCGCCCGTGCTGGCCGCCAAGCCGACCAGGAAGGTGGCTTTGCTGCTGTGGTCAGACGATCGAATGTATTCATAAATAAGGTGAGAATAAACGTGCTATCGAATCACGCAATTTAATTGGTATCGGTCGCCCGTCCATTTCGGCCTGCGTGACCTCGCGCGCGGTGGAAATCTTCCTGGCAAAGATCGCCTCCATCTCCGTGGCGAAAGCGCGGCCATAGGCTTCCACATTCAATTCGAAATTCAGGCGCAGGCTGCGCGGGTCCCAGTTGGCCGAGCCGAGCAGCACCCAGTGACCGTCCACGACCATCAGCTTGGAGTGGTCGAAGGGCGGCGGACTGAGCCAGATATGGCAGCCGCGTTCGAGCACCTGCCACCACATGGCGCGGGACGCCCAATGCACCACCGGCAGATTGTTTTTGGCCGGCAGAAGGATATCCACGCGCACGCCGCGCAGCGCGGCGAGGTTGAGCGCCATGATGAGCGCGGTGCCGGGCAAAAAATAGGGCGTGAGGATTTTTATGGAAGACTGCGCCTCGGCGAGCGCCGCCAGCAGGGTCCAGCGGGCCTTTTCAAAATCGGCGTCCGGGCCGTCGGTAATGACCCGGGCAATGACCTCGCCGGTTTCCGGCTGCGCAGGAAACCAGCCTGGGCCCTCAAGTATTTCGTCCGTGGTGAAGGCCCAGTCGTTGGCGAAGGCTTCCTGCAAGGACGTCACCACCGGACCGGTGACGCGAAAATGCAAATCCTGGACGGGATTGGCCGGATGTTCCGCGAGGACATTGCCGTGCCGGATGTTCATGCCGCCGGTAAACGCGATTTGGCCGTCCACTACCAGCGATTTGCGATGGTTGCGCAGATTGATCGTGGCCGCCCGCCAGGGCGTGAAAAGGGACGCGGGCAGGAATTTGGCGAATGGCACACCCGCGTGCCGCAATTTCCAAGTGATGGGCGGCCAGGAATAGCGCGCGCCGGCGGCGTCAATCAGCACGCGCACGGCCACGCCGCGTTTGACGGCGCGCTCCAGGGCGGTGACAAACGCCTTTCCGCTGGCGTCGTTGTCAAAGATGTAGGTGCAGAGCGAGATGGTTTTTTTGGCCGCAGCGATCGCCGCGAGCATGGCGGGAAACGCGGTGTCGCCGGCAATGAGCGGTTCGAGGTGGTTTCCCGCTGTGAGCGGTTGCGCCGTGATGCGGCTGACCACGCGGGCAATGTGCTGGAGGTGCTCCGCGCCCGCGGGTTCGGGCTCACCGAGATTCTCCGGCACAGGCCGGCTGAGCGTGTCATGAACGCCAAGCTGGATGGCGCGGCGGCGGATGCGGTTGACCCCGAGAGCCAGATAGAGCAGAGGGCCCACTATCGGCAGGGTCCAGATCACGCTGATCCAAATGATGGCGGCTCGCGTGTCGCGTTTATGGAGGAGGGCATGGCTGGTGGCCAGCACACAGGCAAGCGTGTAAAACCCGGCGGCGATGTGCGGCCAGAATTCGTCCATGACAGCGTGCCAGTTCATCGGCAAGAAGTGTCGCCAAAAACCGGCGGGGCGCAAGCGCGGTAAATGGCGGCGGCGATGGGCGGACGCTGACGGAGCTTTTCCGTCCTGCGGTTCACGATACAAAAGTGCCGCGCCACTGGCGCGGAGAGGCCAACAGTGGTGACTTCCGGGCAGAATCATTGAGTGCAGAATGATTTTTGAGACCTTTCCCCGTTATTCTGCCGGCCATCATTCTGTGGACCATAAGCTGGGATGGATGAATCGAATCCCGTTGGCATTGGCAAGGATCTGGAGTGGCAAGAATTTTTCCAGGTTGCTGGAGAAACACTAAATCGCGCATTCTGTTGTCATGCCGCCAATGCCCGCAGTTATTTTGGTTCGACTGATCGAACCACATTTGGATATTGCGCACCCGCGCCCACCGCGTAAAGGCACGCGGCCTGCCAGCGAGGAAACGCGAACCTGCAAGCCGCGTTCCCTCATGCTGCGCCTGGTGGCTGATGCGCGCGCGGTGGCTATGTTTTTGAGCCTGCTTCTCTCGAGTGGGCCAGCGCCGGCGGATTCTATCCAACTGCCGTTGCCGGCGGAAGTGGTCATGAACAAAGAGGCCGGGCGCGGCGGCTGGCTAATCGTGAGTGTGCGGCTGGAAAGCGGCGAGGAGTTGCCCATGATCGTGGATACGGGCGCTCCGATCATGCTGCTGGACACTTGCCTCGCGCCAAGACTGGGAACCCGTCTGGACACCACAATAATTCGCTCCTTCCGCGGCGAACAGTCGGGCGGCGTATATGCGGCGCCCAAGTTTTATCTGGGCAGCGTGCCGTTGCTGACGGGCAGCAATCTCATTGTCTGCAATTTTAGCAAGCTAATGTCGCGCTCAAAGCCGCCCATCAAGGGAATTTTGGGCATGGATTGTTTGCGCCACTATTGTTTCCAGCTTGATTTCGAAGCCGGGAAGATGCGTTTTTTGAAATCCGGTCATTTGAATCCATCCGTGCTGGGCAAAGCCTTTCCGCTGCGGCTCACCGCAGACGGGGAAAATCGTGACGGGGAAATCAGGCCGACGATTCAGCACGCTGGGTTGCTCGGAGACGTCGGCACCAACTCCGTGATTGATACCGGGAACAATGAAGACGGAATGGCGAAAGCGAGGTCCATTCGGCGACATGCCGACGGGAGTTATTCGGGGAGCGGTTGGAAACGACTCAAGCATTTCCTGGCGGTGGAAGGCCTGGTCAACCGTGATGTGGTTTTGCCAGGTTGTGTCTGGGACGGCAACACCTACACGAACATTGCCGTTGGCCGTGGGCCGGGCGACGCGCCAAATTGGATTGGATTGAGATTTTTGGCGCGGCATCTCGTCACCTTTGATTTTCCAAATCAGACCTTGTATTTGAAGCAAATCAGGGTTGGGCCGATTGGCAGGCCGTGAACGTGCGGGATGCAGCGGGCACCGGGATGGTTTGTTTCGGCAGAATTCCACATCAGCGCCCGAAAAGCTGGATCGTCAGAAATGAAGCTTGTCGAACCGGAGTTCGCTGAGACATCATGGCTGCATGAATGGTTTTGCCCGCCGGGTCCTATTTTTCTTATTCTTTTTATCCGGCTTTTCCAGCCTCGTTTACCAGGTCGTATGGACCCGCATGGCATTTGCTTCGTTTGGCATCATTACGCCCGTGCTGTCGGTGGTGCTGTCCGTTTTCATGCTTGGGCTGGCTGCGGGTTCATGGGCCGGCGGGCGCTGGATTACCCCACTGACCGCGAAGACTGGATGGTCGGCGGCATTTTTTTATGCCGGCGCGGAGTTGGTCATCGGCGTGGGAGCGTTTGTGGTTCCGAAATTATTTTCCATCGGCGAGAGTGTGCTGCTATCGAGCGGTGAGACGGATTCTTTCGGCTATCTTTCCTTATCCGCCCTGGTGCTGGCGGCCGCCATCCTGCCGTGGTGCGTGTGCATGGGCACGACGTTTCCGTTCATGCTGGCCTACATCCGGGAACGTGACCGCGAGCAAACGAAAGGCTTCAGTTTTTTGTATCTGGCCAACGTGCTGGGAGCCATGTGCGGAACGCTCCTGTCGGCGTTGGTGTGCATCGAACTGATGGGATTTCACCGGACTTTGTGGGTGGCGGCGGCCGGAAATTTTACCATCGCATTCATCAGCGTGTTCCTGGGTTTGGCGCAGCAGAAGGCCACGCGGCTTGCCGGAACCCCGGTGGCCCTGGCGGCCGCCACGGCCGCAAGCGCCGGGCCGGCGCAGCCGGGCGTAACGCCAGATGGAACCATTAAATGGATTCTGTTTGCCACTGGATTCATTGCGATGGCCATGGAGGTGGTGTGGACGCGCGCGTTCATACCCGCGTTGAAGACACAGGTGTATTCGTTTGCCCTGATTGTTTTTGTCTATTTGGGCGCAACGTTCCTGGGCTCGTGGATGTACCGCCGGGATTTGCGGGCAAAACGGCAAAAAACCAAGGCGGTGCTGCTGGCCGCGTTGGCGGCGCTGGCCTTTTTTCCGGTGCTGGTGAACAATCCAAAAATCCTGGTGGAGGAATGCTGGATCGGAACCATTGATCCAAAAAGCGCGCTCCTGCTTCTGGGCGGCATTGTGCCATTTTGCGCGCTGCTCGGTTACCTGACGCCAGGGCTGATTGACGAATACGCCGGCGGCAATCCCAAGCGGGCCGGCCGCGCTTATGCAATCAACGTCCTCGGCTGTATTTTGGGGCCGCTCTTTGCGTGCTACATTTTGCTCCCCCGAATGAGCGAGCGGTATGCCTTGATCTTGCTGGCGCTGCCATTTGTGTTTTTCTGTTTCCGGTTCCGCCAGGAATATTCCCCCCGGATGAGGCTGACCCTGCCGGCCCTTGTGGCGCTGGCGTTGGGATGGTCGGCTTTTGGCACGGAGGATTTTGAGGGCATGTTGCGGAAGACGTCCGACACGGAAATCATCGTGCGGCGCGACTATGCGGCCACAGTCATCTCGTTTGGCCAAGGGTTTCAGCGGATGCTGCTGGTCAATGGCCTGGGGATGACCGTACTGACGCCCATCACCAAATACATGGTGCACCTGCCGCTGGCCTTTCATAAAAGCCCGCCGCAGTCCGCTCTGGTCATTTGTTTCGGCATGGGGACGAGCTATCGCTCGGCGATGAGCTGGAACATAGACACGACCGTGGTGGAGCTGGTGCCCAGCGTGACGCAGGCATTTGGCTATTATCATGCCGATGCGGCGCGTTTCGTCAATTCCACCAACGGACACATGGTGACCGACGACGGCCGCCGTTTTCTCAAACGCACCGCGAAGAAATTTGATCTCATCACCGTGGACCCGCCCCCCCCGGCGCAGGCCGCCGGCTCGAGCCTGCTTTTCTCCCGGGAATTTTATACCCTCGCCAAGCAGCACCTCCAGCCCGGGGGAATCGTCCAAATGTGGTTCCCGGGCGGTGATACCGAGACGGGCCAGGCGGTGTTGCGCTCCATGCATGAATCGTTCCCGCACGTGCGCTGTTTCAAGTCGGTCTGGGGCTGGGGGATGCATGTGCTGGGCTCCATGGAACCCCTTGAACAGCTTGATGCCGGTCAACTGGCCGCCCGCATGCCTGAAAGCGCCCGACGGGACTTCGTTGAATATGACAAAACCAATGCCCCGGCGCTTCTCGGGGCGGTCGTGCGCAGTGAATTCACCCCTGAGTCCGTGCTCAAGGACACAACTTATCAAATCACCGACGACCGGCCATTTAACGAATATTTTTTGCTCCGCAAACTAAGGCCGGAATTGGATAAATTTTAATTTGGAAACCAACCAGCACGGGGCCGGTTCACAGGCCGTGAGCATGGTATCGGGAGCGCCGGTCTCCGGAGTGGCTTGTTTCAAGCAGGCAACCATGGATTCCCGATTTGGAATCGGGATGACCGGCGCACCGGAAAAGGAAGCGAGCCGTACTGGGAGGCCGGCGCTCCGATGGGTTCATGCGCAGACGCGACGGTATAGGGCCTCGTAGCGCGGCACGATGGCTGCGGCGGAAAAAAAGGCGAGAGCTCGTTTTTTGGCGGCTTGACCCAGATGCGTTCTCAGCGTCGGATTCCGAAGCAAGCTTTCGACCGCGTGGACGTGTTTTTCAATATCGCCAAAGGGTACGAGGAGACCGCTGATTTGGTCTTCCATGACCTCGGGAATTCCGCCAACGCGCGGCGCCACGCTCGGACAGGCAAAACACATCGCCTCCAGAATGCTCAAACAAAAACTTTCGGATTCGGAGGTGAACAGTGCCAAGTCGGCGGCTTGCAAATAATCCTCGATGTCGGCGACGTTTTCGCGGACGAGGAGGCGGTCTTCCAATCCGAGCCGGCGCACTTCGGCGGCGAATGGGGTGAAATTTCCGCCCGCGAGAATAAGGAGCTTGAAGGTGGTTAGCGGACGGAGGTGCGACGCGGTTTCCAGCAGCAAATCAATCCGTTTCGGCGGCCGCAAATTGGAGGAGTGCAGGATCAGCGTTTCGTCGCGCAGACCTAGTTCGCGGCGCACTTCCTCGCGCGAACGGCGGGGGGGACGCGGCTCAAAGAAGTTGTGGATGACTTCCACGGGCCCGCTAAAACCGAGCACACGCTGCGTCTCCTGCTTTAGAAAATTGGAAACGACCGTGACTGCGTCCGAGTGGGTGAGAGCATGATGGATGGCCGGTCCGTAGCCCGGATCACAGCCAAGCAAGGTGGTGTCCGTGCCGTGCAAGGTGGTGACCACACGCGGTTGCTGTCCTGGCGGCAGCATGGAGCGCGCCAGCATGGCGGCGGTGGCGTGGGGCACGGCGTAATGCACATGCAACACGTCGAGGTGACAGGCGCGGCTGACCTCGGCCATTTTCACGGACAGCGGCAGGGTGTAATCAGGATACTTGAACAGGCCGTAATCATTGATGATGACGGGATGGAAAAAGAGCCGGGGCGCATTGGCCGGCATGCGAAATGGACGTTCGTAGCTGATGAAATGCACCTCGTGTCCGCGCCGGGCCAGCTCTTCGCCCAGCGCGGAGGCCAGTATGCCGCTGCCGCCCACCGAGGGGTAGCAGGTGATGCCGATTTTCATGGGAGGGAATCAAACACGAGCGGTTCATTTGGGTAGAGCGCGATGGCGTGTTCAATCCCCGCCTCCAAGCCCAGCAATCGTGCCCGCGCTAGCTGTAATTCAACGTATTTGTGGGCCGAGGTTTGCGATGTGTGCGCCTGCATGGCCGCAGTCCAGACCGAAATGATTTCCGGGGCCGAAACGTCAATCAGCATGGGCGTGATGTCGCTTGGTTCGGCTTCGGGTGTTACCGCGTAAAAGAACAATTGCCCAATGGTGTGCGCCGCGTGTCGGCGCAATTCTTTCAGCCCGCCGTAGCGAGCCAGGCGGGTGGCGTTCCGCACGAGTTGCCCCAGCCGGGCATGATCGGGATGCTGATTTTCAACTACGCTCGGTGCCAGCACTACTTCGGGCTGGAGACGGCGGATTATTCCGGCCAGCTTGATGGCGTGGGCGGCGCGGACCTCGAGATGGGCGTCGCCATCGAGTTCGAGAAACTCAACCGTGGCGCCCAGCAGCGCCGCTGCTTTTTTCGCCTCGTGAGTGCGCTGTTTGGGTGTACCATGACTGCCGGCTTCGCCCCGCGAACAGATGACAAAATGCGCGGAGCGTCCTATCCGGGTTTCGCGGGCTATGACGCCGCCAGAGCCGAATTCGATGTCGTCGGGATGCGCACCGAAAGCGAGCAAAGGGGGGAGTTTAGTGGGCAAGATCGGTGTAGGCTTCATCGGAGCGGTCAATGGCGTCGCGGTTGACAAAGGTGATTTCCGGTGTTTCTTGCGGGTGAAGATAGTCCTTCTCGCCGGCGCCGGCAATGTAATGCGTACATTTTACGACCGACTGCATCCAGCGCAGCCGCGAATCGCGCGTCGGGCTGATTTGTTCCTTGGTGAATGGGGCAGAGGGCAGAGTCACGAAGGAAGCGCCGCCCTCATGCAGTTTCAAGACCCCGTCCATAAAGCGTGCGCGCACAATTTCACCGTCATGCGGGACATCCACAAAAAACTCGGACACGTCGCAGGCGGCGCGACGAAATTCCGGGTCACCCGACCGCATTACGCGGATGCCATCCAGCAGCCCCATCAAGCGATACATCTCCAGGCAGAAATCCGCGACGTTGCCGGCGGAAGCCTGCCGGAACAGGTCAATCAACGCATGGCCGACGTAGTTGGGCAGTTGCTGCGCGGTCCGGTTTTGCCAGCCCGCCGCGATTTTTTTCAGATGCAGCGGCGAAAACTTGCGCTGGGTTTTGTTTTCACATGCGAAATTCAGGTGCGCCGGTTCATTTGTTTTGCGATGGTGGAGGAGGGTCCTAGTTTCGCGCGGATCGTGATCGCTGTCGTGCAGAAAGAAGACGATTTCGCCGCCGAGATCGTGCTGGAGCCGCCGCGCCGTCTGGATTTTGGCCGCCAGAAAGCGCTTTGGAAAAAATCCGCAGGGCTGCTGGCCGAAGCAAATGACTGGGGCGCTACTCATGGGTTTGCTCCGTGAATTTTAACCACAGAGGGACACAGATGGACAGATAAAATCCGAAGACCGAAATCGCAATAGGGAAACGCCCGGTGCATACTTTGGATTTGGATGTTTTGTAAACCACGCCACAGATGGACACAGATAAAAATAGATGGCTGGGATTCTTTCCACGCACAAAAAAAATATCTTGGGGTTGGATTCACCTGGATTTACTTGGATTCCAGAGCAGCGGCCAGCTTAGGTTTCAATTAAACACTTTTATATTTGCGACCAAGTTCTCACACCACGCAAACCGGATGAATTTGATCGCTCCGACAGGCGCCGGGGGTGACCCAGCGGTGCGAGTTCGGCTTTTTATTGGCAGAGAATGTAGAATTCCTGCGGCACTGCGGGATTGATGATGTTGGTGGACAGATTCAGCTGGCCGCTGACATCGAAGCTGTTGGTCAAGATCGGCGCCCATTGCGCCAAAGGCAGCGCCAGGTTGGTGGTGCCGCTCAGCACATATTGGCCGCTGTTCGCGCCATTCGTCGCACTGATAGCCAGCGTGGTTCCGACGACACTGATGTTCGTGATGCGCGGCCGCGGCGGCGGGCTGTTGCCAACGACGATTTGTCCTGAGCCAGTCGCGAAGGTTGAGCCGGCTTGCTGCGTCCATGACGCCGGAAAGTTTGTCGGATAAACGTCATGCAGCGTGGCGAACAAGTTCGTCCCATTGGCCAGCGCGACACCATTGACGTTTACGCTGGCAAAATGGTCGTTCTGATGCAAAAACAGCCTGCCATTCGCTCCGAGAATGAGGGTGCCTTTGGGATTATTGATATCATAAAGAGTTTCGAGAGCGGCCACATTCGTGCCCGTGCCGACCGTAATCGTATTGGTTCCCAAAGAATTGGCGCCAACACCCACCAGCGCTCCTTGATCCACAATCCACTGGCCATTGAAGGTGTTGGTCGCGCCGGTGATTTGCAAATCAACCCCGCCCAAGCCGCCGCTGAATTCATGCCAAAACAGATTCCCCGATCCGGCCAGCCAGGCATCAATTTGATATCCGCGATCCACGCCTGCAGTGGAATCAACATAGATACTCGAACTGCTGGACACCAGCATCGCCCCTTGAGCAACCATCAACGCGTAGTTGCCATTGTTGGCGCCGTTGTCGAGTTGCCCGCCGTTCAACTTGAGTTCATTGAAATAGTTTGTCGCCGGACTGTAGTTGCTTTTGAAGCGCAGTTCGCCCACCGCATTGAGGGTGCCGTTCTCAAACACCCCGCCCCCGTCAATGGTCAAGGCAACGCCCGGGAAGAGATTGTTGTTCGTCCCGGCTGGAGACCTCAAGCGCGAGCCAACCACCACTTCGTAAGTGTTGCTCGAATTGGCGGTGACCGACGAGGCTTGTCCACCTGGGTTCCAACTGTTGACCGTATTCCAATCGGAGCCGACCCCTTCGACGATTGGCTCGCCTCCAAAATTCAGGGTGAAATTTGTCAGGGTGGGACCCGACACCGCCGCCGTTGACGCGACCGTGATTTGTCCCGAACCGGCGTTGATCTTGGAGCCGTTCTGCAACGCCCAGGAGGCAGGGAAATTCGCGGGATACGTCCGGTTCAAGGTGGCGAAGGGATAGGTCCCATTGGTCAGCGCCACTCCATTAATGGTCACGCTGCCAAAATGGTCATTCTGGTGCAAGAGCATCCTGCCATTCGCGCCCAGGACGAGGCTGCCCCCGGGATTGGTGACGTTATACAGGGTTTCGACTGCCGCGGTCAAACCACTGAGGCCAACATAGATGTTGTTGGTGCCCAAAGAATTGGCGCCGGCGCCAACCAGCGCCCCCTGGTCCACAAACCATTGGCCGTTGAAAGCGTTGCTGGAGCAGGTCAGTTGCAAATTCGTTCCCCCAAGTGCGCCGCTGTATTGATGCCAAAACAGATTTCCGGAACCGGTCAGCCAGGCATCAATTTGATAAGCCCGATCATTGGCCGAGCTGCTATCGATATAAATGCTCGAATTGTTGGCAACTCTCATCTGTCCTTGAACCACCTCATAAGTATTGTCGCCAAGGTCGAGCTGCCCTCCGTTCAAGATCAATTCAGTGAAATAATTCGTCGAAGGCGTATTGTTGTTCTTGAGGCGAAATTCGCCCACGGCGTTCAGGGTAGCGTTCTCAAATACTCCGCCGCCGTCAATGGTCAGTTGAACGCCGGGAAAATGGTTGCTGGCCGTCACGGCCGGAGATCGCAAGCGCGAACCGACCACCACTTCGTAGGTGCTGCCGGGGTTGGAAACCTCAGTGGTAGAAGCGGCCTCGCCGCCTGGATTCCAAATATCCAGCGTGTCCCAATCATTGCCAGTTGCCTCGACCACCGGCGCACCACCAAAATTCGAGGTGAAATTCGTTGCCGGCCCGGCGACCACAACGGTCAACGCAACCGGTGCGCTGGTGACGGCCCCCGCGGAATTCGACACAACGACGCGGTAGTTGTAGGAACCGGAGGCAAATCCGACCGTTGCAATGAAGATCGAATTGGTCGAACTATTAGTGCTGCTCGCCGCACCGATATTGATATTGTTGGACTGCCATTGGTAGGTAAACGGTGGGTCGTTCCACGCCGGCAGCAACAATTCCGAGAAGGAGACATTGGTCCCCGCATATACGGTGCTTCCGGGCGAAATAATCGGCGTGGCGACTTGCGGAAGATTGTTTGAGGCTGCATTTAGAAGAACCGTGGTGGCCCCTGACCCAGCCGGCGAAACCGAAACCGCGAATTGATGATCGCTGTAACTGACCAAAATGGCCGAACCGTTGCTGCTGGTGACAAGTGGCGCGTAGGCGGCGTAGCCCACGAGTGTGACGTTGGTTTCGCCCGCCGCAAAGGTTAACGTCGCCTCCATGCCGGCGACGGAGTCCGTCAAGGCCAAAATTCTCTGCTGACCCGCCGTCGCAAATTTATTCATGTCCCCGACAAACCCGACGCCGGAGGAGCCAATGGGAGCCACGATGAAGTAGGAACCACCGGTGGCATCGGAGGCGAGAGTCGTCGAAAATGCAAAGGTGCTGCCGGCGGTGGCGACCATGCCGGTATGGTTGAAATAGTCATATACATAGGCATTGTTGGTAATCCCCAATGCACCGAGATTGAAGCCAGCGGTGGTGTTTGCAGCCGTGCGGGCATAGGCAAACACGTAATAATCCCGCAGGCCATTGTGATCCGTATAAGCGGACGCCACCATCGGCAAATTCAATCCCCGAACATCGTTGACATAACTTTGGTCCAGAGCCAGCAGCGGCGCGTCCGGTTTAACAATCACCGAGTCTTGACGCACCGCTTGGAGCAGATTGGTAAAACTCTCAGTCCCCAGCGCATCGCCGACGCCCACTGGACCACCCGAAAGCGTGCCGATCAGCAAATCCCGCAGATTTACGGAGTCATAGACATCGGTCCACGGCCATGCGCCCAAGGCACTGGCCAGGCGGGAATCGTAGATGAAATTATCCCACTCGACGATTCCATTGGCGGTAACGGTGAAATGGTCGTTGGCGACGCGGGTGGTAAGCAGATTATTGTAAAGCGAACCCTGGAGGTAATGACGAGGCTCCGGCATGCAATACTGTAGGTTTATCCCATTCGCGCTCGCGGCGGCGGCCATATTATTCATGAATGCCGGCGGGTCGTTCAAATTCATGAGGGGAACCGCCGGTCCGCTCAGCCAGTCGTGTTCAAACGTGGCCACGCCACCGCTCTTAATGTAGCCTTGGATATTGGTCCAGAACCTGGGATCCACCGAAACCTCCGCGGACATCAAAAATTGCGTGTTGTAAGGGCTGGCCGGGTCAATCCATCGGCAATGAGTCACCAACGGCAGTCCCAGCTGCTGTTGAAAGGCGCTGAGGCCGTTGGTAAATAAGGCGGGAGCGGCCACATATTGATACACGCCGCCACGATTGTTGGTGGAGTCGCCCTGCCAGGAATCCGACGCCCCTTTGGGATACCACCAACTGTCCAATTGCATATAACCCAGTGCCAATCCATTGGTCGCAAATTCGTTTTGCACGGCAAGCAATGTTCCCGGGTAACCCAAGGTGGAAACGTAGTTGTAATAATAGCTTGCGCCATTATCCGTCCAATATCCCAATTTCTGGAGTTCGATGGCGGCATCGTTTGCCGGTCGGTTTTTGCCAGAAAGGCCCGTCAGGGCATTTCCCCAAGTGCTGAACGAATTGTTGATTCCGTTTTGCACCACCAGGATGGCCCGGTGCGTAAAACCCTCGGGAAGATTGGTGATGGCAGAATTGATGCCGCAAGCGATCGAGCCGTTACCCAGTTTAAGATCGCTGGCAATCATATAATTGGTTGCTGGTGAAATGACAAAGGAATTAAAGTTGGTGTCAAAAAACACCCAGGGACTGTCGGGGGCATAAGCTCCAAACCCATAGAAACTGAAGGCGACATCGTTGAATCCGATTTGAGAAAGATTAGCCGGATACGTCGTCAGATTTGGAAACGCGAGATCGTTGGTCGAAGCGGCCAGATAGGTGTGCGTGAACAGAATCGCCGGCGTGTAGCCGTACAAGCGGATGCCTGCGGTTTGGCTGACACCGCTTGCGCTGACATAACTGAAGGTCATTTCGGAATAAACATCAACATTGTCCGACCCGGAATTGGTGGCGACTGAGGTTGGCGCTTCTTCCACACTGCCCGTGAATGTCCACGCCGGCGAGGACGACTGAACTGTGTAATTTCCAGCCGCGTCCAGTGTGACCGACCATCCCAGTGAGTTGGTGAGGCTTGCCGCCATGGCTTGGGCGCCAAGAGCAAACACGCAGCCAATCAAGCGCAACTTCCAGCCGATTTCCATCCTCCGACAACCTTGCGCCAAGCGGGGGCCATTTATCGTTGTTTTCGTGGTTTCGTCCATGTGATTGATTGTGCTTTAAGGAGCTAAAATGCCTGTGTGTTGGTGACCGGAATCAGATGCGTGAGGCAGGCATACACAGACGCCCACAGCAACGATAGCACCCACCAAAAAGGTGGTGGCGTGAAACGGTCTTTTGAGATGCTCCTGATAGCTGGCACGTTGGTTGCGTTTTTCAAGCGGCACGTCATCGCGATCACGCCCCAGACATTCTAGAGGGGATGCCGCCGGACCACGTGAGCGGCCCGGCGGCAGAGGTTTAACTCCCTATTGGGAGAGAATGTAGAATTGCTGCGGCTTCGCGGGGTTGACGATGTTGGTGGACAGATTCAGGTTGCCGCTGGCATCGAAGTTGTTGGTCAAGACCGGGGTCCATTGCACCAGAGGCAGCGCCAGGTTGGTCGTGCCGAGCAGCACATATTGCCCGCTGACCGCGCCACCGGTCGCATTGATGGTCAGCGTGGTGCCGGTCACACTTACACCAGTGATTCGTGGCGGCGCACTGCCCACGATGATTTGTCCCGAGCCCGTGGAGACCGTCGAACCGGCTTGCTGCGCCCAGGATGCCGGGAAGTTCGCCGGATAGGCGCTGTTCAAGGCGGCGAATGAGTACGTACCATTGGCCAGCGCAACTCCATTGACGGTCACGCTGCCAAATTGATCGTTCTGATGCAGGAACAGCTCGCCAGTCGCGCCGAGAGTGAGGCTGGCATCGGGCGCAATGAGGTTATACATGGTTTCGACGGCCGCCGTCAAACCACTGATGCCGACCGAAATGCTGTTGGTTCCGAGCGAATTGACGCCCACACCCACCAGCGCGCCTTGGTCCACTATCCATTGGCCGGTGAACGTATTGCCCGTGCCGGTCACTTGCAAATTCGTACCGCCAAGCGTGCCGGTAGAATCATGCCAGAACAAAGTTCCCGAACCGGTCAGCCAGGCATCAATTTGATAACTGCGATCCACCGTTGCGGTGCTATCAACATAAATCTGTGAATTGGCGGCCACGTTCAACTCTCCTTGAATGACCTCCAAGGTGTTGTCGCCAGCAGCGTCGCCGCCATTGTCGAGTTGTCCGCCGTTCAACACCAGATCAGGGAAGTAATTTGTCGAAGGAGTGGTGGTGGCCTTGAAGCGAATTTCGCCCACAGCGGCAGGTGAGACACTGGCGTCATTCTCGAAGACTCCGTCACCGTCAATGGTCAGTTGCACGCCGGGGAAAACGTTGTAGTTCGATCCGGCGGGAGTCCGGAGCCGCGAGCTCACCACCACTTCGAACGTGCTCCCTCCCGGATTGGCGTACTCCGCCGAAACCAATGCGGACAGTCCATCCGGATTCCAACTGTTGAGACTGTTCCAGTCGGCACCAATCGCTTCAACCACCGGCGTCCCGCCAAAATCCAGCGTGAAATTTAGCGGTGGGCCGGGTGTCAAGACGGTCAACGTGGCCACGAGGCTGGTCACCGAGCCGAAACCATTCGTCACCACGAGCGTGTAATTCGCGCTGTCGGAGTTATTGACACTCGGAATCGTCAGGACGTTGCTCGTCGAGCCAACGCGGTTGGCATCGTCCCTCAAGGCCACGGTGCCATTCGTGTACCATTGATAGCCGAACGGCGGAACCCCATTCACGGCGGCGCTGAAGGTGGCCGTCTGTCCCGGATAGAGCGAAAGGGTGGCGGGAGTCGGCTGCTGCGTCCAGACCGGGGGACCGCCCAAAACCGTGATTGAGCCGGCGCCGGTGTTGGTGCCCGTGACCGATCCCAACTGCACCGGCCAAGTCGCCGGGAAGTTTGCCGGGAAGGCCGCGTTGAGTTGAGCCCAGGTGTAGGTGCCCGGGGCGACGTTGGTGTTGTTGACGAACAGCTCTAGGACCGTATCTGCCGTGTATAAATACATCCGGCCATTCAGGGTCAGGAGTCCGTTGGTCAGGAAGAGGTTGTAAGTAGTTTCCAGCGCCGCGTTGGTGGCGATGGAAATGGAATTTGTGCCCAACGAGTTCGCCGCATTGCCCACGAGCGCGCCTTCCAGAATGTTCCACTGGCCGGAAAAGGTGTTGCCCGGGTTGGAAATGACAATCGCGTTGCTCTCATAAGCGGCTGCATTGCCGAGGAAGGAATACGTCAAAGTCCCGGTGCCGGTCAGCAAAGCGTTGATTTGGATGGAGCGGATTTCTGAAGCCGCCCCGCTGTCCGCATAAATGGACGAATTCGTCAAAACATCAATTTCGCCTGCCAAAATGACGGCGGACGAATTACCATTATCAATTTGCCCGCCCGCCAGCTGAAGATCAGGGAAGGTAATCGTCCCGCCCTGGGTATAGACCAGCCCAAGATTACTGGCCGACGTGGTGCCCGATTCTTTGGCGCGCAGTTCGCCAGTCGTCGTCTCCGTGCCGAACGAGGAGGCATTGCCATCCGACAGTACGCCATTGCCTTGAACCACCATCACGTTCCCTGGAAACACGGCATTGGTGCTGACCGGGGTGCGCTCCATCGTGCCAGGCACGATGTAATAGGTGCTTCCAGGTTCCGCGTATTCGGATACGGACGCCGGGTAGCCGTCGCTCCAATAAGTGCCAGTGTTCCAATCATCGCCGCTTGGCTCAAATCCCGTCGTGGTAATCGTTTGATCCGGGGTGGGGGTAGAAACACTCAACTGGGCGGGAGGAGTGCTGGTGTAGGCGCCGTATGCATTGGTCGTCACCAGGGCCACACTGTAGGTTTGGCCTGCATCGCCGACCGCCAGATTTGAAATCGTCAAAAACGGAGTGGCCGAGCCGTAGATCGTTCCGAAACTGCTGGCTCCGTCAACCAGATTCGTGCCATTAATCTGCCACGTGTATATCAAGGGGGCGGCGCCGCCGTCAATCGAGGAGAATTGAACGGTCTCCGCCGGGTAGATAGGCTGGGCGGTCAGCAAGTCCACGCTATTGGTCGCTGCCTCGTCCATCACTCCGGCTGCGTTCGTGTAAAGACCATACAGTTGGCTCTGCGTCAGAGCCTGGCTGAACACCGAGACCTCGTCTATGGCGCCGGCGAAAGTCCGCGCGCCGGTGGCAGAAAAGGAGTCATCACCTATGAGGGTCGTGCCAGCGAAGGCGGCGGCCGCGTGTGGATAAACGTGCGTGCTGGAAAGCAGGCCGTTGGTGCTCATCACCGAAATCGTGGCGTTGGTGGGAGTCACCACCAAGGCAACGAAGGACCATTGGTTGAGCGGCGGCTGCAAGCCGGAGTCCCAACCGTACGTTCCGGCATCGTTGTTCCAGGTATAACTGAGCGCGGAATCGCCTTGCGTGCTGAAGTTTAATCCCTCGACATCATTGCCGCTGCCGCGGTTGAAAACGATGGCCGTCGCATTGGCCTCCGCCGCAGAGGGGTTGATCCAGGCGGTAATGGTCACGCTGTTGGTGTTTAAATTCCACGGGTTGTCAATCGTCACGGACGAAGGTTCGTCAGAAGCGGTGAATTGCGCGGCATAGTTGGCCGCCGAAAAGCCCGGAAAACCTTCGGAGGGCAGCGGGCCGGCAATGGGTGTGAAGCCATTCTGGGCGTTGGTGCCATAGAGCCCATTATCGCTGCCCGTATAGTCGAACGCCACTTCGGTGCCACTCGCGGGATTCCCCGTGTCATTAAACGCATAGAAGTGGGCCGGACCAGCGGCGGCGTTGGTTCCTTCGTACGCTCCGTTTGGCGTGATAATTGTCAAGGTGGCGGGAGCGCTGGAGGCAAAAGTGTGCGAGGCCGTGTTTTGGACGACACAGGCATAACTGACCGCATTGGCCGCCGACACATTACTGATCGTCAACGTGCTGTTGGTCGCGACGCCCATGTTCACCCCGTTGGTTTGCCATTGATAAGTGACTCCCGGCGAGGTGACGATGCTAAAGATGGCGGTCCCCCCCGCAAATAACTCCAACGGTTGCGGCTGCACCAGGATTTGTACGCCGCTGGGAGCGGCCCCGGTCAGAGGATTGCTCAAATCCTGCGCGGTTCGATCCACATAAATGTTGGCAAACTCATTCTGGGGCACCGTTCCCAAGGTGGTTCCTGGACCGGTCCCGATGATGTTGATGGGCGCACCCACCGCCCCTCCGGCCGTGGCATTACGGAATCCAAAAGTATAAATGGTTCCGGTGCCATTGGTCGTCGTGCAGCCCCACATCAGCGTAGGGGTCGCGCCCAAACCGCCGCTATCTGTGTTCATCCCGGCCTCGCTTGCGTCGGCCAAATAAACCTGAAAAGTGTCGCTGGCCGCATTGAGCACAAACCAGAAGTAATAAACGTTGCCCGGGACGGGCACGTAGGGAGTGGCCGTCGGCGATATCGTCACATAGTTAAACGTGTTTCCGTTCGGGACGCGGAAATAACCGTCACCGGACGAATTGTCGTAGTTGAATTGCGCGCTCGGTCCGGTGGCGGATTGGCCCGTTAAAGCGCCCGGCGGAGTGGAATTGTCAATATCAAAATTCATGGCCACAATGCTGGAGCCGGACTGTTCCACGTTGCTGACACCGGGGACGATGCCGGGCAGGCTGAATTCAAAGAAAACGGTCGCGGCTTTATTGGTGCCGGCAATGCCCAGGCCTGATTCGTAATCGCCGATGTTGGCGGGGGAACCGGGGGCGTATTGGGCATAATTTGCCCCGCCAAACGTGGCGCTGTTGGTCACGTAGATGGGATTGCCGCCACCTAAATTGGTCCAGCCCAGGCCCAGGCCGGCGCTCCCGGTCTGGCCGTTCAGGGCGCCATTAACGCTATCCAGGCTGAAATTGTCGAACAAATACCACGCCGACCCCAGCGCGATGACGCTGATTTCGTCCGAGGCGGCGCTCGTCCCGCCGGCGCCCACAGCCTGCACCGTGAAATAATTGGTGGAGCCGGGGGTCAATCCCGTAACGGTGTATTTGTTGGCCGTCGTCGTTGCAATCTGGACTTCCCCGCCAGTGGTGGTTCCCGCCAGCACCAAGTAATTCGTCGCGCCCGCTGGCGACGTCCAAGTCAAGCTGATATTTCCCGCCCCGGCTGCACCGCCACCCAGCACCGGCGGAAACGGGGTTCCGACGGGAGTCGCATTGGTCTGGACCGAGGTGTTCGTGCCGGCGGCATTCGCCGCCGAAACCACATAATAATAATGGGTGCCGCTTAGGACCTGCCGATCCTGGCTGTTGGTGCCGCTGACGACGTTTGTAAAATCCGTGTACGGACCGCCATTGACCTCCCCATGAACCTGCACTCAATTCGGAGCTGTGGGCAGAAGGGTAAATCCCTGTTTTTTCGCAAGTTTGCGCAACAGGCGTGTTTCGGTTTCCAAAACTTTAGCTTCATAGTTTTTCAGTCCTTT
>Ga0302320_10002670_pt1 | contig 41697 bp, 39 predicted proteins | sample Bog_T0_3_FD_202130 | JGI IMG/M metagenome (GOLD analysis project Ga0302320, IMG submission 202130) | Peat permafrost microbial communities from Stordalen Mire near Abisko, Sweden - Bog_T0_3 | ecosystem: Environmental > Terrestrial > Soil > Wetlands > Peat | place: Sweden: Abisko, Stordalen Mire... | reverse complement strand
AATCCGGTGTAGAGCACCCCGTAATTCGAGTCCGGAGAGTCAAATCGATTGCTTGCAGTCTTGCCGAAGAAAATCGGATCCAGGCTCGCGGAATGGAACCTGGAGAGACGCTGTCGGGGAGGCAATGTGTGTATCAGCGGTTGCGTAGATACGATACCGGCTGTCGGTTCGGACAGCTCACCTGGGTGGGTGCTCATGCCGCCCCATGTTCGCCGAATGCGCGAGCAGCCTCAATCACGCCCTCTGTTTCGCCTCGTCTAAGGGAATCGAGTGGCGATCTTCCATTCAGCCGGTCATTTGGGTTAACAAAAAATGTAACTTGCATCCAGCCGTCGTGCGACGTGAGCACGTCTAACGTCTGTTCCAAGCCCGCCACAGTCGTACTGTTTTCAAACTGCCATGCTGGATATGCGTAACCACGCCTTCCGAGTGCCAGCCCTATTAGCTGGCCCTGTCTGCGTCGCTTATCGACTGCCTGTCGCGAGATGCGAAGCAGCTTAGAAACCTCGCCGACAGAAATCGCCCCCCCGTTTGCCTTGATTAGCTCCTGTTGCATCGTCGCCCCTCGCAACTTCGCTGCAGATAAGGGATCCTTGTCTAGAGACTCTGCGAGTGCTGGAGCAGCAGCGAGCGCATCCACAAGGACGAGGTAATCATTGGGCGCCGCACTTGCTTCCTCCAGCCTAATCGGCGAGACATCACGGTCGAGTTCGGCGATTGCTCTCATCGCTCGAGCTGCAAACGTTACATTTTTCGATTTCGACAGAGACTCGAATCCATCCTTCAAATGGCGAGATCCCAGCTGTCGGGTGCACTTAAGTTCGACCACGATGTACTCACCACTCAATTCCGTCACAACATCAAAGTTGTCGAGGAGCAAATGCATCTTCTGCCTGCCGCTCGTCAACATGAGTAGATCAGAAGTGGCCCGCATCTTCATTCTTGCGTGCGGTCGTGAGCTTACGACCAATCCTGGTCCTGCATCTCCTAACAGACGCTTGATACGAATCGAGGTTTGCAATGCACTCGGGACGTTTGAAAGCCAATCCTGTAGAGCGTGCTGTACCTCGTCAATGGAAACCGGATGTACAGTTGTCGAAGTGTCCACGATGTCCTCTTGGTTGACATGGTTATTATCACATACAGAAATATACTTCGTCAACCTGTTCATCTACATAGTAGAAGAATTCGCTGGATGCTCCCGAGAACAGCGCAGGCCCTCAGCTCTAGCCTCGTATTTTCAATGATATAGGAGCCCTACGTCGCCGGCCTTTATGGGCCGGACTCTTTTAATGTTTACCAATCTGGTTGTCTCAAAAAGGGTGACTCACATGGACTCTCTTTGAACCGGTCCTCTGCGTGAGACGAGGAGAAAGTTCTGACCGCTTCCTGTCCGATTTAGGAGCGGATCATCGGGAAACTGGAACAGCCCTAAGGCGTCCGTAAGCTGCCCTCCCGATGAACGCCAGGTGGTTTGCTTATCCGTCTACTCGTAAACGGCTGTGCGCCAGAAGTGTGCCAAATCAGGGAAGCTCGATTGGTAGCCGACATCGCCTCGATTTACGGCCCATCAGTCGTCCCTGAACCGACATGCAGATAAACGCTGCTTTGTGGGTTGCACAGGTGTGCGGCTCGTGTGCATTTTTGTAGCTTCGAGAAGGAAATGTGTTGGTCGAACAGTTCCCAGAAACGCGTTTATGGCGACTTATCGTTAGGCAGCCCGGAGGACGCTAGTAAATAATGTGCAGCGCGGAGCTCTGTGAATATTGGCCGATTCCTGCTAGGCCTGTGATAGCGAAATTGTGCCGCTTAGACAATTCGGTCTCTTCAAGTAGGTCCGATAACCATCGGACCCCTTCAGAAGATAGGCGCGTCCCTCAACCACAAACCCATCAAGATTGTGTTCCATGGCATATACAGAGAGGTCCTTTATTTTGTTTATGAACCCCCACCCCTTGAAATTCAAAGAGGTATTGCACAAAACCCCGTACCCCGTACGTGCCTTAAATGCGACAAGTAGTTCGTACAGATTCCGGTTGCTTTCAGGTGAAACTGTCTGAATACGTGCAGTCCCATTCACATGCGTAACCGCGGCGAGCGCATCCGTTTTTGCACGATGTGTGTACAGCATGAACGGACTCGCGTGATCGCAACCAAACCATTGCGCAGCATCTTCTTCCAGACAGACAGGAGCAATAGGACGGAATTGCTCCCGCTGCTTGATCGCATTAAGCCGCATCCTGGTGTTGCCGTGGAATGGCGCAGCAAGAATTGAACGGTTGCCTAAAGCGCGTGGACCGATTTCGTATTTGCCGCTCACCCACCCGAGAATGAGGTCGTTAGCTAATAGATCGGCCAACAATTCATAGTTAGTCTCGCAGACATCATACGGCCCTGAATCGAACGACTGCGTGACGAAGTAGCGCCCAGAGTACACATTCCAATCAATCTTCGGATTGCCAGTGAAGCGAAATTGAGCATCGATCGCTGTCCCTATTGCAGACCCCGAGTCATTGGCGACAGGCGGTACGAAGACCTCTGTAAAGAGCCCGCTTTCCTTCCATTTGGAATTCCAGTCGCAATTCAGGCCGCATCCACCTGCGATCACCAGTGGTTTTTTCTTTTTCAAGTTCGTTTTTGCGAACTCATAAAAGATATCGAAGATCGCATCGCTATAGATACCTGCAAAGTTGCGAAACTCCGGATCATCCACCCCCACGTTAAGATGAGGTGCATGCTCAAGGTCTTTGTAAGCGCTCAGTTCTCGGTATGAGCCATCCAGCAGAAAATTGAGCAGTTTCCTTTCTTGTACTGAAGGGGCGCTGCGATTCGAAAATGACGCCAGGGCCATGAGCTTTCCTGCGTCCGAGGTACGAGGATAGGGGCCATCCTTAGGGAAGGTTGGATCGGCTAAGCCGTAGAGCAGGCCATAACGATTCCCCACCTGATTCAGAACATCCGCAACTAGCGTGATGTTCAGTTCGGAATCGATCTCGTAGAAAGCGCCTATCTCCCCTTCCCATACCAACGCATAGCATGGGGTACCTTTCGGTAGATTCGACATGCCGAAAGCGCAAAGTAGGTGCGATCGTTCATGAGAGGATGAGAAGTAGTGGACTTTCTTTCGTAAGAACCGTCGTTGGCCTACGATAACGTCACTCTTTGAAACGCCACGGTACCCGACACGAACATCCGACCCATGTAAGTATTCGTAGTGGTCGCGTGGCCACCAGCCGCCCGAACAAATGACGTCGGGGATTTCGTCGATGTCGCCGAGGGCGTTGAACACGTCAGGACTGGAGACCGGCGAGTATCGATAATTTGAGTCCTTCTCTGCTTCAATAGACATCATCAAGCGAGCGTCTTGAAGGAACGCGATAGCACCATCATGGCCCGGGTTATACGACAGGATTTTCACGTTGCTAGCGGCCTCCGCTTCGAACGACTCTTGATAATCGATACCTGTCCCAATCGGGATTGCTCGACAGTTGGTGGCGAGCCGCACCTGATGCGCCTGCCTTCCTATTCGGACAAAGTAGGCGAAATTGTACAATATCGTGCGTATCATGAAGCATCAAGAATCTGTAGTCGCGAGCGAAGGCTTACTATTAAGACGGTGCTCTAGATGCGGCAAGAATCCGATAGTCCAGAACACCACCGGCGCCGCTCGGAATTCATCAGAGAACTGGTTCAGCGCCCCTTAGGTCGGCGCTCGATCAACAATCACTGCAGGCAGCCGACCCCTAGGACGATCGTTCAGTTTTGGCATGACCTTGGACAGTTGCCGCCCGACGTCGAGGAATGTGTCCGCTCGTGGACCGTTTGGGAGACGAGCGGCTTCGAGCATAGGTTATTCGACGAACGCACTGCCGGCGCCTTCATCAGTAGTTCGTTGAGTGCGCGGCACAAGCGGGCTTTCGAGCGCTGCTATCACCCGGCGATGCAGGCGGACTACTTCCGGCTTTGCTACGTGCTAGCTGAAGGCGGCTTTTATGTCGATGCGGACGATGTGTGCATCGGCACTGACATCGGCTGGCTGGCCGAGGATGGGAGGCTCAAACTCCAGCCCCTCTGCTACGACATCGCTACTGGGGGTATGGTGAAGCCCGCTGTGTTTCTGCGTGCTGATGCGTACGATCCCAGCTGGATTTTTTATTTCAACAATAATCCACTCATCGCAAGTCCAGGGCATCCGGTCATCGAACATGCGCTCAGTCAGGCGACACGTCTTCTTGAGCTAGCTGGCGAGGACGAACTTCCTGAGATCCAGATGGCAACCGGACCTGGGAATATTTCGAAGTCGATCTTCGATCTTGGCACGAGGACCAGCGGCGATATCGAAAGTAATATAGTTGCACTGAAAGATTGGGATTCACTCGCAGTTTCAAAATGGCCGTTGAGTTACCGCGACGACGCCAGGAATTGGCGATTATCTAACCAAAAGAGATTTTGATCGTGGTGGATAGTCCTTAAATGAATCGTTCGAAACCGTTGTCCTCAGCATCACGAATTATCAATTCGCTATTCTGGCACGCTCGATCCCATCTCCCAAGGCAGCGGTCCCTGACGTTTGTCGGGGGCTCCGATGCTCTGCGATCGGGAATCGGTCCGATTTTTGTCATCAACTTGGACCGACAAACGCGCCGTTGGACCGATACAGTGCGCGAACTCGGCCGGATCTTAGACGCCCAGGGCATGCCGCTTTCCGACCGCGTTGTTCGATACTCAGCATGCGACGCGCAAGCCGATCCTCCAGAGTTTGTCGATGGCACTATGGTTCAACCGTTTTATACGCTGGGCGACCAGCTATTCGTCGAACCGCAGCCCCATGCGGTCCCCGATGTATTCGATCTTGAGCGCCCGATTAGGATGAGCCAGGCGGAGGTCGCCGTCGCTTGCTCACACATTGGCATTTGGAAAACGATCGCGCAGTCCAGCGCGCTCTACAGCTTAGTACTTGAAGACGACGTCCAGTTCGAACGCGGCTTTGGGCGCATCCTCGATCAGGCGTGGCGCGAGATGGAGGACGCCGATCGGGCTAATCCGGGGTTCGACATCCTGTACGTTTCGTATGGAGAGGTGCGCAACGGTGCTCCAAAGGAGCTACTTTCGACGAATGTGTTTCGGCCGCAGCGGGGCCTTTGGTACTTGTCCGGTTATGTACTTTCGAAGAAGGGAGCTCAGGCGCTGCTTGACCTTCTTCCGTGCTGCGGTCCGATCGACCTCTGGATCAATCATCAGTTCCAAGAGCTGGACGTTCGGGCGTTGCGCCGCTCAGTCATCAACCAACGCCGCGATCTGCACTCGACAAATTCCTACTCGATCCTGCCGGCACTGAGCCGGATCGGTGTTCTTGATAACGGCAACTCGGCGCTGTTTCATGGACGCCCGATTCATTCTCCAGTTTTTGTATTCGGAGCGCCGGGATCAGGGCTGTCATCCCTTGCAATGGCCCTCTCGATGCTTGGCTATCGCTGCTGCAGCGACTTTGACAGTATTCCGGAATGTGAATTTGAGGGCCTGCTCGCAGGTCGCACCGATCGCGTTTTCGATGCTTACGTCAACATAGGTTCGCTCGAAACGCAGATACGCGTCCTCATTCAGCGCTATCCAAGAGCAAGGTACATTGTGATGGATGATGTAGATAAGTCTGCCGATCGCAACAGCCATGCCATACTAACAGCGTTAGAAGGGGCCAGTCTTCTGCGCCTGCGCCGTGAGCGCACAAGTACTTGGCGCGATCTATGTGAGTACTTGAAGCTTGCGCCACCGAACGCGCAATACCCGTCCGTCAACGACATCGGACTACGGACGCGTCAGCGAGTGCCACCAGGAAGCAAAATGGTCGTTCTTGCAAGACGGCTTCGGCATGACCCGTCGCCGTGGATAGCCAAGCTACGCATGGATTGGAGCGGCATCACCGCGAGCGCGCTTGAGGGGCAGGAATCGTTGGGGGCCTTGCGGGTGTGCTTCGAAGACGATCTTGCTCAAATCCAGTCCGCGCGATGGTTGCTACGAAATGACACCTTCCCTGGAAATCTCGGGCTTTTTCGTCCCGCTAATGTGACATCAGCACCGGGAGGCGGTCTCTCGTTGGCCGTTATCGAGGAGCCACTTGGTGTTCGGAATCTCAGCGCAGCCGCGATCTCAAGTCGCGCCAATTTTCTGTTCGGGCGTTTCGAGGCGACGCTACAAGCCACGAATGTTTCAGGCCTAGTGACCGGTTTCTTTCTCCATCGCGACTCGCCCCGACAGGAGATCGATGCAGAAATCCTCGGGAATCGGCCGGACCACCTTTTGATCAACGTGTTCTATAACCCGGGCACCAATGGCGCGAAATTTGACTACGGCTATCGGGGAACGCCCATCATCATCGAGTTGGGATTTGATGCGTCAAAGGCCTTGCATCAATACACGATCGAATGGGATCCATGTGAGATCAGGTGGTTTGTCGACCGCAAGCTGGTTCACCGTCGCGCGATTTGGGATCCGACCCCGATCCCTCACCTACCGATGACATTGCACCTGAATACGTGGCCAACGGCCTCACGCGAACTAGCAGGACGGCTGGCTCTTCGGGCGCTGCCTGCGTCAGCGATCGTGCGCCGAGTCGCCGTCAATATAGACGATCCGGATAGCCCAGGTCAGCCACCGACGGCTAAACCCCAAACCATCGGTGAAGGCACTTAGTAGTACCGACAAGTCGGCATGGCACCACGTTTACTGCCACGAAGAGCGTCCCGGTCCGGATGGGACGTCCCATGCGCGTTTCCGGGTAGCAATTCTTCGAAGCTTTCGAGTTGCCGAGCAATCGGGAGTGATTCCTTTCGTCCGGGCGTTAAATTGTGGAACACGGGCTGCCGTACGTTTTTCCCAAGACTTAGGTGCCTGTGATAGCTTTGCTTCGGGCCATCTGTTGCAGTCCTTCTCTCGGAAGACTTAACGCGCCTATATGATTACCGCTGCCGACTTAGCCCGGCTGAAGATAAAACGAACAATTTTTCACGATGTGCCCAACCGCCCCAAAATCCTGGAAACCAAAGTGATTCTTGCCGATCTGGAAACAAAGATCGACGTGGGTAAGGCGAAGATCCTTTATGACCGCATCACCCAGGTGCTCGGCTCTAAGCACGCCTACACCATGCACTTTTCTCCAGCCCCCGCCACAAAGGTGCCTGATGAAGTCAGGGCCTTCACCAGCAAGGACCGCACCACGGAAGAGTTCATATCGATGTCCAGGGAATTGGCCAACTATCTATTTGCCCAACACACAGGCGCTACCTCGCCAGGATTGCTCTGTGTAATGGAAGTGGCAGTGGGCCAGAAGCGAGGCATCGCAGTGCTAAAACTCGAGCGGCAGGAAGGTGCTGAGATTAAGTTTAGTGGCGAAGAGGGTAAGCGCGTCTTCGATTTCGACGTGCTAGAAAATCTGATTCTGACTGACAAAACTCGCCTTTTCAAAAGCGCGTTATTCGTGCGTACAGCGCCTGGTGACGACGACTTCGATTCCCACGGTTGCGATAGCCAAGGGCCAGGCACCAGCGAAGATGTCGCCCGGTTTTGGTTAACTTATTTGGGCTGCCAGTTGGCAGAAGAACCAAGGGTTAGCACTCGCAAGTGGTTTGACGCTTCGTTGGCTTTCGCCAATGAAGAAATCGGCGACCCAGTCCAGATGAACGATTTTTATGAACACATTCATTCTGAACTAAAATCGAATCGCAAAAACGTATCGCCGAAACAATTTATCGAAGACTACGTGCCTGCTCCCCTTAGGGTGCCGTACAAGAAGTTTCTAGAAGAGCATCGGGTTTCGTTGCAAGCGTTCGGCAAGGACATTTCGGAAATCAAAACACGCCTACGCAAGAAGGCGTTCCACACGTCCCACGGGATCAGCGTAACAGTTCCAGAAGAAGAAGAAAATCTGGTCAAGGTTAAAGCTGATCAGATTGTGGTACATGACAACCTGGTGAGCGTCGATCACAAATGACGACGCTAGAAGAAGCGCGGAAACTTTGGCTGAAGGAGCAGCCTGTCTACAGGGAGTTTGGAATTTACTTGGCGGACAAACTCAAAGCAGAGATCCGCCGCCAGGGAATCCTGGCTGATATAACGAGCCGCTCCAAAGACATCGACAGCGTGATCAAGAAGTTGATTCTGAAACCAGAACACACCTATGAATCCCTCGGCGACAAGACTGGTGTTCGTGCAATCGTGCGTTACAAAGACGAGATCACTCCCGTTTTAGAGATTGCTGAGCGCCTGTTTCAGCGCGGCGATCCCGAGAATACTTCTGGCCGACTGAAGCCAAACACTTTCGGCTACTTGAGCGTCCATGCAGATGTCAGACTCCTTGCTGGCGATGAGCAAATCTCCAAATTTCCTTCCGCCAAATTTGCTGCGGAGTTGCAGGTGCGCACATTGGCACAACATCTGTGGGCTGAGATGGCGCACGATTCCATTTACAAGTACGATGCCCTTCTCGCGCCTCTCCCCAATCCGCTACAACGTCGCATCTATATACTGGCGGGAGTGGTAGAGTTGGCGGACGAAGAGTTCAATCAGATCGAGAGAGAGATGCCATCTGTGGCTGAGCTCAGTGTGTTGAAGTCGCTGGAACGGCATTATTTCAAACTGACTGTTCGTCGCAGCGATCCACAGCTGTCCCTGGACGTGATTCGCCTCTTGTCGCCTCTATACGAACAAAAAACACCGGCACAGATCATCGAGCATCTCAATGACTTTTTCACCAAACACGAAGATGTTTTGCAGGACGTTTACGGCAAGGCGGAGGAAATGCCTGATCGCAGCGTGTTTCTGTTCCAACCCGAAGCGCTGATGATCTACGACCGATTGGAAACCGACCCGCTGTCCGTACGTGAGGCATGGAGCGGCCACTTTCCCGACCGCGAACTGGAGAGAATGGCCAACGTTTTCGGATTCTCCTTCGACTAGCTCGAACTTTCAAGAACAGGCGGCCGAAGGTCCATATCCGCTGAATCTGTTGTCGGGCCAGAACCTGCTCTTCCAGTGTGCCAGCAGTGTGTCTAGACAAAAGAAAATGAGAGTGCCTCAGAGCATCTGGCTAGGGAGATGGGACATGAGATTGGGTTTAACGCTACCGCGATGTGGATTAACATTGAAATCTTGGATCGCAAGACATGCGGTCCGCGTAGAAATGCTTGGCGTCAGTGGCTGCTTCGCCGTGATGCAGTCGGAACGAAAAGGGTCATCAGCTCATGTTGGTTTGTGAATGCTTCCCCAATGAACTCGACAGATTCTCCTCGAATGTTGGTCAAAGAGAAAGTGAACTCCCCTGCGGATCCAAATTTTGTAGGTCTGGTATTCCCCCTAACCATCGCGAGGAGCGTGGAAGCAGAGATGTTTGGAAATCCAAGTAAAAACTGACGGGAAACAACGAAGTGCTTCAACCTGGTCTGGTTCGGGTCGGCTGACCGCTTCCACCAGGGGGTTGAAATTAGCCCCGCCAGAGGTATTTTATGGCTATGTTCGATGTAGCGACGGAATGTAGTGGTATAAGACTTCTTGTGCAGCCTCTGGAGTTCGCATATCGAGTCCCAACATGGGACAGTGTCCACGGCCGCTGTTGAGAATCGCTCTCCTCCGAACATCAATGCTGATGCGCCGTAGTTGGCTTCCTCCTCCAAGGAGTCTTGGTACTCCGGCTCTAGTGTCTGCGCAGTATCGCCTAAGAAAAAATCCCTGTGCCAGGGCAGAACTGTGTGCACCGTGTCGTGGAACGACGCCCAAACCTGTTTTGGCTTTGGTTGGGACTCATCAACCAGAATTCTCGTCTCTTCCGGGAGCCAAAGCGCAGCCAATTTCACTTTGTCCCTGATTACATTTATCGCCTTATTGGTTCCGATTTGTATCCGATGAGCAAATTTCTTAAGCAGACCAGGCTCATCCAAGCTGTAGAAGTCACGATGAAGTTTTAGAAACGCGAGAATTTCGTTTATGTCGATCGGCGGTTCTAGTGAAGAATCCCGCAAAATCCTCTCGACAATCTTGTTAATCTCGCGCCTCGTACTATCATCGACGCTCATCTACTTGTTTGCCGTCTCCGACCTTAAGAATCTAACGAATTCGTCCAAAATCTTCTTCTCATCATTCGTTAGCTTTGAAAACGACTCAGATTTCGCCGCAAATTGAGAAGCTTGTTTCTGGAATGATTGAGGGATTTCTTTTATTGCCCCCGCCAATATTGCCAGCGTTTTTTGCGGAATATCGTAAAACTTGCTTAGCTTATGCAGAACGAGGGGCGTCGGTCTATATCCGCAATTTCGTTCGAGTTCCGCCAGTTCTTCGACTGGGAAGTCGAGTTTTCTTGATAGTTGATCTAGCGACAACCCTTGCTCCTTGCGTAGCCCCCGAAGAACTTCTCGAAATGCAAAGCGGACGTCTTGCGTGGTAGGACTACTAGGTTGAGCCACAACAGCGACATTATGGTTTAGTGCCTTTGCGATTCTGTTGAGCATGCTTAGTGAGTGGCCTTCGTAGTCCGAATCCTCGAGTCTGCTTATTACTGATTGGGTCGTTCCCACCATATCAGCTAGTTGTTTTTGGCTCATTCCGGCTTGTTCACGTAGGTCGAAAATGAGCCTAGCCACTTCCGCATTTACCCGCTCCTGCTGGAGTGCACTCTTCCGCTCGGGATCGCTTCCTACAAACCTGCGGTGCAGAATGCTGACTGCATCGCTTGTATTATCTCTCTGTCTGTCAGGCATGTGTCGGCTCCTTTCTGTGAACTCTTGCACGCTTTCGCTCCTCCTGGAGGGATCGCTCTCGCTGTTGGTTCCCATCGATGTAACGACGGCGAAGAATACGGATCGCGTCAGTTGTTTTCCGTTTGTACTGCATTACTTCGGCTCCTTGTAGGTGTGTCCAACGGGGTTGTTGTCAAAAACCTGTTTATTTCTTATCGCTTGGCTTATTTCTCCGGCTGGCACTTCGGATTCCTTCGTACAGCCGTGGGATATGACAGCCTGCTTCCCATTGAAGAAGTAAAGCAGTCGGTAGTGGACAGATTGCAATCTGACCCGTAGCTCATAAATGCCATCACGCAAGTAGTCGGCCTCCGGACGCCGAAGTTCGTGCCCACATTCCTTCAACCCTTCGACTTTAACGATCAGCTTGTCTTGGACTTTGGAAGGAAGCCCTTCAATCCAAGCCAGCGCAGGCGAGTCTCCCTCGTCCGTTGCGAAAAAAACAACGTCGGTCTCGGGCATTCTCCCCCCGAAAAATACACTTGCAGTCTATCGCAAAGTTGCTATACTGTCTATATCGCAAGATTGCGATACATCCTGTAAAGCGAGGTTGAAGGCGATGAATCAAAGTAACCGTAAAGAAGACATTCACGTACAGGTCCACTACATTGCGGCGGCCAAGCCGTTCGTCAAAGAGTTTCCTCCGGAAACAACCATAGCGACTCTTAAGGCGGAAGCACTCGACAGGTTCAAACTCGTCGAGGACGCCACCAAGTCCTACAAACTGTTCCTCCACAAGAAGGAGTTAAACAACCCGGCAGCCACTCTGGCCTCTGTCGCAGATGGGAAACACGATCTGAACATCGATTTGGAAGAGTTCATCACCCAGGGGTGAGTCGTGGCCGATCCATTCTCCAAGCTTGCTTTCGACGCCGACTTGAGAGAGGCGCTCGGCACACCAGACGCTTCGCGGTGGGTGGTTCAACGCGGTGACGGTGACCTCGAAGTCTTCGTTACCGCGTATCCAATCACCCATCCTGACGAGAACTTTCAGACACGGTTTTGCTGGATGACCTATCCGGGAGAACCGCCATCTTTCAAGTTTCGGGACTCTGCGACGGGCAGGCTTGACCTGATCACCGCCTGGCCGGAGATTTCCGGGTATCGACCCGGGAATTATGACGCTTGCGTCAACTGGACAGCGGAAGGATTCGTGGCGCACCCCGAGTGGAAGAATGACGCAAATATCCGGTGGAAAGCAACGGGCAATGTCTTACTCAAAGTACTCCGTCTTTACCAGCGAGATTTGGACGAAAAGTTTACCAGGAGGATGCCAGGATGACTTTCTTTCCGGTCGTGCGGCGTTGGCTCGTTCCGCCAACACTTCTACAAGTTTCTCTGTCTGAAATGGCGCTAGATGGAGCCGAAGGCAACGAAGGGATTTGCCTCTGGCTTGGAGTTCGGCGCGAAGACGAGACTGCCACTGTGACTCACGCAGTAAAGCTTCGAGGTGACGGAGTGACAAAGAGCCCTGCAAATATACGCGTAACACCTGAACTCATGAGGGAGGTGCACGCTTATGCAAAGGGCATCGGGAAGCAGCTCGTGGGTCAGATTCATTCTCACGGCAAGGAATATGGGGTCGATCTTTCATTCGTGGATGTCAGGTACGGCGTATCCGTTCCATATTACCTGTCGGTCGTCGCACCATCATACGGATTGGACGACGCTACAACCTGGAATGACTGTGGGGTCCACATATATCACCCAGATGAAGGCTTCATTCGCGTCCCACACGGAGGGGTCGCAGAAACGATTTCGATTTGCAATCAAATCACTTTGGAGGAGCACACGGTTCATGGAAGCACGATTCAGTAGGCTAGCAGCAAGCATTCAGTCGCTCTGCGGAATAAGACCAGGAGCCCCGCAGATTTTTGAGCTTCCTGTACTCCTCACCGGCGAAGCATCCATACTCGCGACGCCGAACGGTCAGAAATGCTTCCTGGATGCTTTTCGACTGTTGGTGCGAATGACCAAGCACCTCTCAGTTTTCACTGACGGGCAGAAAGAGCTCGAACGGCAGGCGCGGATCACCGCTGAATCGCTTACCAGATCAACGGTTCATTTCCTGCAGACCAGCAACGGAAGGCCTGAACAGTTTGCGGCCATTCTCAGTATCGGCTGTCAGGTTCGCCCAGAGTACCCTTGGACGACCATCAACTCCAATGGTTTTCTTGCGAGAGTATCGTCCAAATTGCGCTTGTCGAGTGAGTGCAGCCAAATTAACCCGATCGGTGCTCTCGCTGCCGCATCGCTGGGCGTTTCAGAGATATTCAAGCGGCTCGTTCCCGTTAACCCGGACCGAGGCCCAATTCACGACACTCTGAACTTCTCGTTCTATACCTACTCCAACTCCGACTGGGCTGGCCCAGAACTACCCACGGCGTTGAATATTGGAACGCTTCTTCAAGTTGGTGCGGGAGCTATCGGAAATGGCATTGTTCACCTTCTGTCGCAACTCGGGCTAAACGGCAGGGTGGTAATCGTAGATAGGCAGGACTTTGCGGATGAGAACCTGGGAACTTGCCTACTGATTGGCCCTGCCGACATCAATCAGTCAAAAGCAGCCACGTTGGCAAATTTCATTCCTGGGGCAGTGGGGTACAAGGAGGAAGTCGAAAGCTCTATAAAATCCCGAGTCGGCATCGACTTTGATTTCCCAGCAATTGTCCTGAATGGCTTGGACCACATTGGTGCGAGGCGATCGGTTCAGGCAATTTGGCCTGACCTCGTAATTGATGGCGCGATCGGAACCTTCTCATGTGAGGCTACGTTGCATCCTTGGGGGCCAGACCGGTCCTGTCTCCTTTGTGACTTTGAAGAACCCACAAAGGATGTACTGGCGGAGTCAAGCATGCTGACGGGTCTTTCAAGGGAAAAATTGCACAACCCACTCGATCTCGTGACCGAGGAGGATATACAGGCAGCGCCGGAGGAAAAGCGTGATTATCTCTGTGGCTTCCTCGGTAAGACCTACTGCTCTGTCGTTTCGGAGGCTGAAATGGAGCGGGTATCAGCAGGGAAAGCCAACTTCGCAGCATCTGTCCCCTTTGTCGCGTGTTTGAGCGCATGCATGGTTGTTGGCGAGCTTGTCAGAGCCGTTTCGCATTGGACACCGGAACTCGAAACCGGATTCCAGTTTGATGTCCTCGTTGGTCCACAACGAGGTATACGCAAGAGCCATTTGCGCAAACTCCAATGCATTTGTGTAACCCGGCAGAGCCTCATAGATGGAATGCGCAAGGAGAGATCAGCAATGATTTGACGCTGAGCCGACAACCGCTGATTGCGCTCAGTAAAAACCAACGCTACAAACGGCCTCAACTCTTCACCATCGAGTGCCGGCTGACTGTCGGTCAGCCCAACCGCATGCCCTTTTCGAGCTTCAATTTTCCTTTGTGTGTCAGAGGTGTGCTCAAGCCGCGCGCGGGCCCGGCCGCTGAGTTGTATTTCAGCCTTTCTCTACCGTTGTGCGAGCCAGGATGGCGTCCTTGAACGTGAGGGCAACAGTTGGTCCCCTCCGAACATTAATCACCAGTGCGGGTCGGAAACACGCCAAGCAGGAGCCACCCTTGTGCCGAACGCTCGGATAGACAATACCGGGAGAACCCTCTTTTAGCAGTTCTCGCGCCAGGCTTTGCGAATTCTGATAGCTGCCCGGATCGAGGCACTTCGAAAATTCGCTCTCACCTCGAATGTCATGGAAATCAGCTCGGAAGTCAGCAAGATAATCAGCATAGGTCACCACTTCCTCGTCCTGCCAATTGATTTCCTGCAATTCTTGGGCTTTGTGAAAAGCCACTTCAGCCTGAGAAGTCTCCAGAGCGAAGGCTGCGTACCACGCACCGCGATCTGCTAGATTGAATCGGCTGCCCATAGGGTGGGCGTGAGTGAAGGCAGCGTTAACGATGTGCGCGTAAGATATGCCAAATACAAGTTCATGAACACTGATGCCGGGCAGGAGACCCGCTTCACCGAGCAATCGATCGTTGGTTGCACCCTCAACCTCGAGTAGGCGATCCAGATCTTCATCGTCTACGGTTAGGCGGGCCAAGACGCTCTCGCCCTCGCCAGTGTATTTGGTTGGAATGAGGCGATGTGTATCGTCCCGTCGCAGAGCCGTCGTGCCGGGCAGCTTCAACGACCGCCTCTGCGTGCGTCGACTAGCTGGCGCACCCGCAGCATCGCGGGAACGCCACCCTTCGTCATATACGTCAGCGGCGTTTCTCCTCTGAATATGGGATTGGTGTTCGGCAAGGAGATCCACGCGTCGGCTAATCGTTCGCTGTACAGGATATTCAAAGCTTTGAATATCCCCAGGGCTAGAGAAACTCGCGTGAGCTGGTCCTGGTCGAGCTTCTTTGTTTTGCCCCCCTTGAGATGATAGAAGGCTCCATTTGAAATTCCCCCCAAGAGCTGCCGGGCATCCTCGTCCCGCAGTTTCCAGGAGCGTGTGAGCTTGAAGAATCCCTTGATGGCCGACGGACTCAGACGAGCTTGAACCTCTTTCTTTGAGAGATCGACTGGAACGTCCCAAGAGAATCCCGCGATCGGCCCTTGCAGAGTAGCTACTGCTCCTGTGGGCATATTTTAGTCCTCCATTTACGGAGTATCATACATCCATATATGGATGTAGACAAGCTTCGACTTCTCTCCCGCCACAGTCCCTCTAAGCAATTGAAAACACAAGGTCGGGCAGCCTTCCCGAATAACTGACAACTCACCCCTCCGGCAGGCGAATTCGCAATGCGCCGTAAGGGTGCCTCATTCGGGAGAAAGGAGGAACATCTATGTCCCGCAAGGTTGGTCAGATCATCGCGCGCGGCGAGCGAAGGTGGCTCGTCCGCGTTTACCTGGGGCGCGATCGCGAAACGCGCAAGCGCACCTACCACAATCGAACAATCTACGCCTCGCTACGGCATGCACAGGCGTACCTGACAAGAAGGTTGCATGAACGCGACCTGTCCCGCGGCGTCGAAGGGCTTCAAGTCACCGTAGACGAATTCTTGGATCACTGGCTGAAAACGGCCGTCAAACCAAAAGTCCGAGGGAAAACGTACGGCGACTACGCGGCCATGCTGCGCAGATACATCCGTCCGGCAATTGGCGCAAGAATGTTGGCCTCGGTCTCGCCTCTTGAAATCCAGGCCGCATATCAGGGCATGATCGACCGGAAACTCTCGGCACGGACGGTTCGATACGCGCATGCCGTTTTGCGTGCTGCAATCAGGCAGGCTATACGTTGGCAGTTGCTCCTCAGCGATCCAACGCAGGGAGTTGCCCTTCCTCGTGAGCAGTGCAGAGAAATGTCTGTGCTGACGACAGAACAGGCTCGATCGTTTCTCAGGACTGCAGCGCATTCCCCACAAGCATGCCTTTTTGCTGTGGCCCTCACTACCGGAATGCGCCCCAGCGAATACCTCGCCCTCTGCTGGCGGGACATCGACTGGGATCGTGGAACCATCAGCGTCGTTCGAACTCTCCACAAGAATGAAGGGCGATGGACTTTTGCGGACACGAAGCGGGCCCGCAGTCGTCGAGTCGTTAAACTGCAAATGTGGGTGCTCGATCTGCTCCGGAAGTTGAAAGGCCGGGCAGATGTGGTTGGGGCGGCGTGCGACTCCGTGTTCGCTGATCTGATCTTTACCACCGCGCGTGGCGAACCGATCAACGAGGACTACTTAGTCAAGAAGCATTTCAAAACACTCCTGCGAGAAGCTGGGTTGCCCAACATTCGGTTGTACGATCTCCGCCACATGTCTGCCACTCTCGCCCTAACGGTTGGAGTCGCGCCGAAAGTAGTGTCGGAGCAACTTGGACATGCCAGCGCCGCGTTCACCTTAGACACCTACTCGCACGTGCTTCCGCATATGCAGGAGGAAGCTGCTTCAAAGATGGAAGCAGCCTTGCTGAACGGCCTGTCGTTGTAACCCATTCCCCGCCAAACCCCAAAACATCAATCATCAACAGCCGCCGGCTGCTCCGTTCAGTGAGCAGAGAAAGGAGGTGTGGCCATGTCGCGCAAACTGGGTCAGATCATCGCCGTTCGAGAGAACACCTGGATGATTCGCATCCCCATGGGTTGCGATCCCCAAACCAAACAGCGCAGCTATTACAACCGTACAGTGCATGGCTCTCTGCGCCAAGCGCAGAAGTTTCTCGGAAAGAAGGTCAATGAATTGGGCGCATATATTGAAAGGGACGGCGCAAAGATTCGCTTGGATCAATATCTCGATCAATGGCTCAAGACAGTGAAGTCGCGGATCTGCAGCAAGACGTTCGAATGTCTTGGCTCAGCCTGAAATGGAGGAGCAGCGTTCTCCGTTAGTGTAGATTCCGCCCCTTCGGAGTGGGGATTTTCAAGGCATGAGGGTCTATCGTCCGATGAACTCCTCCTGCTCGTATGCAGCGCGGGAGCTTGCCCCCGCGCTGCTAAACATCGGTTCGATGAGCCCGCCAGATTATCCCTCGGCATGGTTGCCTCCCGGCAGAGCCCGCCTCCGTTTCACCTGGCAAGTTCATTGTAGCTCTGCCACGCCATGCTGTTCTCAAGTTCCGGTTTGTCGCTCGGAGTTGGACCGCACTCATCAATGTCCAACCGCCTCCCTACAACTTGTGAGCGACAACAAAGTGCCAGAATGGACTGCATAATGATGACGGGCCTAGCATTCGGTAAGCTGGGCAGCCATTGTGGAAACGGGGAGGGCGTTTTGGAGGAGACTTCCTGAGGCCTCTGAGTTTACTAACGTTTGCAGTTATACGAATGGCCGCACGCCTTGGCACTTACGATGAATAGAGCGCAGACGGGTACTTGGACTTTGTCCGTGAGGACAGTAGTCTTGTCAGAAGGCCCTTTGGCCAAGTCGACCGAGCAGCGGCCAACGGAAGAACAATCAGCTGAACCGGGGAGTCCAATGTAATGTCGTTCAACGGCGCACAACGACGCATTCTCCTCGCAGGGTTGATCTTGCTGGTTACACGCGGAGTCATTCCACCTTGGAAAGTGAGTTTTATTGGTGGCCATTTCGGACCGTATGGCTGGAGCGAAGGGTTCGGGTTCTTGCTGAGGCCTCCATCGCCCAGTCTCAACGCTTACCAGTACAACGCATTTCATCTCCAGGTCGACTGGTCACTGCTTCTTCAACTGTGTTTAGTTACCGTTCTGATGACCGCGGGTATCTGTCTGGTGTTCATGAAACATGCGGAAGAGTCAGATACACGTTTCTCCAAAATGCTCGAAACGCGAAAGTTTCTCGCTTCCCTGATTATCGGCGTGGGATTTCCGATCCCACTCCTAGGCATCCCCGCGGCCTATTATTGGGCAAGCCTACTGGTTAACGGTGTAGGGTTTGAGTCGGGCGGGATGCTCGTTATATCTGTTTCGGCGTTCGTCGGCCTGACAGTGCTTTGCCTGTTATTTCTAGCGCTTCTTCAAACCGTGAAATCGTTCGTTGTGAGAAGAGCGGTGATACTCGTTGTCGCTGTGATGCTAATGGGTGTTTCGCTGGGAGGTCCGTTGGCTCTGCAAAAGAGCGAGCGCGCCCGAGAAGAGCGTCTTCAAAAAAACCATACCGCTGCGGTAGCTGCACTTCACGATCTCAATGGCGCCCTCGCGGTATATAAAGCCCGTTATGGGGAATATCCTGCGAAGCTCGACTGTTTGGATTTTGCTGCTCATGGTGCACCGCCTGACAAAAGCCACGCATCGCTGATCCAATTCCCGCTGGCCGATGGTATCGAGAACGTATACACATTCGGTTATCGTTCAATAGCGACGCCGGGAGCGGCGGCGAGATCGTATGAGATCCAAGTAGATCAAATCAAAAATACTTACGACGATGCGGATGGTGTGCACTTCTACACCAGCGAGAGTGGGACGATTCGATGGTGTCTGATGTGCCCGCACGCGCAAGCAGATGACCTCGCAGCGAAATAACGACTGCCAAAATCCGCCGGTCCCTGCATTCAACTTTCGGGATCGTCGGCAATCCGGAACCTAGCTACTTCACCGCTAGGCGTCTCGCCAAAGGTCGTGTCAGAGCAGCTTGGGCACACCAGCGCAGCGTTCACGCTAGATGTTTATTCCCGCGTACTGCCACACATGCAAGATGATGCCGCAGCCAAGGTGGAGGCTGCTCTGACGGGGTAGAGATTTCGACGGTGATTGGGTAACTCAAAGTCCCAATCGCTTTTCCACTCGCTCCAACAACTGGGAAGGTCGAAGGCCGAGGGCTTTGGAGAGGTTGAACAATGCGCTGAGAGATGGACTCTTCTCGCCGCGCTCCAATTGACCCACGTAATTACGGTGATATCCAGTTCGGTGAGCAAACGAATCCTGCGAATCGCCACTCTGCTCGCGGAGCTGCCGCAACACAAGTCCGAAGGCAATCTTCGGACCTGACCTGTGTTGGCTGCGATTTGGCGTCCGAGGCATCCATAGAACAATCTTTCACTTGACCACAATTGTGCGACCCACCTATAGTGTGCATTATTGGTTGGGTCATGTGCTCGCAACTGAGCTGACCGTGGAACTGCATCATTCGGGAACCCTGTTCGTAGGCAGTGCTCGATGAGAAAGCAAGAACGAGCTGGCGAGGTAAGACTGAGTCCGCCACCCCCCGGTTGGCCTTGTAAGTCATTGAACCTAAAGCGTTTCAGTGTGTATTGGAGTGTGCGAGACACGGGGTCCTTACGGAAGTCCTCGATCCTTAATTAACAGGCTCACAAGCGGCCTTGGCTAGCCACCGCAGGTAGAGCAGGGAAGTCATTAGTTTCAAAAGGGGTTAGCTGGAATCGCCCGCCATGAACGGCTCCATCACAATTCGCCTGCCGGAACTCGGAATTACCGAGCAGCAAGAGACTGCCGCCGACTCGCCCGTCTCGGAGGCCCCTCTTTCAGACGAGGCCTTGATCGCCGACCTTTGCCTTGGGGGCAGGGAAGCGTTGGCGATCCTGTTCCGTCGCTACGCACGTCTTATCCGCAGAGTGGCCTTGCGAGTCCTGAAGGACGCGTCCGAAGCCGATGACCTTCTTCAGGATGTCTTCCTGCTCATTCATCGCCTATGCAGAACTTTCGACAGTTCCAAAGCCTCGGCTCAGTTCTGGATTTTGCAAATGACCTATCGTCGCGCTATTTCACGGCGGCGCTATCTCAATTCCCGCCATTTCTATACGCAAGTAGAACTCGATGACGAATCATTCCATGTTGCGGAACCCCGGTCAGGGCATTTGGATAATCCAACCGACGCAATGTTGGCTGAATTGGACCTGCAGAAGATGTTCGGAGCCCTGTCAGAGGACCAGCAGAAGACGCTTCGGTTGCACTTCATCGAGGGTTATTCGCTGGACGAGACTGCGAAGATGCTCGGACAGACCAAGGGCAACGTCCGGCACCATTCATTCCGTGGGTTGGAACGCCTGCGGAAACAGATTTTTGGTAGCAAATTGCCGGGCGCGAGAGCAGTATGATACAAGGTTTGCCCAAGCTAGGAGCAGGGTCGTTGTCTCAAAGCGGACCCCATGACGAATTCCTAGAACTTTGCGCCGCTTCGACCTCTGGCGACCTCACCGGTGACGAGCAGAGACGGTTGCGGGAGCATCTTGCGATTTGTGCGTCTTGCCGGGAAGCCCTTCGACAATACGAATCGATTGTCAGTGATGTGATTCCCGCCATTGCCGCCAGCGAGGAACCAGCAGCACCCAGACAGAACGCCGACGATTGGTCCCAGGGGCAGCAAGAACTAGCGGAAAACGCGTTGTTGGATCGCCTCGCAAGGGAAGGGAAGCATCCACTCGAGGAAACCGGAAGAAGAAATGGTTCGTCGGTCTTCCCCCATCGCATCCTGCCATTTGCAACCGAGTCCACCTGGCGGCATGTCTGGATGCTCTACGCGGCCGGCATTCTGCTTTTCTGCGCGCTCAGTTTCTTCGCCTACCGCGTAGGCATGCGCCGAGGAACGGACATCGCCAAACGCCCCCAACCAACCCTGCAGGAGGCCGCTCCCGCCCAGGCCTCACTCGAGGAGCAGCTGAGCGACGCTGGCCATGACCGGGCTGTGGTCAATAAAGAGATCACCCAACGCGACAAAATGATTGCGGATCTTCGGCGTCAGCTGGCCCGACAGTCCGCGGAAATAAACGAAATGAAGGCGGCGCAGAACCAGCTTGAGAGCAATCTGCGCACGGGAGATGCGAGCCGGCAAGACCTCAGCCAGCAAAAGACCGAACTAGCACAGAAGCTCGAATCGGCGGAGAACAATTCCAACTCGCTTGAGCAGAAATTGGACTCCCTTGCCCAGCAGTCTACTCAGGACGCGGCCCTTGCGAAGGCGTCAGAGGCCAGGGTCCACGACCTTACCCGCGAGCTTCAGGAGCAGCAGGCTACCCTCGAACAGCGCGATGAACTCCTGAGCCACGACCGGGATATCCGCGAACTCATGGGAGCCCGCGATCTTTACATCGCGGAAATCTATGACGTGGCTGGCACCGGCGAAACCAAGAAGCCGTATGGCCGTGTTTTCTATACTCGAGGCAAGTCGCTGATTTTCTATGCGTACGATCTGGATCAGCAATCCGAACTGAAACGTGCCAGTACTTTCCAGGCGTGGGGCCGGCGGGGTCCGGACCGCCAGCAGGCCATCAACCTGGGCGTGTTCTACGAGGACAATGATACGAAGAAGCGCTGGATTCTAAAGTGTGACGACCCGAAAACGCTGGCGCAGATCGATGCGGTATTCGTAACTGTCGAGCCCAACGGGGGAAGTCATAAACCGAGCAGCAAACCACTTCTCTTCGCCTATTTGAAGGTCAACCCGAACCACCCATAGCACCGTCTTGTCCGGTATACCGGCCATTCGCTTCATCCCCTCCGTCCTAGAATAAAGACGGAGTCTCGTGGTGCTCACCGCGGATCTTCCCGCGAATTAACGGAAGGAGTGGCTTGAAAATCCGTTGCTCGCTGGAGAGCCCAAATGCGCTTCCCCCGTTTTGTTCCATTCGTCATTTACATAACGCTGAACACGTTCACCCTGTTCGCGCAGTCCCCCAACGGGAACATAAACGGCTTGGTCTCTGATCCTTCCAGTGCAGCGGTCGTTGGGGCGGAGGTAGTGGCCGTAAACGATGTCACTGGAGTGCAGTACACGACTAAGAGCAATAGCGAAGGCATTTACGTCTTATCCAATTTGCCTCCAGGCCCATACCGAGTCCAGGTCTCGAAGATTGGATTCAAGACCCTCATCAAGCCGGACATAGTCCTCAACGTTCAAGACTCTTTATCCATAAATTTCACTCTGCTGGTCGGCGCATTTCACGAGATCGTTACCGTTCAGGGCGGGGCGCCGCTTGTGAATACGGAAAACGCGACGGTCAGCACCGTTGTGGACCGGCAATTTGCCGAAAACATTCCTATGAACGGGCGCAGTTTCCAGACTTTGATTGAACTGACGCCTGGAGTCACTCCGACAGTTAGCACAGGCTATGACTCCGGTCAATTCAGCGTAAACGGTCAGCGTGCTGATTCCAATTATTGGATGGTTGATGGGGTAAGCGCAAATATCGGAATAACGCAGACCGGCGCTGGAGGTAACGGTCTCGGAGGATCGCTTGGATCATTCAGTGTCTTGGGAGGCACGAACAGTCTGGTCTCGGTCGACGCGCTGCAAGAATTCCGGATTCAGACTTCCACGTTTGCGCCGGAATTCGGCAGAACGCCTGGAGGACAAATCTCCATCGTGACCCGCAGCGGAGCCAACCAATTTCACGGGTCTGTGTTCGATTACCTGAGAAACGATGTACTTGATGCGAACAATTGGTTCAACGGTTACAACACGTCCACACCGCTCCCGAAGGCAAAAGAGCGCCAGAATGACTTCGGCGGTACCTTCAGCGGGCCTCTCGTGAAGGACCGGACCTTCTTTTTCTTTTCCTACGAGGGCCTAAGATTGCAGCTGCCGCAAACAACTTTGACCAGCGTTCCAGATGCGTTAGCACGCCAGCAGGCCACCGCGCCACTCCAACCGTACTTGAACGCGTTTCCGCAATCGAACGGCACTGCCCTCGGGAATGGAATGGGCGAGTTTAATGCGAGCTACTCGAATCCCGCCACTCTCGATGCGTACAGCGTTCGCCTGGACCATAGGTTGAATGAGAAGTGGTCTCTTTTCGGACGGTACGCGTACTCGCCTTCGCAACTTGAAGAGCGGGGCGGCGGGGGAAGCCTCGCTCTTAGCGTGGTCGAGCCATTCAAAGTCACGACGCAAACAGCCACCATCGGTGCCACTTGGGGAACTCCGACGATTGCGAATGATTTGCGATTCAATTACAGCCGGACGAATGCAGCCAGCTATTCATATTTGGACGATTTTGGCGGAGCGGTTCCACTGACCGCAGTGCCATTCCCAGAGCCCTTTACGACAACCAACTCCTCCTTTGGTTTCGGAATCTTCGCCCTCACCGGCACTTCACTCGACGTAGGGAAAAACGTAACCAACACCCAGAGACAGTTCAATGTCGTTGACAATATCATCGTGCAAAGAGGGTCGCACAGCCTTAAATTCGGCATTGATTTTCGAAGACTGTCGCCGCAATATTCCCCATTCGAGTACGAACAGGGTGCGTATTTTAACGATGTGCAGGACGCCCAAGCGGGTTCTGTTGACTACGGTTTCATTGAGGCGAATCGCGGAGCCACGTTCCTATTTCGCAATCTGGGCATCTTTGCGCAAGACACCTGGCGAGCAGGCCCTCGCCTGACCCTGACCTACGGCCTCCGATGGGATATTGATTTCGTGCCTCAGTCGTTGAACGGACCGAGCCTTCCGGCAGTGACTGGTTTTAACCTGAACAACCTCTCTAATCTGGCCCTCGCCCCAGCTGGCGCAGCTGCATTTCGTACTACGTATCACAACGTTGCTCCACGGGTTGGTATTGCGTACCAGATTCGCAACAGCGAGAAGTGGCAGACGGTCGTTCGCGGAGGTTTCGGAATCTTCTACGATCTTGCAAGCCAAGAGGTGGGTAATAACTTAGCGGATTTCTATCCCTTCGGCACAACAGGCTACGTCACGGGTAGCTTCCCATACAATTCTATTACTGCTTCGCCGCCGGCCATCACACCGGCAGCAGGCTTTGGTGCTTTCGATCCAAATCTGAAATTGCCGTATACGCTCGAATGGAATACAGCGATTGAGCAGTCGGTTGGAACCGAGCAAAGCTTTTCTGTGTCCTACGTGGGGGCCTCCGGCCAGCGCCTGCTACAGACGGCTGCTGTGTCTGCGCCGAATCCCAATATAGCTTTCGCACTGCTGGTCGCGAACGCAGGTGTCTCTAGCTACGACGCGCTGCAACTTCAGTTCCGGCGAAGATTATCCCGCGGCCTTCAGCTTCTCGCGTCATACACGTGGTCCCATTCCATAGACGATGGGTCAGCGGGGTCCATCGGTACCGTTTCGAATGCCCTCGTGCCGTCCGGCTTTGCCGGTTCAAACAGGGGACCTTCCGATTTCGATATTCGGCACGGGTTCTCCGCGGGATTGACGTATGAACTCCCAACCCCGACGACGAATCAACTAGCGCGTTTTCTGCTTGGCGGTTGGGCAACTGAAAATTTCATCTTCGCTCGATCCGCACCTCCAGTCACAGTAAATGGTTATCTCTACGATGGACAATTCGTAGACTCGATTGGCGGGTATTTTGTCTATCTTCGTCCTGATGTTGTATCAGGCCAACCATTTTACCTAACCGGAGCGGAATATCCGGGCGGCAAAGCTTTCAATCCAGCCGCTTTCGAGGCGCCGCCAATCGACCCTGCTACGGGAACATTCTTGCAAGGCGATCTAGGCCGTAATGCACTCAGGGGCTTCGGGGCTTTCCAGTGGGACTTCGCAATACATCGAGACTTTCCATTACCGCATTCAACGAGGTTGCAATTTCGGGCGGAGATGTTCAACCTCTTAAATCACCCCAACTTTGGGCAGCCAATTGGCAATCTCAACGATCCGAACTTTGGCATCTCCACGCAGATGTTAGGGCAGAGCCTTGGCGGAAGCAATGTTAGCGGCGGTGGTCTCAGTCCACTTTACCAACTAGGTGGTCCGCGTTCGATTCAACTTGCCTTGAAGTTTTTCTTCTGACCGGCGGAAAGGACATTTTCCCTTGACGCACAGAAGAAGGACATTCAGGCACATTTGCATTGTTGCAATGGGATTGGCCATAAGCTTTGGAATGGCAAGAGGCGAAACCGTGGGCCTCAAATCGCCCATTTTGGCCGGTCAAGGTTGGCACCCCTGGTATGAGGTTAAGGCAGATCCTGAGAACACCGAGAACGTGGTTGTATGCGGTACGAAATGGGATTCTCGCAACAACTCTCCTTTTGGGTTTGTCTACAGTTCTCACGATGGCGGAGCAAGTTGGCACACGACGTTAGAGGACAGAGGTTCGACCTGGGTTACGGAGCAGTCCTGCACTTTTGGCCCGCATCATACTGCATACTTCCTATCAGAAGCTTCCAAGGTTATTGACGGAGTGCCACATCATGAAGAAGGTAAAGCCCGCCTTTTTCTCTCGACAGATGCTGGCGAGCACTGGACTGAAACGATGAAGACTGGATGGGCAGACTATTCCACGTCCGCATTCAACACAAGTGCTGGCAAGGTTTATACGTTCTACAACGCTTGGTACACAACCCACGAAACTGGGAGCGCCGTGGGCGGAACTGTGGGGTTGTTGCTGTTCTCGGCAGACGGCAGAGAGGTGTCTGGTCCGTTCATTGAAAAAGCAATGAGAACGGCCGGATACCACGGCGTTTTCCCGGTGGATGCAACAGCACTTAAGAGCGGAGCAGTAGTGGCACTGTACTCCGCCAAGAGAAAGACGAAACATGCATGGAAAGAGGATCTTGGTATTGTCCGTGCAGATCAGCCAGGAAATCCTTCGTTGACTTCCGTCGTCATCGCCCACCCGAGCATGGATGCGGGCTGCTTCAATTTCTCAGACGCATCGATGACGTATGACCCGGCACGCGATGAGCTATTTGTGGCATATGTCGACGGCTGCAAAGCCCAGAGCAGGATAGTTCTGACGGCATCCCTCGACGGGGGCAAGACGTGGACACAGAGCGCTACCGTCATTACACGGAGTGCTCAAGGCCACCGCCTCTATTTCCCGACACTTGCGGCCACCCCGAACAAAGGTCTGGTCTTGTTGTGGGAAGAAGGTGCCGACAGACGCACGGGAGGTTGGTTCGCTTCCTATCTTCAGGATTCACGATTGGTCGGCGACAAAGCTGAACTGTCCCAGCACTCCGACAAATTCGCAGTGCATGACGATTCCTTATGGACATCGGTAGACAGGACTGAAGAGCTCGCCCAACACTCACTGTCTGGTTCTACGCTGACGCTGACGGTTCTGAGCGAGCTAAATAATGTTTGGCGTGGGCAAGGATTGACGATCTCGGGCGATCACGTTATTGCGGTTTGGCCATCGCAGAATCAGGTGGGGCAAGAACTCAATTCTGGGATTCTCGGTGGCGAGGGTTCTTTGGAGTCTGCGGATGGATCACAAGGTACTGTCCAAGGGGGCTGGCGCAACGTGGCTAAACAGACGGCAATCCTTTTCGGAGGCCGACAGCATTTCGACGATACGACTGGAAGCCTGGAAGTCTGCCTCATGCTTGCGAATCGAGGGAAGACAACTCTTGGAGCTCCCATAGCGTTGGAGGTGGAAAGCATCCGTTCGCCTCTGGGAGAGGTCTCGATCACCGACTCGAGCAACCGTTTGCCGGGAGTGGGAGCCGTCTGGGACATTACTTCCGCCGTTACCGGCGACAGGATTCCTCCCGGGGGCACGACGAATGTTTTCTGCCCGATGTTTCGACTGCACCCGTCCGCAAAAGTGATTCTCGGTTCTGAGCGGGACGAGTTGGTTGTATTGGTATTGAAGGTCCTCGTGTTGAATCAGCCGTCGGCCCGCTAGGAATTTCGAAGCGCTAGCCCCGGGCCCCGCGAGCCAATAAGTAAAGCAGGTGCCTAGCATCGATCACTAGGCACCCGAGAGGGTATTACTCGTCCGCCTCGTACGCCATGAGCGTCGCGGTGCGGTTTTCAGTGACGATGTGAGTTGGTTTACCTCCGCCCAGAATGGCCTGGGTGGCGGTCTGCAAGACTTCCAACACCGGTTTTTCGTACTTCATTTTGGTTCCTCCTATGTGGCTTTCGTTCATTCAACCCGCTAGGGCCGAATCTTGTTTGTAAGGTCCAGACTCAGGTTCTCCAACGAAGGGAAACGTGGTCACGGATGTCATCGCGTTGGATGCGGACGTTGAGCACTGAATCCTTCGCATCCATAACTCAAGAGCAATGGTTCTACTGAGCAGGACGAGTGGTACTTGCTCTCCGCGTTTGGCAGCTTTCAGACAGTTCCAAAGCCGCTGCATGTCAAACCAGCCAGTGTTGGAACAGGCTGAAAATGCCCCAGGTCCCTGCTTGGACCGCAGAGCCGAATTAAGGACCTTCAAAGGCTGCCGCGACATGTAGGCTTTCCTGCGGCGCATTCTGATTTCATCCGGAAGCACGTTTATGAGCGCCCGGCGCATTAAGGACCTCCGTTCCCCAGGCCTTAGAAGCTGTGAACGAGGAACCGCGAAGAGGAATTCCAGAAGATCGCGGTCAAGAAATGGGTAACGCTTCTCGTACGCGTAACCGGGAGACTCTATGAAGCAAGCGAGTTGCCTTCTAACGGCATCGAGATTAGATAAGCTTTCCTGGAAACTCGGATGGGAGCGAAACAACTTCAGTCGATTTTCATAGCCACTTAAGACATATCGGTGACGCTTCCTGAATTCCCGAGAGATCCATGGCGCTGCCTGTAATTGTGCGGGAAACCCAAACAGGGTTGGAGGAAGAAATCGTCGAAGCATTTCGAACAAGAGATGAAGCCATGGCCTTCTCTTGCTAAGAGCCCAGACTTTGAGTTGCCCAGCAAGTTGCCCGAACTCTCCCTCTGTAAGAAGGTCCGCGAGCTCTGTGGAGGGAGAAGGAACGCCGCCGGTAACCTCATCACCACCCATGCCGGAGAGAACGACACGATTACCTTGCGCTGCGATGCATTGTAGAAACGGTCTTTGCGTAGCAAAACTGTTCGTCAGCGAACCCGGAGTGACCGGGATTTTGTCACACTCAGCTCCGAACCCGGAAGAATCGTCCTCGCTAATGTCGATGTGACATCCAATTCGGCCTCGCCGTTCTTCCACTTTGGAAAAATAGGGACGTTCGTTCCACGAGGGCTCAAGGTCGTTGTAGTAGGAAAGCGTGTCCAATCGTGGAAAGTCTGCGGGATTCGCGGCAATGATTTTGTCTGCAGTGCAAACGATCGAGGCTGAGTCCATGCCTCCGCTCAGTTCCGCTAGCACTGGGCAGTCAGAACGAAGTCGCCGACGAACAGACTCGAAAAAGACCGTTCGGAAGTGTTCTTCGTATTGGCCGTCACTGCCATAGAGAACTCTCTTTGCAGGGTCGAAATCCCAGTATCTAGTGGATTTCGCAATTCCCTTCGACAAGCGAACGAATGATGAGGGAGGAACCGAGCAAATACCAACATATGGCGTGAGGTGAGGAGCCGGGAAGAAAGACAACCAGCCGGCGACGTACTCTTCCTCAATTTCGAACGAGTGACCCGCAAACAGCACGAGCGGATCGAGAACTGTGCACCAAGTTACTTGATTTTTCTCCACCGAATAGTAGAGATGACGAGTTCCAATTGAATCTTTTGCGAGAATGAGACTTCTATCCTCAGCATCCCAAATCGATATCGCCCAATCGCCGACCAGCTTTGCGAATGAATCCGTTCCCCAGCGCTCGTACGCAGCCGCAACAATGTCCAAATCGCCTGATGAGGCTGAAGTCTTGTCGGCAAGGAGGCCAATCAGTTCCTCGCGATTGTCCAGCCGGCCATCCCAAGTGAGAACTGCGCCAGATGCGGTGACGTGCGGCTGGACCTCTCGGCGGGATTCGTTCGTGGTATGGAACGCTTGGTAAAGAACTGCAAGATTGTCTTTGCGAATGTAGCCTTCCCCATCCGGCCCATACTGCGCGAGCATTGGGCGAACTTCAGCGAGATCCTCCGGGTCCATGGGCCTGCCGTCGAAATTGCATTTTCCAAATTGGACGCTCATGGATTCACGACCTCCGGAATCAAGACCAAATTCTGCTCAGCACCGATCCAGCACGGCATACATCTCCCGGACGTATGGCTTGTCATTGACCACACGGCCATCGACCTCGACCCAAGCGTGGGCCTTGAACGGCATGTGTTGTGCGCCGATCATCATCTGAGCCGGGACTCCGTAGCGTTTCAACAGACACGCAGTCGCGGCTGACCTCTGCAGGCAGAGCACCTCTCTCCAGTACCAAATGCATGCCATGTCCACGGCGGCGCAGATCCTCTCGGCCACGTCAGGCAGGGCGGTCGGCGCACCGAGCTGACAATCGCGTACCTTCTGGTAAAGAACGGCGAAATTCCCGCGTGCCACGTAGAAATCGAAATAGATCAGTTGCGAGTAGGCTTGCAGCACCATAGACATCGGCGAACCCTCCACTTCAGATGGTCAAGTCGAGTTGATCGCAAAGAAAAGCCATGCGATCGGTAAGCGCTTCCACTCGCTCACTCAGGGGCAGCACTGGAGAATGCCCGCGATGGCGGCTGTAATTCAGAAGGATTGGTGATTCCGAGCTGCTGGCCGCCTGTAGGCGGGCCGTCATCTTTCTCGCATGTAGGGGATTACAGTTCTGGTCGGCGTCTCCCGACACGATCATGGTTGCGGGATAAGCGGCTCCGTCGCGCACGTTGTGATACGGGGAATACCCGAGCAATGCAGCAAAGTCGTCGGGGTCGTCAGCAGTTCCAAACTCTTCTTTCCAGACATGCGCGTTGTCGAACAGCTGATAGCGCAGCATGTCAAGCATAGGAACCATGCACAGGACTGCCCGGAAAAGCTCCGGTCGTTGCGTCATTGCCGCCCCGACCAGCAATCCGGAATTCGAGCCCCCGAAAATCGCGAGTTTGGCTGGTCTTGTGCTCTTCGATTCAATCAGCCATTCCGCAGCCGACAGGAAATCGTCGATTGCAACCCGTCGCTTCCGCCGTTTGGCCGACTCGTGCCACTGAGATCCGAATTCCGAACCTCCGCGAATGTTCGGCAGCGCGAAGAGGCAGCCTTGTTCCATCAGAAAAGCGACGAACACGCTGAATTGCGGGGTCATCGCCACCCCATAGCCGCCGTAGGAGGTCATGACAGTCGGATGTGATCCGCCGTCCAGAACATCCTGCCGGGCAACCAAGTACATCGGAATGCGCGTTCCGTCTTTCGCACTGAACCAGACTTGGGTATGGCCAAACTCCTTGGAATCGAAAGGAACTACGCGGTTCGCGAAGAGATTCACCTCGCCACTTTTTGGCGAGTAGCGTTGAATATGAATGGGCTCGACAAAGGATTCCCGTTCAAAGAGCAGTTCGTCAGTGTCTCCGAATCCTCCAATAAAGCGAACGGTATTGGACGCCTCAAGCGGCAGGGTGCCGAGCCGTCTGCCATCCAGAGTGAAAATCACGGTCTCCGTTTTTGGTTTGCGGACGTAGGAAGCAAAGAGCTGCTCGCCAGCGACCGCCCAGTTCTGGATCACCGCATCGCTCTCAGGTATTACATCGATGAACTCCGGTTCATGGTTTCGCCATGAACGAACTCGTACGATCCGGAAGTTCGCTGCATCCCGATCGGTAATCGCCAGGATCCGTCCGTCCTGAAGCAACAGAGGCCCGAATTTGTACTCCGCACGCCGGACGATTGACTCTGGATCGCTGGCGCCGTCCATCGACCTTAGCAAGAAGTCCGTCAGAGTCTTGTCGCCGAAAGCAAGTATCAGAAATCCGAGCTGTGCCGCCCCCGGAACGATCTGCAGGCGCAGTTGAGGATCTTCGCCGGCAAAGAAGATCTCCTGGTCATCATCAAAGCTCGTGCCCAAGACGTGGTAATACGCCGCGCGGTAATGCGGCCGCTCAGCCGTCAAAGGTTCGTGGACGTAATAGAAGCTCTTCGAGTCCGGCGAAAACGCGAAACCCCGCAGATATCCGCGGGGAAGCACGTCAGTCAGGGTCGCTCGGGCTTCGATGTCCACAATCTCAAATGTCCCAGTGCGCTCGCCGCCATCCTTCACTTCGTAAAGCAGAAGTCGGCCATCCGGAGACACTCTGACGGGTTTAACCGCCGTGTATGGTCCCGTGCCACGCTCGGCAGGATCAATCAGGATCTGATCTGGTCCGTCTGCGCCTTCACGGAAATAAATGCAGAACTGTTCCTGTCCTGGCTTCCGTTTCCTGAAGAAGTAGCGCCGCCCAACCTCCTGGATCGAGTCATAAGTTTCGACGTCCACCAATTCTCGGATCCTTTGCCGAATGCGGTCTCGTCCGGGGATGCCATCGAGATAAGAACGCGCGTACTCATGCTGGGAGTCAAGCCACTCGCGCGTGCGCGGCGAATTCTGATCTTCCAGCCATCGGAAGGGATCCGTGACCGGAATGCCATGCAGGATCTCTGTAACAGCCCCGGCAACAGTGAATGGCGGAGGCTTCATCATCAGCTTAGGCATGGCGACCTCCGGTCGGCGAACCGAATGGCTTCACGGTTCATCCTCCTAGCCAGACTGCGGAAGTAACCAGCGACTTTCGGGTCCTCCAGGCGTCCTTGATTTTTCCAGGCATCGTTCCCGGCCGCGTACGCGAAGACCGCGGCAAGAGGCGCAAGGGCCAGGGCCTCGGCGACGATTTCGCCAGAAAACAACTGCCGCCACGACGCGCTGTAGGAGCGTGCCAATCGGCTTTCAAACGCAATATCTGTACCGGTCGAGCGGCGGAAGTGCTCCAGCAGGTATTCGAAACTCATGAATGGATGGCCCACATGAGCTTCTGCCCAGTCGACGAATACGCATCGATCGATGGCAACCACGATGTTTCCTGGATTCAGATCCGAATGCCCTAGCACTTCGGGAAGGCCCAGGTCTTCGAGAAGCGTAAGCGCATCCTCGATCCGCACACCCAACAGGCTCAGTTCCTGCTGGCTCAGGACCGGGGGCGGAACTTTCGTCTGTTGCTCCATCAGGAGAGCGATGGCCGCAAGAAATGGGTGGATCAGCCCGGAGAGCGTTTCAATTCTCAGGTCATGTGCACCCGCCTCAAGGATCGACTCCGTCTTCGCGGACGATTCAATCTGCAGTCTCGCCAACGACTCGCCGGCGCGTTCCCAGAGCTCTATTTCCGGTGTTTCGCGTAAGTTCGTGCCTGGCGCTTCAAGCGAAAGCCAGCCATTCCAATCCGCTCGTGCTCCGAGAAACTCGGGAAGATACTTCGGGAACTGCTGAGACAGCTTCAGTGTGATGGGAAACTCTCGCTGATTTGGTTCGCCGACGGCTTTAAACCACACCGCCGGTCCGTTGGTCCCAAAGCGAATCAGGCTGAAGGAAGGGCCGGCATTGTACTGGCAAAACGGCCCGGTGAGTTCGAGTCCGAACGGCCCGATGACCTCGGCAGTCCAGCGGCGTAATTCGGCAAGCCATCCTCTTCTCGCAAACGGCGAAGATGAATCACACTCGTATCGATCCAATTGATGAAGGCACTGCTCTAATATTCGGAACTCTGTTTCGTTCTGAAACGAATCTGCGGTCAGGGAGTGGATTGGTTTCCATACCGTTTCGTCTTTGCGTCCTCCCTCACGCAAGCACTCCATGACTTCATAGTGCTTGCCATTCGAGTCTCTATCCTCCGATGAGTGGTTCGGACTGAACAAGCAAACGGCGTCACAGCCACAGTCTCTTTTTAGAGCAGCCGTGAGGTTTTCGGCCAAGCGCTCCCAGCGTGGAACTTCGACGGCAGGAAAGGCGAAACCGGGTCCAGGAATCTTGAGCAGGACCTCAGTTCCTTCGCGCCCCAAGACAATCGCGCGGCAAATCTGACGCTCGGATTGTTCTTGAGATTCCACGATCTCTCACCAATTCAGTGTTGGCCATTCGTTCCGGGATCTTCGAGCAGATGATGTTGCTTCAGGGACTCGATGAACTCTCGCACGTCGCTTCGAGCGATGTCCCTGCTCACTTCGAATTTCTGGCTGATTTCGTCGACAATGGCGGGTTCGGTTGCCCCAGTCTCAAGAAGCTCCAGGATTCGTGAGCCGACGAAGTTGAGGTTGAACATCTGCCCTTGCCGGATATCGAGGACAATGGCACCATCCTGGCCGTGCGTGCTGCGAATACCTTCTGAGACTTTGTACATCGGTAGCCCCACTTCGTCGGCGTGCAAGGTGAGTCACAGTGTCTGAGCGCACTCTGACACGCTCGTAAATCGAAAGCCAGAAAAAGTTGAAACTTTCCGGAAAAGCAACCTAGTGGCACGGATGTTGTTGACGGACTTACAAGATTTCTTGAACGAAAGATGAGTCGAGAATTGCAGCCTGTCCGCTATTGCATCCTAATTGGCTCGCATCGAGCCGTCTGCGAGAAGGTGTGCAAGCGATAAGGCCACGGCTCTGTTGGACTTAGGTCGATAAATGGAATGATGCCCGTTGGCTTGAAACTAGTCTGTGGAAATCGCCGGTTCGGGTTGAACGCAGCCCGTCGCCAGAAATGAACGAGAATCTCCGTCACAGACAATATTTCCACGCGAGAGAAGAAGAACCCGGCCAAAGGTTGAAAACGTGGAAAACCGATGCGAGATGACGATGAAGGTTGACATGCTGAGAGAGCGCCGGAGCTCTTGAAGAATACTTGCTTCTGCGCGCGGATCAAGGCAGGAGGTCGCCTCGTCCAGAATCAGCACCCTCGGTTGTTGCAGAATCGCTCTCGCGAGAGCTAGGCGCTGGCGTTCTCCACCCGAAAGTTGGCACCCATCAGGTCCGATTCGCTGACGAAGACCGCTAGGTAGCGATCGACTCAAGGCTGTCAGTTCCACGATCTGCATGGCTTCCTCGAGTTCCTGTTCGCATGCGCTGGGCCTCACAAACAGCAAATTGGAGGCGATCGAGCCATCGAACAAAACCGGATCGCGTGGGAGATAACAAACGCTCTGACGCAGGCTCTTGAGATGAATATTCCGAATATCTTCGCCGCCCAGACGCACCGCGCCGGAAACCGGGTCATAGAGCCTGGCGATGAGTCTGACCAGCGTGCTCTTGCCTGCGCCATTCTCACCCGCGATAGCTACATGCTCGCCTGCCGATATCCGAAGTGATGGGATGTGAAGCAGTTCCTTGTTTCTGGGGTATCCGAAGTGGACGGCGGCAAACTCGATATCCGCTGGATGTTGTTCGGAAAGCACAACCGGGGCCGGGGCATTTGTGACGCTCGGGCGCAAGTTCAACGCGGCCTGCACTTGGCGAATACTGGCAAAGGTTTTTTGCGCCCTGGCGTACAGTTCGGAGGCGCCGCTGAGCGGATCAAAGAGTTGGGCCACAAATCCGTAGAAAGCAACCAAGCTTCCGATACTCAGCGTGCCTGCGGACACGCTCTTTCCGCCGTATCCGATAACTGCGGACATTGCCAAAACAATCGCCAGCGAACTCCAAACGGTAAACCAAGTCGCGGTCAGATATAGCCGCTGCTGTGACCGCATTGAGCGCGCAAAGAGCTGGAAGGCCTTTCGTTCCTGTCGCCTTTCCTGACCCAGCAGCTGAATCGAAATCACAGAAGACAAATGTTCTTCGAGGAAACTGCTCCAGGCAAGCCGATCATGCTGTGCGGCGTCAGCGGCGCTCGAGAGCCCTCTTCGAAAGTACTGCCTTGTCACCAGGAAGATGGGGACCAGGGGGAGGACTGCGAAGGTGAGAACTGGACTGAGTGTGCACATCGCTGCCAATGTAAATACAGTCGTGAATAACATCCGTAGAATGGCAGGCAGAAGATCGGATCCGAAATATGCGATCTCCTCGATCGGTTCATTGAGTGGGTACATAGCCATACCCACGGCAGTGTCTTCGTAGTAGTCGGCAGAAAGGGTGTCGAGGTGTTTGAGCAGGCTCACTCTCAGCGTGAGCGCCATTTTCTGCGATGCGCTGAGCATCAGGTAGCTGCCCAGACTGGTGAGTGCAACCCTGCCCTCATGCCCGACGAAAATCAAAGCCACCACGAGCAGCAGTAGTCCCATGCGTTTTTGAGGAATGATCCCGTCGATGAGCCATTTAAGTAGGAGTGGCGAAATGAGAGCGAGCAAACTGCCAGCAGTGATGCAAAGAAAACTGGCCAGATGCCAATGGAGTAGCGGCCGAATCTGCTTGATGAGCCAAAGGAACTCGGCCGGCAGCCAAAACCGGTGAGACCCTCGCTGCTGCGTGACAGAGGACAACGTGCGGCCACCTGAATGCCGGCGTAATCAGACACTCAGTGTCGAGCGTAGGGACGCGCATTTGATTTGTCCAGAAAATCCATGCGATGTACGATTTTCGATCAATTCGCGCAGATTTCCCCGAAAAGGGTTCAATCTTCAGGCAAACTGAGTTGGAGATCTGTCCGGAAAACCATCAAGAAATCGGGTGTATTTGTCTTTGCGAACGGAGGGTTCTTAGTAGGACTAAAGAAGCCTCCTCGCAATCGCAACGATTTGTCCGACAACCTCCGCATCCTGGTGATTTCGAAACTCTGCGGTGCTATGGAAATCCCGCGCATACGGATGGAGGACGAGTTTGTCGTTTTCGACTCCGCAACATGCTGCTAGGTGCATCCCATCACGCTTGAGAACAATATAGATTGGCTGCTGCCAAACGGGTCTCGATACAAAGTGAAAGGGTGTTTTTCGCCGGCGGTTGACAATGACAAGCAACCCCTTCGCCAGATAAGGGTGAAGCGCATCGTCGTCGCCGCCGACCCAAAAGAAATCACCCAAGGAGACATGTGCAGAACCAGAAAAGTATCCCACTGAATGACGCAGGAAGAACGGGATTTCCCGGCACTCTTCCAGCAACTTCCCAAGAAATCCAGCGGGGACAATGTCTGCATCGGCGCTTTTGGCTGCCACAAGAGGCTCACTACGGGACAAGTAGCGTTCCGGCATCGATTCTGTGCCAGCGTCCGCGACCTCAACTCCTATTCGTTTCATTACTGATTCAAACTGCAGGCCGTAGATGGAACACAGGGTAATGACCTTGTGGAAGTCCCGCGGAGGAGTGTTGCGCAGTTCGTAATCGCTGAGCGAACTTGGCGAAATCGTGTATCGATCGTCCTGCAGGACTTCAGCAATTGTGAGACTCATTTGAGCCGCTTCGCGAACAGAGCGGTTCGTCCTTCTACGCGTTCTGTTGAGCAGTTGCCCAAAGTCTGCGTATGTGACAAGGGACTCAGGTTTCCAGCGACGGGCCAAATCCTTCGGGACTTGGGGTTCCTCTCGGCGCAGCAACGGTCGGAACTCAAGATCGACGGCACCCCAGAGCCTTGCCTCTTGAGGACAATGCAACTCAACCTGCGCATAAGAGAGTCCATTGTCGAAGGGTACGATGACGCCGTTACCCAGGACTCGTACGCGACAGCAACAGAACCCCTTGCTGTGCTCAACTAGAAAGATACGATCAGAAATGGAGGAATTCTCTGGGAGGGCAGCACCGTCCCCCATGTCTGGATTTACTCGCACGATGCTGCCCGGGGCGAGATCCGGAAAGGCAAACGCGTCTTCACGACCGACCTTCGCGTAGAGAAAATGCCGAGGGCTGGGGTCCTGGAGAAAGCCGATCTGCCTCGCAGGGGCCTCTCTAAGAAGTTCTGGGAGCGGTGCGATCGATGGCATGGCAACTCCGAGGGGCCGGTTGTCGAGCCAGGGGACCCATTCGTTGGTGTCGGTGAGCGAGGTGTCTAGGACAATAGTACGTTTCGACGGCAACAGGACCTGCAGCCGTGTAATGTCCTCAAGGTTATAACCAAACACTCGAAGCCAGTCGGCTACTCGATAGCCGGAAATGCGGCTCAAAGCCCAGATCTGATGAATACTGGGTCTTACTGACCCGGCGCGGAGATCGTAGTAGAGATTGTGTGGGAGGAAGTATGGGGAAGACCGGCCATACAACTCGGCCGATTGCAGCGACACCCGGTAAAGAGTGAGTTCTTTGTTGTCGAGGATGGCTTGGACTTTTTCGGGAAGTGCGGCGCTTGTTGGCGAACCCTCCCTCGGACGCGACGGCACAGTCTCTCTCGCTCGGTCGTTCCTGCGAGAACTTCTGGCCCGCGCCGATTATTCGACAAGCGCGCTTATCTCCCAAGTAGGCCGCGCCGGGCGTCCCCCTTCTCTCGGATGCGCTCAAGGATGACTGCTCGCAGATTTCATCTTGTATAAGCAGCCAGAGGCCGTAATCGCCACAACTATCTTCACGCTGTCCCAACCTTCGGCCAGATATTCGGATTCTCCCAAGCAAAACAAGCACATATAAGGGTGAGCGCCAAGAAAAACACGAACCGCTTGTGGCCGGAATGACGACCAGATAGTGGTCATTTTGTCCGGCTTTTCGGAAATAATTCAGAAACTTGTTGAAACAAGGCGTGTTTGGGTTAACATCTAGCGATTCCTTCGGGATGGGCCGTCAGATGTGGGCCTCGTCGTGGAACCCGGAGTGGGGCAATCGGCTCAGAGCTGAGCGCGAGCGTCTGGGGTTATCTCTGCGTGATGTGGAAACCCTGAGCCACAACATCGCCGAACGACGGCAGAGTTCCGATTACCAAATAGCCCGAACTTCTCTCGCTGATATTGAAAACGGCAAGTGCGCTCCTAGTCTTCATAGGCTCTACACCCTGAGTGTCATCTACGGGCACGACTATGATCGACTCGCGATCATGTGCGGCGTTCCCGCCAGCGAATCCTTGAGCGAGCACAAAACGCTCAGGTTGCCACACAGCTACCTGATCGGGCCGGCGCCCGAGGCCTACAAGTCAGCGGTGCAATCGGCGGCAAGACTTCGAGAGAAACTGCGGGCGGAACGGACGAATCTCGTGCCCAAGATAATCGAAACGTGGGACGAAGTCCCGCTCGTGCTTCAGCTCATGGTCGGCTTCGATGCGTTGTATGGATATGTCGGAATGGATGACTACACGTTGTATCCTTTCGTCCGGCCTGGGGCGTTTGTGCGCATTGACTCCCGTCAAAAGAAGATTCCTTCCGTCGGTTGGCACGGCGACTACGATCGACCGATCTTCTTTGTAGAGCTCCGCGAGCATTACGTTTGTACTTGGTGCGAGATGCTGGATGGTCGGCTGATTCTTGTTCCAAGCCAGCAGTCGAAGCGCAGGACTCAACACGTGCGCTACCCGGCTGAGGCGACGATCGTGGGGCGCGTAACGGGGATTACTCAGGACATTGTCGAACCATCGGCACACGAAGCGCGGGCCTGACACAGAACGGGCCTTGTGTTGAAGTCTTCCCGGTGAAGTTTGTTTCAGCCTGCTTCATTTCCTCGACAGCCGACAGTATTGTTCGATCATCGACAACGACAACGCGCGCAGCGACTGGTTGGGCTCGTGCATGGAGTCAAATCGAGCAATTGCTGGTGGGGACTTTTGCACAACCATCGTATGTTCATTCGTCACTGACCGCAGCCGATCAAGCATGAGATAACAGCGCCAACTGGAGTACCACAGGGAAAGAGGCCATCACGGCCGCACTGTGAATGGCCCTCTTGCCTGTTACATTTTCAGAACGCAAACAAATACTTGTCATGGACGAATTGGACCTCGAATAGAATATTTGCTTCCGAACTCCGGGTTTCTTGGGCAACCTTAAGTTTCAAGGGGCTAGTCATGACGCCCGTGGCGGCAGTCAAGAAGCGCGAGAAATTCAATCCCCAAACCTTCCTCTCGACCATTGACGACGGTAGAAAGGTCGAAGCCTTTCCCAAGAAACAAGCGATTTTTGCCCAAGGGGATACCGCTGATTCGGTGTTTTATATCCAGACGGGCAAGGTTAAACTCACCGTGGTGTCGAAGACCGGGAAGGAAGCCACCATCGGCATTCTGAACGAGGGCAATTTCTTCGGAGAAGGTTGCCTTACAGGGCAGCCTCTTCGCCTGTGCTCCGCAACCGCGATGACCGATTGCACGGTGATGCGAATCGATAAGCAGTCCGTGATGGACGCGCTCCACCGGGAACACGCATTTTCCGACATGTTCGTGGCACATTTGCTGACACGGAACATTCGATACGAAGAGGATTTGGTAGACCAGCTTTTCAATTCCAGCGAGAAACGGCTGGCTCGTATTCTTCTCCTGCTGGCTAACTTCGGCAAGGAAGGTAAACCCGAAGTTGCGATTCCCAAAATCAGTCAGGAAGCTCTAGCAGAGATGGTGGGCACAACTCGCGGGCGCGTCAATTTCTTCATGAACAAGTTCAGGAAGTTGGGCTTCGTTGATTATCAAGCTGGCGATGAATTACAGGTCCACAGTTCACTTCTCAACGTCGTGCTAAACGACTAGAACTTCATCCCGCAAAGCGTGCGACCGATCACAAGTCATTTAAAGGAAGCACACCATCTTCTGGCGTGCTACAGTGGCACGGGGTGGTTACCACCTTCTCCTCTTTCAGGTCTTCTGACATGAGCCAGTCCATCTGAAGTTCTCCCACCTTAGGTGGTTCAGCGATGGAGGTGTGTCCATGCCTTTTCAAGCGGTCTTGCGCGAAGTCGATCAGCTCTACAAAGTCAGCACACGTCTTGAGGCACTGGCGGATCGACATCCGCCTCTGTCAGAACCACTCACAACCATCGCGGGAAACGTTCGTAATGCGGCCACCGTGTTGGAGGTGCTGGTGGCGACGAAAGGTCCGAAACCGATCTGAGTTAAGCAAAAGGACTGCAAGCAGCAACATCGTTGAAAATGTTCAATATTGCTGGCGAATTTCCCGAATTGCGTGAACTGATCAAGATCGGCGCAAATATTCTGGAGAAGCCTTTTCTTCCTTCGGAACTCCTGCGTAAAGTGGAAGACACACTCAACCCGGGTCGTAAGCAAAAGCAAATGCCGTGCGTGTAACAGAGTGCCCACTAAGGGTCATTGACTGAGATGGCGATTTATCGCCAACCAATGCTCTTATCTCCGACCGAAGGCGGCTCGAAGGATCGCTCCGATCATCGTGAGCAACCACCGATTGTGGTCACAAATCCCAGCGCAATCAGGAATCCGCCAAATGAAGTGCTCGGGCCACACGGCCCAAAACCAGATGCGAATGTAAGCACAAACGCAACAATGCCGACGCCAAAGGCCATCGCGCCACACTTAGCCAAACTCTTCACGCCCCCATTCAGTGGGTTTGTCAAAAGGCGACTTTCACGCATTGGCCGCCGAATGTGGAAGCATTCGAACAGCGGAAAGCCATGCGCGGCTAGGGCTAATAGTGGGTGTGCCCACGGTTCGGCTTCGAAAATTTAGCGGCGGCCGTCCTGCGACGGGGCCGCCGCTTGCTTATTTCGAACTACGGTTTGTGTGCCACCGCCGTCTTCCAGACCGGCGACGTGGGAGGAATTTCAATCGTGTCTGCGGGAACAAGAGTGTTCACCGACACGTGCGGCCAGCTCAGGCCTTTGAAGTTCAACGTCACGTTCTGTGTGTACTGAATTTGCGTGAAAGTGACTGTCACGTCGATCCCGGGGAACTCGATGTCGTTGGGCGGTGTGACTGAGAAGGTGGCGACGCGCTGTCCCGCGATGCTGGCCTTGGCCTTCAAGAACAGCGGTGGCGAACCCGGGCGTCCATCGACACTGTTCGGTATCCCATTCGACCGCCCTGTAATCGGATACGGCGGTTCCACGATTAACACGCTGCGCCTCTGGGCGGCAGCAGCGCACGACTACTTTAACTTTGAAGAGTTCTCCCACGGCGATTTCGTAGAGGCCTTTACTCAGACCCTTGGGGCCGAAACCCTAACACGCGTCCTCTATCCCGACGATTCAAGAGTTATGGGGCAGGGTCTGCGACTGCTGCAAGAGTACTTCCTTGTTGCCTGCTCTCTCGCGGATGCGGTACGTCGCTTCCAACGCTCTAACTCGGATTGGAGCTTGTTTGCAGAGAAAGTGGCGATTCAAATGAACGATACTCACCCCTCTCTGGCCGTGCCTGAACTCATGCGAATTTTGTTGGATCAGGTGCACCTGGAGTGGGACGAAGCCTGGCAGATCACACAGAACACGCTGGCGTACACGAATCACACCCTGTTGCCGGAAGCGCTGGAAAAGTGGCCAGTGAAGTGGTTTGAAGAAATGCTGCCCCGGCAGCTCGAGATCATCTATGAAATCAATCGCCGCTTTTTGGGCGATGTCCGCGGACGGGTTCCGGGCGACCAGGAACGGACCCAACGTGTGAGCCTCGTGGAAGATGGTTCAGAAAAAAAAATTCGTATGGCCAATCTGGCGGTCGTAGGTTCTCACAGCACCAACGGTGTGGCAGAGATTCACTCCAAGCTGTTGCGCGAGACCACGCTCAAAGACTTGGCAGAAATCTTTCCGGATCGTTTCAACAACAAAACGAATGGAGTCACACCCCGGCGCTGGCTGCAATTATGCAATCCCGGACTTTCTGGACTCATCACCGATGCCATTGGAGATGCCTGGATCCGCGATCTAAGCGAATTAAGCAAGCTCAAAGCATTTACCGACGACAAGGCCTTCCGTGATGGCTTCCGCAAAGCCAAGCGCAATGCCAAGCGACAATTCTGTGATTGGCTCCGCTGGTCGGCAGGGCAGACGGTTGACCCGGAGTCGATCTTCGATTGCCAGGTCAAACGCATCCACGAGTACAAGCGCCAATTCCTGAATGCACTGCGGATCGTTGTGCTCTACAACCGGCTGCGCCAGGACCCGGGGCTCAACCTATACCCACGTACGTTCTTTTTCGCCGGCAAGGCCGCGCCTGCCTACCGG
>Ga0302320_10002668_pt1 | contig 41704 bp, 36 predicted proteins | sample Bog_T0_3_FD_202130 | JGI IMG/M metagenome (GOLD analysis project Ga0302320, IMG submission 202130) | Peat permafrost microbial communities from Stordalen Mire near Abisko, Sweden - Bog_T0_3 | ecosystem: Environmental > Terrestrial > Soil > Wetlands > Peat | place: Sweden: Abisko, Stordalen Mire... | reverse complement strand
TCAACCTGCTGAAAAAGGACACCACCTGCAAGCTCGGCATCAAAGGAAAACGCCTCAAAGCCGGTTGGGACAATGACTACCTGCTGCAACTACTCGGAAATTAAGATGCGTCGGCCCTGCCCGTAAGCCCAGTTCAGCGAAACCGCGAACGAAAAGATGCGCCAACGTTGTGAGACCTTCGACGGCGACCGATTTACTCCTGCATCGTCCGAAAAGCAATCGAGCTGACCATTTCCAAGCTTAAAGCGGGGACCGCTGTTTCTGTCTGCTTTGCCATGGTCAGCTAACTCCCAGGCTCCATCCGCGCCTCGATTGTGTGAAAGCTGGCCGCTGGGCGCAAAGCCGCCGGTTTGTCTTTGACGGTTTTCCGTGGGGGAGTAGCGCCTCGCGAGGCCGGAACGAAGTCCGACATTGAAAAGCGATGCGTTGCCCACTTCTATCCTGCAAGTTTTCAAATGTTTGCAGTGGCTCGCCCGAAAATCAGCCTCTGAAGTGCATCGTAGAGGGATATAGCAGTTGCCCTGACCTTTCATAAACGTCGCAGCGTTTACCGTCCCGTCTGGTATTCTTGCCCTAGTTTGCTGCGATGCTCTGGTTAATGATTGCACTTCTCGTCTCGCTTGGGGCTCTGCTTTTGGCAGCTGCGGGCGTAGCGCGTCACATCCTGGTCCAGCGCACGCAGCGCCGCCGCAAACCGGTTGTCAGCGGTGGCCAGGCCCCCAGCACAGCTTTCGATCCAGCTGAAGACATCGATATTGAACCCTGAAGGAACCAACGTGAGCAAAGAACTCTCCACAAAATTGGCCCCATTAGCTGTCCCGGCCGCATCACCCTGGCTGCGCGCCACCGGCATCGTGCTGGGCGGCAGCGTCCTGGCCGCCGTCTGTGCCCACGTCTCTGTGCCTCTCTACTTCACCCCGGTACCGCTTTCGCTGGCGCCCTTTGCCGTGCTGATTCTGGGCCTGTTGCTCAGCCCGCGCATGGCCGCCGCTACCTTCGGCGCCTATCTTGCTGAGGGCGCACTCGGTCTCCCAGTCTTCGCCCCCAGCCCGGTCGCGGCCGGCGGCCTGGCCCATCTGCTCGGGCCAACCGGCGGCTACCTATTTGCCTATCCCCTGGCCGCAGCCCTGATTTCGTTCCTGTTCCGGCGCACCAACCGGCACGGCGGGCACGGATTTTCGGCCGCCCTCATCAGCGCCGCAGCGGGCGACCTCGCGATTCTAGCGGTCGGCGGGCTTTGGCTGGCCGTCCTCACCCATGCCTCGGCGCAGTCGGTACTGACGCTTGCCGTGCTCCCCTTCCTGGCCGGCGACGCGCTCAAAGTTGCCGCTGCCGCTGCGCTGGCCATCGGCACTCAGCGCCTCCGCCGCCACAACCCTTAGCTGCACTTACAATCGTTGCAGCCTTTTTTTGAAAGGACTCTTTCCCATTGACTTACCAGAACGCCGAACCCGCCAGCCCAGGCGCCCTGCGCGAGATTTCTATCGCCCATAGTCCCGACTCCGATGACGCATTCATGTTTTATGGTCTGGCCACCAACAAAATCCGCGTACCCGGCTATCGTTTCAACCACACCCTTTGCGACATTGAGACCCTCAACCTGCGCGCCCGCGATGAAGCCTTCTATGACGTCACGGCCATCAGCTTCCACGCCTACCCCTACGTGCAAAACAAGTACACGCTGATGGGCTGCGGCGGCAGCGTTGGCGAGGGCTACGGCCCCATGATCGTTTCCTCCCGCCCTCTCACCACTGCGGACCTCGGATCCATCAAGATCGCCGTTCCCGGCACTCTGACCACAGCGTTTCTCGCCCTCAAAATCTTCAATCCGCAGATTGAAACCGTTACGGTCCCCTTCGATCGCATCATTCCTGAGATTCTGGCTGGCAACTACGAAGCTGGCCTCATCATCCACGAGGGCCAGCTCACGTACTCCTCCAGCGGCCTGCGCAAGGTTCTGGATCTCGGTGTCTGGTGGCGAGAGACCACCGGTCTTGTGCTGCCCCTGGGCGGCAATGCCGTCCGTCGTTCGCTCGGCGCCAAGACCCTCCACACCGTCACCAAAGCCGTCCGCGATAGCATCCAGCACGGCCTTGACCACCGCGAAGAGGCCCTCGAATACGCCATGCAGTTTGCCCGCGACCTTGATACCCGTCTCGCCAGCCGCTTCGTCAGCATGTATGTGAACGAGCGCACCCTCGACTACGGTCCCGACGGCCGCCAGGCCATCCGCAAGCTGCTTGATCTAGGCTACGAAAATGGCATTATCACTGTCGCGCCCATGGTGGACTTCATCGACTGATTGTTTCGCCTCCAATTTCGGCGCTGGATAGGCCTGTCTGAAGAATTGAAGCCCGGGCGTGAGCCGATGAGGTATGCTTTTTCTGGACTTGGCTTCGCATAAAAAGCCTCTGACTCAGAACGAACGCCCCATCGCCCTAAGCCCCAGGGAGGCCGCAATGACCACCGCCATCGGCGTCGTAATGACCGAACACATCGTAGCCGGCCGGCTCCAGGACCAGCGCCTCGCCGGCCAGCTCCTCCGTTATCCAGAGAATGTAGACGAGCTCGACGCGCTCTCAGCCATCCCCGGCAGCGAACTGGTCGAATTGCTGGCCACGCAGATCGCGACCCTGGCCGCCAGCGAGGCCATTCCCGTGGATGCCATCGGCGTCGCGGTTCCCGGTATCATCCGCAACGGCGTTGTTGAAGACTCTCCCAACCTCTCGCAGATCAAGGGCATGAATCTCGCCAGCGATCTCACCAAAGTCCTCTCCGCGCGTGGCATCATGGCTCCCGTGCATGTGGCCAACGCCGCTGACGCCATCGCCGCCGGCGTTGCCGCCACTCGCGGCCAGCTCAATAAGCTCACCCGCGTCTGGACCATCGGCAACGGTATCGGCTATGGCCGCTGGCCTTATATCGATGGCGTCTGGGAAGGCGGCCACGTCACCGTCACCCTCGACCCCAAAGAACGCTACTGCGGGTGCGGCGGCGTCGGCCATCTTGAAGGCATCATGGGTTACCGCGCCATGCGCCTGCGCTTCCTCGATCTTGAACCCGAAGAAGTCTTTGCTCAGGCCAAGCAGGGCGACGCGCGCTGCCGCGAGTTTGTCGATCTTTGGCATCGCGCTCTGGCCGCCGCAACCGCATCGTTCATCCACCTTGCCGGTGCTGGCCGCTTTTACTTCACCGGCCACAACGTGGGCTTCCTGGATCTGCCCATGCTCCGCGCCAACCTCGAAACCATGGTCAAGATGAGCTCCCTGCAAAGCTTCTCCCTTGAAGTCTTGCCGCCCGACGACGCAACCGCCCTCCTCGGCGCAGGCGTCAGTGCCCTGCGCGCCTTGGCGCAGTGATTGCGCGGCCTGGTCTGGACACCGTGCATCCCACCCTCGCCGCGCACTTGTTCGTGCGGCCAGAGTGGGATTTGCTGTAGCTTTTCATGATTTCAGTACAGAGTAACCAGTACAGAGTAAATGGTCGGGACGGGCAGATTTGAACTGCCGACCCCTCGCACCCCAAGCGAGTGCTCTACCAGGCTGAGCCACGTCCCGACACAATTGAGCCAACTCACGGGGAGCCGGCTTTGGGGTCTGAATCAGTTTACACCAGCCGCTCGCCCTGCGCCGTTTTCCTCAAGGCCGCGCCGAACGCGTAAACTATCTTCCAAATGCGAATTCCCGTCGATTCACTCGCGCTCAATCTCCGCCGCCAGCTTCTGCCGTTCCTGACCCTTGTCATCCTTGTCCTCTGCTGCTTCGGCATGCTCCAGCCTCGGCCCGCAGCCGCACAGGCCAAACCGGCGGGCCATCTGCTCATCTATGCCATCGATGTTGAAGGCGGCCAGTCCACGCTGCTGGTCTCCCCCGGCGGCGCATCGCTGCTGATTGACACCGGCTGGCCCAATGTCGGCAGCCGCGACGCAGACCGCATTCAACAAGCCATGCGCGACGCCGGCATCGCCAAGCTTGACCACGTGCTCATCACCCACTTTCACACCGACCATGTCGGCGGTGTCCCCGAGCTGGTCAAGCACGTTCAGGTCGGAGAGTTCCTCGACCACGGCCCCAATCGCGAAGACTCCAACATCACCCGAACCGACTACGCCAATTATCTGAAAGCCATTGAGGGCAAGCCGCGCCGCATCGTCCATCCCGGCGACACCATCAACATCCCCGGCCTCACCACCATTGTCCTTACCGCCGATGGCGAACACATTGCATCAGTCCCCGGCATTGCGCCCACGCCCAACCCTTGGTGCGCCACTGAACCCATATGGGATCTCGACGCGACCGAGAATCCCCGCTCAGCCGGAGTGCTGGTCACGCTCGGCAGCTTCCGCTTTCTCGATCTCGGCGACCTCACCAAAGCCAAAGAGATTCCGCTCGTCTGCCCCGCCAATCTCATTGGCACGGTCGACCTCTATCTGGTCGACCATCACGGTTTCAACCTGTCCAACGCGCGCGCTTTTGTCGATGCGATTCACCCGCGCGTAGCCATCATGGACAACGGCGCACACAAGGCCGGCAGCCCAGAAGCGTGGCAGACCGTTCATGAGAGTCCCGGCCTTGAAGATCTTTGGATGCTGCATACTGCCGAGGATTCAGACGCTGCCCACAACAGTCCCGATCCGCTCATCGCCAACTTGAAAGGCGGCGCAGACGGGGCATGGATCAAGGTCGTCGCTTCGCCGGACGGTAGCTTTTCCGTCACCAACGCCCGCACTGGCCAGACCAAGAACTATCCGCACAAGTAAGACTGTCCTGCGAGGCAGTTTCTACAGCAGTCTGCCCGCCGCCAGATCGCGGATCAGTCCGCGATCTGCCGCCAAAAAGTCGTAGTTGGGCAGGTCTTCCAGCCGCACCCAGAGCAGCTGATGGAAGATGTGGTTCACGATCTCGCCGGTAAATTCGCGCACGGCAAAGAACTGTAGATCGACGGCGCCGCCATGGCGATAGTTGTGGCGAATGCGCGTGACCAGTGGGCCGATGGTGGCCTGAATGCCAAGTTCCTCGTCCAGCTCGCGGGCCAATGCCAGCTCGGGGCTTTCGCCGGCTTCGATCTTGCCCCCCGGAAACTCCCATTGCAAGGCCATGGGTTGATCCGGGCGCAGCTGACCAATCAGGATCTTGCCGTCGCGCACAATAAGCGCAGCCACCACAAAGCGCAGCGATGGTCCGGAGGGCCTGGGATTGGAAATTGCCTGGGGTTCTTCCACATCAATAGTGTAAACGCAGCAAAAGGGATGCAGAGTTCGAGGGGTTTGCAATGAGGCGTAGAGGGCTATTCTCCGCCAACAGCTTTGTCGCCTCCCTCGGCATCCTGCGGCACAAAGTAGCCCCAGCCCAGCTTTGCTGCCGCTTGCAGCAATGTTGGCGACGGGTTGATTGGAAAGGCCTGTCGCGCCATCCGAAGCATGGCCAGGTCGTGGATCGAGTTGCCAAAGACCGCATCTGGAACGGTCAGCCCCACCCGTGCGAGGCTGGCGGCTTTGCCTTCATCGGTCGGTACGTCCACCAGATCGCTCGTGATGACGCCGTCAGCCACCCGCACTTCAGCGGCCAGCACGCGTTCTTCAGGAATGCCGAAATTTCGCACACCCTCGGCGACGATCCAATTGCAGGTGGAACTCACGGCCCAAATCTCCACACCTGCCTTGCGCAGCGCAGCCACCAGTGAAGCCATCTCAGGAAAAACGCGAGGGCGAACAAACTTCTCCACATACTGAGCGGCTGCGGCGTGCAGTTCCTGGTCGCGCAGCCCGGCGTACATCTGTACCATCGCGCCGCAAATCTCCAACTCGCTGACCTGGCCGGCCTGGTAGGCGCGGTAGCGTGTGTCAATCCAGTCGGTTGTGGAGCGCGAAACCAGGCTCTGCTGGAGTGTCCAATTCATGAATCCGGAGCCGGCGTCGCCGCCCCACAGCGTGCCATCGCAATCGAAGACTGCTACCTTGGGATTGCTATCCAGGACCAGCCGCTCCAACTGCGGGGCGGTCCACTGCGCGATTTCTATGAGAGTGCGTGTCAATCGTTCCTCAATCCAGTTCAAGAAAATAATTCCAACTCTATTCTCTTCTAAACCGGTGTAGTTTTGCACGTTAAGGTTTCGTAAAGGACGTGAACCCAGTGAGCGGTACTATGGAACCACGGAGCCCGAGATGGTCGACAGGCAAAAGCAACTGGAAACGATTGCTGCCTTGCTACGCGAGCAGAGCACGCTGGCTCTGGCCACCACCGATGAACAAGGCAAGCCATGCGTAGCGCCTCTCTTCTACATCGCCGATGAATCGCTGACGCTCTATTGGCTCTCATCTCCGGCCAGTTTGCACATCGAGAATCTGAAACGAATGCCGACGGCCGCGGCCACAATCTACCGGCCAACGGAAAACTGGAAAGAAATTTGCGGCGTGCAGTTGCGCGGGCCTGTGACCGTGGTTGCCGACCTCACGCGTCGCCGCGCATTGGTCAAGGCCTATTGTGAGCGATTCCAGTTGGGCGCAATCTTCAAGGCGGCCATCAGCCAGTGTAGCCTTTACGCGCTGCGGCCGGTCTTCTTCCGGTATCTCGACAATTCCAAAGTCTTCGGCCACAAGTTTGAGATCGCGCTGGGAAAAGTGAGCGAGGATGCAACGATTGAGGAGCTGGGTAACGACTGTGGCTTGTTGTAGGCTGCGATCTTCGCTCTGGTGAAGCATTCACCTCAGAATTCAAAGTTAACCTGCGATTCCATCTCCTCAGCTTATTCCAAGGCTATATGAGGCGGTTGGAATTCAAAGCGAGTTAGATCCTCGAGAATGGCGGGGTTCAGCTTCGGCGGCCGTAGATCGCTTTTCGCAAAACTTACTTTGCGCACGCTGACAATCATGACCTAGGAGGCTACTTTCAGGACGGCCAGTCTCTGCGCCTCAGGTGGTTTAATCTGAATAGAGGATGAAAGATTCAGCTGTATTGCTCATCGACTGTCCGGACCGCAAGGGTCTGGTGGCTCGCGTTTCCTCGCTGCTTTATGAGCGGGGCGCTAACATTCTGCACGCAGACCAGCATCAGGATCATGGCTTGGGTCTCTTCTTTATGCGTGTTGAATGGGCGCTGAACGGCTCGGACGGCGATGCCGTGTTCGATTTGGAAGGCTTCAAGGCGGCCTTTGCCCCACTGGCCGCAGAGCTGGGGATGCGTTGGAAGCTGAGCTCCAGCGGAAGGCTGCCCAGGGTGGCGCTCTTTTGCTCGCAATACCTGCACTGCATGGCCGACTTGCTGCACCGCTGGCGCACCGGCGAACTGCTGTGCGAGATTCCCTTGATTGTTTCGAATCATCGCGACGTGGAAAGGCTGGCGGATTTTTACGGAATTCCTTTCGAGTTTGTCCCTGTTACAGCGGCCACGCGCGCCGAGGTCGAGGCGCGGCAACTGGAATTGCTTGTATCGAACGGCGTCGAGCTGGTAGTGCTGGCGCGCTACATGCAGATTCTAACGCCTCGATTTGTCAGCCATTATCCGGCAGCGATCATCAACGTTCACCACTCGTTCTTGCCCGCGTTTACCGGTGCCAAGCCCTATCATGCGGCGCACGCGCGCGGGGTGAAACTGATTGGAGCCACCAGCCATTATGTGACCGATTTGCTCGACGATGGGCCGATCATCGAGCAGGATGTGGCGCGCATCTCGCATCGCGACCAGGTGGAAGATCTGGTGGCGCGCGGGCGGGACCTGGAGCGCATCGTGCTCTCCCGCGCTGTACGATGGCATCTTGACCGGCGGATTCTCTGCTACGGAAATAAGACTGTCGTATTCGATTGAAACAGGAACGGCGATCAGGCACCGGAGATTGGATCGATGAATCCATGAGCACATGGATCGGCGGCTCTTGTCCGTAATTGGCCGAGGCATTGCATTAGCATTCCCTGTTTCAGGACTTACTCGTACCGGAGCGCCTCGATGGGGTCCAAATTGGCGGCGCGGATGGCCGGAATGATGCCGCTCACCAGGCCGGTGACAATGAGAATCGCAGTGGCTACCACCACGGACATCGGCGAGATAATCAGGCGAATATCCGCGCTTTCGGCATTCTTGGCCAATGCGCTATAGAACGTGATCCGCCCCACGATCGCCGACACCAGATAGGCCAGCACGATTCCCGCTGCGCCGCCTACGCCAGTGATGGCCATGGCCTCGGCCATGAATTGAATCAGGATATGATGCCGGCGCGCGCCGAGGGCTTTTTCAATGCCGATTTCGCGGGTTCGCTGCTGCACGGCCACCAGCATGATGTTCATCAGGCCGATGCCCGCGATGCCCAGGGTCAAAGCTCCCACCAGCGTAAGCAGAATCGAAAGCGCAATCGACAAGAGGCGAAAAACAATCACTTGAGACATCAGATTGGCGACGCCCATGGCGTTGTGGTCCGACGGGCGGAAGTGATGCGATGCGGCCATCGTCTCTCGCAGAGCCTTCTCGACCATCTCGTGATCGCCGCGATAGTCGAGCCAGATGCTGTCAAGATACTTCGTGTCGACAAAATCGCTACTGGTATTGAACGGCACATAGATATTCCGGTTGCTGTCGTCGTTATCGCCCTCCTGCATCTTGGGCTTCATCACTCCGATCACCGTGAATGCTTCGCCGTTGAGACGTATGGTTTCGCCCAGCGCCCAACCGCCTGAAAAAAGTTTCGTCTTGTTTTCCGAACCGAGAATGCAGACGTGGGCACGCTCCTGGTCCTCGGCGCCATTGAAAAAACGTCCCTGTTCGAGGTTGAGCTTCCATATCTCCTGATAAGGCGGGCGGACACCGTGGACATTCCAGGTGTAGGTATGAAGATCGTTCTGCACGGGGATCGTCTTGGATGTCATGGGGGAGATATGCAGGATGCCGGGAACGCTGTTGGAGACGCGATCGACATCTTCCAAGGTAAAGCGAACGCGTGCGCCTGCCTTGTCGCCGCCTGCCTGCTCGCTGGTTCTGCCGCCCCAGAAGATGATGGTGTTGGTGCCAAACTTGGCGAAGATGGTCTCAATGGCGGCACTGAAACCGGCGCCATAGGCCACCAGCAGCACAACGGTCGCAATGCCCCAGGCCATGCCCATCATGGTGATGGCGGTTCGGCGGCGGTTATAGATCATCGCCTCCCAGGCCTGGCCCAGAATGTCCTTCAACATCGCGGTTGTTTCCCTTCCTTTGTCAGCTTCTCGCTGTCTAACTGCGCTAACACGCGCGAAGCGCGGCTCACTACGCCGCTCACTACTCTCTTCTCAACGCTTCTATGGGATCCAACGCCGCCGCCTTGCTGGCCGGATAGAGTCCCGCCACCACGCCGCACAGCACCAGGCAAACAAGCGCCAGCGCCGCGGACCACGGCACCAGCCGGGGTGGATCGAATCCCGGCACCTTGCCCGTGAGAAATTCCTGCAACACCCACATCAGACCCGCCGACACACCGATCCCGATCACCCCGCTGACTCCGGTCAGCAGAAGACCCTCCCAAAAGAATTGGGCCAGAATACTGCGCTTCGTCGCTCCGATTGCCTTGAGCAAGCCGATCTCCCGTGTGCGTTCTGTCACCGAGACCAGCATGATGTTAATAATCCCCACAGCACCCAGAGCTAAAGTCACGATGCCAACGCCACCTAGAAAAACGTCCATGGCGTTAAAAATCGCGCCGATCATGTGCTCTTCCTGGATGGTGTCCCACTCTTCAAATGCGTCTTTGAGAGAAGAATCGAAGCCGTGTCTCTCGGCGATTACGCGATGAACTGCCGGTACCGCCGCGGTTGTGTCGCCCCTGGTGGCGGGCTGGTACTGAATGGAACTCAACGCATTCTGGGCCACATTGTCGCCCTTCATCGCGAAGAGTTCCTGCATGATGGTGAGCGGAATGTATACCTTCTGGTTGTCGCCATCGTTGTTGCCCCGGCTGATGGTGTCCACACGCCCCACCACGGTGAAGCGAACGTCGTTGATGGTGATGGTTTCACCCAGCATCGGCCGGCCCGGAAACAGCAGGGTTGCATTCTTCGCACCCAGAACCACTACTCTGCGGCGCTCCGCCAGATCCCGGTCGTCCAGGAATCTTCCCTCCGCAATCGGCATAAAGCGCACCGCAGAGTAATTCGGCTCAACGCCCATCACCTGGCCCGAGCTGTTCGCGTAGGCGCTCACTTCGTAAAGGTCGTTGCGGTTCAGAACCGCTGTCACGGACCGCAATTCAGGCAGCGCCCGCAGCGCAGCTTCATCGCCTGGAGTGAACTGGTAGGGCCGCATGCCCGTATGCTGATTGGCAACCGCCGGAATGGTCCCGTTCCACATCATCACCACGTCGTTGCCAAACGTGGCCAACTGCTTGTGCTGGCCGCTGCGGAAGCCTTCGCCCAAGCCTACCAGGACGAGCAAGGAGCCAACACCCCAGGCAATCCCGAACATGGTCAGAAAGCTGCGCAGCTTATTGGCCATGATGGCGCGGAATACCTGGCCGAGGGTGTCAGAAAAACTCTGCATGATATTTGGACGCCGCAGGAGGGCAATAGGAGAATGATACGCGGCGAAGTGGACCTTAGTTCCGTCGCCGGCTCCTCTACAGGACGAAGCGATCCCTTAGCAGACGCAGTAAGCCGAACGCCTCAGTTTCCGCTCGCAGGGGCCGGAACCATATCCAGCGGCTCGGTGAGGGTGAATACAACCGTCGTACCCGTTTCGAGCGTGGCCTGAGGATGGTTGACGAGGAGATGGACCGTTACGGCTCCCGCTCCGATGAGACCGCCGGTCAAGGCACCCGCAGGACCGCCGAGCACCGCGCCCGCCACAACGCCGGTTCCCACTGCTCCGCCATACTCGATGCCGTCGCGCTTCAGGCGTGAGCCCGGCGTGATGGTGCCTTCGCTCGCGATGCGCGTGCGCGAACCTGGGGTTCCTGTGGTCTCGGCATGCAACTGGAAGCGCGTGCCGTCTTGCAAGATGACCGTCTCCGGCTGGAGGCGCATGGAGCCATGGCCACCCAGATGGCCACTGGATACCTGCACCACACGGCCGTCAATCTCCGCTCCGGCGGGAATCATCACCTGGCCGCCCTGCAAAACGTCGAAAGCTACCCTGGTGCGGAAGGCCTGGCCTTTCACGCTGGATGTGGTTGAAAGCCGCTCCATCAACCGCACGCTGATATTGGTTCCCTCGCCGAGTTCGCCGGGGCGCAGCGCGTGCGGATGCACGATATCGCCGTCCGGGTCGTTGGCGTAGGAGCGTTCCGCCATGGCGGGAAACGCGGGCGAGTCGGGCACTCCACGCACGATGCCGTCGTCATCGCTCGGAAGCCGCGCGGGAGCAGAGTTTAGAGTTGGATCGACGGGAGCGGGCTGCGCCTCAGGCTGCGGCTGGGCAGGCTCGGCAACCATTGGCCGTCCGGCAGGGGGCTTGGCCTCTGGGGTGCTGCTGGTGGTGATCTGCTCATCTGGCGGTGGATTCGAGGTTCCCTGGTAGGGGTTCGCATTCTGCGCCGTCAATGCGGCAGCAGCGGCGGTAAACAAGGCACATGCAAGAATCGACCGTTTCATCCGATACTCCTTTTCGCGGGCGGAAATCCCCTTATTGTTGAAAACCCCGCCAAGGCTGGGGAGTTGCGCGCGGTTCACCGGCGAGGAACGCGGAATACAACTCTCCCAAGCTAAGGCTAGCGCAGACTAACCAAGCTGGGCGCGGTTCGCGGGCTTCGAGGTTCCTTCCGCGGCACGAATCAATTTAGGCAACCCGCATCGCAGGCAACCCGAACGCTTTGCTTTGATCGGGTTGGCCCGTGTGATCGCCGTTACACAGTGCGGCGCCCCCCGGTTTGCTAGAATCCGTAGGGAAGATACACGCTTTTGATTGCTGGACGGAGAAGGGATTCGCTACGTGCACGAGCTTCTGGAATCAATTCAAAGCGCGGCCGGAGAAACTCTTGCCGTAGATCGCCGTCCCAAACTGAATGACCGGCTACAGCACCGCATTGCGAGGACTGATATGACTGAGATTGTTGCTATTCGCGCCCGCGAGGTTTTGGACTCGCGCGGCAACCCGACCGTGGAAGCAGACGTAATTCTGGAAAGCGGCGCTTTGGGCCGTGCTATCGTGCCTTCGGGCGCCTCCACTGGTGAGCATGAGGCCGTGGAACTGCGCGACGGCGACAAGAGCCATTACATGGGCAAGGGCGTATTGCAGGCCGTAGAAAACGTTGAAACCGTGATTGGACCCGAACTGGAGGGCATGGACGCGGCCAACCAGCGGCTCATCGACCAGACCATGATCGCTCTGGATGGAACGCCAAACAAGAGTAAGCTGGGCGCCAACGCCATTCTAGCCGTCTCTCTGGCATCCGCGCGCGCCGTGGCCCAGACGCTTGAGATTCCGCTCTACCGTTATTTGGGCGGCGTAAATGCCAGCATTCTGCCCACGCCCATGCTTAACGTCCTCAATGGCGGCGCGCACGCCGACAGCAACGTGGACTTCCAGGAGTTCATGATCATGCCCGTGGGAGCAGAGCGCTTCAGCGATGCGCTGCGCTGGGCCGCTGAAACCTTCCACACCCTCAAGGGCGTGCTCAAGAAGAAGGGCTATAACACCGCCGTGGGAGACGAAGGCGGGTTTGCTCCTTCGCTCAAGTCCAACACCGAAGCTGTTGAATTGATCCTCGAAGCCATTGAGGCAGCCGGCTACAAGCCCGGCGAACAGATTGCCATTGCGCTCGATCCGGCGTCCAGTGAATTCTATGACAAGGAAAAGCAGAAGTACGTCTTCAAAAAGAGCGACAAGCGCGAGCTGTCGAGCGAAGAGATGGTCAGCTTCTGGGACAACTGGAGCCGCCAGTACCCCATCGTTTCTCTCGAAGACGGCCTGGCCGAGGACGATTGGGCAGGATGGCGTTTGCTGACTGAAAAACTGGGCGGCCGGATTCAATTGGTCGGCGACGATCTGTTCGTAACCAATGTCAAGCGGTTGCAGCGCGGCATCGACGAGGGCGTGGCCAACTCCATTCTCATCAAGGTCAACCAGATCGGCACCCTGACCGAGACGCTGGAGGCCATCGAACTGGGCCGCCGTTACGGCTACACGTCGGTCATGTCGCACCGCTCGGGCGAAAGCGAAGACACTTTCATCGCCGACCTGGCCGTGGCCACCGGCGTGGGCCAGATCAAGACCGGCTCCGTCAGCCGCACAGACCGCATCGCCAAGTATAACCAGTTGCTCCGTATTGAAGAGGAATTGGGCTCCGGCGCGGTGTTTCTTGGGCTGGAAAGCTTGAACTATAACGACTAATCACCTGCGGTGGAGCAGGCAGCTTCGCATCAAGGAAAAGGAGGAAGCTTCGGCTTCCTCCTTTTGCATTTTGCTTTGCGGTGAATTCGGCTGAACGCTCAAAACAGAGCAGTACGGCACGTTGAAAGAGGGCAGTAACCTCGCAATTGCGGCAACAGCTTTATCGTCACGCTTCCCTTGCGGTCAATGGATCTGTTTGAAGTCTCCCAACTTTAGTAGACTCAACACCAGCATGTTTGTTAACTCCGACCCCTTCAGCCGCCTTCATTTCGCAGTTCGCCTCGCCGCGCTCGCGCTGGCCTTTTTGGCCGCCGCAGCCATTCAGCCGTCCGTTGCCCAGGGCACACATCTTTGGACCCAGTCGCGGCTCGAAGAGTTTGAGAAGGGCACGCCGCAGGGGGTTACGCTCACCAGCGACGGCCATCTGCGTGAGGGGCCCGGCTTGACCGAGGTACTCACCACTCCCTCGACCTATGTCTGGTCAGTGGCTGTGAACCAGATCAGTGGCGAAGCGTACCTGGGAACAGCCTCACCGGCCGCGGTGCTGCGCGTCGTGCAGGGCGGCAAGCCCTTTACGCTTTTCGAGACCAAGGACCTGAGCGTGCAGGTTGTGCGCCTGGGACCGGACGGCGCGCTCTACGCGGCCACGCTGCCCAGCGGCAAGGTCTACAAGCTGAAAGCCGATGCCACGGCAAAACAGGATGAGACCAGCGCCACGGTGGTCTTCGATGCGGCGGTTCTGGACAAGCCAAAGCCTGGAACGGACAGCGCCAAGCCCAGCGACACAAAGCCGGACGCCGACAAGCCCGATACAAAGTCGCACTACATCTGGGCTCTAACCTTCGACGTCTCCGGGCGGCTCTACATCGCCACGGGCGGCCCGGCAGCCGTCTATCGCGTCGATCCCTCCAAGCCGGATGCTAAGCCGGAGGTCTTTTTCAAGTGCGACGAGGAGCACATCCGCTCCCTCGCCTGGGCCGCGAAGGGCAACCTGATCGCCGGTTCGGACGGGTCGGGACTGGTTTACCGCATCGATCCGCAGGGCAACGGCTACGTGCTCTTCGAGGCACCCAAGCGCGAAATTACCGCCGTTGCCGTAGCCGACGACGGAACCATCTACGCGGCCAGCGCGGGCGACAAGAGCCACAACCCGTTGCCGCCGCTACCGGTGCAAGGCATTGGCTCGATCACTATCACCGTCGTGCAGCCAGGATCGCTGACTGCGGCCAACACCAGCGTCTCGGTACCCGAAGGTAGTGAGATTTACGCGATCAACGAGGGACAAGCCCCGCGCAAGCTCTGGGCCGGCAAAGATGAGATCGTCTACGCACTGGCATCTCGCCCGGATGGTCTCCTAGCCCTCACCGGCAACCGCGGCCGGATTTTCAAAATCGCCAGCAACGGCAGCTATGCCGACGTGGGGCATCTTGAAGCCCAGCAGGGCTTGAGCATGGCCATTGCGAATGGGCCGGAAAGCAAGAGCGGCATTTTCATCGGCACCGGCAATACCGGCAAACTGGTCTTGCTTGCCCCTGCGGAGAAGCACGAATACGCCAGCGATGTGCTGGATACGGGCGCCTTGGCCCGCTTTGGGCGCGTCGAGGTCGAGCCCGGCTCGACCGGCTACGAACTCCTCACCCGCACTGGCAACGTGGAGCAGCCTGTACGCGGCCATGGCGATTGGGGATGGAGTGATTGGCAGCCGCTCAAGGATGGCGCGGTGGCATCTCCGGCAGGCCGCTTCTTCGAGTGGAAGGCCGTGCTGCATCCTGGAGCGGCCGTAGGCAGCGTGGGCGTGAACTACCTGCCCGTCAACGCAGCACCGGTGGTGGACGATCTGATCGTGGTGCCTGGAGCCCGCATCAATGCCCTCGCCCAGCCGGCTAACCAGTTGCCCTCGGTTAACATCGTCTTCCCCTCAAGCCAGAACGCCGGCTTTGACGGAGGCTCCAGCCAGCCCCTACAGGCCTTCAAAGATCGCACCGCCATCACCGTTCACTGGGCAGCGCACGACGACAACGGCGACGATCTGATCTTCGCGCTCTATCTGCGCGGAGACGGCGAACACGTGTGGCGTCTGCTCAAGGACCAGATCACCGACAAGGCCTACAGCTTTGACGCAACGCAGATTCCCGACGGCGGTTACCAGATCAAGGTTGTAGCTTCCGACGCGCCTTCGCACACACCCGGCGACGCGCTCGCAGGCTACAAAGTCAGCGAACGCTTCGAGGTGGATACAACTCCGCCGGTCCTGACCGGACTTACGGCAGTTGAGGCAGAAGCAGATTGCAAGCACATGCCCTGCACCCGACGGATTCGCGTAACCTTTGACGCCGAAGACGCCTTCTCGGCCATCGCCCGCGCTGAATACTCGCTAGATGCCGGACTCTGGCAATATGTCGAACCAGTAGGCTCACTCTCCGACTCAAAGCGCGAGCATTATGACTTCCACATTCCCCTGCCCCCAGACGCCAAACCCGGTGAGCACCTGATCACGGTCCGCGTCTACGACCGGCACGACAATGTGGGTGTGGCCAAGACAGTGTTCACTGCCCCGGCGAAGTAGGCGCAATGCGATTTGAACTTTTTCTGGCGGCGCGGTACCTGAAAGCCAAGCGGCGGCAGGCCGTGGTGGGCGTGGTCACCACCATCTCCATCGCCGGAGTCGCCGCAGGAGTCGCCGCGCTCATCATCGCGCTAGCCATCACCAACGGCATGAGGCGCGACCTCCAGGACCGCCTGCTGGGCGCATCTGCGCACGTCGACCTGATGCGCATCGAGTCCGACGGCATCCGCGACTGGCAGCCCCTGGTGACCCGTCTGCGGTCTGTGCCCCATGTCGTCGCCGACGCGCCCGGAATCTACGGCCAGGTGCTGGTTTCGCGCGGCCCGCGCGCCGGCTTCGCGCTCATCAAGGGCATCATTCCCGCTGAGGAGCGCACCGTCAGCAGCCTGCTCGACTCACTCATCTCGGGATCGGCGCAGGAACTCGATCCGGCATCTGCGGCTGGCAGGCGCCAGGCAAATTCCATCAACGCCCCCTATCCAGCCCTCGTCCTCGGCAAAGATCTCGCCGAGCAGATCGGCGTCCAAGTCGGCGACAGCGTTCTCGTCACCAGCCCCCAGGGCGAGCTCACCCCGCTCGGTCTGGCGCCCAAATACCAACGCTTCCGCGTCGTGGGCATCTTCCACTCCGGCTTCTACCAGTACGATGCGGCTATGGCCTTCATGCGCCTTACCGACGCGCAGCGCCTCTTCAGCGAGCCGGACCTTCTGTCCGTCATCAGCTTCAAGGTGGACGACCTCGACCGCGCTCCCGACATTGGCCAGTCCATCGAACACGCCGCAGGCAAGGGCTACATGACTACCAACTGGATGGAGCAGAACCGTGAACTCTTCCGCGCCCTCAAGCTTGAGCAGGTGGTCACCTTCATCGTCATTGCCCTCATTGTTATCGTGGCCGCGCTCAACATTCTCATCGCGCTCACTATGATGGTGATGGAGAAAACCCGCGACATCGCCGTCATGATGAGCTTTGGCGTCGAGCCGGGCCAGGTGCGCCGCATCTTCCTCTTGCAGGGCTTGCTCATCAGCCTCATCGGCACCGTCGTCGGCCTCGCTCTCGGCTATCTCGCCGCCTGGGCCGGAGGCCACTACCACTTCATCCATCTCTCCGCCGAGGTCTACTCCATCGACACCCTGCCCTTCGCGCCGCGCCCGCTCGACGGCCTGATCGTGGCAGTGGTCTCCATCGGCATCTCACTGCTTGCCACGCTGTACCCTTCGTATGCCGCTGCCCGCGTGCGGCCCGCCGAAGCTTTGCGCTATGAGTGAGGCTATTATGCGTTTGCGATAGATCCATTGGATTTCTCTAATGACGTTGGGAGCAACTGGGTGCGGCACGCTTTAAGTTTTTCTCAAAATCGCCCGATAGGATGAGAAGAAACACAAGGTGCAAAGAAAATCCGTGATCGGGGTGCGATAGATGTGGGCTCAAGTCGACCAGCAATGTGTGATTAAGGCCAACACCCAGTTCTGGGAACAGATGCTGGCTATGAAGCTCGATCCAACGCTCTCTTCCGAGGAATTTTGTGTGGACGCCGGGCACATTGTGGGGAGCGTGACCCTGACTGGCGAGTGGAAGGGCCTGATTGAGGTGCGGATGGCGGGAGGGCTGGCCTACGCGGCAACAGCGGCGATGATGATGCAGTCCGTCGAGTCGGTGGTCGAAGCCGACGCATTAGACGCCACCAGGGAGATCGCCAACATGATTGCCGGGACGATCAAGTCCTCGCTGCCAAGGCCCTGTAGCATGGCGGTGCCGGAGTCTGCCGTAGAGCGCGAGGGGTTTTGCGGCCTGGCGCAATCAGAAGACTCGCTGGTAGTAGGGTTTCGCCACCCATCAGGGGATTTGATGGTGCGCGTATGGGAGCATGAGTGCCTGCAATAGTAAGTCGCTGAGATATTCTTGCGGGCTATTGATGAGCCAGCCTATTGCGTTGTGAAGAGTGCCTCGAGTTTGCGGATCGTCTTGAGCATTTCGCTCAAAGACGCCTTGCCAACCTCATTCTCAAACTCTTTCTGTAACCGGTCAAATGCGCCAATCACCCGCAGAGCGCACTTCTTTCCTTGTGGCTTCAGCGTAAGCAGATAGGCACGGGCATCGGCAGGATCGATCTTGCGTTGCAGCAGCCCCTTTGCTTCAAGCGATGAGACGCAATGGCTTACATTGCCGCGGGTGGTCGCAAAAGTTGCAGCCAGCTGCGATGGCTTCACCAGAAGCGGAGCTTCAAAGAACATGGCAGCTAGCACCAGGCCTTCGAGAAAGCCGAGGCTGTCGTCGGCAAGAACCTGCGTAGTCAGCGATTCAAAGCGGCGCGCCGCCCGGTTCACCGCAAACATGGGGCTTTCGTTCAGGAATGCATCGATGCGCATGGCAGGAATAGAATAATTGAATTGCTCAACTATTCAAAACAATATCAAATCATGGTTGTGGAACGGCGTAGCAACGGCGAAGATAAAAGCTGATGCCGACTACCCTGAAAGTAACCTTGATTGCGGGTTGCCTCCTTCTGGCTGCCTCCGCGCACAATGCTCTCGCTCAAAACGCGCCTGCAACCACGCCCCCACCGCTGCCCAAGCCCGTTGAAACCATGGTGGTTCTTGGCTCGGCGATCCCGGTCCCATTGGCGGAGTCGGCCTCTTCCGTGCTGGTATTGCCGGTGGAACCACAAGCCATTGCGCTTGAGTCGCCGCAGGATCTGCTGCGGCAGGACTCGTCAATCTTCCTGGAACAACGCGGCGCGGGCGGAGGACAAGCGGACCTTGTGCTCCGCGGGGGCACATTTGAGCAGGCGCTGGTGCTGCTCAATGGATTCCGCATCAACGACAGCCAGACTTCGCATCACAATCTTGACCTTCCTATTCCGCTCGACGCGATGGACTCGATCAATGTTCTGCATGGCGCGGGCTCGACCCTGCATGGCGAGGATGCGTTGAGTGGCGTCGCCGACTTCCTCACCGCCGCGCCCGCGGTATCTTCCCTCCGCCTGCGTGCCGGCGGAGGCAGCTTTGGATCGTACGAAGAATCTCTGCTGGCCGCTTTGGCGCGTAAGCGGTGGAGCGCCCGACTGACGGCGGCCCGGAATTCTTCCGATGGATTTATGGCGGACCGGGACTACGCCAATGAGGATAGTTCGCTGGAGAGCTGGGCGGGTTCCCGGCTCGGTGCTACAGATCTTCTCTTTGCGGCCAGCGACCGTGCTTTCGGCGCAAATCAGTTTTATGGGCCGTATGACTCCTGGGAGCGGACCAAAGGTTGGTTTGCCAGCGGCCGTCAGGAGTTGGGCAGCCGTACCGTGGCGGCCTTCGGCTACAGGCGGCATACAGACGAGTTCATTCTGCTGCGCGAAGCGCCTTCCGTCTATGAAAACAACCATATTGACGGCTCATGGCAGGCATCGGTGCGCAGAACCGAGACAATTGCGTCCACTTCAGTGCTTCTGTTTGGGCTTGAATCCGACGGGGACAGCATCCAAAGCAACAATCTTGGCCTTCATGCCAGGAATCGCGGCGCAGGATATGTTGATATGGATTTACGGCCCGCAAAAAAGCGCTGGAACTTATCGGCAGGTATTCGGGAAGAGATATTTTCAGGCGGCGCTCAGTCTGTATTCTCGCCGCATCTGGCTGGGAGTTTGCGGCTGACAGACGCAATCAAGCTCAGGGCCAGCGGCGGGTATGGCTTCAGGATTCCGACTTATACTGACCTCTATTACTCTGACCCATCCACCAGCGGAAATCCTAACCTCAAGCCTGAGTCCGCATGGTCCGGCGAGGGCGGGGTGGATTGGGCTCCATCCAGCCGTCTTTCGCTCTCGGCAACCGGGTTCTATAACCGCCAGCACGACACCATCGACTATGTGCGCACTACTCCCGCAGCGCAATGGAATGCAACGAACCTCAGCGGTCTTCATTTTCTGGGTGTTGAGTCATCCCTTACCTGGGCGCCAGTCAAGACTCAGACGATTCGCATCGCATGGACCGGGCTTGCCGGTGCGCAGGCTTCCTTGAAGGGCCGGCAATCGGAGTATGCGCTCAACTTTCCCGTTGAGAATATCCATGCCACATGGACAGTCTTGCTGAAGTACAACATTGCCGTGACCAACGTGGTAGCAATCGCGAAACCCTATCAGCAGGCAGGGATCACCCCATGGAATGCTTCCCCCTATCCCGTATGGACCGCTAACTTGACCCATGACGCGGGGCGGATCAGACCCTATCTGCGGCTTGGCAACTTGAGTAACACTGGATATCAGGAGATCAATGGCGTAGCCATGCCGGGACGTTCGATCAGTTGTGGAGTTTCTATCTGGCTTAGCCGCTAGTCTGCGGTCCCTTAAAGGCGAAGTAAGCAGAGTTAATAGTGACATGTAGACGCGAGTCGCCGGTACCACTTGATTTCCTCCCTCGGCCGCTCATTCATTTTAAGAATGGCTCAGGGAGCCTCTGCGCAAGCTCCAACTCCGTACCCCGCTTGGATATATTGACCGACTTAGCGCACGAGGCAGAGAAGAAAGCACGGGGCTGATGGCGCAAGAACCGGACCGAAACCCGGGTGCGGTTGGTTTCCAGGTTAATTCGGATCAAGAAACAACCCCACACTTGCCATTCTTGGCCGTACGAAAGAAGGAGCACGTGCAAGGGTTCCCCTGAATCACCGTTTCAGTTTAAGAACATCGTCCGGTAGAGCGTATCCCGCTGCACTGGTTTGAAACCGGCATCGCGAATAATGCGCCGCAGCTCTTCTTCTGTCGTGCAGTTACTCGTCCCCGCTGCTCTCACCACATTCTCCTCCAGCATCACAGAGCCAACGTCGTTGCCGCCAAAGTGGAGGCCTAACTCCAGCACCTTCAGGCCCTGAGTGACCCAGCTTGCCTGCACATTTTCAATGTTATCGAGATAGAGCCGAGCAATCGCCAACACCTTCAGGTATTCAACCGAGGTAGCTTCTTCCCAGCCGCGGCCACCGAGCGCTGTGTTGCCTGGCTGGAAGCTCCACGGGATGAAAGCTGTAAATCCGCCGGTTTCTTCCTGGAGCCGGCGAACCACCTCAAAGTGGTTGATGCGCTGCTCAAAGGTCTCACCCACGCCGAACATCATGGTGGCCGTGGTGCGCATGCCCAACTGGTGCGCGGTGCGGTGAACGCTGACCCAGTCCTCAGTGTTGCACTTGATACGGGCAATGCGTTTGCGCACGTCGTCGTCCAGAATCTCAGCTCCGCCGCCGGGGATGGAATCCAGGCCTGCGTCGCGCAGGCGCACAATCGTATCGCGGAGGCTCAGATCAGAATACTTGGCTATCGCCAGCACTTCAGAAGCTGTCAGACAATGCAGCCAGATCTGCGGAAAGCGCTGCTTGATGCCGCTGAAGAGCCGCTCGAACCAGTCGATCTTCAGGTCGGGATGAATGCCGCCCTGCATCAGCACGCCTGTGCCGCCCATCTCCAGGGTTTCTGCGATCTTCTCGTGAATCTTTTCAAAATCGAGAATGTAGCCTTCTTCGGAACGAGGCCCCCTGAGCGGCCGATAGAAGGCGCAGAAGGTGCAGTGCTCCGTGCAGAAGTTGGTGTAGTTGATGTTGCGATCGATGATGTAAGTGACCACTCCCTCGGGGTGCAGGCGGCGGCGAACGGCGTCAGCCTCAAACCCTAGGCCGATCAGGTCAGGGGAGTGGAAGTGGTCGAGAGCCTGTTGACGGGTCAGCGGCATACATCGATTCTAGCAATTCAGCGGCTGTGGGGTGACTCAGCGGGATCGACATCGCGAACCGGCCGCACGTTTGCCGATCTGCGGATTAGAAAGAGACCGCGGTTTGCCAGCGACCGGCCCTGCGTGCGCTCCAGGTTTGAGGCTGTCGAGATGCCGCTGAACAGCAGGAAAAAGTCCCAGAACGCCCGCAAAACCCCCTTCTTGTTTTCGGTAGCCATGGGGGAAGAACCTCGCAAATCCATCTTGTCCCAATAGATCTCTCACTTCGTTAGAGAATCAATTACCTCATCCGGTCGCACAAATCTTTCGGTCATGTGACGCGGTCGGCGAAGCAGCATCAATGGCCGGAATTCGGCTTTTGAGCCGGTTTGGGCATCGGCTTAGTCTTCTTCGCGGGCGCGGAGACGCCCATGCTCATGAGGAGAAAGCCGAATCCCTTGCGCAGCGAGTCAAGCACGCTCATCGTTTTTCCCCTTCCAGTTCGCCTGCAATGGCTCCCTGCAATCACGTTCGTGCGCGCTGAGAGCCTGTGCAGTTCTACTTCCCATTTGCGGAGTTAACAATTGCGCTGGACTCTGGCTTCGAGGAAGCCTTGCCTTGCAGGATGTCCAAAGCGGCCGGCGGCAGCGGCTTATCGGCCGCGGCCAGCAACATGCTCACCTGCCATATCTGGGTGTTGTTGAGTACCCTCTTGAAGGATGGCATTCCGGTCAACCGGATTCCGTTGGACACCTTCCAATACGTCTCGTATGCAGGGTCGTCACTCACTCCCACCACATCGCTATTCTCATGCTTTTCCCACAGCGGCGGCGCAGGGGGATACATGTGAGAGCCGAATGAAGAAGGCTTCCCGTGAAGGCCGTGGCAGGCAGCGCATTGGTCGCGGTAGATTTCCGCGCCAGCCACCAGGTTGTTTCCGTCGGCGGGAAGGGGAGGCGTGTTCGCCAGTTCCTGTTGGATGCGCGCATGCAGTGGGATGCTGGTCATCGTCGCTTCCAGTGGAAGCGGCTGGTCGGTGACCGCCACCGGCACATGGCCAAACTCAAACCAGCCTAGCAGGGCGGCGGGCACCAGGATTGCTCCCAGGAGAATTCCCAACAAAACTCGACCCATATTCTCGATAACCTCCGTTGGAGTTAATCGTAGAGCATTCCCGTGCCTTCGCGCCCGCAAAGGGGTAATTATTCTGTCAACAGAAAAGAATTGCTGGACAAATCGGGTTGAATTTGGCATTGTTTGGCCCATGCCCCAACCGCATTCGCCGGCTGCGGCCATTCCCTACCCAGACAACAAGGAGATCCCCCATGGCTGACCACTCAAAGATGAAACTGGGCCGCAAGGCCGTCAAAACCGATACAAGAACCCTCGCGTTTGGCGATTACCTAACGCCGGGGCTGGCGCCCCCGCCGCCCACAGCCGATTGGACCAAGGGCATCACAAGTTGGGGCATGATGCTAAACGACAAGCTGGGCGACTGTACCATCGCGGGCTGCGGCCACGCTGTGCAGGTATGGAGCGCCAATGCTGGTACCGAAATCACCGTTCCGGACCCCACGATCCTGAGCTACTACGAGAAGTGGGACGGGTACAGTCCCAACGACCCCACTTCCGATCAAGGCGGCATCGAGTTAGACGTGCTGAAAGACTGGAAGCAGGGTGGGTTTGCCGGCAACGCGCTCCTGGCTTTTGCCGATCCGAAGCCCGCCAATCTGGTGGAGATTCACCAGTCCATTGCCCTGTTCGGTGGCGTGTATATCGGGCTCTCTCTGCCGATCACGGCGCAGAAACAGGATGTGTGGGATGTGGTGCCCAATGGCGGCGCCGATGCCAAGCCGGGCAGTTGGGGCGGCCACTGCGTCTTTGTGCCCAAGTACGACCAGAAAGGCTTTACCTGCATCACCTGGGGCCAATTGAAGACGATGACGGTGGCCTTTTGGAACAAGTATTGCGACGAGGCTCACACGCTGCTCGCACAGAATTGGGTTGTAGGGAAGACTGCGCCCAGCGGCTTTGACCAGGCCCAGTTGCTGGCCGATCTGGGTAAGATCAGGTAGCTCCATAGGCGGCGAAACGGTCAGAAGCGCGTCCAAAGCTATGCCGGCTCAAGCGCGAGGCTCCCTCCAGGTGGTTTAATACTGAATGGGGGGAGTCCTGCCTAGAGCGGCGGTGTGCTTCCGTAGTCCCGTGGAGGAAACCCGAAACCGATGCACTCTTTTCGCCGTCTTGCCCTTTTGTTGGCGTTGTTTTTGCCAGCCGTATACGCCGTCCAGGCCGAAAGCTCCAGTTCGAGCAGCAACCCCGCAACACCAAACCCCAGTCAGGACAACCCGAGCCAGCCTCAGGCGCAGCCGTCCGCGCAAACCCAGGGCCAGCAACCTCAAGTCAGCGTGCAGGCCCGCATCAAGGCCCGCCGCGCGCAGCGGCGCGTAGCGGCGATCCACGAAGTCTACGATCATCTCTATGAGGGGTATGTCGGCGCGGGCTATTTGCGCTTCACGCCCGGCCCGGCCTTGCAGCGCGTGAACGAATACAACTGGAATGGCGGCTTTACACGCTACTTCAACGAGCGCCTGGGCGCGACGGTCGATGGGCGAGGATACTTCGGGTCTCCGTTTATCCGGCCAACGCAGGGAACCCCGCCCGCGGGCAGCGTGGGCCTGACAAAGCCGATTGTCAGCCAATATGCCGTTCTGCTCGGACCCACCTATCGTTTTTATATGCAGCCGAGGTATTCCATCTCAGGCCGCGTGATGGCAGGGTACACGCAGGGCAATTTCACTGGAGATACAAACGGGTATGGAACCCTTGGAGTCCTCTACCCCGATTCCAAGACCTTTGCCGCCAGCGCCACTATCTTTGCCGAATTCAACATCGCACCGAACATCGGCATAAGGGTTGCGCCCGAGTACTACCTCAGTGGCTTCGGTTCAACCACGCAAAACAACCTCGGCTATACGGCCGGAATCGTGTATCGCTTCGGCAAACAGTGAGGCATTGGGAATTGAGAGCAGGGCACAGCGAAGGTCACTGAACGGCCGCCGTCTTGTGCGCAGCATAGTCTGAAGCTCCCATCATATGGATCGATACATACGGTTCATCACCCACTACCCAGCTGTCGTGTCCGGCTTCGATGTAAAAATGTCTCCGGGCTTCATTTCAACGACGCGGCCATCGTCCATTGCAGCGGTGGCGCGCCCGGTGACCACCATGCCCACATGCTCGACATCGCAACTGCTCTTGCCCAGCGCGCTTCCTACATGAACCGACCACTTCCAGCCCGGCTCGTACGTTGCCCGGCCAATGGTTATTCCCCCAATGTGAACTAGCTCGAACTTGCCTTTCTCAAACACTCTGACCTCATCGGGTTTTTCAAACTGCTTTAGAATTACTTGTTGCATTATTAACCTCCTGGCGCAGCTCCTGACTTATCACTGATCCCCGTTTATTGCAATATCGGAATACCGGCGATGCGCTTTTGCCACTCGGCTGGGCCAGTTAGGTGAACGCTGGTTCCTTTCGAATCTACAGCGACGGTTACCGGCATATCGCGCACATCGAACTCATAGATTGCCTCCATGCCCAGATCCCCAAATGCCAGCAAACGCGAGCCGTGAATGGCCTTCGAAACTAGATAAGCCGCTCCCCCCACCGCCATCAGGTAGACCGCACCAAACTCGCGGATAGCGTCAATAGCGACCGGTCCGCGCTCGGATTTGCCCACCATGCCCATCAGTCCTGTCTCGGCCAGCATCTGGCGGGTGAACTTGTCCATGCGCGTAGCCGTTGTGGGTCCGGCGGGGCCCACCACCTCATCGCGCACCGGGTCCACCGGGCCCACGTAGTAAATGAAGCGGCCGTGGAAGTCCACCGGCAGCGCTTCGCCGCGGTTAAGCATGTCTGTGATGCGCTTATGGGCGGCGTCGCGGCCGGTGAGCAGCTTGCCGGTCAGCAGCAGCACCTCGCCTGGCTTCCATGCGGCGGCTTCCTCGCGGGTCACGGTATCCAGGTTGACCCGCGTGGCCGTCGAAACATCATGGACGAGCTTCGGCCAGCTCTCCAGGTTGGGCGGGTCAAGGAAGACCGGCCCAGAGCCGTCCAGCACAAAGTGTGCGTGGCGCGTAGCGGCGCAGTTGGGAATCATGGCCACCGGCAGGTTGACGGCGTGCGTGGGGTAGTCGCGCACTTTCACGTCGAGCACCGTGGTCAGTCCGCCCAGCCCCTGCGCGCCAATGCCCAGCCGGTTCACCTTGTCGTAAAGCTCGATGCGCAGTTCTTCTGCGCGGCTCGCGGGGCCGCGGGCAATCAGCTCCTGAATGTCGATGGGGTCCATCAGCGATTCCTTGGCCATCAACATCGCTTTCTCCGCCGTGCCGCCAATGCCGATGCCCAGCATCCCCGGCGGGCACCAGCCGGCGCCCATCGTCGGCACGGTCTTCAGCACCCACTCCACCACTGAGTCGGAGGGGTCCAGCATGACGAATTTGCTCTTGGCCTCAGACCCGCCGCCCTTGGCCGCCACCGTCACATCGACTGTTGCGCCCTTCACCAGCTCCACGCTCACCACCGCCGGCGTGTTGTCTTTGGTGTTGGTCCGCTTGCCCGCCGGGTCGGCCAGGATGGAGGCGCGCAGCTTGTTGTCGGGGTCCAGATAGGCGCGGCGCACGCCCTGATTAACCATATCCTGCAGATCAACCGAAGGACTGCCGCCCTCGGCACCCTCGAACTTCACGTCCATGCCCACTTTAACGAAGGCCGTCACAATCCCCGTGTCCTGGCAGATGGGCCTGTGGCCCTCGGCGCACATGCGGCTGTTGATAAGGATTTGCGCGATGGCGTCCTTGGCCGCAGGCGACTGTTCGCGCTCATAAGCCTTGGCCAGGCTGGTGATGTAGTCCACTGGATGGTAGTAGCTAATGTATTGCAACGCGCCCGCGACACTGGCGATGAAATCTTCCTGGCGAATAGTGGTCATGGATCAAGCTCCCTCGGTATTCCGACGATTCTAGGGTAAAGGATGCGAGGGAGGTTTGGCAGGACCCGAGGCTTCCATGCTGTACATTCGCTCTGTTTGGATCGTTTCAGTGCTTTCGTGCGGAGGGTTTTGGGAAACCATTGATATTGAGATGTTTAGATAAGCTTTTTGTTCAGTGGCACAGTTGTGCAGGGGATCTGTCACTATGCCACTTGCAGGGGCAACCTACTGATCGGGAGAGGCTATTTTCTGCGAGAAGGATCTGAGAGCTTGACGTTCGGTTACCGCCCGGCGCGCCGCTCCGATGTTGCCTTCTCATAGCACGGGATCAGTTTAGCCGTGTTGCGCAGGACCGCGCGACTTATCGGAAAGTTATAGGCGGCGCAAGGGTAACGCTCCAGCTGACCAAGGCCGGCGGCCTATGCGAAATCGAGGATCGGGAATAGATTTCATGCACGCTCAGGTCAGCTGCTTCATCTCTTGGTGCGCTGGTCGTGGAAAGTCGAAAACAAGAGAAATTTAGAAGATCAAGCCACCTGCCCAGTAGCTCAAAAGGCCAGGTGCCTGTTACGTGTACAGGCTAATCATGATTCAGAATGGAAAAACTCGGCACAAATCGGCTTGTAACAGGCCGAGCTTCCGTCGCGCCGTTATGCATAGCGACTATTTTTCTATAAAGGTTCTAAGATCCGCATTTGGCGTCATGCGCTTGCGGATTGCGGATGTTCGGAGAGTTTTTCTAGCCAAGCTTTACAACGCAGAACTGCAAGCCTGTTTCCTTCTTACTGGTTCTCTCGGGATTGTTGAAAACCGAGACTAATCATTTGAACCCGCAGTCGATGATTCATTGTGAAAGCTGCAAAGAATACATGCTTTAATTTGTCAAAGAGAGAGTAGTCGAGTATCGTAAGTTAAGGCAAATGGCCGACCCTGTTTGCGTCGCAGCCTGGACGCGCGGGGATTGGACCACTTAGCAGCATGCATCAGGGAGGAACAATGGGAGTATCTGAAATTCTGGCATCGGTCGACCGCGAGATCGCACTCTTGCAGCAGGCGCGCGCATTGCTGGCCGGCGCAGCCGCGCCGCCAGCGAAGAAGAAAGTGGGAAGGCCTCGCAAGATTGTTGCGGCGCCCAAGAAGGCAGCTGCGGTTGCACCCGTCGCCGCAAAGCCCCCGAAAAAGAAGAAGAGGAATCTTTCGCCCGAAGGGCGCAAGCGCATCGCCGAGGCCGTAAAAAGGCGCTGGGCTGCTCAGAAGGCCGCCACAGCAAAGTAGCCGTCAGCAATCCGATGCCGACAGCGACTGGTATGCACTTGTAACTCATAGAAACTTAGATCCGTTTGAAGGTGTGCACTCTTTAGGCGCCAGTCGCTGGCGGGGCATGCAGAGTTCCCGTATGGCTTGATGCAACTGAATGCGTCAGTTGCTCGGCGAGTTGTGTATCTGACGAAACCATTTGAAGGAAAGTCTTGGAAGATCGTGGGATGGAATGCAGTCTGTTTTTTTTCGAAGCTAGTGCAGGCTTGATTTTTTTTGCGGTTCGGGCTGTTACAGAAAAGCTAAAGACTGAGCGCCTTCAAGGACAGCGCTCGATGACTCAGGTTATTATGAATTGATTCCAAAGCTCAATATAGGCACCATTGGTCTTTCCTGAACCGCCGATTCCGCAGAGTTGAGGTGTTTCTGTGTCGAGGAGAGTTTGGTGAATTGGATTGCGTTGCCGGACTTGGCGGCTGTTGCGTTGCTGGCGGGAGCCTTTGCGTCAGTGGCGCGGAGGGGACACACGCCGGTATCCAGACTCTGGCTGACAGGCTGGCTGGTAATCGTCCTGCACTTTACGTCTTTCCTGTTCCTTGCAACCCCTGGCGTTTGGGGAAAGATTGCGGACGCGGTTGGTGTGGATGCACTTACGTGGGCCGGGTTACTTTTTATGTGGGCCTCGGTTCCCTACCGTCAACTCAAGTCTAGCCGCTTGATATTCGCCGCGCTGCTGCTGACCAACACCCTCTATATTCCTTTAGTTTCAGGCAACCTGCACGCACGCTGGGCCTTGACTCCGGTTTCCGCTTTGTTCGGTGCCCTTCCACTGGCTATCGCGCTCACGACGCTGCGCAAGTTCAACCACCCGCTCCGTTGGACGCTGGTCGGTCTCTATTCCGCACTTTCGATCTTTCTCCTCGTCTTTCAGCACCAACCTGGTAATGGCGGAATTTTGGCGCAGAACGCGGTGCTATTCACTGTTTACTTCGGCTGCGCTATCCATTCTTGGTACGCCTACCGCAGAGCCACGACCGGCGCATTCATCACCGTTTCCGGATTTTTGGCATGGGCGGCGGTCTTCGCGGTGGGGCCATCGATGGCATTGTACTGGCCTCAAGTCCACATCGAAAACGAGGTATGGAATCTGCCCAAGTACGTAGTGGCAGTAGGCATGATCTTACTGCTGCTTGAGGACCAGATCGAACACAACAGGCATCTTGCTCTGCACGATTATTTGACTGGATTGCCCAACCGCCGACTCTTTCAGGACCGGTTAACCGGTACCCTGGAGCGAGCCCGCCGCGTCAATGCAACAGCTGCGTTGCTGGTGATTGATCTGGATCGCTTCAAGCAGGTAAACGACACACTGGGCCATCATGTGGGCGATCTTCTACTACAGCGCGTAGGACAGATCTTTTCTGGACGGGTCCGTCGCTACGATACGGTTGCGCGAACGGGCGGCGATGAGTTCTCGGTCATACTGGAGGAGCCCGTCAGCCGCGAAGATGCCATAAGAGTGGGTAAGTCCTTGATGCAGACGCTTCACGATCCCATCCAACTGGAGAAACACACCGTGCATGTGGGCGCAAGCTTTGGCGTAGCCATCTTCCCCGACGACGCATCCGACATGGAGTCGCTCTGCATCGCTGCTGATCGGCGCATGTACGACACAAAAAACCCAAAAGCGAAGCAGGAACACTTGCCCCAGCAAGTTCAATTGGAACCGAAAATCAAGCCGAGTGGTTTATCCTTAAGTTGAAGAGAGTGTATTCTTCCGCGCATGAAACTCAATTCCAACCCCTTGAGCTAGAAAGCTCCAGTTATCTCCATCGAAAGACGCGCAGAGAGACCGCAAACGGCACAACGAACCACGCCAGCAAGATCCCAACCTGCGCAATCATTTGCCCGATATTCATCCCCTGCAGCATATTCCCGCGCATCGCTTCGATGGCCGCTGTGAGCGGCAGCGCCCGCACCAACGGCTGAATCGCTTCGGGAAAGCGTGTCGCCGAGAAGAATATGCCCGAAAGAATCCACATTGGCAGCATCACCAGATTCATCAACCCCGAAACTGCTTCAGTCGTTCTGGCACGCGAAGCTACCAACAGGCCCAACGCTGAAAATGCGAGCGAAGTAAGTACACACAGCAGCCCAAGCTGTAAGAGCGAGCCGCGGAACGGCACCCCGAAGGCCAACCGCGCAAAGCCCAGAAACACCATAATCTCGACAACCAGCATCGCCAGCCGCGACAGCAGAAACGACATGAGATATTGCCACCGCGCCATGGGCGAAGCCACCAGCCGTTTCAGCAACTTCTTCTGCCTGGCTTCGACGATCGAAAAGCCCAGCCCCCACATCGCGGAGCCCATCAGGTTCATGCCTAACAGGCCCGGCACCACAAAGTCGATATAGCGCGCGCCGGTCTCATGCACCAGCTCGTCCGCGGTGCCTATCGCATTTTTCCGTCCAGCGGCCGCCTGTATCGCCCGATCCGCCAACAACCGCGCCGTCCGCGCATCCGGATTTGTGTCGTCGTATTTGTACACAGCACCAATATCGTTCGCTCCTACAGCCAGCAGCACAATCTGCCCAGTCGCCAGTTCATGCGTGCCAGCCGCATAGTCCAGCGTCTTAACCGCCAGCCCTTTATCCGTCACCAATGCCTGCGTCAGTTGCGCTGTGGTCGCGCCCACTTGCAATACGTCCGGCTGCCGGTTGCGGAAGGCAATACCCAGCCCCACCGCCAGCAGAATCGGAAAGATGAATATCCAAAAAATCGCCTCCGGCTCGCGTAAGAGCAAGCGAAAGCGCACCACCGTCAGTTGATACAGGCTGCTCAGCTCCAGACTATCCATCGCGCAGTTTCCTTCCTGTCAGCCGTACAAACACATCCTCAAGCGATGCGGAGTGGGTGCGGAATTCGCTCAGATGCAGCCCCTGCTCCCGCAAAACAGCAAAGATGCGCGGCACTGCGGTGTGTAGTTCGCTCACCGAGAGCCGATGGAGTCCTTCTTCCACATCGAGCGACTGCACGCCGGGAATCGCCCGAAGCATCGCCTCATCAACCTCAGCTCTGGGTGCCCCAGGTCTCGATTCTGAGGCCGGGGAATCGTTCGAGCTGCCGACGGCAAACTCCACAATGTCTTCCCCGCCCACGGTCGCGATCAGTTGCTGCGGCGTACCCAGCGCAATCACCCGCCCGTGATCCATGATGGCCACACGGTCGCACAGCCGCTCGGCCTCTTCCATGTAGTGCGTGGTCAGGATGATCGTCCGCCCCGCCTGCTTCAGCTTGTCCACCAGATCCCACAGGTGACGCCGCGCCTGCGGATCGAGGCCGGTCGTTGGCTCATCTAAAAAGAGCAACTCGGGATCGCCCACCAGCGCGCAGGCCATTGCCAGCCGCTGCTTCTGCCCGCCAGAAAGGCCGCCCACGCGCGACGTGCGCTTCTCTTCGAGTTGCGCCGTTTCGATAGACTCATCTACTGAAATTCCGTGCTTGAAAAAACTGCGAAAGAGCCGCAAAGTTTCTTCCACAGTCAGCTTGTCCGGGAACTGCGTCTCCTGGAGTTGAACCCCGATTCGCTGGCGCAGCTCGCCGGCTCCTGTGCGCCAGTTCAGGCCCAGCAGTTCCACTGTCCCAGCATCCGGCGCTGTTAGCCCCTCGCAGATTTCAATGGTCGTGGTCTTCCCAGCACCATTCGGCCCCAGTAGCCCGAAGCACTCTCCCCGCGCCACTTCCAGGTCCAGGCCATCCACAGCCTTCACGTCCGCAAAGGCCTTCTTCACGCCGCGCAGGAGAAGCGAGGTGCCGGTCTCTGCTGCCTCGGTCAACGGCCGAGCAGACTCTACTGCCACCCTTCCTTTTTCAGCCATCTCTTCGGTCACGCACCATTCTCCCGTAACAGACTCGCGTTTTCTCGGATAAGATTAACCCATTTTGGCTTCCGCTCTTTGAACATCGCGTAACCTCCCTCAACAAACCCTGACCTCAACGGTTTAGAATCCTTGTGGCCACGAGCCACAGAATCTGTGAACTCCGCCGCCATGGGACTGCCTTCATGCGACATGTTTCTGCACTGCGCTTCGCTCTGGCCTTGCTCTCTTCTCTCACTGCGGTTGGCGCCCTCGCGCAATCCACAACCGCTTCCTACGACGCGGTCGATCCGTTCATCGGTACGGGAGGCGGCGGAAACACCTTCCCCGGCGCGTCCCTGCCCTTCGGCATGGTGCAGTGGAGTCCCGACACCAACCACGACGCTTGGTACTTTTCCAACGAAAAGCAGATTCAGGGCTTTGGACTTACCCACATCAGCGGCGCGGGCTGCCCGCTCTATGGGGACTTCGCCGTGCTGCCGACGACAGCCTCATTAACGTCCAGCCCGGACATTGACTTCGCGCCTTACGCCGCAGACTTCTCTCACGACAAGGAAGAAGCCCATCCCGGCTACTACGCCGTCACCTTGGCAAACGGTATCCGCATTGAGATCACAGTCTCAGAACGATCCGGCGTCGCCCGCTTCATCTTCCCTAGGGGCGCCAACGCGCGTGTGCTGGTCAACGCCAGCTCCAGCGCAGGCTCCTTCCACAACCTGAATGGCAAGCCGCCCGACCCAGCTTTCCGCAACAGCATCGAACTCACCTCCGCTTCCTCCTATGCCGGCTCGACTACGGCCGGCTCCTTCTGCGGAACCAAATCGCAATATACGCTTTATGTAGCAGGACGCTTTGACAAGCCTTACAAAAACTCGGCGCTCTGGAGCGACGGTTCCATTACCCCTTCCGCCAAATCCTCGCAAGGCACGCACACCGGCGCCTGGCTAGACTTCGGCAACCAGCATCAAGTGGTCCTGAAAGTCGGCGTCTCCTTTGTCAGCCAGGCTGGCGCACTGGCCAATCTTGAGCAGGAGATGCCCGGCTGGAAGTTCGACGCAGTCCACTCAAAAGCTCGTCGCGCGTGGACTGCCCTCTTCGACCGCGTCACCGTCGAAGGCGGCAGCCCAGACCAGCGCAAGATCTTTGCAACAGGCCTCTACCACTCGTTCCTGTCGCCCAACCTTTTTAGCGATCGCGATGGCCGCTATATCGGCTTCGATAACCAGATCCACTCCCTCGCCGGATCGAAGCAGACTGCCCAATACGCCAACTTCTCTGACTGGGATATTTATCGCAACACTGTCCAGCTCCAGGCCCTCTTCGAGCCCCTGCGCGCAAGCGACATGATGCAGTCCCTGGTCAACGATGCGGTTCAGAGCGGCTGGTATCCCCGCTGGCCTGCTGCCAACGACGTCACCTACGTCATGGGCGGCGATTCGCCCGCCCCGGTGATCGCCTCGTCCTATGCCTTTGGCGCGCATAACTTCGACACCGCAACCGCTCTCCAGTATTTGGTCAAGGCTGCAACCCAGCTAGGCGTCGGTCCCCACAACAGCTCCGAGCGCCCCTTCCTCGACGACTACCGCAAGCTCGGCTATGTCCCCTCTGAAAAAGACCGCACGTCCTCCTCGCGGACCCTGGAATACGCCAACGACGACTTCGCCATCGCTCAATTCGCCCAAGCACTCGGCAAGCCTTCCGCCTATCAAAAGCTGCTCAAGCAGTCAGAGAACTGGAAGAACCTGCTCGACCCGGAGACGCATTGGATTCGCCCACGCCTCAGCGATGGCGCATGGCTGGCCTTATTCGACGCCGAGCGCTCCATGCCCAAAGGAAACGGAAGCGATCAACTAGGCTTTGAAGAGGGCAACACTTACCAGTACACTTTCATGATTCCGTTCGAGTATCCCGCCCTGTTCAAGGCGATCGGCGGAGATGACCAAGTTATCTACCGACTTGACAAATTCTTTCTCAAGCTCCGTTGCTGGGGCGAACCCTGCTTCAACATGGAGAATGAGCCGGACTTCGTGACCCCCTACGCCTACGTATTCGCCGGGCAGCCCTGGAAGACCCAGGAGGTCGTCACCCGCATTGCCGCTGAAACCTTCAAGACCACGCCGGACGGCATTCCCGGCAACGACGATCTCGGCGCAACCTCCGGCGTCTACGTCTGGAACGCCTTTGGCTTTTACCCCGCCATCCCCGGCGTTGGAGGCATGGTCCTCGGCACGCCTATGTTTAGCAAGGCTACCCTCCGCCTGGCTGGCGGAAGGACCGTCGTCGTCGACCACCGCGGCAACGGGTTCTATGTCCAGAAAGTGACGGTCGACGGCAAAGAGTACTCGAATTCCTGGCTTCCATTGGAGAAGCTGCACCCGGGCACGACGCGCATCGAGTTCGCCACCGGTGTGGCTCCCAACAAGGAGCGCGGCCGGGCAATCGAAGACCGACCGCCGTCGTTCCACTGACCCCGATCTTTCACCGCCTTGATATCCGCAAAGGATTTGCGCAGGCAGCACGGGAGCAGCGAATGGCTGTTTGCCTGCGCCGTTGCCGCCTGACTGGTTGATCCGTTCTTCGCTCCGTCCTTCATGGTCCCAGTCTACTCATTTTCCAGCTCCGGGTCGTCCCGGTGACGGGCAAAGCAACCCATGCGCAGGCAACAATACGGCTGGAGCTGGGAAGGAACTGTGGAATGGCTCGGTGAGCGCATTGGCCTGTTGGCACAAACGGAAGATCTGGTTCGAACGGAGTCTGATTTCTGGGTCGTGCAAAGACCCACGTCTCACCCGATGGTTTCAGTCCTTCGCGCCCGCATGATGGACGGCGCACCTACCAGGAACCAAACGGCGATTAGCGAGTCGAAGATCATGCAGCCAAGGGAGGAGGTTCGCATATATGGCCAGATGGGATGGCCTATGAGTTGATGGGGCAGGTCCCAGGCCGCGTGCATCAGCCACGCAGCTCCAATGGCTCGGTACGATCGCAGGCCGAGGTAAACCACCGGTGTTGCCAGTGCTGGATAGATCAATTCCCAAACGCCAAATGCTCCGCCGATATAGGCGCCCACCGCGCCTGCCGCGAAGATGGCATTAAAGCTGCGCCGCGCTGGGTGAGGGACCAACGACATAATGGCAACGAAAATGCCGGCTCCGAGAGCCGGTCCGATGAAGTCCATGGGAGCCAAAGGCGATACAGCGGGCATGAATTTCTCCTTGGATAATAGTAGGAATTCAGTCATAATCGGGCGAGTGGCCAGAATGACATTCTTCGCAGGATTCGAGCCAAACGCGCGGGGACAGAGCAAACATCGCGTTGCCGTACTCGCATACGACGGCGTGGTACTCGGCGATCTGGCAACACCTCTTGAGATATTCGGACGGGTGCGCGACGCCGAAGGGCAAGTCTGCTACGACGTACGCGTCTGCGGAGCGGCCAAAGAAGTGCAATCGGAGCATGTGCGTCTCAATGTTCAATGGGGCCTCTCTTGGGTAGCGCGCGCCGACACGGTAATCGCCCCTGGCATCGACGATTTGCAGCGACCGACTCCACCTGCGATTCTCCGCGCCCTCAAGAGTGCTTCGAAAAGAGGCGCGCGCATCGCATCGATCTGTACGGGAGCTTTCGTGCTGGCACGAGCCGGTTTGTTGGATGGGTTGCGCGCGACCACACACTGGATGGCGGCCGGAGAACTGGCACAGCGTTATCCGAAAACCGAAGTAGATGCCGATGTGCTCTATGTGGATAATGGCCGCGTACTCACCTCCGCCGGAGCCTCTGCGGGGATGGACCTATGCTTGTACATCGTTCGGCGCGATCATGGCGCCTCGGTCGCGGCGAGAGTTGCCAAAGCCGCGGTGATGCCGCTGGAGCGCTTCGGCGGCCAGGCGCAGTTCATCGAGCACAAAGCACCTGAGTGCGGCGAATCCATGGGACCGCTGCTGCTTTGGATGGAACGCAACCTCAGCCAGAATCCTTCGCTCTCCATCATTGCGTGTCACGCGCGTATGAGCACACGGACCCTCTCAAGGCGTTTCCGTGAGCAGGTAGGAATGACTCCCGCCCAATGGATGAGCAAGGCCAAGGTCCGCCGCGCACAACACTTACTGGAAACGACCCACTTTTCGATCGAGCGGACCGCGACCGAGGCGGGATTTGGGTCTGCTTCCGTTCTCCGAGAACATTTCGGAAGCGTGGTCGGTATTTCGCCCGCTGCATATCGGCGATCATTTGGAGCATCTCGATAGCTTGTATGAGCTATCCAAGGTTGTCTGATCTCGACTGAGGCAAAATCCCCATGGCACACAGCGACGATCGACGACTGACGCACGACGAGGGTGCATCCCGGACTCCGGCCGCTCGACCGGCCAACCACAAACCAGCCAGCCTTCGCCAGCGAACTGGCCTTTGCGCCGGGCTGCGCTGGCAGTAAACTGGAAGCATGGCGGAGATTCAGCGCAGGAAAACACCCACGGTCAGCATCGGGCAGGTTCGCGTCGGATGGGCGGTCCCGGTTGTCGTTCAGTCCATGACCAACACCGACACGGCAGATATTGCGGGTACCATCGAACAGGTCGCGGCCCTTGCACTTGCGGGCTCTGAGATTGTCCGCGTCACGGTGAACAACGAGGATGCGGCAGCAGCCGTTCCGCACATCGTCGAAGGGCTCGACAAACGTGGCCTGCGTGTACCCATCGTGGGCGACTTCCACTACAACGGCCACCTGCTGCTCAAGAAATTTCCCGCCACGGCGCGGGCGCTGGCCAAGTACCGGATCAATCCCGGAAACGCGTCGATCGGCAAGAAAGACAACGACAATTTTCAGGTGATGGTGGAGTGCGCTGTCGAAAACCAGAAGCCCGTGCGTATCGGCGTCAACTGGGGCTCGCTCGACCAGGCGCTGCTGACTCGCATGATGGATGCTAACAGCCGTCAGGCGCAGCCTCTGCCTGCTCGCGACGTAATGATGGAAGCCATGGTAGTGAGCGCGCTGGACTCCGCCAAGGCCGCCGAACATTATGGCCTGCGCAGCGACCAGATCATCCTGTCCGCGAAAGTTTCGGGCGTCCGTGACCTGATCGACGTTTACACCAACCTGGCCGCGCGTTGCGACTACGCGCTGCACCTCGGCCTCACCGAAGCCGGCATGGGCGCCAAGGGCCTGATCGCTTCCACCGCAGGCCTTGCGCCGCTGCTGCTGGCAGGCATTGGAGACACCATCCGCGTGAGCCTGACGCCAAAGCCCGGTGGCGACCGGACCGAAGAGGTGCAGGCCGCGCAGCAGATTCTGCAATCGCTCTCCATCCGCAGCTTCATGCCGCAAGTGACCAGTTGCCCCGGTTGCGGGCGCACCACAAGCACTTATTTCCAGGAGCTGGCGGAGCAGATTCAGAGCTACCTGCGCACTTCGATGCCGGAGTGGCGCGAGCAGTACCCCGGTGTTGAAGAGTTGAAGCTGGCCGTGATGGGCTGCGTGGTGAACGGACCCGGCGAATCGAAGCACGCCAATCTTGGTATCAGTTTGCCTGGCACCTTTGAGGAACCCAAGGCGCCGGTCTACGTGGATGGCAAACTCTATACCACCCTCAAAGGCGACACGATTGTGGCTGAGTTCAAGCAGATTCTCGACAAATATGTTGAGAGCCACTACGGGCAGGGGGCGAAGAACGAGGAGTTGGTGGGGGCGCGGTAGTTCTTTCCTATCGCGGGCAGATGCGAGTAGAATCGCTTGCCATGAAGACCCCAGCATGTTTCGTTCTTACATGGGCAATTCTCTCGATTAATTTATTTGCGCAGACGAATCGCACCACAGGCCTGCCGTACGAAATTAATATTTCGTCTGGGGTAGCTGAGAAGCTGCTCATTCACAAGGTTGATCCAGACGCCTGTCCACACATCGCAATGGCCGCTCACGTCATAGGCACAGTAGTAGTGGGGTTTGACATTGACAAAAATGGGAATGTTCTTCATCCCACCGTTGTCTCTGGCCCTGCAATGTTACGGAAGCCGGTCCTGGATGCTGTTCGGAAGTACAAATACAAGCCCTATCTCCTGAACGGCGAGGCAGTCGTAGTGGGCACAACGGTTTCAGTCCAAATCGACACAGTTCGCGATTGCCACGCTGAGTAGTTGATTTGCAAGGTACCCCGATTCTCGCCCGATGCGGCGGTCGTGCAACACAATGAGTGTTCCTCCCGCCTCTCGGCCGCACAAGCTCTCAGATACTAGACGCGCCGCGTTTTCCAGTGGGGACGAAGCTGAAAGCCTGCCATAACCGAAATCCGCAGCCCCCAACGACGGGTCTTCGCTACTGGTGTGGAAAGCCAAAGGGGTGTCCACTCCACCGCCGATGGCAGACGTTTCAGGCGGCGGTATCGCCGCGCACTGGCAACGGCGCGGACAACTGCTGGCGCAGGCTGCCTGCCAGATCGGCCACTACGCGCAGCCTGTCGGCGACGGGCGAGGAAGCCTCGCTGCCGGAGAGAGCCAATTGCGAGTGCAGCAGCAGCCCCGCGACCGTAGTCTTTAGCTCACTCTCGATGGCGGCGGCTGCCGCCCGGCGGGCCAGCGTCTGCTCCCGCTCGCGGCGGTGCAGAGCGGCGCGAATTTCGCGGATCAACCGGGCTGCCCCGGAGAGCGCGAAGTTGATCTGCAAGGGAATCGCGAGGCCTGCCCGCTCCCACACCGCCTCGGCGGCAGAGGGATCGCACTCGGCCATGGTTTCATCCACCACCACAGCGGCATATTCGCGGCGGCGCAGCGCTGCCAGCGCGGCTTTGCGCCCCTCCGCCACCTCAACCTCCATGCCCAGTTGCGTGCCTACAACGGCAGCGCAGTTCCGCGCGCCTTCGATTCCGGTGACAATCAGAATGCTCATTTCCAACTCCTTAACCCGTTCTGTTCGACGCCCGTCTGGCTCACCGCCACGGCTGGCGCATTCGGACTGGTTGTTAGTACCTGGCCGGCGGGGATTGTTCTACCGGCACGGGCTGCTTTCCCGCAGCGGTTTCCACTCGTTACACTGGCGTGTTTGGTTCCGGTAACTCTTCCTGAAGTGGATCGGCGATGCCGTATTCCTTGAGCTTGCGGTAGAGGGTGGTCTTGCCGATGCCCAGCAGTTTGGCAGCCTGTAGCTTGTCGCCGTTCAGGGCGCGAATGGCACCCAAAATGGCCTCGCGCTCAAGATCGGCCAGCGGCTTGACATTTGGCTCACAGCGATTCCCTGCAGATTCGCGGACAATCGCAGCGATTCGCCGGTCCTCCAGCCCCTGCTGCTGCAACTGCGTGGGCAGGTCGCCCAGATGAAGAATGGGGCCGGAAGACAGGGCGCAGGCCCTTTCCACAGAGTTTTCCAACTCACGCACATTGCCCGGCCAATCGTGCCGCATCATGGTGCGCAGAGCCTCGTCGCTGAGAGTGAACTTGATGCCATGCTCGCGGCTTATGCGGTCCAGAAAGTGCGCCGCCAGCAGCGGTATGTCCTCGCGCCGGTCGCGCAGCGAGGGCAGCCGCAGATTGACCACATTGAGCCTGTAGAAGAGATCCTTGCGGAAGCTCCCCTTCTCAACCATTGCCGCCAGGTCGCGGTTGGTGGCGGCCACGATGCGTGCCTTGATGGGGACGCGGTGGGTGGCTCCGACGGGCCTCACCTCTTTTTCCTGGAGGGCGCGCAGCAGCTTGGCCTGCAGGTCCAGCGATAACTCGCCGATCTCGTCCAGAAAGACCGTGCCGCCCTCGGCCGAGACCAGCAACCCGTCCTTGGCGCGGTTGGCTCCGGTAAACGCGCCCTTCACATAGCCGAAGAGTTCGCTCTCGATCAGGGTGGGTACCAGCGAGCCGCAGTCCACAGGCAGAAAGGGTTTCTGCGAATTGGGCCCGTAAGCGTGGATGGTCCGCGCCACTAGTTCCTTGCCCGTGCCGCTCTCGCCCAGCACCAGTACCGGGTGCGAACTCTGGGCGACCTTGGAGAGGATGCGGTAGAGCTTCTCCATCTCCCCGGAGCGGCCGATCATCGCGCCCAGGCCCTGCGAGAGCCGCAACCGCTCACGCAGCTGCCGGGTAGCGGTATCTGTGAGGTGGCTGGCGGCGGCGCGGTCCAGCACCGTCGAAAGCTCGTCCATGGCGAAGGGCTTGGTCAGGTAGTCGGAAGCGCCGCAGCGCATGGCTTCGACGGCGGCGTTCACCGAGCCGGACGCGGTCATGGCGATGACCGAGGTTGCAGGGTAGAGCAGCTTGACCTCGGAGACAAGTTCCAGGCCCTGGCTGCTGCCCGCAGGCAGATTCACGAGCAGAATGTCGGCCGCGTGGCCGCGCAGTTGGCTGCGCGCCTGTCCCAGATCCCCTGTACTCTCCACCGCATAACCCAGGCTGGCCGCGATCTCGGCGCAGGCCGAGCGGATGGCCGCGTCCGCGTCTACCACCAGCAGGTGCAGCCGCACCGCCGGTTCCGCAAGTTGAGGGATAAACTGCATGGTTTTCGATGTCAGGACTGTTTCGAGCATTGTATTCGCCTCGCGCGCACTTGGGTATTCGTGGGTTTAAGTTGTGGATTCTGTTCTGGGCCCAAAACCGAATCAGCGGCTCCGAACGGGCAGCTCGATCACGAAGCGCGCCCCCTTGGGAGTGCGATTTTCCGCGTGAATCCGGCCTCCGGCGCCCTCGATCATCGAACGTGTGATGGCCAGTCCCAGCCCGCGATGCGACCGCAGTCTGTTTCCATCCACCGAAGTGCCATGCGCTTGGCAGGTATAACCGGATTCGAATATCGTTTCGAGCGCCGCAGCTGGGATTCCCGGCCCACTGTCTTCCATGGTGAGCGCCAGTTTGACAGCGGCTCCCGGCTCCGCCGCCCGTTCGCGCAGGGCAACCTGGATGCGCCCGCCCGAGGGCATAGCCTCTGCCGCATTCTTCACCAGATTGACCAGCAGCCGGGTCAGGTCTTCGCCCGTCAGCCACACCGGTTTTGCACTCCCTTCGGCGTCCATGGTCAGGGCAACCGCCGGCCCGGCCAGGGCCGCCAGCAGGTTCCGATTGCCTAGCAACTCTTCGGCAAGGTTGTCGATCGGCCGGGACGGCATCAGATCCCATTGACGGAAGGTCTCCAGCTTGTCGATCGGCGGAGGGTTCGCAGCGGTCGTACTCCTCGCCGGTGCGCCGTCCACCTCACGCGCGGAGCCGCTGGAAGAAGTGGCCCCCGCAATTCCCCGCGTATCCATTCCCCTTGTATCAAGCGCCACCAGCCTTTCCACCAACCGGCGGCTGGCCGCCGCCACCAAACGCAACTCGCTTCCATAGTGCAGGTAGGGAGTCGCAAGAACCCCCGGTTCCTCCAGCAGATCGCAGTAAAGAGCCAGCGCAGTCACCATGTTGCGGGTGTCGTGCGCTACTTCCGCCAGATTCTCGCCCTCGCCCCGCAGCGTGGCCAACGTCTCCACTACCGCCTCGACCCGCTTGCGCTCCGCACTGCCCCACGCTCCTGTTTGTTCCATCTGCCGCATAACGTGCCCCTTTCCCTGTTCCTAGTCCCTAGTCCCCGTTCCTTGTTCTTGGGCTTTGCCTTCTTCTATTACACGCAGCGTGCCAAACTAGGACGGTTCGGTTAAGTTCCTGATAAGGGAAGGGCTTACTGTCCAATTCCCGGACAGGCTCGCGGAACGGAGGCCGGGCGTTCTCTCCCAAAATGGAACACGGCGGAAGGGTGCCATCAACTTATCCCATGCAAGATCAGTAAGTTAGGCGCACGTTCCTGTTCCGGGCCATGCAAATCGCAGTTTCCCGCTTTGGGAATGTGTCCCTGCACGGCTCCCGTTCCCGTACAATCCCCCTATGAACGCCCCCGCCAGTTCGACATTCTTCCGCCCCGGCGGCAGAGCTCCCGCCCAGCTTCGCCCGTTCTCTCTCGCCCCCGGATTTGTACAGACCGCCGAAGGCTCGGTGCTGGTTTCGCTGGGCAACACGCGGGTATTGACCAACGCCACCATCGAGCCAGGTGTTCCCGGCTGGCTGCGCAACTCGGGCCGGGGCTGGGTCACGGCGGAGTACG
>Ga0302320_10002667_pt1 | contig 41718 bp, 38 predicted proteins | sample Bog_T0_3_FD_202130 | JGI IMG/M metagenome (GOLD analysis project Ga0302320, IMG submission 202130) | Peat permafrost microbial communities from Stordalen Mire near Abisko, Sweden - Bog_T0_3 | ecosystem: Environmental > Terrestrial > Soil > Wetlands > Peat | place: Sweden: Abisko, Stordalen Mire... | reverse complement strand
TTCTTCTCCGTGATGAATCACGCCCTGGCTTGGACAAACAGATCGAGCGCGCGAAACCCTTTGCCCTCCTGGCTGAAGGCAATGGCAGTGTTGCACAAAGCCTTGGCAGCTTCATAACCCATGCCGAGCTGTTCGAAGCGAGTAAAGGCCTCCTGCGCCATCTCCCGCGCTTCCTGGCTCATGTTGAGTTCCAGGTAGATTTCCGAAAGGTCGAGGTGGCAGAGCGCGGTGTGATAATTGTCGCCCACGCGCTCACAGTCCTCGCGGACCTCTCGGAGCATCTCAATCGCGCGCCCATACTCTCCGCGGAAGTAATAAAGGTAGGCGATGTTATAGTCCGCCTGGACCACGGCGCGGGGCAGGTTGTGCTGAACGCAGAACTCGCGCGCCCGCTGGTAGGCGCTCAAGGCTTCCTGGTACTCATTCAGCGTGATCAGGCATACCGCGATGTTATGGAGAGCGGCGATGATGCCTTCGGCGTCTTTGTCCGGAAGCAATTGCCCGAGGGCTCGTTCGTAGCCTTCCAGGGCCTCGCGAAAACGATCCTGGCGATGAAAGATATTCCCGACGTTGATGTCCAAGCGAGCGAGCCGCAAGTGGTCACCGGCGGCGGTAAAGATGGCGCGGGCCCGTTCCGCCGCTTGCAGCGCGCGGTCATACTCCCCCAGCAGGATCAGTGGCTGAATGGAGACGCTCAGCGTTCGGCCTTCCTGCGCCGCGTTGCCGGCTTCGGCAAAAAGCTGGATGGCCTGCGAGTGGAGCTCCGCCGCTTGCCTGTTCAGCCCAGCAAACCACAGGGTGTTGGCCTTGGCGCGAGTGGCGTGGGCACTCGACTCTTTATCATTGAGTTTCTCTGCGATGGCGAGCGCCGCTTCCGCCAGTGCTTTCGCCTTGGAAAGGTCTTTGCGAAGGTGCGCCCCGACGGCATCATCCAATTGCGCGACGGTGGCGGGAGAGAGAATGCGGCGATGGCGGGAAAAATACTTCCGCCGGCTGGCTTCATCAGGAAGCGCGGCCAGTTGCTCAATGGTTTTTTCCAGCGCCGTGAGCTTGCTTGTCATCAAATGATTCCCTATGTGACCGAACACGGCTGCTTGCTGCCGACCGATTTCAACCCTGTACTCACAACTTCTCGAACCCGGCCCGCTCAAGATTTTTGCGCAAATAATCCAGGCAGCGTTTGCGCGTCAAGCCGATGGATCCCGTGGCAAGCCCGAGCTTGGCCGCGACCTCTTCATACGGGCGCGCCGGCGATTCGTAGAAGAGCATTTCAATCAGTTGCTGGCATTGGGGCGACAGGGCCGTCCGGGCTTCGCGAAGCATCTGTTCAAGCTCCAACTCGCGAATTTGCTCGCGCGAGAGATCGCTGGAGTGCTTTTCCACGTGGGCTTCAAGATCTTCATCATCCACCGCCACAAACGGCTGTTGTTCGCGCTGCACGGTGGCGCAACGCCGTGCTGTGACTTGAATCAGCCACGCGGGCAGTGCCTGGGGGTCGCGAATCTTGGGGAGTTCAGAGAGAAGGCTCAGGCAGACCGACTGGAAAATCTCCGCCGAATCATCGCCCGTCAGCCCGTATTTCAAGGGGATGGAGTAGATAAGGTTCTTGTACCGGTCCACCAGGGCCAGCCACGCCTCCTCATTGCCGTTCAGGCAGTCCCGCACCAACCGTGCGTTGGAAACGGAGGCATCGTAAGCGGTTTGTGCCGATTCATTCTGCAAAGTTGTCATCCTTTACTCTCAACCCTGAACGCACAAAACCGAAGCCACGTCCGCCACACTTGCGGGCCAAACGCACAAGAACGAAGTCACAATCCGCAGTACTTACCGGTCAAACGCCCCGTCCGCCTTTATCATTTACCATTTACCATTTACAATTTGCGCTTAGACCTAAACCACATTTCAAGGACGATTGGTTCTATACCCTTCACCATTTAGCCTTTACCCTTTAAACCTCACCCTTTACCCTTCGACTAAAAGCCTACCGCCGCTTCCAGTAAAGCTGTTCCGCATTCCAAAGCAGGTAGTAGCGCATCACGGAGGGCTGAAGTCCCCCCAGAGTGGCTTTGGCGCCCGCCAAGACATTGGGGCTCACCAGGCAGATCACTGGTTCTTCATCGGCAACGATCTGCTGGACGCGGTCGTAAGTTGCCTTGCGCTGCCTGGAATCGAGTTGAGAGGTCTGAAGTTGCATCAGGCGGTCAAGCTGCGACTGCCACGGCGCCAGCGGATGGGGTTCCGTCACCGCCCAGAGGTGCGTGCCGCCGGTGGAAGTCCAGACGTTGATCTCCGGGTTCGGATCGGCATCGCCACTCACCAATCCGAGCAGCGTCGCTTCGTAATTGAAGGAATCAAAGACCCGCGCCATCAAGGCCTGGAATTCCATGGAGACCAATTGCACATGCATCCCAAGCTGGCTCAAATCGTCCTGGATCAGAGTCGCCATTTTGGTGCGCGGCGCATTGCTGGGATTGGTGAGGATGGAGAACTCCACCGGCTGGCCATGCGAGTCCGTCATGGTCCCATCCGATCGCCGTGAGAAACCAGCGCTGCGGAGCAAGGCTGAGGCCTTTTCCACCGACCGGGCGGGGCGGGGAATTGCCGTGTCCACCCAGAGCTTGTTTCCCGGAGTAACTTGCGTCCAGATGGGTGTGGCCCGGCCGCGGTAGACCAGTCGCACGATGGCGTCGCGATCGATGGCAAGCGAAATGGCCTGACGGAATTCCCTCAGCCGAAACCATTCCTGCGCCCTGCTGATATCAGGCAGGTGCTTGGAGCTCAAGTCATCAAGGTTGAAAAAGAGGAAGTCGTATTCCAGTCCGGGCCCAAGGTTGAACAGCCGATAGCCACTGGCGGTCTGCTCTCTCTCCAGCACAGCGTAGTTATCCGCGCCGATCTTCTCCAGCAGGTCGAGGTCGCCGGCCTGAAAGCGAATTACCTCTGAATCTTCAGTGGGCACAATCAGGAAGACCAATTGATCCAGGTAGGGAAGGCGCTGCTTTGCCGAATCAAGCTTCCAGTAATAGGGATTTCGCTCCAGCACGACCTGCTGGCCCGGGGTGTATTGCTTCAGGCGGAAGGGGCCAAGCCCGGCAACTGCTGCGGGGTCGGAGGAAAGGCCCCAAGCCTCAGTGATTTTGCCATCCTCGTAGGCCTTTTGAAGAAGGTGCCGGGGGAGAATGGCCACGCCGTCAAAGAGTCGCTCAGCGGCAGCATAGGGGGCGGCCAGATCGAATTCCAGGCGGTAGGGGCCCAGTTTCTGCACCTGGATGGGCTTGCCACCCACCTCCAGCAGGTCGCGCTGAGGCGAATGAACTTTGGCGTCCAGGTAGACCTTGAAGCTGAAGACAACATCGTCTGCATCGAAGGGCTGGCCGTCGGAAAATCGCACGCCGTGCCGCAATTCCAGAGTGTAGCGCTTACCGTCGGAGGAAACCTTCCATGATTTTGCCAGGGCGGCTTCCGCGTGCTGAGTCGCGAGGTTGATGTGGATCAGGTCAGCGTGCAGCAGGCTGGCAAGTTCCTTTGAAACCAGGTCCACGGCTGAGACCGGATTGAGCGTCTTGGGCTCGGAATGCCAGGAAGCCACCAGCCGACCGCCAGGATGTCCGACTTCACCCTGGGTGGTGAGGTCGTCAGCTCCCGTGGGTTGGGCGAATAGCCGGGGCGGCGCGGTCGCAAGCAGCCCCAGCAAGAACACCCCGGCAATCATTTTATGCGGCGAGCTGAGCCCCATCATGCCCCTATTGGTTTCTTATGTTTGCCCCGTAGTCTAACGTCTTCAGCGTTGCTGAGATGGCGCAGATCGCTGAAAGTTTTCAGACAAAATGTAGTAGAACAGAAATACCGGAATCAAAGCAAGCCCCGGTGCAAACATCCACCAGTACGACTGAAGTACATAGTATTTCTGCATATTAGCCAGCATATTTCCCCAACTGGGTTCGGGCTCACTAACACCAAGCCCCAGGAAGGAAAAGGTGACTTCCGCCAGGATGTATTGAGGAATCAGCAACGCCGCCTGCGTCAGGACGACGCTGAAGGTTTCAGGCAAAACGTGGCGGCGAAGGATGTGGAAGTCGGACGCCCCAAAGCCCTTCGCGGCCAGAACGTAATCGCGATGCTTGGCGCTCAACACGACCCCGCGGACCAGGCGCGACGGCCTGGCCCACCCCGTCAGCCCAATCACTCCCACCACCAGGAAGAACGACTGTCGCGCCCCAAGGTGCAAGGGCAGAAACGCCCGAACCGCAAAGAGCAGGTAGATCCACGGCAGGGCCATAAAGATCTCCGAGCCCCGCATCATCAGCTGATCCAGCCATGAAGCGTAATACCCCGAAACGCTGCCCAACAAAACGCCCAATCCCAGTGACAGCGCGGCGGCAAGCAGTCCGGCAAAAAGCGAAACCTGACCTCCATAGAGCAGTCGGGAGAATTGGTCGCGGCCATAGTCATCGGTTCCCAAAAGAAAGATGCGGTGCGGAGTATCGACACCGAAAAGGCGCAACGATCCGCCGGGACTTGATTCACCAAAGACGGCCGTTGTTCTCACAAAAAAGCGGAGGGGTAGAACTTGCGCTCGATCCTCCTCATAGGGTACCGCAGCGGAAGCTTCCGGGTGATATTCCAAGGCGTAGACGAAAGGCCTCAGATGAAAATTGCCTTGCGCGTCTATGAAATGCAGGCGCATGGGAGGGGCGAAAGGGAAGTCGCGATTCTGCTGGATGGGGTCGTAAGGCGCAATGAATCCCGCCGCCAGGATCACGATGTGAACCAGCGCCAAGGCAAGAAGCGCAATCCAGAATTTCCAACTCATGCGCAAAGTCACTCCACCCGAATCCGGGGATCGGCCCAGTGCAGCAGCACGTCCGCCAGCAGATTACCCGCCACCAGGAAGACCGTCGAAAACAGCACTGTGGCCACCACCACGTAAAGGTCACGCTCCAAGATTGCTTCCAGCAGCAGAGGTCCCAGCCCCGGCCAGCTCATAATGACCTCGATTAAAAGTGAGCCGCTCAGCAGGGTTCCCAGTGAAACGCCAAATAGGGAGATCAGCGGATTGGCTGCTGCGGGCAGGGCGTGATGGAAAAGCAGCCGGCGCCGCGGGATACCGTGGCCGCGAGCCGCCTGGATGTAGGGCGAGTCCAACACCTCGCCCACGGCCGATTGCACATGTCGAACCAGCGTGGGCAGCAGACCCGCTGTTAACGCCAGAACCGGCAGGGCCAGATGCAGAACCACGTCTTTGAATTGGACGAGCAGGCCCATCTGGTCAAAGCCCAGTGAGTGCATTCCGCCCGTGGGGAACCAACCGGTTCTCAGCGCGAATGCCAGCAAGCCCAGGCAAATCAACACGTCGGGAACGGCAAGCAGGAGGGTCGTGCCCGCTCTGCAAGCCTTCTCACCCCATCTGCCCCACTGGGTAGCCGCCCAAATCCCGATGGGTATGGCCAATAGCCAGGAGCAGAAGAGGGAAGTGAGCGTCAGGAAGAGCGTGTTTGCGGCCCGAACCTTGAGCAGAGGCCAGACTGGGCTGTTGTAGGCGAACGAGAAGCCCAGATCTCCGTGCAGGATTGACCTTACCCATCGCAGATAGGTGACCGGAAGGGACTGGTCCAATCCATAGGAATGGCGGAGCGATGCCACCGTGTCCGGTGAGATTTGCGGATTCATCCGCATCTCGGCGAAGTAATCACCAGGGGCAAGCTTGATCAGCGCAAACGTAAGAATTGAAACGCCCAGAAGGACGAAGAGGGTGTGGGCGGTCCTTCGCGCAAGGTAGTAGATCATAGGGGGCCTGCCTGCCACGCACGAGTGGCTTCCACCAGCACCCGGGCCTGGTGGCTTCGGGGGTTGGCGAACAGTTCATGGGTTGGCGCCGCTTCCACAATCCTGCCCGCGTCGATCACAGCCACCTGGGTGGCAAGGCGCGCCACCAGGCTGAGGTCGTGGGAGATCCAAATGTAGGTGAGGGAACGCGTTTGCTGAAGGTCGAGCAGCAGATTGGCAATCTGCGCCTGGGTGGAGAGGTCCAAGCCTGTAAGTGCTTCATCCAGAATGAGGATCTTGGGCGAAAGGGTAAGGGCGCGGGCAATCGCCAGTCGCCGTTTCTGGCCGCCGCTGAACTGCCTCGGTAGCCGGTGGGCGGTTTCCGGTGGGAGCCCCACGACTTGCATGAGTTCATGGGCACGGGCGTTGCGCACAGACTTCTTGGCCATTCCAGCGAAGATCATGGGCTCGGAGACAATCTCCTCCGCCGTGAACCTCGGATTCAGGGATAAGCCGGGGTCCTGGAAGATCAGTTGGACCTGCCGCCGGTATTGGGGCAAGTCGTGGTCCTCCAAGAGGGTGACGTTATGCCCTTCCAGCCAGATCTTGCCGATATCTGGTTTCTCAAGCAACGCCAGGCACCGCGCCAGGGTGGATTTGCCGCAGCCCGAGGCACCAATCAACGCCAGCGACGCTCCTGCCTCCACTGCAAGGTCAATTCCGCGAAGGGATTCCACCTTGGGGTGGGTTCCCGCCCATGCACCGCCACGTGCGTAGTGCTTGCGCAGGCCCACGGCACGCAGCAAGGGCTCTGGTTCCAAATTATGACCGTTCAGCTTGTTCTTCATACTTGAAGCACCGAACTCGCCGCCCATTTCCCGGCATGGTTTCGTCCGGCGAACGGGTCTCACAGACCTCCATGCGAGCCGGGCATCGAGGTGCAAATGCGCATCCCGGAGCTACGGATGCCATGTCCGGTGGCTCGCCCGGGATTGCCGCCAACAATCGCCCTTGAAGATCCCCGGTCGAAGTTGCCAATCGGCAGCCCAATAAGCCTTGGGTATAGGGATGTAAGGGTTTCTGAAGCAAATCCTGCGTGTGCCCCGCTTCCACGACACGACCCGCGTACATCACAAGGATTCGATGAACAAGGTGAGTGAGCAGCGCAGGATCGTGAGAAATCAGGATCAGCGCGAGGTTCAGTTTCTGCTGCAGGTTCCGTAGCAGGGCGAGAATCTCCACCTGGACGGCCATATCGAGCGCGGTGGTGGGCTCATCGGCGATGAGCAGGGCCGGTTGGCAGGCGATGGCCTGAGCAATCACCACGCGCTGCCGCTGCCCGCCGCTCAACTGGTGGGGATAGGCTTCGTCGATTCGGCTTTCGGCCGCCAGGCCCACTTGCGCCAGCAGCCCTCGAGCCTCTTCGCGCGCCTGACTTGAACTGATGGATTTGTGGGCGCGCAGGACCTCCGCCACCTGATGGCCGACACGAATCACGGGGTTCAGCGCCAGTGCGGGCTCCTGATGCACAAGTGAAATGCCGGCACCACGAATCTTCTGGAGTTGCCTTTCCGTCAACTTCCCAAGGTCGACGCCGCGAAAGAGAATCGAGCCGCGCTGGATGTATGCGTTCGATGGAAGCAGGCCGGGAAGCGCCAACGCCAGTGTTGACTTTCCACAGCCCGACTCACCGAGGATGCCAATGGCCTCGCCAGCGGCGAGATTGAAGCTGACGCCATTGACCGCGGTTACAGGCCGTCTTCGGCCCGAGCCGTAGCACACCGTCAAGTCCTGAACCTGGAGTACAGATTCCATGAGAGACCGTTAAGTTGTTGGTCAGTACCCTGAGAAGGGCTAGTTTAACATCATTGGCTGTGAGGAGAAGGGGTTGAATGAGATGGTGCCGCGGGACGGAGTTGAACCGCCGACGCCAGCCTTTTCAGGGCTGCGCTCTACCACCTGAGCTACCGCGGCACACAGGAAATCGGTCAAGCCTGGCCCCCAAATTTGCACTTACGATGACTCGCGGGCCAAGAGCATGTCCTTAGGAAGATTCTCCGGCGGATTTGGAATTCTGTCAAGAAAAGGCGGCAGTTATTCCAAAGATGAGTCGGGATTTTGGGGCGGCTTAATGTGTTTGGAGAGATAGGTTCGGTCCAAAACAAAGGTCAACTCCGTGCCTGGAGGAAGCAGCGCGCCCTGATGTTTCTTGGCCATGGTGTGAATGACTCCCGCCATGGCGCCGATGGCCGCGCCATAAAGGGCTCCCTTTCCGCCGGCCCCCAGTTCTCCGACGCCCGCGCCAATGGCGGCTCCGATGCCGGCCTCTTTGGCCATGCTGGCGTCGCTCTTGCCCGGGCCTTCGACGGTTCCTTCCGCGTCCTTCACCTTGGTTCCGTTATTGTCATCGGCGTTCTTCAGCAGCGCCACGATGGTGAACGTGCCGCGGTCGGTGACTGAGATTGTCTCCGCCACCAGGCGCATTTCACCTCTCCCCGAGGCGCGGCCCTGCGACTTTACGAAGGTGACGTGTCCATGCACCTTGCTATCCTCGGGAACCACTTCCTGCCCCCCGGCAAAGATGGGTTGCGACACCTTGCCGATCCACGGGTCGCCCTCTTCACTGCCTTTGCTGCTCAAGGTGGTGACGAGCCGCACGATCAGTTCGGTTCCATTGGGCAGGGCAATGTCCTCTCCTTCGCCGGCCCACGACGGCAGGCCCAGCGCAGCGATGATCGCGATTGTGGCGACGGTGATTGCAGCGGCTCGGTTCATCCGCGGTTCCTCGGGGTGGGGAAGCTAAGAGTCATTCGGAGTTTTCAGTTATCAGTCGTCAGTTGTCAGCCGACACAGTGCGACATAATTTGTAGCGTCGATCTCCGATCGACGACGGCGGTCGGAGACCGCCGCTACAGATGCGTGCAACTTCACTGCTTGTTGGCTTCGGTGGTTGTTGGGACCGTCGGTTCAAGCGGCTTGCCGGTGCTGGCGTCCACGGAGCGGCTGATGACAAAGGTCATCGTGGTGCCCTGCACAAGGATGATGTGCTTTTCATGCTTCAGCAGGTCGTAGATCAGCACGGTGCCGGCGCCGATTCCCGCTCCGATTCCAAGCGATTCGCCGAATCCGGGCCCGCCGCAGTTGCCGTAGTAACGGCAGTCAATTTCCGAGCCGAGTCCCACCATGCCTCCGGCACCCGCGCCCATGGCTCCGGCAATGCCGGCGTCTTTGAGCGCGTCCTTCTTGCTCTTGCCGCAGCCCTTGATGGTGCCTTCGTCGTCGCCCGCGGTCTTGGCGCAGGGTCCGGCATTCATGTCATCAAGCCCGGCGGGCAGGGCCAGCTTCATGTCGTCCGTGGTGATGATGTCGTCCAGAACGATGCGCATTTGCGCGATGCCACTGACGCGGCCTGACTGTTTTACAAAGGCCACGTGGCCTTCCACGGTGCTGCCCTCGGCAATGATCTCCTTGCCGTCAACGGAGATGGGCGTGGTGACGATTCCCGTAAAGGGGTCGCCGGGCTTGCTGGTCTTTGACGTCAGCGTGCAGGTGAGGCGCACGTGAAGAAGGCTGCCGGCCGGAATCAACTGAGTCGCAGGGGGAACCCTGGTTTCAGTGCCCAGGGCTGCGGGCAGGAAAAGGGCTGCCGCGATAAGCCCGGTGACAGAGCTGATGACCCACTTTTTCATAAGAATCTCCTCGAAGTGAGGCCGCTGGCGAGCCTGCTTGGACTGTGCTTTCCATCTTTCCAGGGAACCCACACGCCAACTTTACACCTGTTGCGTCTCCCTGACAAGCGCACCGCGACCTGCCCCTTTCGATTCATCCCGATGCGCTGGGGTTGCTTGGAGTTGTCGCTGCCGTGATGGGTCTTTACCCGCCGACTCATGCTTTTGCCAGCCCCCATGCCATGGCCCAGCCGCCCTGGAGAGAAAATCGAACTCCGAGCTTCCAATTTCGATCTTCAACCTTCAAGCTTCGAATTCCGAGTTTCGAAGTGCCATTTTCGAGTTTCGAGTTTCGATTTTCCACTTGAGATTTCCAATTTGCGATTCTCGTTTTGGGGCCCCGGATGAGGTCTATCTACCTTTCTTTTCTATAATATATTGGCTTTCGACGAATAAGTGCCTTATTTTTGTTAAACTTGTCGGCTTCGAGGGGAAGCTGTGGAAAACCGGTCCTGTGTTTTCATCAACTTCTCGGCATATACCTTCATTTTGGGGCCCCCTTTTTTTCGCCCATCTCTCCCCAAACAAGGCTGATAAGTGGTTTATTTTCAATCGCCATGTTTTGCGCACGGTTCATAAAATCGACCCTGAATCCTGATAAGCGGCTTATTTTCATAAACTTCTCGGCTTTGCACGAACCTTTCCACGGATGCGGACGCCCTGCAAGCCTGTTTTTGCCACCTTTTCCACCGGGCAGTCCACGGGCTGATCGCTGAAAGCTGACGGCTGATAACTGAAGACTGATGACTGACAACTTCTTCTCCGTCCGCACCGGACCCTCGGGCCACAATTCGCTCTCGATATTTTGTCCTCCCGGGGTGGGGGAATTCGAGAGGCGCATGGCGGCGGCAGGATGCCTCCGCTGTCTCAGCAATAGCCTATTTAAAGGCCATTGTCAAGAACTATTTCGAGGCTACGATGTTCACAGCGGAGCAGCACAGCCGGCCGGCAAAAGCTCCCCCCTGGCTCCGGCAACAGCTCCCCTCCTTGGCGAAGGAGGGGTGGCGCATGAGCGCCGGGGTGGTTGTCGAAGGTGGGAGTATGCTGGTTGCGAAGGTGTATAAGGTGGTTAGCGCCGTAGGTATTTTGAACGTAGGGGTATGGCTCGCCCTACCCGGCTCCCGACCGCCGTTTCCCGTAACCCGTATCCCGCCTTTTGTGTTAGATTCAGGAAGACAGATTGGTGCTCGCCATTGGAGGAAGGAACATGGCCGGTGTGAGAGAAGAAGCCCGGAAATTGATTGACGCCCTGCCCGAGGGGTCTTCCTGGGACGACCTCATTTATCAGATGTATGTGAGGAAGAAGATTGCCCGGGGAATCGAGGCGGCTGACCAGGGACGCGTCACCGCTCACGAAGAAGTAAAGAAGTTCTTCCTTTCCCAATGAAGCTCATCTAGGCAGACCCCGCCATCGAAGACCTGCGCGCCTTGCGCGACTACATTGCACGTGACTCCGACTTCTACGCCGCCGACCTGGTTCAGCAGATGGTGCTGTCTGTCGGAAAACTACTCCGATTCCCAAGGATGGGAAGAGTGGTCCCCGAAACTCAAGATGAAAGCATTCGCGAACTGCTGCAACAGAATTACCGCATCATTTACCGGATCGCCGGAGAACGCATCGAAATCCTCACCATCATCCACGGCTCCAGAGACCTGACGATCCGTCCGTGAGGGCGGCACAAGAACGTAGGGCTACACTCGCCCTGCGCCGGCCGGTCCCCGCTCCTTTTCGATTTGGCCGACGGCGCACATTTCATGCCTTGAAAAGCTTGAAACTCACTTTATATCGATAGAATTCGATATTTGGGGCTACAGCCAAAGCTCTACGGATTTTGATGTCATTTTCCAGTGCGATGATCACTCCCTTGACCTTCTGATGTTCTTCCGCCAGCTCTTGCAGCACATATCCCATATACCGCTGAATTTGACCAACCACCACGTCGCTGGCTCTGCCTTTCTTCAACTCCACTACCAGCAACTCCTTTTCATCCCTACTGATGGCCAAAATGTCGATCGCCCCCGTGTCACATGGGTACTGCTTCCCAACCGGCTCGCCCTCTTCTTTATAGATGTCATACATCTTCCCAAGCGCGGTCTGCTGCCAATTTTCGACCAGAAAATCTTCAAGATGCTTTTCCATGGCAAACGCCAGTGGATCTTCAACCGTGTCGTCGGTAATAATGATCTTCGGTCCGGAATTTGTCCCGATAAGTTTTTCAATTTCGACCTGGTGCCTTGAGATGTCACCTATCGTACCGATCGAACCAGTCGAATTCTTCAGGGCCTCACTCATTTCGGCGCGATCGATCGATTGGGGGAGCCAATGCACGGGGCGGCGGTGTGGCAGCACGCCTCCCGGTGCGTAGGCGTAATCTCCGGCAACTTCGCAGACATGGTAGCGCCCGCTTCCATCTGGGCATAGAAGGATATCGTCCTTCATAATCCCTTTGGCCACTGTCCAAAGGGCCCCGCAAGCCAAGCCGGCAGCGATCTTCGACTTTTCGGGATGTGATTTCAGAAAAATTGGGATGTACGTCTTATTAAACTCCCGCCATTCTTCAGGCAGATTTACATTCAGGTCCACGGCGATGCCGAAGTCCGCCCCCACGAAGTTTCCGGCAAAACACTCCTCAGCATTTATGCTCTTTCTGCCCAACATAAGCCGGTAATATTTCTTCATTGTGGCCTCAATTCAGGCGGGTCTTTCCCGTCAGCAGTTCCTGAATCATGCCCTGTTTGAGGATGCGGGTCTTGTCGCGTCTCTGCTCAAGCGCGTGCCTGGCGTAGGCACTCGCATTTTAGTTTCTGCAATCTCCCGGAGGGACGCTCACTTCCGGCGCCACGTTGGGAGAAGTATACTCTGGTCCGCCATGCCCTTCTACAACCGCGTTTGCACTCCCGGGCAGCTCAAGTTCATTACCGCGGCATTTCCTTTATTGAATCAACTGCGTGCGCTGGCCCATCGCATCGGGAGCCGCCGGAGGAGGGCAGAAGTCGCACAAATCGCTACCAACCTGGCAAACAATACGCCGCCGGACACGGGGCCGGATGTCGAGCCGCGAAGGAGGCCAAGGTTCGTCCAACCTCCGCGCTTCCGAATAATGAGGGCTTAGGACGATGGGATAAGAACTGTCAATTCTGGAAACACCTCAAAATCTTCGGCATTGTAGGTATAGATTCTTTGAATGCCATTGGCTTTCATGGTCGCGATAATCTGCAAATCGAAGATGTCTCCACCCGTTACGGGGCGGCGACGAAGTAAAGTGATCCACGCTTCCACGGTGTGGGCCGGGATGGGCAGCACAAGCAGAAAAGACAGCAGACCGGAAATCGCGATCAGCGCGTCAGCCGGAGAGCGCGGTTTGGGAACGCGCCGCGCATTGGTGACGATGGAATAGAATTCGCAAAGAATTTGCGAGGTTACATAGAGGGTTGCGGAACTGTCTCGGGCAGCGTCGAGTAGGGCGCGTGAGGCTGAATGTTGGGGAGCGTCTGCGTCCATGGCGTAGACCAGAACATTCGCATCGATCAGCCCGGGCTCAACGGACATCGTCGTAAATATCGCGCCGGTGGAGAGCGCCTACGCCACCAAGATGCCAGACTGGCAGTTCCGGCGTGGTGGTGCGGATTGGGGTTTCTTCCTGTAGCAGGCGCAACACGACATTCTTCACTAATTGCTCAGCGGCGGTGCCGGCGTTGGTGGCAATTTGCGCAAGTTGCGCTTCCTGCTCAGGTGTAAAATGTACTTCCATGGCCTCAGGATACGGGAAAAGCCTGCATTCAGGCAAGTTCTAAGTTTGACCTTGCAAAGAAGCTGGCAAGGCAGGTGCGCCGAGGGGTGCGTGCTTTGCCTTCCTCCGGAATGCCGTGGCAAGCCTATCAAACACCGCATCCACCGCAAAATTTGACCACCATCAGGTCATCCGGTATACTGGGGTTGGGTGAGCGGGGCTCGCCCCAAGCCGGGCAACTTGCGGCTCCACTTCGAGGGATTATGCCAAATATTATCAAGGAAATAGCTGACTCCGCCGTGGCGTTGACGAAGGGTTTTGCCACCACCTTCAAGATCATGCTGGAACCCACGGTGACGGAGAATTATCCCGACGAGCCCGCGCACCTTGAACCACGCTATCGCGGTGTGCACGTTCTGCGGCGTGATGAGAACGGCCTGGAGAAGTGCGTTGCCTGCTTCCTCTGCGCCGCCGCATGCCCCTCAAATTGCATCTACATTGAGGCGGCGGAGAACACCGGCGACCAGCGCATCAGCGCCGCGGAACGCTATGCCAAGGTCTATAACATCGATTACAACCGCTGCATCTTCTGCGGCTATTGCGTGGAAGCCTGCCCCTGCGACGCCATCACCCACGGGCACGATTTTGAAATCGCCGCCTACGACACCAATACGCTGGTCTATCGCAAGGAACGGATGCTGCAACCGCTGCCCGCAACGGCCAAGGCGGCGGAAGCGAAGTAATTGGCGATCTGAAATTTTCGATTTGAAATTTCAGAATTGAGATTTAAAATTTGCGATTTGAGATTTCAGATTTGTCACTTCCGATTCATGCTGTAATTTTCACTTCCAATATTTTCCTCAGTATATTCCTTCATTCCATTTTGACCTCAAGAAAACATCTCACGCCAAGGCGCAGAGTCGCGAAGGCGCTAAGCGGTTGGGGCCGCGATGCCGCCAAAATCGCAAAGTGAATAAACGAATTGTCCTTTGCGGTTCTTTGCGCCCTGGCGTCTTTGCGTGAGATTGTTTTCCCCACAGCCTTGTTGGCGTGAGATTGGCTGAAAATGAAGCGGCGAATTTATCCGTCACCCGGCGGATCCATGGCGGCATAAAGCCGCCTTTACGTCGCGTCGAAGTCGGTGGAATTTAACCCGCTGTTCGACGTATGATGTTGCCCATCAATTCCGGGAGGGAGGCCAATGAAAATCCGACTCATTGCATGCGTGCTGTGCCTGAGCTCCGTTTGTGCGGCGCAGAGCGTCTCCACCAAGGGCGAGTCGCTGGACAAAGTGCAGGTGCTCGCGATGGTGGCGGGTGATCTTCCCAGCGCGCGGGTGGCCAGCCTGGTGGTGGAGCGGGGCATCACGTTTGAGCCGCGCGACCGCTACGTGCAGCTTCTGGAAAAGGCCGGCGCGGATGAAGGAGTGGTCACCGCGGTGCGCATCGCCACACGCCCGCAGACCATCGCTGCTGATGACAGCTCGTCTTCCGGGAACAGCCCGCTGGCGCGCGACCAGATCCTGGACCTGCTGCAAACCGGAGTGCCAAGCAGCGTCCTTGCCGAACTGATTTCAAAGCGCGGAATCGATTTCGAACCCTTTGAAGAGTATCTGCATGCCTACGAGGTGGCCGGGGGGCAGGAGAGTCTGCTGGAGAGCCTGCGCAAGGCGAGCGGCCCCAAGCCGGCTGAACCGATTCCCACGACAGCTTCCACGCCGAGCCATCCCGAGACGCCCAACATCGCCTCGAATGACAACTTGCCGCGCATCCGCGTGCCCGGAGAAGTTCAGGCGGCCAAGCTGATCTCCCAAACCAAGCCCGTCTACCCGCCGCTCGCCCGCTCGGCGCGCATTCAAGGCCAGGTTCGCCTGCTCGCGTGGATTGCCCGCGATGGCACGATCGAGGATTTGAAGGTTCTGAGCGGCCACCCGCTGCTGATCCAATCCGCCATGGATGCGGTTTCACAATGGCAGTATCAGCCGACGAAAGTGAAGGGCAAAACGGTGAAGGTGGCTACTGAGATTGTGGTGAACTATGCGCTGACCCTGTGACCGCCGGGAAGCGAGATGTGCCATTGCCGTCTCGGCCATGCTTGGGCACGGGCGGGACGCCCTCTTTACGAAGTGCAAAACCGTTCCAATCAGAATCGCTCTAACCCGTGGCGGACCTTGTGATGATGCCATCCCCCGCCCGATTCTACCCTACTTGGCGCCAATCTTATCCCCCGGCCGCGCGATCAGGGAATAGAGCGTGGGCAGAAGAATGACGCTCAGGAAGAGATCCGTGGTGAGGCCGCCAACGATGACGATGGCGAACGGTCTTTGCGAATCGGAGCCAATGTCATGCGAGAGAGCGGCGGGAAGCAGGCCCAGCGTCGCCACCAGCATCACCATCAGCGTGGGCCGCAGGCTGCGAACGGCGCCTTCCAGCGTGGCTTTCATGATGTCGGGCTCAGTGATGCGCGCCTGGTTGATGTACTGAATCATAATCAGCCCCACCTGCACCGACACTCCAAAAAGCGCCAGCATGCCGATGCCGGAAGAGACGCTGAAGTGCGTTCCCGTGGCCAGCAGCGCCAGCATGCCGCCAATCGGAGCCGTGGCCAGCGTGGCCATAATCAGCAGCGACCAATTGAAGGAACCAAACGCGGAATAGAGCAGCAGCAGGATCAGCAGAACCGTAAGGGGAACGATCAACGCCAGGCGGGCGTTGGCACGCTGCTGGCTCTCATATTCTCCCGCCCACTCCAGGGTGTAGCCAACAGGCAGGAAAACCTTCTGGGATACGGCGCGCATGGCATCATGCACCGTGCTGCCCAAATCGCGCCCGCGCACGCTGTACTTGATGGCGATATAACGGGAATTCTCTTCGCGATAGATCATGGAAGCGCCATCTTCAATTTTGACATCGCAGAGCTGACCCAGCGAAACACGCTCACCGGAAGGGGCCAGGATGCGGATGTTTGAGATATCGTCCACCGTGGTCCGGTAGGGAGCCTGGTAGCGAACGACAAGGTCATAACTCTCCTCGCCAATCAAAATGGAGCTGACCGCTTTTCCCCCCACAGCCGTCTCAATGGCGTCCTGAATGTCGGCCACGTTGATACCAAATCGGTCGGCCTTGGCGCGGTCAACAATCAGGTTCAGGTTGGGCTGGCCCAGCACATGGAAGGTTCCCAGGTCCGTGACGCCGGGAATGGGCTGCATCGTGTTCACGATTTCGTCGGCCTTGGTTTCAAGGGTCTTCAGGTCATCACCCATGATCTTGACGGCCAATTCACCCTTGACGCCGCTCACCGCCTCTTCCATGTTGTCAGAGATCGGCTGAGAGAAGTTCCAATCAACGCCGGGGATTTTTTCCACCTCAGCATCCAGGGAACCGATCAACAATTCCTTATCCTTATGGAACTGCGGACGCCACTGGTCATGCGCCTTCAAGTCGATAAAGTACTCCGTGTTGAAGAAGCCCGTGGCGTCGGTGCCATCATCCGGCCTGCCCACCTGCGAGACAACTTGCTTGACCTCGGGGAAGCGGGAGAAGGCAAGGCGCGCCTGGTTCATGATGCGGATGCCTTCGCTCGGTCCGGTGCTGGGGGCGAGTGTTCCGCGCGCCCAAATGGCGCCTTCATCGAGGTGGGGCAGAAATTCAGACCCAATCAATCCGCTTGCCACCAGGGCAAACGTGGCCACCACAATGGCCACACCTCCGCTCAGGGTCACCACCCGGTGGCCCAAGGTCCACTCAATGGTCCTTCGGTAAATACGGGTGACGAAACCCAATACGGGGTTTTCCCACTCGTGGATCTCCCCCTGGAAAAAGTAACTGGCAAGCACGGGGGCAAGAATGATGGCGAAGATAATCGCCCCCAACAAGGCAAAGGCAACGGTCCAGGCCATGGGGTGAAACAGGCGGCCTTCAACGTGTTCCAGGGTGAAGATGGGAAGGTAGGCGGTGATGATGATGGCGATGGCATAGAAGACCGGCAGTTGCACTTCATGCGCGGCTTCGCGAATAGTCTCCGTGATGCTCTTTCCAGTGTCGCGACGGTCGCTGAGGTGGCGGAAGATGTTCTCCACCATCACCACGGAGCCATCCACCACCATGCCAAAATCCAGCGCCCCCAGGGAGAGCAGGTTGGCGGGAATGTGGCGAAGCCCGAGCAGGATGGAGGCAAACAGGAGAGAGAAGGGAATGGTAAGCGCAACAATAAACGCGCTGCGAAAGTTTCCGAGAAAGAGAAAAAGGATGACCACCACCAACAGGATGCCCATTCCCAGATTGTGCAAAACGGTGTCAGTGGTGGTTTGAACCAGGTCGCTGCGGTCAAGAAAAGGAACGATCTTGACGCCGGGTGGCAGCACGAAGCGGTTCACAAAATTTACTTTTTGATGCAGGGCCTCCAGGGCCTTTTCCGCATCGGCGCCTTTGCGGAGGAGCACGATGCCTTCAACCACGTCCTCGTCATCGATAACTTTACCGTCCACCCGATGCAGGGCCTTGCCGAGTTTGCCGAGCCGGATTTTCTCGCCCTGCGATACCACCGCGATATCGCGCACCCGCACGGCAGTGCCGTTTTGCGCCTTCAGGACAGTGGCGCCCACATCGTCCGCCGTTTGCATCAATCCCACGGCGCGAACGTTAAAGGCCTGCTGGCCGCGCTCAATAAAGCTTCCGCCCGCGTTCACATTATTCGCCGCCAGAGCCTGTTCCACCTGGGCGATGTTCAGTCCATAGCCAATCAGCTTGTTGGGAACAACCTGCACCTGGTATTCCCGCGTCATTCCGCCAAAGATGTCCACGTCGGCAACGTCGGGAACGGCCTTCAACTGTTTCAGCACCACCCAGTCCTGCAGGGACTTCAGCGCCATGATGTCGTAACGCGGGTCGGTGCTCTGAAGCGTGTAAAAGTAGATTTGCCCCACGGGGCTGTAATCCGGTCCGATCTGCGGGCTGAGGCCCGGGGGCAGGTTCACCAGCGAGAGGCGCTCCAGAACCTGCTGGCGATTTTCAAAGTCGTTGGAATCATCGTCAAAGATGATGGTGACTGACGAAATTCCGAACAGGGAAGTGGAGCGCAAGTGCGTCAAGTGGGGCAGTCCGTTCATCTGCAATTCCAGGGGGACGGTGACCTGGCGTTCCACCTCTTCGGCGGCGCGGCCCGGCCACTGGGTGATCACGTTGACGTAGTTGTCCGCCACATCCGGGTAGGCCTCCACCGGCAGCCGATGAAAGGAGATGACGCCCCAGATCAGCAGCATGACGCCGAGGCTTAACACAAGAAACTTTTCACGCAGAGCGAAATCGACAAGATAGCGAATCATAAGTATTTGGTCATCGAATCATCGAGCTATCGAAGAACTGATCTTTGTCCGTGGTCCGTGGTCAGTTGCCCGTTGCAGAAGGCTTTCGATTTCCGTGGGTCTGGCCACGGACAACCGACCATGGACTACAGACAAACCTACTGATTGTTGCAAATTTGAGCCACAAAGACCCCCTCACCCCCGCCCCTCTCCCCCAAGGGGGCGAGGGGCGGGGGTGAGGGGGTCTTCATCACTTTAATCTGCAAAGCTCCAGCAAACGGACGCGTGCCTAAATGACCCAATCCCGTTATTCCATTCCCGCCGCGCTGGCGAATTGCAGAGCGTTGGAGATAACCTTTCCGCCTGCGGTAAGTCCGCTCAGGATAACCTGGCTTCCGCTGGAATTGGCCGGGCCGGCTTGAACTTCCAGCCGCCGAAAGCGGTTTCCGCCAAGCGGCACGAAGACCCAGTCTTTATCGTGCAGGCGCAATATTGCCGTGGTGGGAACCGTCGGTTGCATCTGCTGCGTCCGCGAGCGGAACGTGGCGGTGGCAAACATTCCCGCGCGCATCAGCCCACCCGGGTTGGCCAGTTCCAACCGGACCTTGGCTGAGCGCGTGGCGGGGTCAAGCACGGTGCTGATGTTGCCCACGCGCCCCTTGAAGACGCGGTCTGGAAAGGCGTTGAGTTGCACCTCGGCCGAATCGCCCAGGCTCACGCGGTGAAGATCATTCTCAAAAACATCGCAAAGCAGCCAGACGCTGGAGAGGTTGGCAATGGTGAAAAGGTTGGGGGAGTTGTCCATGGAGCGAACCCCTGTCCCGCTGGTGACGTTCTGCTCCACGATCGACCCGGAAATCGGTGCGCGAATGGAAATGAGCGGTGACGGATTATTGATGTCGGCCCCCAACACCGAAATGTGCTGTTGGGTGGTGCGAACGTCCACCTGCGCCTTCTTCTCCGTGTTTTCCGCTGTTTCCAGGTCCTGCCTTGGCGCAGCGCCGTGGTCGAAAAGGTCCTGCGCACGCGCCAGCTGCTGCCGGGCAAAGGCTTCGTCGGCCTGGGCTTTCTGGTAATCGGAGAAGGCCTGGGAAACATCCGGACTGTCGATCACCAGCAGGACCTGTCCTTTGGTGACCTCATCGCCCAGTTTGGCGCGAATATCCACGGCCCGTCCACCCGCGAGAGACAGCACCGGGACGGAACGGCTCACATCCGGTGTGACGCTTCCCGTTACATGGAGCTCATCCACCGTGGCTTGATTTTCCACCGTCGCGAGCTGGAATTGCTCCGGATGATCAACCTGCACCGCGCCCTCACTATGGAGCTCCTCCACTTTGACATCAGCAGAGTCCGCGCCAGGGGCTTCCGCAGCCTTCTGGCGATTGCACCCCGGAAGCAATGAAAGGGGTATCAGAAAAAGTGCCAAGGTAAAGGGTAACGATCGTGGTCGACTGAGCATCAATTCTTCTCCGCGGACTTTACCGGGACTCCCACCAATGGCGGGGATGATTACCGCTTGCCCGGAAGCATACCTCTTGCTGACGGACTTTCGGTAAGGGCACATGTTGCAATATCAAAGCGCCCTGCTTGGAGATTCGCCGGGGGCCCCCCCATCCGGCGAATACTGGCATTCAAACTTGCAGTCTTGGTGTTAAAGCGAATGACTACCCATGCGAAGTGGCCGATTGGACCTTACGATGCCAGCAGGGGCGGAGAGCGACCATCGTGCGCGGAAACCGGAGTGGAAGTGCGAAGAGGTCTTTCAACCAGCATCACCGTACCCAGGAACGGACGCAATGCTGCCACTGGACCTTGTGTGTTGGCAACGGTGGCTACAAACGGAGCACCGCCCGCGCGCAAGCAGCCTTGCAGCGTACTTTTGGCTTTCATCACCGCCCGGGATGAATCTTCCATGGCGGTCTGCTCAGCATGCAGGTCATCCGTCAGGGAAATGACCGGTAAGAGCAGAATCAAAACAACGGTCAGGCAGAGAAAGCGGTAGCGGCGACTATGCTCACGGCGCCAGCAAATGCTCTCCGTCTCAACCTGCCAGAAGAGAAAGGCGCCAATGGCCACCAGCAACCAGGTTGTGTTTAGAAGAACTTCCATGGATCCATCAAACTCTCAGTTTTGCCGGTTTGTCGCTCAGAGCCCACAGGTAATACAGAGCTATCTTACCACCTTTTGGGATGCGGTTGGTTTTCAAGTCGTTGGCTGGTGGATGGGAGCGGATTCGCAGCGCTAGGCGGCTCTCCTTGTTCACAGCCAGGAGTGGCCGTGGCACTTCATCTCCGCTCGCCAATCGAAACTCCTACGTTTTCCCTTGACCTCGCGCGCGCTGAGGCGTACTACTGGCGTGCGCAAAATCTGCGACCGAAGGATCAAGCGGTCAATTCGGCGTAGGACGGGAAGGTGGTGGCGATGCGGCGTGTGGATCGAATGGTTATTGCAGGATTATTCGCCTTTTTTCTGGGCTTGTGCATGCAGGCCGCGGAGCAGGGCGAGCGAACTCGGCCTTTTACTCCCTTTCATTACGCCTACACGACTGAGCAGCTGCGGGCTCAATTTTCCGAGGAGACGATGCAGCGCGCCGCGGCCGCTCTGGCGGAAATTCGTGCCGTCAATGCGCGTGGTCCGTGGAGCCCAACCTGGGAGTCGCTTGACAAACACCAGGCGCCGGAGTGGCTCCGCGACGCCAAGCTGGGCGTGATCGTGAATTGGAGCCTGGCCGCTGTTCCTTCGTGGGACAAGAAGAGCCGCAAGGCGATGTACCCCGATGCGTACGGCAGCCTGATGTACGATCTGGAATCGCACGCTCGCTACCACGCGCGACTGTGGGGCGACAACTTCCAATATGACGATTTCTTTCCCTTGTTCACGGCGGAGAACTACGACCCGGAGGCCATGGCGGCGCTGCTGCAGTCCGCCGGCGCGCGGTACGTTGTTCCGCTTTGCAAACACCATGACGGCGTCGCGTGGTGGGACTCCGCCTGGACGCGCCGCAGCTTCGTGCAAATGGGGCCGCATCGCGATCTGCTGACGCCCCTGGTGGAGGCCGTTCGCCGGCGCGGCATGAAGGTGGGCTTGTATTACACCTACGAAGAATATGCCAACGTTACCCTGGGTGACGACGGAAAGATCTACGCCCGGATTTGGCCGGTGCAGGATCACAAACCTGCCACCTTGCAGCCCTTGACGGATTCAAACCGCCGCCGGGTCTCCGGCAGCATTCCCGTGCGGAATTATTTTGACGACTACCTGGCCCCACTGGTGAAGGAGCTGATCGACCGGTATGATCCCGACGGTTTATGGATGGATGGTGAATGGTGCGCTACGCCGGAAACGCTGCACAGCCGGGAGTTGGCGGCTTATCTGTATAACCGGGCGCACGGCCGCAAGGAGGTTTGCGTCAACGATCGCTTTGGCATTGACACCCGAAATCATCACGGCGACGTTTTTATGAACGAATTCTATACGGGCCGGATGCTTGACCACACCTGGGAGGCGTTCCGGGGCCTCAGCAACTCGTTCGCCTACAACCACGAAGACACCGAAGCGAGCATGATTTCTCCGCGCGAACTGGTGCATCTGTTCGCTGATACGATCAGCCATAACGGCAATTTGAATCTGATTATCGGTCCCGACCGTACGGGAAAGATTTCCGAACTCCAGGTTGAGCGGCTGAAGGCGCTGGGGAGCTGGATCAGCATCAACGCCGAGGCGGTCTACGGTTCGCGCACGCTGCCGCCCTACACGGAAGGCTCCGTGTGCTATACGCGCAGCAAAGACGGCCGCTTCGCCTACGCCATTTGCACGCGCTGGCCGGGCCGACGGTTGGTGTTGCACGGTGTTCGCGCCCAAGCCGGAACTGAAATTCACCTGCTGGGTGTTGCGGCGCCGCTCACCTGGCAGCAGAACAACACTCACCTTTTCATCACCCTGCCTACGTCACTGCAGGAGCAGAGCTCCCGCCCGTGCGAGTACGCCTGGGTCGTGAAAATCCCGATCGGGAAACAATGAAAGCGGCGTAGCGATGGGTTGTTTTCCCCGCGCTCCGCTATCACCAGACGCGACGAACACCGTAGGCTTCAAAGATCTGCTCGTTGGTGGCGATGGGGAGGTTTTCTGCCTGGGCCTGGGCAATCAGCATGCGGTCAAAGGGGTCTTTGTGAGGTCCGGGGAGGAGGCCGGCGCGAATGCCGTGGTTGACGGTAATTTCGAGGGTCGTAAAACCTTCCCGGCTTATGAAGCCCTGGAAGTCTGCAGCCAATTCCTCGGCTCCCGGCAAGCGTCCGATTCTTACCTTCGTGGCGATTTCCCACGCTGAGGCCGCGCTCACCAGAACCACATTGGAATTTGCCGCCATGGCCTTGCGCGCGGCGGGCGAGAGGGCAGGATCATCACTAAACCACCAGAGCAAGGCGTGGGTGTCGAGGAGCAGGCGCACTGTTTTACTCCCAGGCAGCGAGTTCCGCAGGGGGAAGCGGGGCAAAGAATTCAGGACCGACGCGGAGCTTTCCGCGCAGCACGCCGGGCCGCCGTTGGCCTTCGACCACTCCGATTGGAACCAGGCGAACCACCGGGGTCTTGCCGCGGGCAATAACCACCTCTTCGCCGCGCTGAGCTTGCGCGATCAACTTCGAGAGGTTGGTCTTGGCTTCGTGTATTTTCACCGAGCACATAGCGACTCCTATTAGCTAAGTAATCTTAGCTAATATACGAGCGATTGGCAAGATTCGTGAAGGGAGGGAGCGGGGACGCCAGGCAGCGGTGTAGCGATGACCTATTTTTCTCCGCTAAAAATTGCTCATCGGTACCTTTCCCCACGTGGTATCCCGCTCTGAGTCCGAATCTTAGGCTAGTCGCCCTCTTCCGGTGGATAGTCCTGGTGAATCTTCCTTACCTTCCCCAGATAATCCGAATAGTTCCAGGTTATCGCCGCCGCGCAGATGAAGGTGCTGAACAGCAGAGGCAGGGGCATCCCCACCGTATGGCCATAGCGGCTCAGGCGGTCTGAGGGGAACCCGAAGAGAAGCGAAATCCAGCAGGCGGCGTCCGCTACAAGGGCTATGGCCAGCACCTTTGTTCCGCGCCGCCAATTCCTGACGCACTCATCAATCTCGGCTTCAAGTTTTAAGTCTTCGCTACGTTCCTTGGCCGCCTCCTCGTGATGTTGATTCCTTACCTTTTGATGGCTCAATCCCAGTCCTCCTCGCCACCTTCCCCGCGCTATCCGGCTTCTCGCCACCTGCTACGGCCCAACGATGCCATTGCAATCCACCTGATTGCCGTTGTACCCGGCGCCGTTGAACTTGATGGTTGAACTGGCAAAGGGGGCCATGGTCTTCCAGTCATGGTGCCGGGGCAGCCAGACCTGCTTGGTCCAGGAATTCTGGTCCAACCATGTTGCCAATTCGTCCTTAGCACCGCTGGGCAGGGCGGCGATGCGGTTCACGGCCTGCCACTCGCGGCAGGCCATGACGGCAGCGGACTTGAGTTGCTCATCCCTGGTCACGGAGCCGGCCACTTTGCTGAAGCCAATTTTCCAGTGGAAGTTGCGCGCCCCTGATTCCCAGGACGAAGCCTCGAGTTCGAAAAGAGAATCCTTGGCCCCCAGCTCACCCCTGATGGTGCTGATGGGAAGGCCGCGTTGGCGCTGTTCCAGGTGGACCATCTCATGCCCAATGGTGTTGACCAGTCCGGCGGGCGATAGTTCCTGCAAGGCAGGGGTATAAACGGTCAGAACGAATTTGCCGCCGAACCCCGCGTCCAGGTCCGCATCCTCATCGGGCTTGTTCGTGGTCATCTGGGCCACAACATTAGGGTCAAAGACGGAATAGAAGGAGCCGACGATCTGCTTGATCAGCGCCTCGCCCGTGCCTCCGCCGGGAACCCTGGCCGCCAACGCCAGCCCCAGCAGCGCCCCCGGGCTTGAGCCCTTCTGGTCCGGGAAAACCGCCATGTTGTACTCCGAGACGAAGGACTGAATGTTCAGCGCCTTGGTTTTTGTGGGCTGGGTCATCATGCAACCCGTGCCACAGTTAATGGGCTGATGGGGATTCTTGACCCGGCAAACGTTGGGAATACTCCAGCGGGATCCATCACACCCAAAGACGATGTCCTTGCCCCCCGTGCCGGGGCTCGGGATATTGAAGAACGGATCGGCCACCGGCGGAGTCTTTGGCTTGGAAGGCGGAGGAGGATTGGAAGGCCCCGGCTGAGGCGTGCTGGGATTTGAAGGTGGGGGCGGAGGAGGCCCTCCCGGAGGTTGCGGCCCGTCCGGCGGAGTGGGGACCGGAGGATTGGTCCCAGGCGCAGGGGGTTCACCAGGATCTGTTCCCGGAGGATTGTCGTCCGGAGTGCCGGGAATTATCGTCCCCTGTCCCTTGGCTGGCCCCGGCCCTGTTCCTGTTGCGGGGTTGTGGCCGCCTGCGGTATTGCCGCCCGTCCAGGTGGAAGTTCCCGCCCCGGGGGAGAACAGTTTGAAAGGGAGAACCAGGATCTGACCTGTCAAACTGAAAGGCTGGTTGGTTACGGTAATCCCGATCTGCGGGAGCGTGATGGAGATGAGGGATCCGTTGACGTGGAATTGCCCGTTGTCGGTAAGCGTCTCACCGGGCTTTACTGCATTCACCACCGCGCTGCCATTGGCCGGGGTGAAGGTGATGGTCACCACCGCCCCCGCGCCTGCCTTGCGGCCGGTGGAGTCCGTCACGTAGGTAAAGGTTCCGGAAGGTCCCGGCGCCCCCCAGAGGCCGATAGCTCCCCAGGCCAGTATCATCAAAATGCCTGCTGCCCATTTGAGCATGCCCTGCACAGCCGCAGTGCGAGTGTGACTCACGCGTAACCTCCCTGGTAACCCTTTGTGTTGACCAACCCCGCGAGAAGAAAGGCGGACAAACGATAAGTTATCCGGGTCGGGCTGGCTTCGCAATGAGTTATTTTTCTACGGGAAAAATTACGCAACAGGACGCGTGATTTGTTTCCGGGCCGGGGGAGAGTACAGCTACCTTTCCTCGCGCTACGCGCTCGTATACCCGTTCGCACTCGCTGCGTTGCGTCTCACCTGGAGATAAAGTAGAATTATTCCATGAGCACGATTGCCGAAATTGAGGACGCTGTGCGGCGGCTATCTCCAGAGGATTTGGCCGCATTCCGGGAGTGGTTCGTTCAGTTGGACGCGGAAGCATGGGATCGCCAGATTGAGGCTGATGCCGCGGCGGGCCGACTCGATTCGCTGGCCGAGGAAGCGCTGGAGGACTTGCGGCAAGGGCGCTGTACCGACCGGTGAGGCATCGTGCCAACCCGCGATTCTGGCGTTGTTACCACACTCTTCCCGCCGAGGTTCGCCAACTGGCGGACGAGGCTCATCAATTGTTGCAACAGAACCCCCGGCATCCCTCATTACAATTCAAGAGAATGGGCCGTTTTTGGTCGGCGCGAGTTGGTCTGCACTATCGAGCCCTCGCCGTGGAACAGGGGGAGGACATCGTCTGGTTCTGGATTGGCCCCCATGCTGAGTATGACCGGATGACCCGGGCCCGCGCGCTTTGAGAAGGATACGGTACTGACATCGTTTCCCCTTCGGATGTTAGCCGCGACCCTTCAACCGTACAACATTCAGAAAATCCGCCACTTTTATTATCTGTGTGCTTTCGAAGCTCTTGAGCTTAAGCAGATGCTTGTCGCGCGTCACGAGATACTCCGACTTTCCCGTAAAGGCGCACTCAAGGATGCGGTTGTCGGTGGGATCTTCCTTCACCACATCAAGGATCCGGTCCGGTTTAACTTTTGTTGTGAAGTCGGCAATTCGCGCCTGCGCCATCGAAAGAGGCTCTTTCGACCAGCCGAACTTGTCGCGCAGCACGCGCGTCACTTCCGCCAGGATGTCATCTGAAATTGTGAGTTCAATTATGCCGGAGCGTGCGAGGTCAAGAAGCCTGTCGGGGGGGCCGCCGAAGTGCAGTGCAGAGATGTAGACGTTAGAGTCCGCCGTGACGCGAATCACCTAGCGCCCTTGCGCACGTTCCCGGCGCGATTCTGCAATCAGCGGCAGCACGTCGCTCTCTTTGAGGCCGCGTTCGCGGGCTTTCCGGCGGCCGTAAGCCTTCAGGCTCTGCCACTGCTTTTCCCGAAGATAACAATCTACGGCCTCAGCGAGCACTTCATTCACCGTGCGCTCCTGGGCTCGCGCGACCTTTTCAATCTCGGTCTGAAGTCCGTTCGGAAGACTCAGATTCTCGACCTGTCCGGTTGCCATGCCCTTATTATCTCACGGTCTCCCCGCCTTGGTACACCGTTAAACGGCTCTCCACCATCGCCAGAAACTCATCCCGTCCCCTCTGACGCAGTTTCCTTCCTATCGAGCCCTGCGGAGTAGTGCAGAAAACGCAAAACTCCGCGCTACGCCGCTTTACCTCGCTTTACTCGCCCAGTCAATAGAATCAAAATATTGCCGGCCATGAAGCACATATTCATTGGGTGCGAGATGAATCCTCGCATTGTAAGTCCCAGTGAGACTGCTAAAATCTCATTTGCCGCGGCACACAAAGAAGGGAGTTTTCGGTGATCGTTCCAGCCCTGAAATCATACCTAGATGAGAGTTCTGATGGGGGGAATAAGGAAGTCCTTTGCGTCGGAGCGATATTGGCTAATGAAGTGCAACTCCCTCTACTGGAAAATGCATGGCTTGAGCGCTTGCGAGTTCCAGATGACATTCCGTACTTCCGCGCCAGCGCCTGTGATGGGGTTCATGAGCCATTTTTCAAATTGTGATCAAAGTACGGCTCGGAAGCACAGGCTGTTGCAGATAAGCTTCGGCTAGACCTTGAGACAATATTGATATCTCATCTCTGGGTAGGTTTCGGATTATGTGTCCTCATTCCCGATTACACAGAAGTGTGGGAAACAAATTCCGACGCAAAGAAACTGTATGAAAAGGACCCGACCCAAGCCGCATATCACCAAATGTTTTTTGAGATCACTAAATCGGCTCAGTCGTATTCTAAGGATTGCAAAGTTTCTTTTATCGTGGACGATTCCACGTACTCGGGAAAACTGGGTGAGGCATTTAAGGCCACAAACATCATTCATCCAGATCTTGCTAACGCGATGATGACATTTGCGCCATTGAATGACAAGGCAACTCCAGCATTGCAGATGGCAGACCTTATCGCTAGCGTATACAGAAAATTCTTCCTTGAACGGATTACCAAAGGGAAAGCAACCGTTGACCTGAAGTGGGGGAATCATCTGGACTTGTTTGGTCTATGGGATAAAGAGCACATGCTGAAGACTATCGCAAAGAATGTGAAAGATCCACGGTATCATTTAGGTCTGTTGCCGAGGAGATCAATTCCAGGACCAGCGGTCACAGAAATAAAACGCCAAGAGAAGCAGAGGCGCAAAAACCTAACCAAGACCTTAGGACCAAATAAACCATGAAAACTAAGACCAAATCAGACCTTCTAAGATTTTATTCGGTACTCAGCAAGGTTCTATAGGTTTTGCATGATGGATTGGTGCGGCGAGAAGCGGTATGCAAAAACAACGCGAACCGAAAAAGCAAAATGCTAGGAAGCATTAACGATGGCTCCGCATACGGAACACTTGAGAACACGTTTTTTCATGATGAGCAGCCAGCCAAGCAATCCGCTAACAAAAGACGAAATTCCCAAAAAGATTGCAAAGCTGCCTCCGAGGACACGAAACAAATTTCCTGAGGGTTCGGCTTGTTGGCGGTCGACATTCTGGACAGGTTTGGAGTATATGTCTTGGACTTCCTGATCGGGAACAATGAGCGATCCATTTAAGTATTGTTGTTTGCATATTTGGGCCGCGTCCGTCTCGGAATTAGTTCCTTTGAATGAGGACAGAGCGCATTCACAGTATTCTGCAATCAAGATGGGCGGTGCAGTTGTTCCAGTGCTTTTCTGAAAACTCTGGGCGAAGGCGGTCCCACAAGCATGCCGAAATTCGTCATCATAACCTCCATGCGAATATTGAGCAGTCATTCCTGTGGGCGTTGATTCATTGCTCTTATAAGTAATCACTCCGAAGAGCATCAATGCGCTTACCACCATTCCAATGAGTGGAGGAATCAGCAAAATGTATCCAATTGCAACGACTGGTCCGCTCATGCGGAATATCTCCTTATGAACAAGGACTCCCTGCTCACACACCTTGCAGGAAAGGTTGCGCTGGGGATTTTCTCGAGAACGTTCTTCAGTCGCTTTTGAGGTGACTTGGGGAATCTGTCGTGTACTTGCCCCACAGCATTTGCAAAAACTTCCATCGCTTGTCCGCTTGCAATTTACGCAAAGGTACATAGGAAATAAACGGTGTCAGGAACATGTGAAAAAATTGATTTTGGGCCCCTTTTCAGCCGTGCAACTTATTGAAAATACATGGTGACGAAACCGGTAAAACTAAATTCTGCACATGTTCCAAGTACCGTTTCCCCCTCTCATCGAGGTCGGCCCGGACTTCCGGGTGGAAATCGTAAGCAGCCATTAAGCGGGCGTTGTACGGCGGGCGGCGCTCTTTTCGCGGAAATAAGCAACCATCTCGTCACGGGAAATAGTCTTCACCCTGTCGCTTTTCAGGTCGTCATAGCGCTGGTTGAGCATATCGCGGGTCAGGGCCAGCTCGGCGAAGTAGCCGGCCATAGCGTCCTCGACCAGCTCGTCGGGATCTCGTCCGGTTTCCGTAACCCAGCGGTCACGCTCCGCCTGTAAATCGGGATTCTTGAGGTGCACGCCCATGCCCTTAAAATAAGGGAAAACAGGCCCTTGCGCAACGGCAAAAAACGTCAGGAGCAGGTTTCACCCGCCTGGAAAATCCGGGAATCACTGTCAGGAACACTTTTCAATTTATTTCGGAAATTCGGGGCCCACAATACCGAGTTTTTGCGCCCAGGCCAACGGTAGTTTCACCACAAGACGCGGCACGCCGTTGCCGGTTAAATCCGCCGAACTGGACGCCTCAAACTGGAAGCCCGTCAGTTCCAGATAAATATTCTCCTCATCGAACAATTCCTCATAAAGATGGAAGCCCTGCCCCGCCGCCTGATCATTTTCGTATTTAATGCTGGCTCTGGTGCTCATTTGGCGAGAATACCACAGGCGCCGTTCCATGCCCCCTATTTTGCGGGGAGGAACGGTGGGTGAGCGGTACGCGTAATTTGTTTCCGGGCAGGCGGAAAGTACCGCTGAGTAATTCGGCTCTGAGCAGAATAGCTCAGTGCTACCTTTCCGTGGCGCGCTATAGTGAAGTGTAAGGGGTTGACCTAATTTCCCCTGGTAAGAAGAGGTGGAGAAATTCACCTGAGTTCCGTTGGAGGATAGCAATGGCCACACCGCCGACCCCCACCACTCCGCCCGTACCGGCGCCTCAGATGCTTCCCCTTCCGGTCATTTTGGGGACCATGCTGCGCGCCGGCAGTCATGTTAGCGACCTGATCTTTTCGCCGGGCCGATTGCCGCAGGTTGAACAGAGCGGACAACTGTTATCCGTAAAAATTCAGGGAATGCCACCGCTGCGTCCGGAAGATACAGAGAACTTTGCCATCCACTTGATGGGGGGCAACAAGTTGGCGATGGAGAAATTGCGTACAGAAGGTTCCTGCGACATCTCTTACAGCCTCCCGCGGCAGTCACGCTTCCGGGTGAATATCTTTACTCAGCGGGGCACGTGCGCCATCGTGATGCGCGTCATCCCGAATGTTATTCCCAGTTTTTCCAGCCTGAACCTGCCTCCGTCCTTAATGGACATTGTGGGTTTGAAGAATGGCATCGTACTGGTGACGGGCCCGACGGGCTCGGGTAAGTCCTCCACCCTGGCCGCCCTGATCGACAAGATCAACGAGGAGAAGGCTTACCACATCCTAACGATCGAAGATCCCATCGAGTTCCTTCATCCTCACAAGAAATCCACCATCCATCAACGCGAGTTGTACAGCGATACGCCCTCCTTCGCCAAAGCGCTGCGGGGGGCGCTACGGCAGGCGCCCAAGGTGATTCTGGTGGGGGAGATGCGCGATAAGGAAACCATTGAGATTGCCATGGAGGCGGCCGAGACCGGCCACCTGGTGTTCTCCACTCTCCACACCATTGACGCATCCAAGACGGTGGAACGCATCTGCGGCGTTTTCCCCTTAAGCGAGCAGGCGACCATTCGCAATCGTTTCTCCAAGTCTTTCCGCTACATCGTTTCCCAGCGGTTGTTGCCGCTCGCCGGGGCCAGCGGGCGCGTGGCCGCCTTCGAAATCCTGAAATCCACAATACGCACCCGGGAGTACCTGGAAAAGGGCGAAGGTGAAGGAAAAACCCTGATGGACGCGATGCGGGACGGGGGCCTGGAAGGGATGCAGTATTTCGACGGCGAGATCGATAGGCTGATCCGCAGCCGTGTGGTGGGTTTGGAAACCGGCTGTGCCTATTCTACCAACCCCGGCAACCTACGCCTGGAGTTGTCAGACTTTGAAGAAATACCTCCCGAAGCATAGCCGTCTCTAACATCCCGTTGCCGTGTCAAACCGAGTTTTCTTGAGCTTCATCTGCGTTTGACAAACCTTCCTCCCGGACTTCAGACTGCCATCCATCCAGCGGAGCTGAAGGGGGCTTTGCTGGCGAGCTGGGAGGAAAACGGGTCGCGGTAGGGACGGATGGCCCTGATTGCCCCCTGCATAGATCCGTACGGGCGGTACTCACGCATGCGGCTCCTAACCCGGATGATAAGCGCCAAGGCAAACCTGCCGCACATCCCCCCAAACCCTGAGACACGCCGTGGCCGTTCTGTGCCGGAGGCTTGCGGCGCAGGCGAGAGTTCTGCTTGGTTGGCGTCCTTGCCTCCAGAATGAAACGCTGCCAAATCCCAAAATGCGACATTATGTCGGAAGGCCGGTTAAGCATCGCGCGGCACCGTTCCACAAGTTTGGAATCGCCACAATGGTGTACGGAGCTTTTTCCAATTTTGGCGCAAAATGTCCTAAAAAAACTCGCTCCCTTAGAGCTGCAAATACGTTTTGAGCGTAGGGTCGGAGCGAACTTTCCAAATGTGGCCGTCAACCCAGTAGTGGAGCAGGCCCGGCGCGGCGAAGAAGTAAAAGATGATGTGGTTCCGCATTCCGATATTCATCAAGCCCACACCGTCGCGCAGAACAAATCGCGGAACAACGTCGAAAATAAACGCATAGAGAGCCGCTGCCGCCACATAGGTGACCCAGCGGGCGTTGACCAGGGTTGCCAGTCCGTATTTGCGCGCCGCTTGCGGGTCCTTGGCGTATTTGTTCTGGTTGTAAAACCAGACCAGCCGGTGGTACTGCACGTTGTGGAAGATCGTTACCGCGGCATAGACGCCCAACAGGGGCATGGCGCTGCGGAAGAGCACCCAATTGACCGGTATGGCGGAGGCGAAGAGCAGTTGCTTCGGCCAGTTGATGTCCAGGCCCTGCCGCCATTTCCTGATCTGGCGTACCACATAGGCCAGGGTCACCAGAACCACCGCGAACAGCAGCGTATCTTCATATCCCGCAGCGAGCCGCACTGGAATGGGGAACGGCAGCAGGGCAGCGCCTTCCTTGCTATGCAACGGGTAGGTGAGAAACGGGAAGTAGAAGGCCACGGCGAAGAATATCTTGTCCAGCTTCATGTCCTCGGGCAGGAAATCGCGGTTCTTCTTCTTGTACATCATCATGAAGCCGTAATGCTGCTTGAAGACGTGGTAATAGCCCCAGATGACGGTGGCCAGCTCAAGGTAATCGCCCAGTCTGAAGAGGAAAAGCAGCGGTCCGATGGCGAAGAAAAAGGCGAGGCTGCCCCACAGCCACTTGCCGTGGCGCTGACGCTCCTCGGCGTCAAGATAGGTGCGGGAGATCGTCGCAAAACCGTGGGTTTCATCAAAGACGACGGCCCAAATTCCCACCAACAAAAGCAGCGGAATGTGCGTGAACCGCCACAACGCCCAAAAAATGTAGGCAGACGCCGCTCCACCCGCGCTGAACCAGAGAATGTCGGCGCGCGCGGAGACGATCCAGTGGGATTTGACCCGATCTTCGATCCCAATTGTCGCTGTTGCCATCGGGGTAGCCCCTTCACAAAGTTTTATGTGCCGCAACCCGGTCGATTACGGTTCTGATGAAATGAAGGTAAAGAATGAATACCAAAAATTAAAGGTAACGTATCTTCCACCCCAAACGCAAATCTTGTTGGGTCAACTGCGATGAAATTTAGATGAAGTGGGGATGCGGAAGGTTTCACGGTGCAATTCCTTGAAGGTCTTGCGATATAAAGTCCCTGCCACGTCACCGGACAGCAACTACAAGCGTAATTCCCCAACCTCGAATTTCGGGCCCTGACTCAAAATGCACAATTGTAGTATTCTCAATTTTGAGATGAACCCCACCGCGGCAGAAGGGAAGAGTTCGCCCAAGCCCCCCGCCTCGCAGCATCAGGCGTTGCTGGAGGTTACGGAGTCCATCGCCACCCATCGCGATCTGCCCGCGCTATTTCATGACCTTATCGAGCGCCTTCCGCGCCTGGTGAACTTTGACGCCCTCTGGCTGGTCCTGCATGAACCCGCCCGCAACGTCATGCGCCTGCACATTGTTGAAACCCCCGCCCGCGCCTACATTGACGTGGTTGACCGTGCCGTGGAGGATTCCCCCAGCGGATGGGTTTGGGAACGCCAGGAGCCCTTGATCATTGCCGACATGGAGCAGGAAACTCACTTTACCAAGGCTCTTGAGCTGCTCCGTGGGTATGGCGTCAAGTCCACCTGCATCCTGCCGCTGACCACTGCCCACCGGCGCCTGGGAGCGGTGGGGTTCGGCAGCCAACGTGTGGCCGCTTACGGCGATGCGGGGGTGGAATTCCTTCAGCTTGTGGCGCGGCAAATTGCCGTGGCGGTTGACAATGCGCTGAATTACCAATCGGCGCAAGCCCTTCAGCAGCAGCTTCAACACGAACGCGACCGGCTGAAGCTGCTTCTCGACTTGAACAACAGCATCGTCTCCATTCTTGACCTTCGCCAGCTCTTTCGCGCAATTTCCGCCAATGTTCGCCAGGTGATGGAGTGCGACTACGCCAGCATCCTTCTGCCTGAGCCGGGCGGCGAGCAGCTCCGGGTCTATGCGCGGGACTTTTCTGCTAGCGGCGAATCCTGGCAGGAGGAGATCGTTGTTCCCGCGGCGGGAAGGCCGGCGGGAGAAGTCTTGAAATCCGGCGAACCCCTCATTCTCAACCGGGAGGGACTGGCCCGCTACGGCACGCACCTGAACCTCTGGTCAATGGGATTGCATTCGCTCTGTGTCCTGCCCATGACCAGCCGGGGACGGGTGATCGGCACACTGAATCTGGGCGGTCTGCGTGATGAGGCCTTCTCGCCTGCGGACGTCGATTTTCTGCTTCAGGTGGTCAACCAGATTGCCATTGGCGTTGAAAATGCCTTGAACTATGAGCAGGTTACGGCAGCCCGCGAAAGATTGGTGGAGGAGCGGAACTACCTGACGGAAGAGCTTCGCACCGAGCACGATTTTGAAGCGGTGATTGGCCAAAGCGCGGCCTTGAAGCGCATCCTGAAGCAGGCGGAACTGGTGGCGCCCACGGGTTCCACGGTTCTGATCATGGGAGAGACCGGCTCGGGCAAGGAGGTGATGGCGCGCGCCATCCATGACATCAGCCCCCAGCGCGAACGGACGTTCGTCAGCGTCAACTGCGCCGCCATCCCCATGGGGCTTCTGGAAAGCGAACTGTTTGGGCACGAGAAGGGCGCCTTTACCGGAGCCATCGCGCAAAAGATTGGCCGCTTTGAGCTGGCGCACCAGGGGACGCTCTTTTTGGATGAGGTGGGCGACATCCCCCTGGAATTGCAGCCCAAGCTTCTGCGCGTGCTCCAGGAGAAGACATTTGAACGCTTGGGAAGCAACCGCACCATCAAGGTGGAAACCCGCCTAATCGCCGCCACCAGCCGCGATTTGCCCCAGATGGTGGAAAACCGGGAGTTCCGCAGCGACCTCTACTACCGCCTGAACATCTTCCCCATTCTCGTGCCACCCCTGCGCGAACGGCCGGAGGACATCCCCCTGCTCGTGGCCCATTTTACGGACAAGTACGCCCGCCGGATGGACAAGAGAATCAGCAAGATACCGCCGGAAACCATGGAAGCGCTCAAGCGCTATCCGTGGCCGGGCAATGTGCGGGAATTGCAGAACTTCATTGAGCGCGCCACCATCCTGACCTCGGGTTCGACCTTGCAAGTTCCCCTTGCTGAACTGAAACAGGCGGGAAGGGAAGTCCAGCGTAAAACCCGGACTCTGGCGGAGAGCGAACGCGACCAGATCCTGCGCGCGCTGCGCGAAGCGGAGTGGGTGCTGGGCGGCCCGGGAGGCGCGGCGGAAAGGCTGGGGCTCAAGCGGACCACGCTGTTCTACAAGATGCGCAAGCTGGGAATCAAACGCCCCGAGCAAAAGGCGGAATCTCAGATCTGAGATTTCCGATTTCAGACCACAAACTGCGGCAGGGAATGTCCGTCCTTATGGGAACCGGGTTCCCGCCTGGTTCACCGCAATGGCGCGGACGGGCCGTCGAGATCACGGCGTCCCGGCGGGCGTTTTGGTGGTCAGCGCTTTCAGATCGAGCATAAGCGCGGTAACCGCCTCATCGAAATTGTGATCGTGGGTTTTCTGCAGGGCCGCGGGGTCAATCGACTCCGTGAACGTCCAGAGGATGTAATGGGTTTTACGATCGAAGATGAGCAGGCGGAACATGGGCAGCGGGTCAGACGCACCCGCCATTTTACTGGGGTTTGTGGGACCATTGGGTGCGATGAGTTGCAACTCGAAAACAAGGTCGGCATCCTTTGGATCGCCAACCAGCTCATAGCGCCCCCAGCCCTTTAGCGCCGCGTAAAACTGGTTGTAGGGGCGGTCGGGATCACCGCTAAAGGGATGCGGAAAGAGTCCGCTGTCTGCCCCCGCATTCGATACAAAGACCTTCGTTGCCGTAAGGAGCGCGGGCGGCACGGGCGCCGTGCCAGCCCCCGGAAGCTGCTGGGCTCGGGCCGCAACGGCCGGGAGAATCGCAATCAAGGCGAGCCAAAGTGATCCCCTGCGGAACAGCCTCCCCATATTACCCTCCTGGCGTCGGCGCCGATTTGCTCCATCGCTGTCTGAACACAGAGACGCTTCCCGAGGGGGAATAGTTTCATCGGCGTTGGCGGCCACGGCCACCTTGAGAGGCTGGCCACTGGAGGGCCTCTGGTTTTGCATCGTTATTTCGCCGCCTGGGGGGAGGGGTGAATTCGAGGGTTTGGGCACCGTGAAGCGGGTGAGCGCAAGCGAATGCCATTTCAGTTTACTTGGTGCAAAAATGTCCGACGATTCATGTCATCTGGCTATAAAATGTCCGACGATTCGTGTCGTTTTTGCATAAAATGTCCGACGATTTGGGTGGCAAAATGTCCGTGTTTTGTTTGTTTTCAACAACATTCCGGCTTTGGTCGCTATTTTTTTTATTTTTTCTATCAGTATCCGCCTGCCGCACGACTTATTGTCCATAAATTAGGGGTAGAAGCTAGAAGTTAGGAGCGATAAGTTAGAATCCCCCCACCGCCAATCCCTAACCCCGAGTCCCGAGTCCCGAGTCCCGAGTCCCGAGTCCCGAGTCCCGTAATGAGACTACATCAGAGGCTAGCATTTGTCAAGTGAAATCTTGCCGCTCCCCTTAGCCGCCGGATGGCGCAGACTCCTGGTTTGGGGAGTCTGCGATCCCGAAGGGACTATTCGGAAGCGCCTGCCGGAAATTCAAGTGCGCCGGTGGAAGAGCACGGCGAGGACCGGCGTTGTCCCGGGGTCCAAGGCTGGTCCACGCGAGAATAGGCAGCCATCTTGGAGTGCGGTAGCAGCAGCTACCGCGCTCCAAGGTGCTTCGCACAAGCCAGCCCGGGATGTTCGCGTGAATTGCAGGCCTGGGCTCGCCATGCGCCAGTGTGCGGTGACACAGCCACTCCTGGCTGTGAAAAGCCGCATGGCCCATGGCCGTGAAAAGCCGCATGCCCCTTGGCTGTGAAAAGCAGCACGGCCCGTGGCCCTGCAAGGGCAACACATTCACAGGCAAGAGTGCCTGTGCCACTGGCCCGATCGCCTTCCAACCTGCGGTGTTCGCGCACCGTTCTACCCTAAGGTATGCATCTGATTTGGCAGCAATTCAATTTGACATTTGACCTTATCGGTAGTACGTTCGGCGCGCGTCTTCGGGCCCGGCGGTGGGCGGAGTTATCCATCCGCGGGCCGGGATTGCTCGCCTTAGTTTCTATTTTACAAATCGTGCTTTGGCGCGCTCATCCCCGGACGGGGCGCGGCGAAAGGACCAGACCAATGTGTAGGCACCAATCATCGAGATTCCGCAGACTCGCCGGCCGCGTGGCGACCGTCGTGCTGGCCGCGCTTGCTTGCGCCATCCCCGCCTTCTGCAGCGAAATCAACAAGGCGATTGAGAAAGGCGACCTGGAGAAGGTCAAGGCGCTGCTCAAAGCCGACCCGGACCTCATTACGAAAAAAGGCGGCGGAATTCTGAACCAGACTCCGTTGCAGGATGCGGTCTTCACTCGCAAAATGGCCATTGCGAAGTATCTGCTGGTCCAGGGCGCTGACGTTGACGCGCGTGACAGGTCAGGCGACACGGTTTTGGGCAGCGCTCTCTGGAACGGCGACTTCGCCATGGCGGACATTTTGCGCCTCTTTGAGGGCAAGACCACCAAGGCGGACCTTACGCCGCTGATGACCGCGGCATTGTCCTGCGACGCCAGCGGAGTTACGGCCGCGCTGCAACAGGGGGGCAACGTGGACGCGCGCGATTCCGCCGGCAATACGGCGCTGGCCTTTGCCTCGGTCAACCGGGAAAAGGACCTGTCGCTTCAATGTCCGGATGTGGTTACGGCCTTGGTGAAGGCCGGAGCGGATCCCTGGACGTCGAGGTACTACCAGGTGCCGGATTTTGAGCAGCGCAAGCCTTCGAAAATTGCGGTTCTGCGCGTGGAGGACATCCGCAGCGATAAGTACGACAACTCCAAGGTGGAGGAGAAATTTGCCGAGGGCATCGAGCAGGCCTTGTCCCATTCCCGCCCGCGAGTCGCCAATGTAACGACGCCGCATTACCCGATCCTGACCCTCCGCGAAACGCGCGAAAAATTGACGGCCGCCGGTTTTCAGGGCAACGAGCTTGAGCATCCGGACCGTAAGCGCGCTTGTGCGGCCCTGGGGGTCGATTCCGTGATCGAGGCGGTGGTGAAGGACTACGGCCACGGCGTTACCGTCAGCGAGGTCGTGGGATCGTACGGCGAAGCCCGCCTGGAGTACTGGCTGACCGACTGCCGGACTGGGGACTTGATGTGGACGAGCGACCCGGGCCTGGTGGCCGAGAAGCGCGGACTGATCGCCAAGGCGCTTCTGAACGGCTTCACCATGATCTGCGAACAGACGCTCACCCTTCCGCGCTTCGACGCGAAGCCTGAACACAAGAACGGGAAGCACTGACGGGTTGAACGCAAACCACGAAAGCAATGATAAGTCGCTGCTCTGGCAGCATGTGTTCTACCCGTGTTTTTGCTTCGGCGTCTCGCCAGAGGGGGGCGCGGAAGCGCTGGATGAAGTAGCCAATACTTGTCAAAACCGAAGGGGGGGAAGGGTGAACTGGCAACTCTTCCCCCCAACCATTTGGCGGACTACATTAAGTTACGATTTGGCTTTTCCCGCTAGCAGCACGCTGTGCACCAGGCCGCCGGGCTGCGACAATGCCGTGACGTCCTTGTTCAGCAGCGCTGCTGGGGCCGTCCAGATGCACCAGTTGAACCAATAGTCCCAGCCATAGTTAACTTCGCCCGTATCTCCACCCGCGCTGCAACTGCACGTGCCATCCCACGTATATCCCCAGTCACAATAACTGAGGTGAAGGTTCTTGCGAAGCAACTCAAGCCCAAAGTCCTTCTGGCCTTCGTACATGAAGGTCATGGCGTTAAATATTACCTGGAAGTTGGTGTATACGAACTCTCCTGAAAGATACCCCGTCTTATCCCTTTTCCAATTGGACCCGTCGGGCTCGGCATAGATGGGGGGCATTCCAAGTTTGCTGATTTTACAAACCTTGTCCCGCAACAGTGTGAGAACACTTTCCACGTTTTCCTTGGGAAATACCGGGGGCACGCCGCTAAAGCGCGCGAAGAACTGTCCATTGAGCGTCGGGGAAAAGAAGGCGTCCAGCGTCTTGCCGGTCTTCGGATCGTTGTAGATCAGGTAGTGGTCGCCCTTCCACAGATACTTTTGCAGGGCTTCCTTGCCGGCAGCTATCAACGTGTCAAGGTTTGCAACCTCCTCGGAATCTCCGATGGCATGGGCCCATGCCTTCAGCATTTCCGCTCCCGCCAGGCGCAATCCCCCGGGGTGGGTAACGTAGCCGTACATGGAGCGATCCTCATACCATTCGATGTCGTTCCAGGCATGCTCCCGATGCGGCGGCATGGCGATGATCTGTGCCGCTCCAAGGTCCGGACGCTGGGTGAAGGAATATTGCAGAGCCTTCTTTACCGACGGGTAGAATTCCTTCATAAAGGCTTCGTCGCCGGTCACCTTCCAGTGCGTAAAGGCCGCGGTTACATAACAGAACCCGGAAACCACCTCTTGATAGTCATACGACATGGGGTTTGCCGGGTCAGCCCACCGCCCCATCAATTGAGCCACATCACCGTTTTCTCTCTGTGAAGAACGAATGGCGCGCAACATTGACAAAGCCAGGTCCGGAAAGAAGAAGGAAAGCGTCGGCCCTGCCACCGCCACATTAGAAAGCGTAGTCATGTGCGGGCAGGAGCGCGGGGCTTCTTCCAGAGCGAACAGGCCGTCTTCGGGCCTGCACCAGCTCCCGATGGGATCTTTGGCCTGCGCCCACATGCTGCAAGGGGCAAAGTAGTAGAGAGAGTTGATCAGCGAATCCGCCAGCCACCCGGGCAGCGTTGGGTCTTCATAAATCACCGATTGCCAGGATATGATGCGCTTCAGCAACTGCGCGTGATCGCGTGCAAGGAAAGTTGCCACTTCACCCGCATCGGCAAAGCGCGTGGCGTACATGTGGGTGAAGCGCTTGCCGGTGGTGGAGAGAATTTCCCCTTCCGGGGCATACGTGGAAATGCGCTCGCCGCCCGTTCCCGGCACGCCGTTGCCTTCCCACTCCGGCGCATACCAGGCGAGGATGATGCGGACCACCTTCTCCTCACCCGGTCCCAGGTTGTAATCCACGGTCAGGGACGAGCCACCGTCGTCGTGCTGGGCGGTGGATGGAAGTTGTGCCTCAGCCTTATCCCAGAGGCTCCCATCAATGCCAAGAGACCCGCCGGTGCGCACTCCTTCGGAATCGAGTGCCGCAAGGACGTAGCTCATTCCCCACGCCTTGTCCTCCACCCACACGCCTTTAATTCCAGGGGGAGCGGCGCGGCGTGAAACCTGGGGAGGAGGCATTACGGGCGTCTTGGGCAGATTGGGCCAGCCCAGTGAGCGGTCGCGCGTGTGATGCTCGGCAAATCCTGGAAAGCTGAAAACCACGCAGCCTTTGTTGCCTGTGGTTCCTTTATTGCGGAGGTGGACTTCAAAGACCGCTCCCGGTGTGTTGGAAGTTTTCGCGTCACCAGGGATGAAGGGCGACCAACTTCGCACGCCGATTTGAACCGGCGCGTCGGACTTATATTCAATATCAGCGATGGGGTAGTGGCCCCAATACTCGCTTTCCTGCATCGAGCCGCCCACGCCGATATCAAACGAAGGCCGGTTATTTCCCGCGTAATGTTTGGTCTGGCCGGTTCCGAGGATCCACGCCCGGCCGCTCGAGACGACAGCCAGATAGGGAGTGTTCAGGGGACCACCAACGGGCGTGAGGTGATTGAAGATGGAGGTGTAGCCCAATTGGCCCGAGGGCTCCAGGTAGAGTGCGCCCGTATCAATTCCGCCCAGAGGCATGCCGGAGACTGGCAGCGGCTTGTCAATGTAGAGGCCAAAGTAGCCCTCGGGCTTGGTGCGATAGCAGATTCCGGAGACAGGCTTGTTGTACCCTGCGGCGCTGAAGGTGTTCCACTCCGCGGCCTTCAGTCCGGGCGAAAACAGGCGGTCGGGTTCCTTGGGATCCATCGGCATTGCGGTTTCTGATGCCGAACCGGTGGCGGCAAAGCCCTTCAGGCCATTCATCGCCAGCGTGCTCGCGCCCGCCGAAAGGCGCAGGAAATTGCGCCGTGAAAAATCGCTCTTCATGATGTCTCCTCATCGAGCAGAAAAGTCATTTTAGCTTCCAACCGCCCCATAGCATACACCCTACGTGAGATTCCCGCGTTCTATTCAAGGTGGCCGGCAAAACCCTTCGTGTAAACGTAATCCCCCCCTGGCAAGACCGATGACAACCCGGCTCTCAGCACGCCACTCAATTATCCCGGGCCGCCCAAGGAAAGCCTGGGACATTCACGCTAATTCTTGATTCCTCCCCATATCCCCGTCTGCCGCGTCGCCGTCATCGCGTCAAATTTTTGACGTCAAAATCAATCGCCGACACAGGCATCTTGAACCCTTCATCAAAACAAAATCGCCTAAGCAATTCATGCAAATGGGCTTATAATTAGATTTTAGAAATCCGGTGATTGGAAGCAAACGTGCGATTAGGTTCGTGTCGCAGGTGAGAAGTTGATTGCCGTGTTCATCACTTGCAGGCATGCAGGCCTTCCGGTGAGGTAATGCGCGAAGAGCGGCGCCGGAATGGGGGCGGGCCGTCAGGGTCCGAAGGTTCAGCATCAGGGTTGGATGGGCCTAAACAGGTTGCGGAAAAACCCGTCGGGTCTGTCATTCTGAGGAGCCCAGTCAGCGAAGAGTTCACATCGCCTTGTAAATGTGCCGAGTGAGTCCCTTCGTTTTGCTCAGAGTGATCACAGATAAGCGTTTTTCCGCAGCCTGGTTAGGCCCGGCACAGGGATCAATGAAGCAGGAGCCTTTTGGGGCAACCTCGGTTATTTTCCACTCCGTCTCCCGCGAAGCTCCCCCCAGCACCGCTCTTCCCGTAAGCAGAACCACCGTCAGGGCGGGCATCCGGTGCCGCGAGAAGAACTGACCCACCTGCCGGTTGTAGACCGAAGGAATAAGCGCCGGCAGAGCACCCGATTGGAGAAG
>Ga0302320_10002666_pt1 | contig 41733 bp, 25 predicted proteins | sample Bog_T0_3_FD_202130 | JGI IMG/M metagenome (GOLD analysis project Ga0302320, IMG submission 202130) | Peat permafrost microbial communities from Stordalen Mire near Abisko, Sweden - Bog_T0_3 | ecosystem: Environmental > Terrestrial > Soil > Wetlands > Peat | place: Sweden: Abisko, Stordalen Mire... | reverse complement strand
TCCGCCTGCGGTTTTTCCCGGCTCAATATTCATCGGCCACCAAGGATAAACCAGGCTTGACAATCATGCAAGTCTGTAATATCATCGCCGCATGTTGAAACACATTAAACGCAAAGCGCGGTCGAATGCCTGTTAGGCCGCCCGCGTATGTTGCATCGCAAGCATTATCAAGCGCTGGCCAACGTGCTGATGATTGTCTTCATCGCCTTCGTTGTGCTAGACCTTGCAGGACGGCCAGTCATCCAAAGAGTTCGGGCATTCTATTTCAGCAAGCGCGCCGAGGGACGGCTTGACTTATTGCGAGCTGACATGACTCGTGAGGAGGTCGAGGCCACACTTGGCTTGCCTAGCCGTGAGGGCGTCACTCTCGGTAGCGGGCCGCCGGAGTATTACATGACAGGCACCGACTTTGGTTGCGGCCACCACTTGGGGATTGTCAGAAATGCGGCAGCTAATCCACCGAGGTTGATTTCTGTCAGTATTGATGGCAAGACTTGGAAGCCACAAAATGAGACCACAAATCAATAGGCGGCCTAACACAGCGCTGGAGCCAACGGCGAGTCCGCCGTTGGCTGAGTCATTGTCACAATTCCACGCTTGCTGTTTTTCGCGCCGTGGCTCAGCTTTTGGTCGTTAGGCCACATGACGCGCATTGCTATTATTTTACTCGCGGCGAGCATCTTGTTTTCAGGATGTCAGACAGGCCCACGCCGTTCGGATTACAGTCCAGAAGCTTGGGCGGCGTGGCAGAAGTGTTGCAAAATCAAGAAGGGCATGACGTATGCGCAGGTTTATGCGATTGTCCCTTCGTCTGGACGTTTTCAGGCTGGTTATTCGCCAGAGATGGAGACTTGGATTTTGGGTGCCAAAAATGTGACCGAAGATTCTGTTATGATGCACATTGATTATCAGGATGGGCGAGTCATGGACATTCAGCGAAGTATTGAGCACGGGACACCAGTTACTGTGCCACAAGTAATTGAGACACGATGATGTGGCCTAACAAGTCGCCGGAGCCAACCGCCGTTGGCGCTGTCAGTTCCGCTGTCGCGGTTCACGTCGCAGGTCGGCGGTGGCTCAGCTTTTTTCGTTAGGTCGCAAGCCATGCACGCCACGACGAAGAAGATCATCACAGTATTGATTTTAATCGTGATCGCAGCGGTTGGTGGATTTATATGGCGTGCCCATGCGGATCGTCGCAGCGTGCCGGGACATATTGTTCGTTTTATCCGTGGAGAGAGTGGTCAGGAGCAGGAACTCAATGACATTGCCGAGGATATTCGCAGTGTTCCATCTTTGTCGCAGCTTCAGTCGTGGAGCTTGGAGACGTTGAGACGATTTCATGATGGACAGGTCAAGACCAACGGGTATCCGTCATTCTGGTGGGACGACGGGAAGGCTATCCGGCTTGCCCGAAGTGAGAGGCCGGAGTTTATTCGGCATCAGTGGGGGGAGACAAACAGTTGGGGAGAGGAAGAGCCGGAGCTTTACGTTGTGCTTGGCTCAAGCGGTCAGCCAGAGCTTTTTGCGGTGGCTTGGTATTCGCATGGCATCAAGATAGGGTTGTCGGATTATCAAATGCCCGGCGAGTTGTCGTATTTCAATTTTTATGTAAAGGCCAAGCCGGGAGTTTTTGTTTATGCCAACTATAAATGATGAACAAACGTTCAAGTGTAAGTCCTCACTATTGACACTTTTTCTTTTAAAAGAAAATCGCAGTCCCCCTGGCGTTGACCTTTGGCCTCCGATTAAAGCTGCTAATCCAGTATTCATTCACCACCAATAAACCCCCTTATGCCGGTCAAAATTAAATCCAAACATTGCTTTTGGTGGTTCCCGTCCGCAGTTACACCTCACAGTGGAGAGGGCCGGGGTGAGGGGGAACGGATGCCACCTGTTGGAAATCCATATTGAATGAAAGCGATGCCGGTTGAAGTCCGGGTGGCATTGGATTTCCCAACCCGCAGGCCCGCCAAATTGGCGCCCGCCCAGCCCTGCCAACAACATCGGCATGCACGGCATCCTGCCCGGTCTCAAAGCGGCCGGTTGAGGCCGGCGGAAATGTGTCATTGCCCGTCCGGCGCGGGACGATTGGCCGGTACACCCCCCTGCCCGCTCCGGCCGCGAATGGCCAGTTCCCGTTCGCGCAGGGCATCCAGCAGCCGCAATTTTTCCGCCCATGGGCGGGCCGCCAGGCCGCGGCGCAGCGCGCGTTTGCCGGCCAAAAGTTTGGGCATATCCATGTTCATGGGGTGTCGCTCTTTCATTCCCCCCACTGGTACTCATAGCGGTCCGGGGGGTTGTAAAAGCATGGCCAGATGACGCTCTGCGCGGGGTCGAGGCAAAAGGGGAGATACCGGACATGGCCGTCCACAAACACCCCCGTGTTCATGGAGTTGTTGATCACGTTGGGTCCGGGGCTGGTCAGGGCTTGGGGTTGATGCCAGGAATACGCGAAGCAGGCGGGCTGATCCACCACCATCAACGTGCGGACTTGGTTGCGGATGGCGCTGATTTTCACGCCGGCCACGCCGTAATAAAAACCGCCGGTCACCGGGTTGGGCACCAGGTTCATCCGGCTGAACCAGTAGCTTGAATAGTCCGCCCAGGGATCGTCATGCATGCTGGCGTTGATCTTCGGCGTGTTGCCGACGTTGGAGTAATAGAAGGTGTCCGCCGGGCAGGCAAACAGCCGGTCCCGCGGCGAGGAGATGCCTTTCAGCCCGTCGTAGCTCTTGGTTAGCTCCTTGAAGAAACGCCATTGGTAGGACCACGGCATGCCATTGGTGAGGACGATGCTGGGCAGGGTGTCATTATTGTCCCCGGCATACAGATGCTGCCCCAGGCCGATTTGCCGCAAATTGTTCTGGCAGGTGGTCCGCTGCGCCCGGGCCTTGGCCTGCGACAGCGCCGGCAGCAGCAGCGCCGCCAGAATGGCGATGATCGTGATGACCACCAACAGTTCAATGAGCGTGAACGCCCGACAACCACGGCCTACCGGATGTACGTCCGCCGCCCTGTAGGCCGGGTCCCCTGACCCGGCGTCCGTAATCTGCCCCGGGACGCCGTGTGAAGGATTGTTCATCTGCATCTTGTGACGCTGGCTGAGGTTTATTGTTTTATGACCGTGGTCAGGCTTTTGAGGTACACCCAGTCGGGATCCGGTCCGGGCGTGGAGTTGTCCCAGGCCGCCGGGGGCTGCATCATTTTAATGCTCGTGCTGTGGCCGTCCGCGAAGTTGAGTTCATAGGCGTTGCCGTGGCGGTTGGACGGCAGATCGGGCATGCCATTCACCGGCCCCATGTCCACCAGAAACATGGAATCGTTGATGGTGCCGCCGTCCTCATCAATCAGGTACCACAACTGCGCGGGCAGCGCGAGCTGGCTTTCCCGGCGGTAGAACGTGTAGGTCAGCGAGCCGTCCTGGTCCGGGGTGGTGAAATTGGCGGCGCCGGTCGGGTCGCCATACGTGCGCCCGCTCATCCAGGAGTTCATGGAGTAGCTGCGCACCACCGGCAGGCCGTTGACGCTGCGCTGATCGGCGGGACAGCGGTACACCCCCGCCGTCTTGAGGTACGACCAGACGGCCCCCTGTTGCAAGGCATATACGTTGGTACAACTGAAATCCGGGGCCGGGCCGTAGGCCGGGTTCTCCGGCTGCGTGGAGGCCCAGCCCGGACACCAGGAGGCCGGGTTCACCGGATGCGTGGCGTCACCCAGCGGCCAGCTTGACACCAGCGCGCCGTGGTTGTCATCCGCATACATTTTGCAGGCCGCCGACAGGTTGTGCAAATTGGCCAGGCAACCGATGCGCCAGGCCTTGAGCCGGGCCTGCGACAGCGCCGGCAGCAGCAGCGCGGCCAGAATGGCGATGATGGCGATCACCACGAGCAGTTCAATGAGCGTGAACGCCCGGACGGGTTTGGCGCCGAAGAATAATTTCATGGTCCGCCCGGTAATCAAGCGCCCCAACCGGCGGCGGTGTCAAGCCTGTTTGCACTGCGCGCTTGACACTGTGCCCCGTCGCCGCGCCGGGCGTCCGGCGACGCAATCGCTCCCCGCCCGGCGAACGACTCATCCCCGCTCGGGCCGCCCGCTAAAACGCGAAGGGCAACGGTGCCGCGCGCCATCCCTGCCGCCACCCGGTCACTGGAAAGAGGCGGACCATTTACTGCCGGGCCCGGAAATACTGCTGGGCACCCAGACTCGTTTTCGGAATGGTGTACGTTCCCTGTGGATTGCCCGGCACATCCACAAACGGCCCGGTCAGCATGGTGGCGGATTGCAACGTGCCGGTGAAGGTCACCGTTATATCCCCGTTTGACTCCCGAGTGATCTTACCCATCGCCGGAATCGCAATTCCCAGGGCCAGGGCATTCGGTTGCGCCGCCGGGACCAGCGTCACGATGGGGCCGGGATCATTCGTTTGGGCCGTGGTGTAGCTAAATGCCAGCGAATTATCACCCGATGGTGTGTACACCCGCGTCCCGGCGTCGCCATAGGTGTCCGGGACGGTGGCCGACAGGGTGATGGCGGTGAAAGAAAAGTCATTGGTGAAAGCCAGGGACTGAATGTTATTAAAGCCGAAGTACCCGTGCAGTTGCGACAAAAGGGCGCTCTGCGCAAAATAACCCGGGGGCGGGGCGCCTTCCAAACCGTCAAAACTGACGGTGGTGATCCCATCAATGCCGGCCCCACCCCCGGTTCCCGACCAGTCCAATAGGCCGGCAAAGCGCACGGACTGACCGGCGGGCACATGCACCTGGAATCGTTCTCCCGGCGGGGCGGCCAGGGTCAACACAAACCCGTCGTTGGTGTCGAAATTCGCGCTGACCGGAACGTTGGTTGCGCCTCCCGGCGACACCTGGCGCTGGTCCACCAGGTAGTCCCGCACCACACTTTGTGCCCCGGGGTACCAAGGCGGCAACCATGGCTGCGCCGGAACAAACCGATGCTCAAGGCTGGGAACCTGAAGCTGGCCCAGATCCACCTGTCCCTCCACGGGAGCGGGCACGAGGGTCGGCGGGGCGGCGGGGACGGAAACATTGGTGGAATTGAGTGTGACCGTGAGATTGTCCATGACGAACCAACCAATCGAGGGAGGGAGGAAATTCACCTGGTTCACCCCCAGATAGTTGAACGTAATGAACGTCGGGGCGGTGTTCGTGAGCACATACGTCTGATCATAGGCCAAATTGCCGCCCACCCAGCCTTGAACTTCAATGGCCAAGGACACGGACGGCGAACCCGCAGCCGTCAGATAAGCCGAATTGAAACAGAAAGCGTTGGTGCTGCTGAGGGAGGCCTCCTCTCCGTAAGGATTGTACACCACATTCGGGGGGGAGACCACGCCGGCGAAATAGCCGCCGCCGCTCTGGGGGTCCTGCTCGCCCATCACCACAAAATTGTTCCAGGCCAGGCCCCCATACCCGTTCGTAATTCCCGCCCCGTCGGCCACGTCGTCAAACGTCAGCAGTTCCTGCTCTGGACCATTGGTGGCCGCAACCAGGGAAACAAACGCCCCCGGATCATTCGTTTGGGAGGTGGTGTAATAAAATGCCAGCGCATTACCACTCGTCGGCGTGTACACCAGCGTCCCGGACCTGGCATTGGTGTCCGGAACGGTGGCCAGCAGGGTGATGGAGCTGAAAGAAATATCGTTCGTGAAGAATGGCGACTGAATGTCATTGAAGCCGAAGCACCCGTGCCGTTGCGATAAAACGGCGCTCTGCGCGCCAAAACCCGGGGCCATGCCTTCCAGGCCGTTAAAACTCACGGCTGTGGTCCCAAACTCGCCGGAACCATTATCCAGGACATTGGATCCCTGCCATTCCAACTGGCCTTCAAAGCTGACCGACTGGCCGGCCGGCACATGCACCAGGAATCTCTGTCCCGGTGGAGCGGCGATGGTCAGCACAAACTGGTTGTTGGTGTCGAAATTCGCGCTGACCGGGAGGTTGGTGGCGCCACCCGGCGGCACCTGGCTCTGGTTCACCAAGTAGTCCAGCACCACCGATTGTGCCCCGGACTGCCCGGGCGGAAGGCCGTTTGTCCACGGAGCAAACTGATGCCCGAGGCTGGGAACCTGAAGCCGGCCCAGATCCACCTCTCCGGGCACCGGCGCATTGGTGGCCGGCGGAGGCGGGGGCGGCGGGGGCGATACGTTGGTGGAGTTGAGCGTGACCGTCAGGTTGTCCATGACGAACTGACTGTTCGGGATCGGGATAAAATTCACCTGGTTGACTCCCAGATAGTTGAACGTAAAAAAATTTGGGCCGGCGTTCGTGAACATAACCACCTGATCATAGACCAGGTTGCCGCCGGCATAGCCCACGACTTCAACGGACATGGACGGCAAAACGGCGGCCGTCAAATAAACCGAGTCCAAATCAAATGCATTGGTGCTGCTGAGGGAGGCATTGTCTCCATAAGGATTGTACGCCACATTCGGGGGCGAAACCATGCCGGCAAGGTAGCCATCGCTGCAGAAAGGGTCCTGCTTGCTGATCACAGCGAAGTTGCTCCATTGCAGGCCCCCATACCCGCTGGGGATTCCCGCCCCGTCCGCCAGATCATCGAACGTAAGTAATTCATTCCCATGACCAATCGGTGGAAACAACAGGAGCCCGACGGGCAAAAGCCATGGTTTTGCCCACAAACCAACAATGCGAGTCTTCATTTGGGTGGGGTGGCGTCGCTGCCTGGGTGGAACCCGATGACCGGCGATCGGAGCCGTGGATGGTTGTGCTTTGCTTGGTTAATTTTCACGATTCTAACGGCAATCCCCCCCCGCCGCGCAAAAATTAATGATGTTTCAACACGCATAATGACATACAAGGATTATTTATGCAAGCTTTTTTGCCTAGATTTTGAAGAGCGATATTGCCCCCCGGGGACCATGCGAAGTGGTTGGCGGATTTTTTGCACCGCAGACTTCGAAATCCACTGCCACCAGGATTACAAGACAGAAAAACGCAACCTGTTTTAATACAATGTTTTACAATTAATGCGCAAGGTTTCCGGCCGGTCCGATAACGGGGAGGATCAAGTTAATCGCAAGTTGTTTACAATCAGTTGGTTGCCCGCGAAAATAACCAAAAACAACCAAAAACAACCAAAATCACAGTTTCGTTTTTTTGGACGTCCCGGAGCCCCTCCCAGCCGCAGCACCTGATCGCCAGCGTGTTCGGGCGTCCCGCCTCCCGCTTTGCGCGACCAACCTGCGGTACCGCATCCCTCTTCGTGGGACAAACCCGCCGCCGTCGACCAAATTGGCGCGCCCGTCCAAGCTAACCAACCCCATCGGGATGCACAGCATCGCTCCCGCCGCCACCCACTTTTCTCTGGACTCCGCGACAAGCCTGCCTCATTCTGCCGACTAATAATTACCCGATTTAAAATATGAAACGAAAGCAGATTTCCACCGGTTCCTTCATCGCCCCCGCTGTGCTGGCCCTGTGCCTGGGGGCCCTGCCCCTGCCGGCCGCGCAGACCAATTATCTGGCCGGACTGGACCTCAACCTGATGTCGCAGGGCTGGGGCGCGCCGCACTCCAACTTGTCGGTGGGCGGCAATCCGCTCTCGATTGGCGGGCAGAAATTTGCCCTGGGGCTGGGCACCCACGCCGTCAGCGAGTTCATCCTGGATCTGGGCGGCCAGGGCCTCAGTTTTTCCGCCACGGTCGGGGTGGATGACGAAGTGGGCCAGGGCCGGGGGGCCGTGGTGTTCAAGGTGGTGGGCGACTCGGCCAAGGTGCTGTGGCAAAGCGCGCTGTTGCATGCCGGCGACGCCCCGGTGCCGGTGAATGTGGATCTGACGGGCGTCAATCAAGTGACCTTGCTGGTGGACGCGCCCGAAAATGTTGATTCCGGGCACGCGGATTGGGCGGACGCCAAAATCTTGATGAATGAAGGCCGACGCCGGATCCGGGTGGTGTCCGCCATCAAGGAGGACGCCGTGATTCTCACGCCCCCGTCCGCACCGCAGCCGCGCATCAACAGCCCCAAGACCATGGGGGTGCGGCCCGGTCACGAACTGCTGTACACCGTGGCCGCCACCGGCGACCGCCCCATGACCTTCGCCGCCGAGAACCTCCCCAAGGGCCTGCAATTGGATCCGCAATCGGGACGGATCACCGGCACTTTGACCGACCCGGGCAGCAACGTGGTGACCTTGCACGCCAAAAACGCCTTGGGCGATGCGACCCGGACCTTGAAAATCGTGTGTGGCCCGCAGATCGGCCTCACCCCGGCGCTGGGCTGGAACAGTTGGAATTGCTTCGCCTCCGCGGTCACCGCTGACAAGGTCAAGGCCGCCGCCGATGCCATGGTCTCCAGCGGGCTGATCAATCACGGGTGGACATACATCAACATTGACGATTTCTGGGAGGTGAATCGCAACACCCAGGACCCCACCTTGAAAGGACCGCAACGGGACACCAACGGCTACATCATCCCCAACCCGCGCTTTCCTGACATGAAGGGGTTGGCGGAATATGTCCATGCCAAAGGCCTGCGCATCGGCTTGTATTCCTCGCCCGGACCGTGGACCTGCGGCGGTTGTGTGGCGAGCTGGCAGCATGAGGAACAGGACGCGCAATCCTACGGCCAATGGGGGTTTGATTACCTTAAATATGACTGGTGCAGCTACGGCCAAATCGCCCGGAACCCCACGCTCCCGGACCGGCAAAAGCCGTACAGCGTGATGCGCGCCGCGCTGGACAAGGTGAACCGCGACATTCTGTTCAGCTTTTGCCAGTATGGCGACGGGGAAGTCTGGAAATGGGGGGCGCAAATCGGCGGGAATTCCTGGCGGACGACGGGCGACATCAATGATTCCTGGAATAGCATGGCCGGGATCGGTTTCCGCCAAAACGGGCACGAGCAATACGCCGGGCCGGGGCATTTCAATGATCCGGACATGCTGGTGGTGGGCAAGGTCGGCTGGGGGCCCAGCCTGCATGCCACGCATCTCACCCCCAACGAACAATACACACACATCAGCCTCTGGTGCCTGCTGACATCGCCGCTGCTGATCGGCTGCGACATGACGCAGTTGGATGATTTCACCAAGAACCTCCTGAGCAACGACGAGGTGCTGGAAGTGGACCAGGACCCGCTGGGCCATCAAGCCGCGCGCATCACCAAAGACGGCGACCTGGAAGTCTGGGCGAAGGACATGGAGGACGGATCGAAGGCCGTGGGGTTGTTCAACCGCGGCTACGCCGCCACGCCGGTGACCATCAAATGGTCCGACCTGGGTTTGACCGGCCAGCAAAAAGTGCGGGATCTCTGGCGGCAGCAGGATTTGGGCACGTTCCCAGACGCCTTCACCAGCCCGGTGCCCCGTCACGGCGTGGTGCTGGTGCGCATCTGGCCGGTGAAATAAGGGCGGACCCCTCATCACTCCCGCTTTAATTCCCCCTCGCCCCGCGAACCACCGGAGTCAGTTTGAGCAAAACCACGCCGTGCGGCGGAATGGCCAGCTTGAGCGCGCCGCGGGCGTCAGGCAAATCCGTTTGCCGCCAGAGATCGCGCACATGGCAGGCACCCGGCAAGCCCAAGTAACTTAATTTGTTGAAATTGAGATTGGCCGCGTCGTTGCCGCGATTAAAAAATCCCAGTGCCCGGGAGCCATCCTCCAGCTCTTTTTGGAAGACATCCACCGGGCCGGTCGCCGCCACCCGTACCGCCGGTTTGCCCAAGGCATCCTGATCCAGCGCCAACACCTCGTCATTGCTCAGCAGGCCCAGGGTGAAGGCGTCAAGCTGCTCCAAATCACAACCGATCAGCAGCGGCGCGGAGAGCAGGCACCACATGCTGACGTGCGTGTATTGTTCATCCGGCGTCAGCCGGGTGGCGTGCAAATTGGCCCCCCAGCCGACGTGGCCGACCACCAGCATGTCCGGGTCGTTCCAATGTCCCGGCCCCGCATACGGCGCCCAACGGTCCTGCGCGAAGGCGATTTCCGTAATGCCGTAGTTGTAGCTCGCCCGGGGATTTTCCGCCCAGCCGTCAAAAATATCGGACGTGGTGCGCCAGCAGTTCGCCAATTTGGCCCAGTCGGCGGCATGGTCAAAGGGGGCCGTGTTGGACAGGCTGAAGATAATGTCACGCTTGGTCTTTCTCAAGGCGGCGGACATTTCCGCCGTATGGGGCACGTCGTTTGGGTTCCAGTCGAATTTTAGATAATCCATCCCCCAGTCGGAGAATTGTTGGGCGTCGTTGTCCGCAAAATAGTATTTGCCGAGGTGCCAGTAGCGGGTGGTGGCCATGTCCTTCGACCAGGCCCCGTTGGTGTCGTCGCTCGAACCGCCAATATATTTCGCATACGAGGTGACCCACGGGGTGGAATAAATCCCGGCCTTGAGCCCCAGGTCATGAATCTGATTGCAGAGCGATTTCATGTCCGGGAATTTTTCATTGGGCTGGATGCCATTGTAGGGACCGCCGCGCCGGCCCTGCCAGGTGTCGTCAATGTTGATGTAAGTCCAGCCGTGGTTGACGAGGCCGGAGGCCGCCATGGCCCGGGCCGAACGCAGCACTTTTTCCTGGTCCACCGACTCCGCCCAGCAGTTCCAACTGTTCCAGCCCATCGGCGGCGTCAGCGCAATTTGGTCGCCGACCGCGATGCGGAATTTTTTCTCCGCCGCGCCCGCCGCGTTGGTGGCCCGCAGCACAACGGAAAAAACTCCTTGGTCAGCCAGCTCACCGGTAATGCGCCCGGTGGCGGCGTCCAACTTCAACCCCGCCGGCAGATTATCGGCGCTGAAGGTCATCGGCCGGTCGCCGGTCGCCGGGATGGTGTAGAGAAAGGCCGAACCCGGCCGCACGCCGAAGATGCCGGGGCCGTTGATGCGCGGGGTGGCCGGCGGCGCGGGCGTGAGCGGGGCGGGCAGGTCATCGGCATAAAGCGGGCCGGCCAGGCAGAGCGCCAAGGTCAACTTCAGGAACTGGCATTGAATGGTCAAGTTTTTCATAATTGAATTCGAACCGGCAACCACGACATGCCTGTACTCGGAAAAATTAAACGGCGCAGCCCGGCACAAGGAAAGCATAACCAGCGAACCGGGCCGGGGGCAAGCCGCTGGAAGCTCCCTTGAGCGAGGGCTTTCACGGGGTCAACGGTGTCAAAATCCCGGCTCTTAAGAATCACGATTCATAAAGTCGTTTATTCTTTTTAGTTTAACACCGGTTCTGTGCCCGGTGCCATAGGCTGCGACAGCCAATTCAAAGGTTTGATTGGTTTTGACTCAGCCGGACTCAGCCGGCCCGGCCTGGACCGACTTAAACCTCCAACGATCATTGCAACCTGTTCCATATTATTAACTTCTGCTCTTGCCAAAAGCTCAAAACCCAAAGCTTGGAGCCTGCTTCAATGTTTGCCCCGGTTTGACCGGATTGGTCATCGAACCAACCAAAACACCCACTCGATCAGTCGTCTTTAACCATTGGCATTTGCTTTTACGCAATGGAGTGTCCCGGCAACCCGCCCGCAATTATTTTCCTTGGATTTACCTCAACTCGGCCTGCCTGGCGTTGGATTAGGTTGGACTCACCAGAACTCGGCTTGACCCGGTAGGGCGGTGCGCCACCCAAACATCGTCTTCGCCTCAAAAACTGATCCAAAGCACGGATTAGGTTGGATTAGCTTGGATTTTGCCGCGTTTGGACTTTGGACTTTGGACTTCTTCGCCCAAAGCCCAGAGCCCAAGGCTTCTGCCGGTTAAGTCAAAGACCAATCGGCGGCCTAAACCCCTCCGTCCACCGCCCGGCTCGAACGCCGGGAAGACTGCCTGCGAGGCAGGCTACAAAGGTTTATAATTATGTCAACAGATAACTTCAAAAATTCAACCAAACGCGCCGTCGCCTCGCTGATGGTCCGGGTTCTCCTTCCGAATCCCAACGGGATTCCGTCCTCCGACCCATGGCAGCGCCGAAGGAGCCACCATGGGAAAGCCCCTGCCGCTCGGGCATCCAAATTTCGTAGCAGGCGACGTAAGGGCGTGTTGCCCAAAGACAAAAACGGAAAAACCGCGGGCATTCCATCAGTCGGACACGCGAAAAACCCAGCAATTTTATCGGTTTTAGCGTTGCTGTGCCCGAGGACGGGCATGCTCCGGGACTTGGGCAACACGCCCGTAAGGAGGCTCAAATCAACTGGCCCCGGCGACTTTGGACTCGGGACTTGGGGCCTTGGAGATTTCACATGGTCCGCCCGTCGCCGGGGCTGAACGCCCAACACGTGAAAACCTGGGGCAAGGCCCTAAGAAACCGCCCCGCGATACATTGTGAGGCCTGTAAGGCCGAAACCCTGATTTCCGCCTTGCCCTGCCGTTTCCGCTACTCCGGCATGGCCTTCATCTGATCGCCGGTCATGGGCAGCGGATGCGCACCCAGCGCGGCGCGAACTTTGTGGACGTCATCGGCCGTCACGGCGGAACCTTTGTTGCCCCAGGAACCGCGGACGTAGGTCAGCGCCGCCGCCAGGTCTTCATCTGACAACACCGCGCCCATGGCCGCCATGGACAGGTTCCAGTCCTGACCCTTCACCGTCAGGTGTCCGTTCAATCCGGTCAGGGGAATGTGGATGAACCGGTTCACGCCTGCCGGGTTCACCCATTCGGAACCGGCCAACGGCGGGGCCAGGTTTGGCTTGCCCATGCCGTCGGGTCCGTGGCAGATGCCGCACACTTGGTCATAGACCACCTTGCCGCGGGCCAGAGCCGCGGCCGCGCCGGATTTGGGCTGGTATAGCTCCAGCTCATCCGCAGAGGCGTAAGGCGCATATACCTGATGGTCAAACCAAGCGCCATGCTTGTCAAAATATAAGCCGCCCAGAAACAACAGCAGCAGGGTCAGCACCACCAGGCCGATCGGCAGCGTGGAACGCCCGGCCTCGGGGACGAGGGCCGGGTCGGACGGGGGCGGGGTGATTCTGGGTTCGTCGCTCATGGTTGGGCGGGCGGGGTGAACGGCGCGTCATAAACCGGCTGGTTCGCACGCAGGCTCAGCAAATAAGCCGCCAGTTGCTTCGCCTCGGGCCTGGGCACCACTTCATAACCGGCCGGCGGGGCGAAGGCGGCGGGCAGGTTCAGGGCATCCGGGGCCGGCGCGGCGCCGATTCTTTGGACGGTAAACAGATACCGGAATGAAGGCATCCGGGAGGTGGCCACCTCGCTGCGGGGTGCATAGAGATGCAGCAGGTGCCAGTTGGCGTCCGGCGAGCGCAGGCCGATGTTGGCCAAGTCCGGTCCGGCCCGCAGGTTGCCCAGTTGCACGGGCTGGTCATAAAGAAAATCCTCGGCCACGCTACGGCGCACGCCCCAGCCATGCTCCAAATCCACCCCCGCCGGCACGATGTGGGTCTCCACCTTGCCGCCGGCCGTGGTGATCTTGGTGGACACTTCATCCGCTTGCGCCTTGGTCAGATGGCTCAAGGTCAACGTGGACAGCAAATTGGTGACCGCCTGCGGGGTTTTGCCGGGCGAGGTCAGGACCACCTCGCAGGTGACCCCCTCCTGCCGCACTTGTTCGGTGTGACAAGCGGCACAGCCGTTGGCGCGGTAAACCTGCAGGCCGAGGGTTGCGTCTCCCGTGCGTTGGGGCGGAAACAGGTCGGAGGTGTTCAATACCAGTGTCTGCGGGAGTCCACCCAACTGAATCGCCGGGGCAACCACAAATCCCATCCAGGACGCCCCCAGCGCCAGGCACACCGCGAAGACAACCGCGAAGCCGTTTTTCATGGTTTCACCTCCGCGGGTTTCAGCGGCGCGTTCACCGCCGCCCAGATGGTTTTGGCCAGCGCCAGCTTCCAAGTTAAAAGCATGGTTAAAACGTTCAGGGCAAACAGCAGGTTGCCCACCAGAATCAGCGCCAACCCAAGAGTGCTGATGCGCAGACAGGGCAGCGCGGCCTCGATCTTATATAAATGCGCGCCTTGGAGACACCCGCCAATGGCCAGCGGAATCACATATAAAATGACGCCCGGGACCGACAGCCAGAAATGCAGGCGCGCGAATTTGGGAAACTTGAACTCAAACCCCAGCGCGCGCGGCAGGATGTAATAGACCGCCCCAAACAGGACCATCATCAGAAATCCGAAGATTTGCAGTTGCACCTGCGCCTGGCCGAACCAGGTGAATTCCGTCACCCGGCCGATGTCCGGGTTGGCGCCGGCCATATGCAACGCTAGGCCGGAAAGCAGAAAAGCCATCAGGCCAAATTTGACATAGCACAATGGACCGCCGAGATATTCCACTGGAGGCGCCCCGCGCAGGGTCTTGACGAAGATGATCAGCACGCCCAACAAAGGCACAATCAGCAGCCAAGCCGCCATCGAACTCAGGGCGGGAATCCATGCCGGGAACGGCGACCCCGCCGGGATGCCGCACCAGGTGCCAAACAAAATCAACGTCCAAAAGACAAATAACGCATAATAATAGGTTTGCAGCGGACGCCCGGTGAGCTTGGGCAGGAAATAGAAGCTGATGCCCAGCCCCACCAGCGAGGTCCAGACGAACAGCAGGTTGTTGCCAAACCACAGGTCAATCACCGCCTGCGCCACGCCGCGCACCGGCATGGCCACCAGGAAGATGTTGGCGGAGGCGTAACTCCACGGGAACCACAGCAACGCCGCCAGCATGAACCAGTGCGAAGGATACAGCGCCCGTTCCCGGCGAAACCCAAAGGTCGCCACCGTCGGGATGGCGATCAGCAGAAACGCCGTGAGCAGCAAAACGGAACCGCCCCGGGGAAATTCCAGCCAGGTGAATCCCGTGCTGTGGCCCAGCAAAATCGCGCCCACCCCAATCAACACCCCCAGATGCCAGAGATGCGCGGCCACAACCGGCACCAACGGCAGAGTGAACACCGTCTGACTCAACCGGGAGAAAATCCACAGCATCACCCCCAACCCGGCCGGCAGGCAAAAGCCATAGACCAGGGCGTCGTTGGCGGCCGCCTGCACCCGCCCATAGGTCAGGGCCGGACATTCCGCCAGAAAATCCGGGGCATGAAATTTGATGGAAGCGATCACGGCCAGCACCGTGCCCAGCACCAGCCAGATTGAGGCCCCGACCAGCAGCGCCAGCAAAGGTAGCCGGCAGGAGGCGTCAATCTCCGCCACCGTCGCGGTGGGATGGTTTGTTTCGTTCGCGGTCATTCAAAAGCACTGGGTTTGGGCGGCACTTTCGGCAACGGCGCGGCGGCTTTCGCGGCCCGGTCAATCAAATCCGCCCGGGCCTTTTCCGGGTTCTGCCATGCCTGGGCGGCCACATGGATGGCCACATCCACCGGCAACCGGACGATGTTTCGGTCCTGATCAACCCAGCCTGCGGTGTTGAGATTCGTCTCTTCCACCGCCCGCAGGTCCGCCAGCGCCATGTAGCGGACGGCGGCGCGGTCGGCATCCACGGCCGGAGCGGGCACGGCCAACCGCACGGCCATCGTCACCCCCAGCAGCACGACGATCACCACCACAAAAACGAGCGCCGCACCGGTAGCGCGATTGACAAAGGGAGAAGGCATGGCGGTGCTCATGGCCGGCCTCCTTCCGCCGGCACCCCGGCAAGGTCCTCATCCTCATCAGATTCTTCCAGATGCACCCCCATGGCCTCCAGCACCCGCGGGTCTTTGGTGGGATACGGCGGATGGCTTTGGAACTTGCGCAGGAACACCCGCGCGAGGAACCCGCCCATGAACAACAGGCAGCCTGCCGGCATCCAGATCCATTGGAAATGATAGCCATCGTGATCCAAAGCGGGGTAAATGTTGAAGCCCAGATCCGCCAGATGCAGGAACCAGGCGGCCACGCAGACCGGCACGATCACCTTGAAGCGGGTCTTGGAGCGGAGCGGCAGCAGCACAAAAAACGGCACCAGGAAATGGCCGAAGATCAGCAGCAGGCTCAACCACCACCATGTCCCGTTTTCCCGGATCAGGTAATAAAATGTTTCGATGGGCATGTTGGCATTCCACACCACAAAATATTGCATGAACTCGGTGTAAGCCTGGAACACCGTGAAGGCAAAGAACAGCATGCCCAGGAAATAGAACTGCTGGTCCTTCAGCACCCCATCCAGGATGCGCTGGCGTTGGAGAATGACCGTCAGCACATAGACCGTGGCGAGTGTCACCCAGGTGGTGCTGGCGAAGAAATAAACCCCGTACATGGCCGAATACCATTGGTAATGCAACGCGCTGATCCACAACACGCCGGCGAACGTCAGCGTGACGGCAAACGCCACGATGCCCCAGCCGGAATGAAACCGCAGCTTATGGGTGCATAACGGATCCCCGGTGACATCCTGCCGCAGCGACCAGTAGGCCAGCCGCGAAGTGAGCAGCCACCAAATCCCGAAGAGGACGGCCGACGCCACGCAAAAGCCGGGGAGGGTGAACAGCGGAGACCTGGCCACGATCAAGTTATTGGTGGCGGGATCGGCCACACCCATCCAGTCATAAGTCCCCTTCCCGCAGATGGCCAGCACGACCAGCGGCAGAAACATGAGGCCCAGGCAGGGGAACAGGAGCGTGGCCAGATGTTCGCAGAAGCGCCGGATGGCCACGGACCAACCGGCATCCGTCAGATGATGCACCATCACCAGAAACAACGACCCCAGGGCGATGCTCAGAAAAAAGCTGAATGCCAGCAGCCAGGAACAGCCAAATTCCCGCGGGGCCGCAAACAGACCCACGACCGCGAGCACGCCCCCCACCAGCATGCACAGGCGGGGCAGACCGGCCCACTTGGACAAATCCAGCGGCGGCGGCAGAGGTGTGGTTTCGTGGCTCATGCTATTTCTTAAAAGCGGCCTGTTGGGCCGGCGGCAGCTCGCCCAACGAACCCAGCCAGCTCAATTGCAGGGCACGCACGTAGGCAATCACCGCCCACCGGTCTTCCACCGGCAACAGCGGTCCCGCCGCCCCCATCAAACCTTTCCCTTTCGTGATGGTGTTGAAAACTTCCCCGTCCGGCATGGCCACCAGCCGCTGGTCGTGGAGGTTGGCCACGGCGGGCATCACGCCCAGTCTTTTGGTGATGCCGTTGCCGTCCCCCGCCCGGCCGTGGCAGGGCGCGCAATAGATGTCAAACCGCTCGCGGCCGCGCCGCAGCAGTGGTTCATTGACGGGCAGCGGATTGACCGCCACAAAATTCGTCGTGCCGGGGATCAGGCCCGTGTTCACCGGGGCGTCTTCGAAGCGGTAAACCAAGCCCGCCGCAGTCTGGATCGGTTCGCTGCGGGCCACCGTGCCGGCCGGCGGCAACTGGGAACTGACGCCGTTGGTAAAGAACGGATTGGGTTCCTGCGGATGCAGTTTGGCCTGCCGCGCCATGTCCGGGAAAATCTCGATGGGCGGGTTGCGCGAGAACCGGCCCGGCTGGCCGGCAATGCCGAAGAGAATCACCGGCAGCGCGGCCAAAATGAGGACGATGGAAATGATGTATCGCATCAGTCTTCCTCCTCCACCAGTTCAATGTGCGTGCCGCCGATGGTTGCCAGCAGCCGGCGCGTTTCCACCGCGCAGAACTGTTCGTCGTTCGCGCCGATGGCGAGCACAAAGCGGTCCCGGGACACCAGGGCAAATCGTTCGCAGTTCAACAACGGATGATTCAGGCGCGGCAGTTGGTTCAACGCCAGCATGCCGACCAGCGCCCCGATGGCCCCGCCCATGACCATCAATATATAGGACGGCACAAAGGACATGGGCAGGCTGAACATGGGCTTGCCGCCCACGATCAGGGGATAGTCAAACGCGTTGGTGTACCACAGCAGGCCCATGCCGGACAGGAACGCGCCCCCGCCCATGACCAGCGAGAACCAGCCCACGAGCGAGTTCTTCAGACCCATCACCTTGTCCATCCCATGAATGGGGAACGGCGTGAACACGTCCCAGCGGCGGTAGCCTGCGTCCCGGACCTTTTCCGCCGCCGCCAGGATGGCCGCCGGGGAGTCAAATTCCGCCGTGAGCCCGTACGGTTTCAAGGCCGGCCTCCTTTCGCGCCGCCCAACGGATGGTGCGGGTTGCCCTGCGGCGTGGCGCCTTTGACCTCCGAAATGGCGATCAGCGGGAGGAACTTCACAAACAGCAGGTACAGCATGAAGAACGTGCCGAGCGTGCCCACGTACAGCCCCACGTCCCAGCGGGTCGGCAGGTAGGTGCCCCAGTTGGCGGGCAGGAAATCTTGGTAGAGCGAGCCGACCACGATGACAAACCGTTCCGTCCACATGCCCAAGTTGATGAGCAGTCCGATGATGAACAGCGCCGTGAGGTTGCGCCGGATTTTTTTGAACCAGAGCAATTGCGTCACGCCCACGTTGATGCCGATGAGCATCCAGCCAAAATACCAGTATTGGTGACCGAAGAGCCGGTGACCGAACACCCAACGTTCATAGGGGTCGCCGCTGTACCAGGCGATGAAGAACTCCATCGCATAAATGTAGGCAATGCACAGCCCGGAAACCAGGGCTAGCTTGGCCACCTTGTCAATATGGCTGAGGGTGATGATGTTCTCCAGCCCGCACCATTTGCGCAGCGGAATCAGGATCACCAACACCATGCCGAAGCCGCAGAACACGGCGCCAATCACGAAATACAACGGAAAGATCGTGGCGTGCCAGCCGGCGATCTGGGCCGTGCAGAAATCCAAACCGACGATGGAACTGACCGTGAACACCAGGAGCGTGCAGAGCCCGGAAAGCACAATGTAAGCCTTTTCGTAATGATGCCACTGATGCGCCGAACCGGTCCAGCCCATCGCCAGGAAACTGAAGATGAACTTGCGCGGCCGCGTGACCGCCCGGTCCCGCAGCACGGCGAAATCCGGGATCATGCCCATGAACCAAAACAGCATGGACACCACCATGTAAGTGTTCACCGCGAAAACGTCCCACATCAGCGGCGAACGGAACTGCGGCCAGAGGCCCGTGTAGGTGGGCACCGGGAACATGAACCAATCATACCAGGCGCGGCCGACATGGATGGCCGGGTACATGCCCGCCATCATGACCGAGAACACCGTCATGGCCTCCGCCATGCGCCCGATGGTGGTGCGCCAGTGCTGCCGGGTGAGGAAGAGCAGCGCGGAAATCAGCGTGCCGGCGTGGGCCACGCCCACCCACCAGATGAAATTCACAATGTCCCAGCCCCACATCACCGGATGGTTGTTGCCCCAGGCGCCCACCCCGGTCGTCACCTGATAAAACAAGCAGGTGGGCAGCAGAACCATGGCGCAAAAGGCCGACGGCAGGAACAAGATCCACCACCAACGGGGAATCTTGCCCTCGGCAAACGCCGAAAGCTTGTCCGTCAACCGGCCCAGGCCGGGGTTGCCTTCCACCACGGGCGCGCGGCGCAATTCCGCGGGCGGCAACAGCGATCGTAAATTGGTCGGAGCCTCAACCATTAGCTGTTTCCTTTCGCCGCCGGGCCGGCCGGCCGGCCAAACGGGTCGCCGTTATGCTTTTCGTATTCCTCAAAGCTGTGCGGCCATTCACGGTAATCCGGCATCGCGGGATTGGGGTTGCGAATCCGGGACAGATACGTCGTGCGCGGCTTGGTCAGCAGGTCGCCCAGCACGGTGTAATTGCGCAACCCGGATAATTTGCCGGCGTCCTTGAGCTGGGACACGCTGCTCTCCGGGTCGCTGACATCGCCAAACACAATCGCCCCGGCGGGACACGCCTGCTGGCAGGCGGTCTTGGGGATGTTGCCGGCGGATTCCCGCAGACGCACATCATCCGACGCACCGGCCTTGGCCTTTTGCTTGATCTTGGCGTGCTCGATGCGCTGGGTGCAGTAGGTGCATTTCTCCATCACGCCGCGCATCCGCACCGTGACATCCGGGTTTTTGACCATCTTGATCAAATCCCACTCGTCCTGCTCGCGCATGCCGCTTTCGGAATTCTTCCACCAACGGAGCACATCCAATTCCCCGCCGGTCTTGGAGCCAAACATCGCGGTGGAATACATTGGTCCCTTGAGTTCCGCCAGCGGACGTTTGTTGTAATCCAGATAATTGAAACGGCGGACCTTGTACGGACAGTTGTTCGAGCAATAGCGGGTGCCGATGCACCGGTTGTAAGCCATCACGTTCAGGCCCTCCTGATCATGCACGGTGGCGTTGACCGGGCAGACGTTCTCGCACGGGGCGGCTTCGCACTGCTGGCACAGCATGGGCTGGTTCACCGCCTGCACGTCGTCAATCCATTCGGCGAACTGTTGCTCGTCATCCTTCTGGAAGGAATCGGCCAGGGTCTCCTTCGCCGGGTCGGCGGTGTAATAGCGGTCAATGCGCATCCAGTGCATCTCACGGCCGCGCGACACCTGATCTTTGCCGACAATCGGGATGTTGTTCTCACTCTGACAGGCCACCACGCAGGTGCCACAACCCACGCACGCGGTCAAATCAATGGACATGCCCCACTGGTGCAGGGCGGTCTTTTTGGCCTCATCCAGCGGATTGGGATAAAGCGACTGGACAATCGGGGCTTCCACGCCGTGCATTTCTTCGGCGAATTTGGGATGCTTTTTGAACTCATCCCAATTGGCTTCGCGCACGATGGGCCGGCCTTCCATGGACCAATGGTGCTGCGTGGTGGCGATCACGTAAGTCGCGCCCGTCTTTTTGAGCGTGGCCCCGGTGGCCAGATAACTGCCGGTGAAAACGGAATAGGCGTTGAAACCCACGCCGGTGCCCACGCGACCGGCCGCCGTGCGGCCATAGCCCAGCGCCAGACCCAGGGTGTTGTCCGCCATGCCGGGCTGCGTCCAAATGGGACCGGTGACCGTGCGGCCGTTCAAGGTGACTTCCACCAGGTCGCCGTTGGCCACGTCCAGATCGCGGGCGGTCTTGCGGCTGAGCAACACGGCGTTGTCCCAGGTGATCTTGGTGACCGGATCGGGCAGCTCCTGCATCCAGCCGTTGTTGGCGTAACGCCCGTCATCCACTTTGGCGTCGCGATGGAAAATGACCTCCAGATTGGCTTCGGCCGGGGCCGCCACGACCGGGGCGGGACCGCTGAAACTGGCGTTCACCGGGGCGGCGGCGGAATCCGGTTGATAACCGTTGAACAAAAATTTCTTCCAGGCCGCCTCGCTGCCGCCAAACGTAGTGCGGACAATGTCATAGGCGCTGGTCTGGGTTTCGCCGGCGATGTGCACCAAAAACTCCAATTCAGTCAGGCCGCCAAATAGCGGCTGAATCAGCGGTTGCACCGGGACCAGCGTACCATCGCTGGTGATCGCATCGCCCCAAGATTCCAAGTAATGCGTCGCCGGGAAGTGCCAGTCCGTCTGGGCAAACGTCTCGTCTTCGTAATAACCCAGACGCACCACGGTTTTGGCCTTGCGCTGGGTGACGGCCCAGTTCAAATCGGCCGGGGCGTTATAGACAGGGTTGCCACCAAGAATGACCAGCGTATTAACCGCACCGGCGTTCAAGACCGACGCCAACTGCTGGATGGTTCCGGCATTGGTGACCGGCACCGGGTGGAGCGTCACCGTGTTGCCGATGGCACCCAAGGCGGAATTGATGGCGTGGGCCAGCAAATGCACTTCCAAGGGCTGCGACTGGCCGGCCACGACCAGGGCATTTCCCTTGTTCGCGGCCAGATCCAAAGCGCATTCGGCAATCCACGCGGAAACCGCGCTTCCCGCCGGAGTTTTGACCGCCCCGGGAGGTGACTGCAGCAAATCATACAAGGCCCGGGCCCGGATGGCCATTTGACTGGGCGGCACGCGCAACCGGTGGTCCGCTCCGGCCCCGGTCAGGGTGAACAGCGATTCAATCACATACAGCCGGCTCATCCCGCCGCTTTCCGGCTTGCGGCCCTGCACATAGCGGCGGATGTGATTATGCACATCGTCCTCCGATCCCAAAAAATCACTGCCCAGCGAGACGATGACCTTGGCCTTCTCAAAATGATAGACCGGACGGACGGACGGAGAAGTGACCCCCATTACTTTCATCGGGCTGAAAGCCATCGTCGCCGCCCGCTGATGAATATCCGAATCAACGGGCTCGTAGGCGTACCATCGGGCATTCATGAATTTCCGGCTGATCAAATCCTGCAAGCGCCGACGGGAAGGCGACGTACTGCGGTCGGTCAGGAACACCAACCCCTGCCCGCCATTGGCGGCGGCGGCGGTTTGGGAAAGCTCGCTGAGAAACGCCAAACCTGCCTCCGGAGTCACCGTTTTACCGCCCTGCTTGAAGCGTTTGGATCGGTCGGGGTCATAAACATCCAGAATGGAGGCCTGGGCGTAGCGGTCGGTGGAACCGTTGCCACCGGGGAATTCCGCATTTCCCTCCACTTTCACCGGACGTCCCTCATAGGACTTGGCCACCAAGGGAACCGCCCCGTCACGCGTAGGCATGGCGGTGGCAAAATACTGCGCCTCGCCAAAGGTGTAATTCTCCGGCTGTTTGCCGAACGGCTCGAGTTTTGCCTCGGGCCGGCGGCAGCCCGCGCCCATGATCCCGACGCCCGCCAGCAGAAACGAGGCGGACATGATCCGCACAAAATGCCGGCGGGAAAAGCCGTCCTCCAGTTCGCTGGCGCCGGCGGGAAACTCGCGTTGCAGCCAGTCCTTGAACTCAGCGGTGTCCGCCAGTTCGTCCAGACTGCGCCAATAACGGCGTCCGGTAACCGGCGGGGCGGGTTGGTTCAAAGGTTTATTCATCGGTGACAGGCGGAGCAGCTTTGCAGGGATTCCACTTTCCAATCCTGCACCATTTTGGCCCCGTTTGTGGCCTGCAGTTCGGCGGCCACGGCCGCGTTGGTGCTCCATCGCCAGTCCAGGTGCGTCACCTGGGCAGTCGGGCGGATGTAGGCCGCCGGGTCGCGGTGGCAATCCAGGCAGAAACTCATGCTCAAGGGCTTGGCTTGGGAGACTTCGTCCATCTGGTCAATGCGGCCATGGCATTCCACGCAACTGATGCCGCGCGTCACATGCACGGAATGATTGAAATAGACGTAATCCGGCATCTTGTGAATCTGCACCCAGGGGATGGGTTTGTCGCTTGCAGCGCTGTCGCGGACCAAGGCCAGCAAAGGATCGTCCTTGAGCACCTGATTATGGCAGTTCATGCAGGTGGAGGCGCCGGGCAGATTGGCAAACCAAGATTTTTCCACGCCATTATGACAATACCGGCAATCCAGCCCCATCTGGCCGGCATGAATTTTATGGGAAAAGGGCACCGGCTGGACCGGTTCGTAGCCCACGCGCGTGTTCTTGGGCGTGACATAGGCGGCCACGCCCGCGGTGACCACGCCGCCGACCACGGCAACGACGGCCCCGAGCGCCAACGGCAACCAGTTTGTCCACTTCGGAAAAATTGCTGACATTACGTGTTTGCGGGCGATTATCCGGTCATTTCGGCCATTTTCTTCCCTGCCATGCGCACCGCTAATGGCGGGCGTTATGATTAATGAACTTACCGCCCCGGCGCAAGAAAGTTTGTGAAAAATTTCACGATGCCCCAAAGCCTGCGACCAAGCCTCACTCTCTTTAAACTGTATGACCCGGCTGGCGCATGGCACACGGCCGGGGAGTATTATCCAACAAACTATGGGGACGAGCCCCTCCCCCGGTTCTTGAATCCACCCTGCCAGGGAAAAAGATCCATATCCAGCCGGGTCCCCCCCGGCGCGCGGCTCCATGCGCCGCCGCAGTCCGCTGACCGGGGACGTGGAAGCTGTTTCCAAGTCTATTCTTGCAGGGGATCAAAATCTGGCGGTACAACCAATCGCTGATGTTCCGCAGCGCGGTGTCCTGAGGACATTTCGTCCGCTTGGCCCGCTTGGCAGACGTCAGCTCGCCTTCAACGTTAACGCTGCACCCCGGTGACGAGGTAGGGCGTTTCCACCTCCAAATCTGGATAAATCCGACCGTTGCCTTTCCGGTCCACCACCTCGACGAAATACATCAGGTCCCAATGCGGGTCAATGAACGCGGCAGGAATGCTCGCTGCATACCGGCCGGTCTGGGCCTCGGGCGCCATGTCGGTGGTTTGATAATCCTCCTTCTGATTCACATGCCGGTACCGCAGATGAATCCATTTCAACCCCTCCGGGGCCGTGGCCTGCACCTGAACGACATAATCCCGGCCGGGCACGGCCGGCGCCGGCGGGCGCTGCACAAAAGTCACCACTGGCATCCGGGGATTTGAATCTCGCGCCGGAATTCGCACTGCTCTGCCATTCGTTCCCGCGGTGGCCGACTGCCGTTCGGCCAGCAATCCGTCGAGTTCCGAGTCCAACGTCTTCAGCTCGTCCTTCCAATGGTGCGGGAAGCCCCGCCCGGTCGTGCCAAACCACATTTCGTCAATGTAGAAATCGCCGGCCGCCGCCACCAGTTCGTGCCAGGCCTGCACCGCCTGTCGTTCGTCGGCAATCCCCTCGTCGAACGCCGCCAGGTCGCCCGCCTGTTTGTATAAACTGTAATTGACCCCGCCGAGCTGGCGCCAGGAATGATAGCGCGCGAGCGCCGCCAGCATTTTCGCGTCCGTCATCGTGGACCTGAACTCGTTGCTGTTCGTCCGACCGCCAAAAGCTTGTTCCGCCGCGGCCACCTCCGCCAGAATCGCCTCCGAGGTTCCGGCAAACCAGCGGCTGGTTTCCTCCGGACGCCTCATGGCGGTGTCGGTGCCTTGGAGCAGGCTCGTGGCTTCCTCGCGAACGTTCATGAATTGCTGGACGTCGCTGCCCTCCTCCTGCTGCGCGTAACGCGGCAGGCCTCCCAGATGCATCATTTCCGGCCAGCCGGCGGTGGTCGGAAACATGCTGTACGGGACGCTGGCCGCCACGATCCTCGGCAAAACCCGGCTGGCCAACTGCACCGCCTTCATGACATGCGGGCCGGCCTCGGCGCCGAACCGTTCCGCATACTCCCGCTCCCACACCTCCGGCGGTGTGTCCGGATTGTAGGCCAGCCGGCCGAACACGCGATCGAAGGCCCAATACCGCTCAAACTCGTAATCATAATAGCGGTATTTGGAATTCAGAAAATCCACCGGCTTCGCCTCGGCCGGCGCCCCGAGCATTTTGGTCGCCTCCATTTCCGTCACCACCAGACATTGGCCGTCGTACAGGCGGGCGCTGCCGGCCAGCCGGCGCGCGTAATCGGGATCGGACCACAGCAGCACCCGCGTTGTGCCGCCGTCCCACAAGGTCCAGTTCATGGGATAGGTTTGCGGATGCTCCAGCAGGTCCGCGTAGCTTTGCCGGGCGTTCATCTGATCCTCCCGGTTGATGTGGGTGGAATGGTAGGGCAGGCCCATCTGCTCCATCCAGATTTTCGTGTCCAGCGCGATGTTCAGGCCCTGGGCCTGGGCGTCCTTGATCACGGATTTGGGCAGGTTCTTCACCCGCAGTTCCAGCCGCATGTCCGGTCTGTTCGTGCGATAGAACCCGAAGACGTCATGCCAGAACGTGGGGATTTCGGCGGCGTGCAGCCCGGACTCTTCATGCATGCGAAACTGCGTCTCGGTGATTTCGGGAAACGTTTCATGGAACTTCTTCAGGGCGGCGACAGTGTACGGCACGAGGTTCGTGGCATTGACACCCCACACCAGCCCGGTCGCGGGCGTTCGGCCGTCCGCCGCCCCGGGAATTCCTCCGCCCTGGATGCCGCCGCGGTAAATGTGATCCCAGATGCCCGGCTTCACCTGAATCCCCCGTTCCGCGGCCAACCGGATCATCTGCTTGAAGGCCTTGAGATTCCTGGTTTGCTGCTCCGGCGTCAGGCCCACGACCTGCACCCCCGGGAAGCCGTCGACGTCGAAAAAATAGGGGTACAAAGGCGCCATGTAACCGCCGTTTTCATAGCCAAACACCAGCACCAAGCGGTTGAACCGGTCCTTCGCCAACATGTCAAAATACCGCACCCAGAACTGCTCGTCAAAAAGGTGGCTTTCAAAATAGGCGCGGTTCATCGTAAACATCACCACGCCGCGCTCTTTCAGGCTGGGGGCTTCAGTGACGTCTTCGGCGAATTGAAAGGGATTGGCGCCGTTGCTGGTCCAACCGACCCGGTCGGCGAGATCCAATGCGGCATACATCAATCCGGTGTCATCAGAACCCGCCAGGATGATGGCAGGTTTCCCTTGGTGGCGCGCGCCCGTGCGGAGGGTCAGTGCTTCCAACCCGGTCGGAGCCGGCACTTTCAGGTCGGCCAAGGCGGCCGCCGCCGGGCTGTTGCCGGCCCCCAATCCCGCGAGCAAGAAGAAATCAGATTGACTGGTCTGGTCTTGGCCGTCGGTGACCGTAATGCCTTTGGCGCGCAAGGCCGTTTCCAGTTTCTGGAGGCCATAGCGGCCCGGTTCGCCCAAGGCGGGATCCGCAATCACGGTGACTTCTTTGATCGTGGCTGTAATCGCCGTTGCTGCCGGCGAAAGGGGGGCCTCAGCAGCCAGGCCGCTCGATGCTGCGGTCATCACCGCGGCCATCCAGGCCGCCGGAGCCAGATTTCTCAAAATGCGAAGTACGTTCATGACCCTGCTGGTGTTTGACGAAGTCCATTGCCAAGACCTCATGGTCGGCGATTAAAGCGAGGGCTGTCAACGACAATAAAAATCACGAGTGATGCCGTGGTGTCAGTTCGGTTCCAGCCGGAAATTGCGCAAGGGCCGATGATCATTGTGAAACGGCCGTGCGGCCCCCCGGCTGCTCCCCGTCCTTCCAGGTGTGCTGCTCCACCGCCTTGCCATCGTGGTAGGTGATTTCGGCCTTCACAGAGCCGCTCTCGTAATACGCCCGGCCCACGCCCTCGATCTTTCCGTCCTGCATCGGAATGACCTCCGCCAGCGCCCCGTCCTCATACCAGCGCCGGTACATCCCTTGCATCTTTCCCAGCACAATCGTCGCCTCCGATTGCTTGCGGCCGTTCGGCCACCATTTCGTCCGCACCCCGTCCGAATAATTCGTCCGGTAGGCCTCGCGCACCTGGAGCTGATGATTCGTGTACCACCCCTCCGAAAGCCCCTCCAGCAGGCCGTTCGAGACCGCCGAACGCGCCATCAACGCGCCGGACGGATAAAAATCCAGCATCACCCCCGTGAAGGCATTCGTACCGCCTTTTTCAACCCAGACGTCGCCCAAGCGGAACAAGTTTGTGCGGGCAAGCTCCACTGGAGGCGTCGGGGGAGGCGGCGCGGACCGCCAGGTCAGGGCCAGCGCCAAGGCCAGCGCCACGCCCAAGCCCAGCGGGATGAGCAGCACCCGGGGGCCGGGCGGGTTCGGACTGGCAAGTGGATCCTTCACCGGGCGCCAACCACTCACTGGAGCGAGAGCCGAAAAAATTGCATCGCCGGCGCGTTGGTGGGCTGGACCGTCTGGATCTGAATCGGCGCGATGACCGACGAATAATACGAGGCCATTGTCCCAAGCCCCCCTTGGGCCGGAATCGTGAAGGACAGCGGCGTCCAGTTTTGCAAATCCGGCGAACCATAGGCCGTGTAGGTGCGGCCGGTCATGGTCGTAAAGGCCAGCACAACCGAACCATTGGTCTGGCTGAGAATTTGCACACCGAAGTTGTCGCCGGGATTGTAGGGAAAATTTCCGAGCAGATATTCCTGCTTCAAGGTCCGCCCGTCATGGGCGTAATCCGCATTGGGATTAATGCTGGCCAGGGCAATGTTCAACCCCAATGACGCCAGGAACTGTTGCTCCCAGGAATCCGGTATCCCGTCCCCGTTGGCATCCCCGCCCAACGTCAAATCCTGACGGGTGGAGGAGGCGGGCTTGCCGAGCACGGACCAGCCTCCCGTCATTTCAATTGGAAGATTGGTGGTCGCGCCGACCGAGACATAGAGCTTGTATTGGTTGCCCGTCAACTGCGCGTTGGCGGTGTAAAGGCCCCCCGCCGTCCCGGCATCCATCGGCACGTTCAAGGAATAATTGACCCCGATGGCCAGGCCCGGCTGGATGTTGCCCACCACTTGCACGCCCGCCGCGTTTTGCAGGATCACCTGGTCGTCGGCATCGGTCAGTGGCGTGCCGTATTGGTCCTTGACCAGGCCGTAGATGACCGCATCCGGCGCGGGCGGAAAAGCCCGCGCGGCGGGAAGCGCCCCCAACAGCGCGACCGCGGCCAGCAGGGCGTTTGGCCGGCCAATAATCATTGGTTTCATAAGATCAAGTTGATTGCGCTAATTGCCCGCATACGAATAAGTGACAAAATACAGGTGAACATCCTTCACCGAGTTGAGGAACCGCGACAGCCCCTGGTTGGGATCGGCCAGCAGATTCTTCCCCGGGATGATCAGCTTCCACTTGCTGTTCCACACCGACCGCCCGATCAGCCGCTCGTTGGTGTATTGCGACGGCTGCAAGGAACCGCTCGCGCCATAAATGCTCGTGTTGAAGGCCTCCAGGGTCGAAACCGGCCGGAAGGCCTGCTGCTTGCGCACCGCAAACAGCGGTTCGGACAGCGAATCGGACGACTGATAGAACGGCGCGTCCGAGAAGTCGGAGGCCCCGATGTTGTACGGCAGCGGGATGGCCACGTCATCCACGTTCCAGGTACGGATCGTGCTGGTGTCCCCCAGCGGCGGGCTGCGCATCGAATCCGACCCGCAGGGAATCAAATACACATACGGCGTGGCCGCCAGTCCGTTCGGATCCAGCGTCGGATCGGCCGGCGTGGTGCCTCCGTTGCCGCTGTTGGACACCGGGTTGTCCATGCCCACATACCCGTCCAAGTCCACTCCCACCGCGAAAATCTTGGTGGCAAACGAACTCGAGCTGAAATCATGGTCCCCCGGCGCGAGCGGCAGGCCAAAGAGGTTCTCCCCGTCGGTGATCGTCGTGCTGAAGGTCAGTTCGATCCCGGGCACCGCCGCCCCGCTGCCGTTGCCAATCTGCAGACAATTGTTCTTCACATCCGTGTCCGCCAGCAGATCGGGCACCAAACCCGCTTCCAGCACCTGCTTCCAGTTGTTGTCCCCCGTGGCGTCGGCTTTGATCCGAAAATTCTCCGTCCGGAGCGACACGGTCGTGCCGTAGCCATCCGGGTTGTTGAAGCCCAGGCGGCCCTTGAGGGTTTCGTAATCGGCATGCATCTCGGCCAGGGCGTTGGCCAGACCGGGATCGCCCGTGGCGACGCCCGAAATTTGCGGCTGGCCGTTTTGGATCACCCCCAGCGCGGAGGAACTGATGATCTGGTTCAGGAAAGCCTGCCCCGCTGGCGTGCCCAACAGACCGGTCTCATAGTCATAGGCATTGGCGGCCATCCAGGCATATTCCGCCGCCAGATTGAACAGGGTGTTGTACCGTTCCAAATCCTCGTTCTGGAAGACCAGGAAGGCGGAGTTGGCCACCGTGTAGCCCTGCACTTGGGCGGCGGTGTGCTGCCGGAAGGTGAGCCGCTCGGACTGGATGCGGTTGCCCTGCGCCAGCAGGGCCTGGTAGTTGGCCTGCGCGCCGCTCAGGGCGCTTTGCGCCTGGCTGATGGTCCCCAAGGCGCCCTTGACCGCGCTCAGTTGCGTGGCCAGCGAATTCACCGCGTTCTCCTGATTGATCGTCAACTGGTCATTCGCCGCCTCCGTGGCTTGCACGGCCTCGGTGACGCCCAGGGCAAAATCACCCGCTTGGTCCACCGCCAAGGCGCTGAAATCAGTGGCATACAATCCTAGGGTGATGGCGTCGGCGGTCGTCACCACGGGAATCTTGGCGGCATTCAATTCGTCACCACCGTCGGCCAGACCAACAATAATGGTGCTCGGCACGTAATTAATGATGTCTTTAATAATGCCCACGGCCTTGATGGAATCTTGCAAACCGCCGTCAAATAATTTGAACGCCTCATCCAGCGACGCGCTGGCCTGCTTCTCCGCAATCTGGTCGGTGTTGTCCGTGACAATTTGCTTATTAAGGGCATTCTGCGCATTAAACACCGCAATGGCCCGGTCCAGGCTCTTCTTGGCGCTTTGCGCCCCGGATACGGCCGACCGGTACGCGTCCTGGGCGGAATTCACCGCCGCCGCCGCCGTTTGAATGCTGCCAATCGTGCCGCGCGCGTCGAGCCAGCCCCCCGGCTTGCTGAAGCCGTCCGGCCCGATGGTGAAGCTGATGTAATCCGTGTTTTGATCGTAATTTTCCGAATTGGCGGCGACGATGAAACTAAAATTGTCATACATGTTCGAGGACCAGTTCGCCGGCAACCCCTGGATGTCCACCTTGTAGGTCTTGCTGGCAAACGGGTCGGTCAACAGGCCGCCATACGTGTTGGTCGCGGGGTCATCCACATACATGTAGTGAACCAAATCCGGCCCGCTATAACCCTGGGGATAGGTGCCGCCCGGCCCGATGTCGTCCGGGTAGGGCGTGCCGTACAGTTCAATCAACTGGTCGTTGTACGCCAGTTCCTGGGCGGTGACGGCGGCCTGCAGATCGGACAGCGAATTCTGTTGCTGCCGCAAATCCGCCGTGACGGTCTGCGCGGCATCGAAGGCGACCACGGCATTGTTGAGCGCCTGGACGGCGCGACCGTAAATCTGCTCGAAGTGGGTCTGGGGGTTCGCGCCGGTCACCTGCTGGGGGTTGATGTCAAACGGAATGGCGTTTTGCGCCAGCCCCAGCGGGGTGAAGCCCGCGTTGGCGTTGTCCATGTCATTTTGCAGGGCCGCGGCCGTGGTCGGCAGCTCCTGCAGATCCTGCACGGTGGTGCGGTCCACGATTTCAATCCCTTGATCCTGCGGATTCAAATCCTTGGGCGGCAAAAGGGAATTCCCCACCAGCCAGTTGATGTACGCGCCCGCGCCCACCCGCGCCGCCCAATGATCCATCCCCCAAAAGCGCGTGATGGCCACGGTATTGGAGGTGTTGTTCACATAAGTGTAATGGCCCACATAATTGGTGGCAAAATAACCCCAGCCATTGGCGGTGCCCGGCTGGTAGTCCTGCCGCCATTCCAAATCGAAAATCTGCCGCCCGGTGCGCGCCAGCGCCGCCGCCGAGGCGCCAAATTTTGACTCGTTTTGGTAATTCACCTGCACCGTCGCCCCCAGCACGCTCACCGCCTCACTCTGCGGCACCCAGTCAAAATTGGGGTTCATGAGCAATTCGTAATAATTCATTATGGCGGTCAGATAATGACCATAGGCGTCGCCGTGCCCTTGGGGAAACATGATGGCGGCATCCGCGGCATTCACCACCCCGTCACCGTTCTGGTCGGTGATGTTGTAATTCAGGGCGTACAACACCTCGCCGGCCGCCAGGCCGTAGGTGTAATTCCACCACAGACGGTTGTACACCGGCGGCACTTCCGCGCCCGGCGAGAGGCTGTCATCGCGTCCGCGCAGCAACGCCAGATTCTGCGCCAGCAGCGTCGGTTCCTGCCCCTCAAAGACAAATTGCGACGTCGCAATGTCTCCGTAGGTGGAGTTATCCGTCCCGATTTCAATGGTGGGATTGAGCGAATTGGCCCAGGCGGCGTTGCCCAAGGTGGTGTAGAAGTCATTGAGGTAGCCCGCCGCCAGCAACAGCGCCTGGTTGGCCGGACCGTAGTTGATACCATCGTTGATGCTCAGGGATTTGCCCACGTTCAGCACCGTCTCGAAAATTTGAATCAGGCCGTTGTTGGTCAGCGACGCGGCGTTGAGCGGCACATTGCCCTGCCAGCGCCCGCCGGCCAGTTGGATGATGCTGGCGGTGGTGGTGGCGGGATTATTAAACAGGTTTTGCGTTTCCCCGGAAATCGGATCAATGTTCTCCGTCACCCGCTTGATCCAGCCCTGCGCCAGAATGGGGTTGGCCCAGGCCGACCAGACCACCTTCCCCAAGGAATTCGTATAGCCGTAGCGCATGTCCACATAATTATCCCCCAGGCCCTGGATGCCCGTCGCCCCCAGCGTGTACAACGGGCCGGGGTTGAGCTGGAACAGCGGGGTCCAGGTGCTCGGATCCGCCAGCGGTTGCTGGCCGTCCACCGGCGGCTCGATGCGCCAATCGTAAGCGTACTGGCTCGTCCGCCCGGCCAGGTCGGCGGTGTGCTGGAACGTGATCAACTGGCTGAAGGGGCTCGCGCCCGCGGCATTGACGACCACCAAGCTTCCCGGAAACAAGGGGGGTGCCACCCGCGCGATGTACACAATGACCGGATCGCCCGCATAGTCGGGATTCAGGCCGTTGGCCACCACATAGGTGATGTAGCCCTCGCCGGGGCCGGTCGCGCTCAAGGCATACGAGTCCACCGCGGTGTCGGAGTTGGTCACTTCCACCAAATCGCCCGCGTAGTGGGTTACCGTCTGGGTCGGGTCATCCACGTAGCTGCCCGGCACTTTCGGGTCCTGATGAAACGTGTAGACGTTCGCCGCCAGATTGGCAACGGCCTGGGTCCAAGCTTGATAGTTGGCGGAGGTCTTGGGACACAAGGCGTCCACGGCGGCCAGGTCATCGCCCCGCAGGACGTTAAGCATCACGTAATTGCCATTCACCGGGTCGGCCACAAACTCCCCTTCCAGCACCAGGTTGGTGCCGTTGGGATCAAACCAAACCCGGTTGATCAAATTGGGTGGCAGGTTGGGGAAATAATACAGACCCTCGTAGGCGTCCGAGAGCACCCCGGGCGGCAGACCTTTGAGCGCCGCCAAACTCGTTTTCTTTTCCACCGTCGGGTCAAAGAGCACGGCGCTGGCCGCCGTGTTGGTCAGCACGGTGTTGGTGGCGATGGATTGCTGGTAGATGACCTGCACACTGTCCTGGCCGCGCACCGCCGCCAGGCCATTGATCGCCGTGGTCAGGGTCTGGCCCACTTGCAACGTGGGCAGGGGCGACTGGCCATCCGCCCCCAGGCCCGGCCAGACCGGCCGGTAAACGATGTCCAAGCTCGCCGTATTGCTGCTGGTCGCGTCGCCCTGCGGCACGCCGTTGTTCAGTGGCAGCAAGTAGGGCACAATCGAACCGACCGGCGGCGGATTGGGGTTGTTGGGCCAGTCAAAACCCGCCTCGGTTTTGTAATAATAATGCATCGTGAAGCAGTTGGTGATGGTGGGCGCCGCCGCCAGCGTCGGGGGCCGGTTGGTGTAGGTCACCACCGCGTGCGAATATTGGTTCGAACTCGTGATGGCCAGCGGCCCGAGCGCCGAGACCGGCCCCAGGCTGGACACCGTGATGGACAGCGGCACCTGCACCGAGCTGCCGTCGGTGTCGGTGACGGTGATGGTGACGGCGCTGGTGCCCGTGGTGGTCGGCGTGCCGGAGATGCTCACGCCATTGGTGATATTTTCCAGCAGCAACAGCCCGGGCGGCAGGTTCGCGGCGCCAAAGCTCAACGACGGGAGCAGCCGCGAGACGTGGATGAAGGTCGTGAATGGCTCGTTGACCACGGCTGTGACCGGCGGCAGCGGGTCATAGTTCATGGTGTTGGTGTTGTAATCCCCCGCCGCCAGCGGCGGCAGTCCGGAGTTCAGCCCGCGATAAACCCAGAAATCACTGTTCCGGTCCTTGAAGGTGAAGCTTTGGTAATTGCCAAAAGGTCCTGAGCTGGCGTTCGCATTCCAACCCGTCGGGAGATCGCCATCGTGGGCCGGCGGTTCGGAGTTAAAATTGGTGACGAGGGTGGGATAGTTGGTGTTGATCGCGAGCGGCAGCGCCAGCAACGGCAGCGGCATGGGTGCCTGTAAGAGCGTGCCGGCGTTCACAATATAGTCAAAGAGAATCCCCGCCTCCGGGGCCTCCCGCCGCACCTTGAAGACCGTCATGGCCGGACGCCCGTCAATGTTGGTGTATCCCAGTAGGGCGAACGCCGCCGAGGTGTAGCCGCCAAACGGCAGCGGTGAGCCGGCGTATACATTGGTTACGTTCAGATCGTCCCGCAGCGCGTACACGGTGCCCGCCAGGGTGAGCGCGTGTTCCTCGTTGGGGTTGTAACCGGGTTTCGTTGGATCCGGTTGGGCGTAAATCGCCCCCGAGGCCTCCGGGTTGGCCAGCTCGCCGCTGCCCGCATTGCCCGCCATTACAATTTGCGGCGCCCCCACCGGCCATTCAATCGTGTAATCCGCCACAATTGAAGGCCAATAGACGGGCTGAAATCCGAGGGTGGGATCGGCCGTGTTTTGCCGGAACCACCAGACCTCCAGCAGATTGTGGCCGGGAATGGCGTTGACCGGGATGATCGCCCCCTGATTGGCTGCCGCAAAACCATTGGCAAAGGGGTTGATATAGGCATACGGATCGTAGGAGTTGCCCAGATTGGTGTTGAGGGAGGAAACCGAGGGCGACGTGTTGAGATTGGTGTTAATGAAACCCGCCCAGTAATCCCCGTAAACGCCGTTGGTGGAGCCGAGTTCGTCCGGCGGATCCGTGAGGTCTTGGCCGACATAGGCCGTCAGGTTGGTCACGTAGGGGGGATTGAAGCCGACCGCAAAATTGGTCAGGGTGTTGTTGTTGGTGTTCCACGCCGTGAGATTGGTCACCACCGAACTGGCCAGCAAGGCGTTGTTCTGCAAACCCTGTCCCAAGTACGAAAAGACGCGCTCGAACCGGACGTAGTTGCCCGCATTAAACCGCAGCAACCCCCGATGGGCGGGTTCCGCCAGGGAAAGCCAGGTGACATAGGTGTTGCTTGAGGTGATGAATCCGCGCGGTTGATCCAACGGATCCTGATAATCCAGCGACGGTGATTCGCCGGCATCCAGTTGCACCCCCGTCAGCGCCGCCAAGGCCGGCGTGGCCACCAAAGGTCGCACATAGTGGCTGTACTGGGCCGGATCTGTTGGCCAGACCAGATCGTAAATCACAAAGCGATCCGGCCAGGTGAGCCCCCCGATGCTGGTGGTCAGCCAGTACACCTGCATGTCATTCGCGTCCGTCGTCAGTTTGTCGGCATACAGCGTGGTGGCGCCGTTGGCCGTCTGGCTGTAATAATACTGGTTGCCTAGATTGTTGTTGATGGTATAGGGGATGAGGCTGGAGTTTTCAAAACCATCGGCATACGGGGTCATTTGCTCGCCCAAGGAAATGTCCACCGTGGCCGGCGTGGGCACCTGCTCCACGTCCACAATTTCAAAACCCAGGTATTGGTTCGCATTGGCCCCGTCAATGGGCGCCCCAAGCAGCTCCACAAAAACCGTGCCCACCGCATTGTAGGCCCGGATTTGATTTTCCGTGGGATCAAACCAGAGGGTGCGGAATTCCTGCAGCGTGTTGGTCGGATTGGTCTGCGGCACCACGTTGGGATCCTGGTAAGGCGTGGTCACCGTCATGGGAAAACTCGAATTGAACACCGCATGCACCGAAAAAACATGGCCGTTGGCCACGGTGATGGGATAGCCGCTGTTCTGAAACGAACCTTCCGTCCAGTACATATGCTGCGGTGTTTTCACCGGGGCGCCGGAGACAATATAGTCGGCGGTGTAGAGCAGGTAGATGTAGGCGCCATTGGTGTAATAACTGGGGTAGACGCCCCCGCCCGGGTTGGAATATCCCAAGGTGCTGACGTCCGTGTACGACTGCGCCGTGATCCACGTCACGGCCACCTGGCCCGGCTGGGTGGCAAACACCACCCCGGCGTTGGGACTGTAATAATAGGGATCATTCGTATGGTTGCTGGCCGACCAAGGCACCGTTTGCCAGTACGTGCTGGCCGTGTTCGTCAGTGTGTGGCCGTTCACATCCGTGGCCGGGACGGGAATAATGCTGCCGAAGGCGTAGGACACGGGCGAACTGACATAGGGAGCGCCAATTTGCACATTCTGGAACACCATGACCACCACGTTGTTGGACTCCCCGACCGGCAGCCCCATGGCCTGTGCCACTGTGCCGGAGAAATGGTTCGTCCCGCTCAAATACATGGCGTTGGAGCTCACAACGGTCCAGTTGGTGGGCGCGGACAACCCGCCGAAAGACACCATCGAGGCGAACTGGTTGGTGGTCACCGGGGAGATGAAGCCCAGGACGTTCGTGGCCGGCAGCTTGCCGTTGGAGCCGGGCGGAACGCCCACCACCATGGAAATGGGCACCCCGCTGATGGCCTCCAAATTGAGGGTCGTGGCGCTTTGGCTGTACTCCAGCGCCGTGACTTGGTCGGCCATTAGCCGTCCGGTGCCGGTCCACAAGGCCAGCAGACACCACAGCAGGCAAAGCTTTTGTTTCATAGGGTTGATGGCATTGCCAATGGCCGGTGGGCGATTAACGGTCCAGGCTGGCGGTGGTCAGCGTCCCGGGCAGGCCCGCCGCCGAGGCGGTCAGCTTGGAATGTTTCGCGGCGTCCGCCAGTTGGGCGACCAGCTTTTTCAAATCCGCCACTTCCTGCTGCAAATCCGCCACTTGCGACGCTTTGTGCTCCAGCTCCGCCATGCGCGCTTCCCGCGCCTCCACGGCGTCCATCCGCTTGGCGAGTTCCTGAATGGCCCCCAGCCCGGTGGTAAACAGCCGGTCGTAATTCACCGAGCGGTAATCCCCCACCTCTTTGCCATACACAAAGACCTGCGCCGCTGCCGACTTCCCTGCCTCCACGGCGAAGACCAGCGGCGACGGCACGGCCGTCACCCGGACTCTCAGCGTTTCCTGGTCGGTGATCAGCTCCACCTGGTCCCCCACCGCCAGCCCATGAGGCTTGGCCATGGTGACCAGCAGCGTCTGGTTGGTGCAGCTCACGGCGGTCGCCTTCGCGTAAATGTTGGGAATATAATTCGTGCTGGTGCTGACCGCCTCCGGCACGATGCCTTCCACTTCCTGGGCGATCACCCCTTTCTCCAAGCGCCCGCCAAATTGGACCTTGTCCACCTTGCGGTAATCCGTGATCTGGAGCTGCCTCACCGTCGCCAAATCCTGGCGCGTGTCACTGCGGTCCACAATCTCCTTGATCCGCGCGTCCGAGGCGGCGTCAAACTCGGCCCCCGTCACAATCCGCTGGTAGGCATAGATGGAAAAATAGGACCCGCCTGAGTTGCCGGGAATGTGACCCGTGGGCGTGGTGCTGCTGTTGAGGTAGCTGTAGTTATTGAGCGAAGAGTAGAGGTAGTTTTCCACGTCCAGGGGATAACGCGGTGTGGAGGTGCCGATGCCAACGAAGCCATTGGTCACGTTCATGGCCAGTCCCCACCCGGCCCCGAGGTTTCCATATAACCCCACATATCCCGCCGTGTCCAGTCCTACGAAAGCCCGCTGGCCAATGGAGGGGTCCGTCAGCCACAGGCCGGCCGAGGCGCCGGAGGCGACGTCTTCCATCCGGCCGTTGACATCCAGCGCGTAGTTCGGATTAATCATGTTGTTGATGCCGACGTAATTGTCATAACCAATGGTGAGCCCGGGGGTGCCGTTCCCCGTTTGCAGCATGATTCGGCTGTAAGTGGCCCGCAGAACCACATCGCCAATTTCCGAGCCGGTGCTCCAATCATTGGCATTCCAGGCCATACCTAGGTCGAATACATAGCCGTAATAGTTGTACATTTGAAAATCGAGGGGGTCTGCGTAATTGCCGTCCAGGTAGAGATCGTTGTAGAAGCCCCCGGAGCCGGAGACCGACTCGTTGCCGCTAATGATCGCGGAGCCTTTAATGTCCGCCGAGCCATTGACGGTCAGTTCCTGGTCCGGACTGGTCGTGCCGATGCCAACCTCGCCGTTGGCCGCGATTGAGACCGTCGGCGCATTATTCGAGTTCACCAAGGTGCCGGCATTCAGGGCGTTCACCGCATTGGCCGCCAGATAGGAATACGGCGAGGAGATCATTTGCAGCCGGGGGAAGATGGTGATGTTGGCGCCCGCCGGCCCGATGCCCAGCACGGTGATTTCCACGTAACGGTTGGCGGGCGTGGCGGGGGTGAACAACCCGGAAAGTGCGTTGGTATGGGGCTCAGTGGCGTAGGCGGTGCCCTGCCCGAGCAGCACGCTGAAGTAGCCGTTGTTGACGGTTACGGTTTGCTGCTCCGCATACAACTCATCCGTGCCATTGGTGGTGCCGCCCGTCTGGAGGTCCCAGATGCGGAACACAATGTTGTAATTCTTGGGCCCGGTGTTGGTGGAGCCGAGCGGATTGCCGTTCGCGTCGGTCACGTAGCCCTGGTAGGACATCAACTGGGGCGGATTGTAGGTGGTGGCCCCGCTGCGGGTGGCAAGCAGGGAGAACGCCAGCACGAGCAGCGCCAGGCAGCAACGCAGGGCCGGGAGGATGGGGGGCATGTTCTTTTTCATGTGGATTGGTTTTCCGGGTTTGGTCTTAAAGGGGAAATTCATTTTCATTTGGTGGTGAGGACGGCGATCGGACTGATGCGTTTGAGCGAGAATGAGCCGGCGGAAGTGAAACTGCGCTGGGCGCCGCCCAGACCGGTCAAGGTCACCGTCTCCAAATAGGAACCGGCCAGGCTGGTGTTCCCCGTGGTCAGGCTGAGAAAATCACCCGTATTGGGTGCCACCAGCAGCGTGATCTGGCGGTTGATGTCAAAGGACTGGCTGCCCACCAGCAGCTCCTGCGGTGGGTTCTTCGTGAGATCCAGATTGTCATGATCAGGATGATATGTGTGCAGGAAAGGATTGGCGGCCTGGTCGCCGTAATCCTCATAAATAGTGGCGGTGAGGGTGCCGCCCAGATTAAGCTGCCCGGAAAATGGGATGGGGCTGTTGGTCGGCGTCCAGGGCATGTGCACGGCGGAGATGCGCCGGGCCGTGCCCAGGTGCGCGACATCCAACACTCGCTCGGTGGTCGCCACCACCAGGTTCGTATCCTGGCGCAGCCCGTAATACACCCGCTGCAGCAGGTAGGAATTGGTCCCGTCGTTGAACACGATCAGGCGGAGCGGAAACGGCGCCGGCACCGCGCCCAGGTTCGTGTTGATCGCCGTGACCACATAATTGCTGTAGGAACTCACCAGCAGGTTGGTGACGATCACATAGGCGGGATTGGTGGAAATACCGAGGTACGTGACCACAAAATTAGTGTTGAGGATGGTGTTGGTCGCGGCGCTGGCGGCCAGCAATTGATTGGTGGTGCTGCCGAGATAGTTGGTGGCGCCCGGCAGCAGGGCGAAGTTGTTGCTGATCACGAAGTAATTCGTGTCGTAATCCAGATTCAACTGAAACGTCTCTGCATAGTTGTTGATCACGGGGTTGAGCACGATTTCCATGGGGCCGTTGGTGATGATGACCAGCGCGGTGTTGGTGGCCACGTAATTGGTGGTGACCAGGTCCGTGTCCACAATATTGGTGACGGCGTAGTTGGTGGAAGTGACGAAATTGGTGGCGGTGGTGATGGCCAGCAAGTTGGTGACCATCACATCATACGCGAGATTGGTGGTCACCCAATAATTGGTCAGCGTCTGAAAACTGAACATCACGTTGGTCACCGGGGACATGAACGGTCCATTGGTGACCACCTCATTGGTGATGGACACGAAGTTCCAGGCCAGATTGGTGACCACCACCGGGGTGTTGTTGCTGCTGACGGCGGCAATTACATTGGTGCCGGACACCCAATTGGTGGTGGCCCACGCCGAACCGCTCAGATTCGTGGTGTTGGCCGAGAGAAAGACAATCACGTCGCCGTTGGTGGTGTAATAATTCGTCACGATGGAGGTGATCACCAGATTGGTCAGCGCATAGGTGTTGATCACTTCATTGGTGGTGACCACAAAACCGTTGGTGGCGATCGAAGCCTGGTTGGTCGTGTAGGAATCAACCACCAAATTCGTGACATTATACCAGGTCACCGTCTCGTTGGTGACCAAGTCGTCGTTGATGACCATGTTGGTGGTGATGAACGGCAGCCCATTGGTCGCATAAACTTGGTTGGTCACCGCACTGGTCATCAGGGAGCCATCTGAATTCGTCGCGTAACTCTTGAGATAATTGCCCACCTGGGACACGGCGACATCTCCCACCCACAGGCCCGCGTTGTTGGCGGAATTGGCGGATACCGGCACATCAATCTCCGACAAGCCCAGGGAATCGGTGAATTGCAGGATGCCCGCGTACAACGAACCGGGCGGCGTATTCGTCAAGACAAACCGGTTGATGCCCAGCACCACCGCGACATCCGAACCGTCCTGGCCGCCGGCCGCCAGGGTCCAGCTATAGGTGTTGGTCGCGCCGGCGGAGGCCGTCACGGCCAGTGCCGTGTAGCCATACGTCAAATTCGTCTCATCCAACGCCCCCTCGATCAGCACCGGCGGCGGACCCACAATGTTGGTCTGGCCGTAGGGCGGCGTTTCCGACGCCAGTAACCGCATGGAGATCGTGAGCGCATTCGAGGTGACGTTCAGAAGATGGACGGTGATCTGGCCGCCCGAACTGCCATAGTTCAGCCCGCTGGGGTTCGGCAGATTGACCGAGAAGGGGCCGAAGTAGGTGTTGTTAATATTCGTGTCGCTCAACCAAAAGGCCTGGCCCCGCGTCACCGGCGTGGTGTACAGTGAAAAGACTTGCGCCGGGTTCAGGGCGGAGAAGGGCCCGCCCACATACTGATAGACTTGCACGCCCGCGGCCAGCAGCGGTGCCTGGGCCAGAAAACTCTCAAAGTTGGGCGGATTCGCGTAGGGCGTGGGAAAGCCGATTAAATTCAAACCGGTGTTGTCCCAGACATAGCTCGGGGGCACGGGCTGGCCCTGCACGGTCCAAGTGTAATTGGTGGTGGCCGTGGAGTGAACCAGGCAGGCCGCGTTCGGGGCCAGCGCCTGCAAGGAACTCAACAACCCGGAATTGGGCCGGTAATAGGTGAGCCACTGGCTGTTCCCCACCAAGGGCGAGGTCGGAGAATTAATGTATTGCGCCGTGTCCGGCAGGGTTTTCCAGAGCCAGATCTCATCAATGGGACAGCCCGGATTAAAGCCCACGAGGCTGTCCAGCGTCTGGCTGGAGGCGTCCACATAAAAATATACGGCCGTCCAACCGGGCTTGATCACATTGGTCTGGGTCAGCCATTGCGCCGACGCGGTGAGGCAGCCGCCCGCCAGGAAAATGGCCGCCAGCCACCCCCGCCAGCCGCCCCCGATTGACCGCCCCGCCGGGGCGCATCCCGGACCGGCGCATGCACAGTTCAGCCTCATAAAACAAGTGTTCGTCTTCGTTATTCGTTTTTGCCGCTGACCCCGCCCTCCCCTGGGCGCGTCCCTCCCGCATCCATGCTGCGGGAAACTTAATGCATCAATGAAAATGGACCGGCCGCCTCAGACGTGCTCTCGGAATGGATTTCAATGATTTCTAATGACTACAGAACCAAGCCTAATGCTTTTTCCGAAGAGTGCAAGCTTTTTTTGTTAAATTCTGAATTTATTTTGTCGCCGCCCTCCCTGCGGATCCAGAAACCACAAACAACCAATTACGGCAACGCAACTTATGTGTCGCCCCTACGGAAATTCGCGGAGCGTCCCGGAGTGCGCCGGCCCTCCCTGCACCTTATGCTCATCAATCGGTTTCAATTGCCACCGCGGGGACGGACCGGCTTTTTTGTAGCGGCGGCCCTGTCCGCCATGGCCTTGGCGACGGCGGACGTCCCGCCTGCCGTGGCTGGCGGCATCTTGCCGCCTGGTCCAACGCCCGGGTTTCAACCGGGCTCGCAGCTAATTCAACCTTCCCGGCCGCCAAGCCCCGCGGGGGCGCCCTTTGGTAGGGACGGCGCGCTGCGCCGTCCCCGTCGCCGAGCGCAAGCGTCAGGCGACGGAACCGCCCCCCGCCCGGCGGACCCTCCCTTTGGAGTGTCCCGCGACTGCGGGATCACCGCTTTCAAACGGAGAGGACACGTCCTCTCGCCGATCAGCCTGGTCCTCCGCAAACCTTCCCGCCCGCCAAGCCCTGCG